>Ga0209130_1001399_pt1 | contig 16125 bp, 16 predicted proteins | sample AraplaMF_Cvi_mLB_FD_184264 | JGI IMG/M metagenome (GOLD analysis project Ga0209130, IMG submission 184264) | Arabidopsis root microbial communities from the University of North Carolina, USA - plate scrape MF_Cvi_mLB (SPAdes) (version 2) | ecosystem: Host-associated > Plants > Roots > Endosphere...
TTGTTTATCTGAAAAGTCCAGATTTATAATATCTTTTAAAGTATCGCTCATATATTGAAAAGGTTTGGCAATTAGTTTGGCATAAATTAAAGAACCGAGCAGAGATAATGCAAGCATTGTTGCACCAATATTTGGAGCTAATTGTTGCAAGGCATCTGCTAAACTTGGACTATCATGTGTTTCATTTGTTTTCTTTGCTGCATTTTCTTTTGCAGCTACAGTTTGGCTAGTTTGCAAAAGATGATTAATAGCTGTAGAGAGTGTTTTGAAATCTATAATAGATGACTGGAAATTTGAGATGCTACCCTCTGAAACAACTTTATTTTGTTCATTTTTCGTAACTGAATCCGCATGTTCCGCAGTTGGAGTTTCAGTTTTTTTCGCATAATGCTCTTTATCATAGTTTAAAGCTAGAAAATAAATAATTTGATACAGGCAAAATGATAAAAGAACACAAAACAATAAGGTTTTGATGAAAATATTTTTGGTGATGTTATCCTTGCTATGCTTCGATTTTGTAGCCAATGCCTTTCACCGTTTTAATATAAGGGATCCTCAATTTTTTTCTTAAATTTTTAATATGTGTATCTATAACTCTTACATCACCATAATGTTCATAGCCCCATACCTTATTTAATAAATCACTTCTTGATAATACTTTTCCTCGATTTTGTAACAAAGTATATATAATCTCAAATTCTTTAGTTGTTAGTTCAATTTGATTGCCATGAACATAAGCCGCATACGCTGTAGAATTTAACATCAATTCATGGAATTGTAGTATAGTTGCAGTTTCGGTTTCCTTCGTTGTTGTCCTTCTTAATACAGCTTCTACGCGTTTAATAAATACCGTGTAATGGAACGGTTTCGTAATATAGTCATCAACGCCCAACTCAAACCCTTTAATTTCACTTTCTTCATTATGTAAGCCTGTTAACATAATAATTGGTATATCAGACTGTCCTCGCATAATTTTACAAATACTATAACCATCTATATCTGGTAACATTACATCAAGGAGGACAAGGTCGTATGAATTTTTTTGGAAAAGAAGAATTCCTTCCGTTCCAGCGCCAACCACATCAACGGTAAAATTTTGGGCAGTTAAAAATTCACGAATAAGTTCTTGTATATCTGGGTTGTCTTCAATCACCAGTATATGCGTCATAGTAACACCTCCTAAATAACGCTTTTACCGCAATATTCGAATTCTTCATTTTTGGATGACTCAGGTTATATATACATATAATAAGCCCCCGCTATAAAGTAATCATAAAAGTAGCAAGGGGAATTGTTTATTGGAACTGAATATTTTAGAATCACAGTAGTTCTATTATAGAGTGCAATGTAAAATTTATAACTGTATAATTTTAATATCCATGTTTATCAATGTTCAGACACTATTTAGCGCAGTCTACCTTCATTATATATGCAAGTATAGTTGTTCCGCTACTGTAAATGAATAAATAAAATAAGCCAAGATATAAAATTCTTGGCTACATGTAAATCTGGTTCATAGGTTATTTTACAGTGACAGTGGCACGATCGTGGATACGTTCAAATAACCAATGTATATCGTTGTTATACATGCGAATACAGCCGAGTGTTGTAGCTTTACCAATCGCTTGATTATTGTTAGTGCCGTGAATTGCATACGTTGTTCCGTATGTTCCTGCCATATTTAATCCGAGCCAACGATCACCGAGTGGATTACGTGGATCGCCGCCTTTAATATGTCCTGTATAATAAGGACGGTTTTTAATTTTGTTTACCACTTGAAAAGTACCTTTCGGTGTAGGCGTTGCAACTTTTCCAGTAGCGACAGAGAAGCTTTTTATAAACTTTCCATTTTGATAGAAATCCATTTTATTTAATTTCGTGTCAACGATAAGCTGTTCGTTAGTTGAAGCTGCTTCTGCAGACATATATGGAACAGTTAAAAAACCTAACGATAACATTATAGTTACTAGTAATTTTTTCATTATATTCTCCTTTTACTATTTTAGTAGTATTACATACACCGAATTTGTAATCCGCGTAATGCTTGATGTACGTTTTCATTTAGTGATTCAAAAAAATTAGTGATTTTTGTATTATATTTGTTGTTTTTATCAATAAGTAATCTTTCATTTAGTAGAAGTTCGCCGTATAGTCCAAAGCTCTGTACTTGAATGTTCATTTCATCTTCTGTTTCAGAAATGATAGGTAAGAAATAATGAAAGGCTTTAGTTGGAATGATATAACTTTTTCCAATCATGCTTTCGTGATTAGAATTAATCCATTTTTTCGTGACAATCTTAATATTCTTTCTAGAAATGATAAAGGATAGTGTTGTAGATTTTGTTAAGCTTACGTCAAATTCATTTGTTTGGCTTATGTGTAAATTAAAAATCGTTTCATTTGGATGAGATTCAATATTGGTATTAATAAAATCGTGCATTGTATAAGCTTCCATTCCTATTCTCCCTTTTTTCATTTTCAGAAAGCGATTTATATTTATTCAATTTAATGTTTAGGTAATATAGTAATAAAAGTTTTCAACAAATTCCGATATAATCTTACAATACGTATATGAAGCTAATATGAAGTTAGTATGAGTTTGTTATGGTTTTTTATAGAGAACAAAATGAGGCGATTTCCAAGTGCTAAAAACTGGATGGAATTTGTATATTAATGTACCTATCCAGTGTAATAGATAGGTATCATCTCGTTTTAAAGCGATAATTAAATAAAGAACAGAAAACGTTAGTGCGAGCCTTACAAAAATGTAATAAAAATGTAAGCTATTGTGATAGTTATTTCGACAATTTTTTTATACAATATGTAGTAAGAAGTTGTACGTGAGTGAAAGGAGAGATGACATGGAATGGGTTCATGAATTATTTCAGCAATACGGGTATTATGTAGTGCTTGTAGGCTTGCTGTTAGAATATATTGCGCTTCCGTTTCCGGGAGAGCCAACATTAGCATATGCGGGATTTTTAGCACAGAAGGGTGATCTAAGTTTACCTATTTTAATTATCCTATCCTTTATTGGGACAAGTGTAGGAATGACGATTCAATACTTTTTAGGGAATAAGCTCGGTATGCCTTTTGTTCAAAAGTATGGGAAGTATGTATTTTTAACACAAAGAAAAATTGATTTAACGAGAATGTGGTTCGATAAATACGGATATTTCCTTATCTTTATCGGTTTCTTCATTCCTGGAGTACGTCATTTTACAGGATACTTTGCAGGTATCATTAACTTACCGTTTCGCCGTTTTGCGATTACAATTTATTCAGGTGCTTTATTCTGGGTATCATTTTTCTTAATCGGTGGCTACTGGTTAGGTGGTAACTTACATGATATTTTCGGATTATTGGAAGAGCATATCGGCAAAATCATTTTCGGAGCCATTGTCATTGTAGCAATTACGTTAAGCGTTCGTTTCCGCAAGCAACTAAAACGAGTATTTTTACAAAACGCAAGTTAATATGGAATCCATTCTATGTCAGATTTTAGGGAGGCAGTGCAAAAGCACTGCCTTTTTGTTTTATCCCGCATTAACTGCCCGTAAAGGCCCGATTGGTGCGGGCTAATAATCAGTGGGAGATGAAAAAAACCCCCACTGATTAAAGTTTCACTTTATTTTCCAGTTTGCTTTTATCTTTCCCTCGATACCGTAACCGGTCACTACTATATAATATGTCCCCGTTTTACTAGGTGAAAGTTCGTAAGTATCATTGCTTAGTATGGACATAGGTTCATATTTATTAAATTCACTAGAAAAGTAAGTGCTATAACCTTGATAGGCGCTATTTTCAGTAATAAGAAAGTTTACGTTAACCTCAATTGTTTCTCCTTTTTTTACATAAACGGGTATTTTATGTGTGACGTTAAAATATGAGAAATCCGCCTCAAATGTATTTTTTGTACTGTGCTCAACCCATTGTTCTTTTTGGGTAAAATCAATAGCGCATATTGCAATGAATAAAATAGGAATGATAATAGCGGTCATATATCGAAACCATTTTGATTTATTTGCTATACATGTACATAAATAAAAGAAAAGTGAACAAATTGCCCCTACAGATCCAATTAGGAAAGTTAGAATAATATCTCCTCCATTGTATATATGAAATGGAAGAAAGAATAAGTAACCAGATAGAATATAAAGCAAAACTTTTCTTGGCGTACTATTATGTTTTGAACTTAATTTGTCAATTACAAGCGAGCATAAAATTGCGTAGAAGAAAAGAAGGTAAAACCAAAAATTATATAAAAATCCAGTTAAGTATGCGGAAGTTTTAAAGAAGTTCATATCACTTCCTATAAAGAAAAATAATAAAAAAGAAAAAAAGAGAGAACAGGCCGCTGAAAATTTAATAATAGCGTAAGGAAAGACCATTTTTTTATCCATGAGACACCTCAATTATGTAGTTCTTAAAAATTATTATATACGTTATATCTAGTATAATATATATGTATTTTTGACATGTATCTACGTCAAAATGACAATGATAATTGACATTTACCAGGATATTATTTACAATCTTAATTAAATAAAAGAAAAAGAGGTAAAATATGAAGCTTCAAAATCGGGTGAGAGAATTTCGAGCAAAGCATCGTTTATCACAAGGTGAGTTAGGTAAAGCGATTGGCTCATCACGGCAAACCATTAGTTTAATTGAGCGTGGGGATTATGCGCCATCTATTGTGTTATCGTTAAAAATCGCACAAATTTTTGGAGCGCCGGTGGAGGAGATATTTATGTTAGTGGAGGGGGAAGATGGAGATGGGGAGTAAGGGGAATGGGAAACTGACGGCTATATTGAAGTTGTTAGTAGGAGCAATTTTTGGTGGGTTTATAGGGTATGTAGTAGGGGATATCGCAACAGTGGGTACTAGCAAAATATCTCCTGTTATTAGCGTTGTTATGATGAGTGTATTTGGCATAGCGGTTATGTATTATATTTGGAAGCGTACAAGAGCGCTCGCACAAACGAAAGATGAAGAAGAAAATGTTAAGGGACGAAGATTAGGGATAGCGCTTATTTATTTTCGAGTAATGGAAATTGTTATTCCATCATGGTTTGTTTGCTCAGTTATCGCTTTTTATAGAACGTATACAAGTGAGGGGAACTTGCTCTTTGTTAGTGTAAGTATTGTAGTATCTACAGTGTGCTTTATCGCTATAACTTGGTTAGGATTTGTAATGAGGAAAAGGTATAACGCTCTATATCCAGAACAGAGTGTTACGTATTCTCAGTCAATGGAAATGTGGGCAAAGAATGCAGATGAAGGGCAAAAGCAAATTGTTCATGAAGCGGGATATAAGGCATATCAATATACAAATATGACACTTGCTTGTGCGTGGTTGGCGGCGATTGCGTATGCAATTTTAGATGGAAAAGACTTCTTTATGGTCATTATGATTTCGTTCGTTTGGGTATTACATGTTGGAACATATATGTATGAAATGCATAAAAAGATGATTTATTGAGGGGAGAAAAAGGTGGATATTTTAAGAAGGCCAGCTGGTTCCATGACGGCGGCGTTAGTTTTGTCCATTTTATACGGAGTAATCCGAACTGGGAAATTAGAAGTAATTTTGAACCTATGGGCAATAGTTGGAATTTCATTGTTAGTGTTAGCCATTCATGAGCTAGGACATGTAGCATTTGGTGTAATAGGTGGTTTGACATTTAAATTTATGACAGTAGGACCCATTACTATTCAAAAAGAAAAGGGAAAATTACGCATTCGAGAAAATAAATTATGGGCATACTTTGGAGGCGTTGCAACACTAGTACCACCTTCTATAGAGACACCGAATCTTTCGAAAAAATGGGCATGGCTCACTTTAGGTGGACCGATTACAAGTTTACTATTCGGTATTACTTCAGGTTACATATATATGGTAAGTTATTATCAATATCTTTTATATTTTTCCTTTTTCCATTTTGCAATCTTTGCGGTTACAATTGTGCCGATAAAAGGAACGCTTATGAGTGATGGTATGCAATTTCTCATTTTAATTAAAGATGATGAAAGAGCTAGAAATCATTTATATGAGATTCAAATATCGAGTGAGTTATTTAGTTATAAAAGACCGAAAGATTGGGATGAAAGATTAGTAGAACTGAGTGAGGAAAAAATAAAAGAGAATAAAGGGATAAGAGAGATAATGAGTAGGCTTATGCTCGTCTTTTTTGCTCGTGCGGATCAAGAGGGAATGGAAAGAGCGATACCGCATATAGAACGAATTATTCAACTACCTGTAACGAAAGAAAATAAGTTTTTCGTTAGTAGTTTTCATAGTTGGTATCTTTTATATAAAGCCCTTTATCAGATGGATAGTCTTTCTTTACAAGAAGCAAAGGAACATGCAAAGGCCATTACCAAAATGGACCTAAACGGATATTACCGTACACAGGGAATTATTAAATATTTAGAGGGCGATATGGAAGCTTCCCGTACTTATATGAAGAAAACTGATAAAGAATTAAAGAGCGCCGAGAAGAGTGAGATGGGATATTTAAAATTAGAGAGAGAATGGTTTGAGCAGCTGAAAGAGAGGGTATCTTACGATGGGTGAGGTATCCTCTTTTTTATATGTCATCTTATGTCGTTCCATAAACAGTCTGGGGCGAGTAAAATGAGATAAGAAGAGCAAAGCTTGGAGGAAGTGAATATGGAAATTTTATCTATTATTTTGATAGTCTTGCTCATTTATGTTGTTTTTAAAGTAGCATATGTAGCATTAAAGATACTCGCGATCTTATTAGTTATCTTTTTAATCGTAGAATTCGGCAGTAAGCTGCTTGGAGGATAGGGTATGTGTTGCTTTTAGGGTGTCGAAGGATGTCGGTAAATCGATATGTTGTGTCGAAACGTCGGTATCATGAAATAATCGTTGATATATTTCGAGTAATACCAATAGGGGTATGTAAACCAATCTAAAAAAGCTGGAAGAATATCTTCCAGCTTAAGAGTTACTTTCAATTTGGCGACCGCTATCTTCTTCAGTGTCTTGTAATAGGTTGAATACATCTGCTAGGCAGAATGCAATGAACCAAGTCCAAAGACCGTGGAAGAAAGCTGAGCTTAATTGAAGTGGTAATGTATAGTTTGTCATTGAGTAGGAAATACATCCACCAACGATTCCGATCATTGTTAATAACATTGTTTTTTGAGCATTTTCTTCTGGATTGAAGAGGAAGAAAATGTATCCGCCTAAAATTGAAGCGCTTACAAGTGTCTCGATTCCATTAAAAATGATATTCTCTCCAAGCTGAGTGTTTGTCCAGAAGCAGATCACGCCGCCGCCGATGGCAAATAAGGCAGCTAGTGTGTATCGTATATATTGATTCATATGTTCATCTCCCTATGTAATAAGATGATTTGGAAGTCAAAAAGGTAGGTATAGTATATTGAAGTGAATTTTAGTTGTACGTATCTTTTTATAAAAAGATCAGTGAAGAATAACTAAGATGATCGGCTTTTTGAAAACCGTTACGTGTATGGTGTCTGAAATATACCCGACTGCTCGTTTCTTTTTGCTTATAAAAATAAGAGAAACTTCCAAGTCTATATACTCTTTTTTGTAAGTCTAATTTTATTATAACACATTTAGTGATACAATAATAGAATTATCTGATTTTGTAATAAGTGTAAAAAATAAAAAGCGCAAGGAATTATAGTTCCTTGCGCTTTTTTATATACGTTTGAAACGGCCGACAATTTCAACGGTTTCAGTAATGTTCATAAATGCTTTATTATCCACTTGGCGGATAATACGTTTCATTTCGCCCAACTCGTAGCGAGTTACGACAGTGTAAATCATTTTTTTCTTATGGTTTGTATAGCCGCCGACAGCATCTACCATTGTTACGCCACGTATGCCGTGATGTAATAGTGAGCTTTTTATTTCCTCACCTTTTTCTGTAATTGTCATTATCGTTAATTTAATATGTTTTGTATGCACGGCATCAATTACTTTGCTGACTACAAACCGACTAATTAACGTATAAAGTGTAATATCCCATCCGAAAATAAATCCTGCTGCAACAAGTAAGATTAAGTTGAATCCAAAGATGATTGCTCCAATTGAAACATCGCGATGTTTCGCTACAATCAATCCAACAACATCAAAACCACCTGTTGAAGAAGCAAATCGGAATATGATTCCTGAGGCAGCACCGCAGATGACACCACCGAATACAGAAGAAAGTAAAATATCGTCTGAAACTTGGTGTACTGGGATAATGTTCATCGCTAAAGATGATACAGCTACAAAGTATGCCGTTAAAAAGGTTGTCTTCTTACCTAAGTAAAAGTGACTTAAAATAAGAAGCGGAATGTTTAGTAAAAAGATAAGTGCTCCGATATTGTAGTGCATTAAATAACCGATAATCATCCCTACACCAGCGAACCCACCGCTAATCATATTATGCGGGATAAAAAACATATTCATAGAAATTGCATACAAAATAGAAGCTATAAAAATAACAACTAACTGTATGATAAATTCTAAATGAAATGTTTTAGCTGCTGGGAAGGATAAAAAGGCGGTGTCGGGAACGTAATCGGCGTCTCCTAGTTGACCCATAGTATGTTTCATCTCCATATTCATTTTTGATTACAAGAAGAGAATAAAGCTTTTTTCAAAAACTGGCAATAGTTTTATTATAATGCAAAAATTTTATAAATTTCTAAAAAATTAAACCTATTCAAAGATACGTGTGAATATACTAAAGAAAGCGAATACATTGATTTTCTAGCATAATTTTTTGAGAAAATATGCAAAATTCATTTTTGAAAATAAAAGGAAATAGAGAATGTTTGTTGAATGTGCTAAAATGACTTTATTAAGGATGTGAAGCGATGGAATTTTTATTGCAGGATGCACTTCTGTATATATCGTTTGTAACGACAGCACTTTGTGTATTAGAAGTCTTTTTTCTTGCTAACGTTTCTCGTTTCGTACGTCAGCAAGCATCGAGCGGTAGACAGAGAGCTTTTAAACTAGTTGATACGTGTGAAGAGGGTATCGGAAATGTACCGCTTTTCTCGATTTTTTATAAATATGGAATGATTCGCTCTGTCCGCAGACAAGAATCGAGTGGAGAGAGTGACGAGGTAGGCCCGTATACACCAATGTTTCGCTAATTAATTACGAAACATTGGAGGAATGAACATGTTAAAATCAAACCGAGCTGCGCTCATTAGTTTATCATTATTACTTGTTTTTGTTTTATCTGGTTGCAGTAATGCAGGCACAATAGATTCACATAGTACGGGAATTTGGAACCATTATTTCGTATATCCAATATCGTATATGATTCAATTTGTTGCTCATCATATATCTGGTGGAAGCTTTGGGATTGCGATCATTGTCATTACGCTTGTTGTTCGTTCAGCACTGATTCCGTTAGCTGTTTCGCAATATCGTAGTCAAATGAAAATGAAAAAAATGCAACCTGAATTACAGAAGCTGAAAAAGAAACACGGTGATGTGGGTAAAGATATTGAAAAACAAAAGCAGTATCAAAAAGAAATGTCAGAACTAATGAAATCAGGTGGTTGGAATCCGTTAGCTGGTTGCTGGCCAATCTTTATACAAATGCCGATTTTCTCTGCTTTGTATTATGCGATTAGCCGAACTGAAGAGATTCGTACATCTTCATTTTTATGGGTGAACTTAGGACATGCAGATCCATATCATATATTACCGATTATTGCAGCGTTAACGACATTTATCCAGATGAAGGTATTCCAATCAAATATAACGCCTGGAGAGCAAGTGCAGATGCTGAAGGTGCAGCAAATTATGATGCCGGCAATGATTCTATTTATGGGATTTGCGGCGCCATCAGGACTTGTGCTGTATTGGATTACAGGTAATTTATTTACAATGACACAAACAATTGTGCTAAGAAAAGTAATGGAACGTGAAGAAGTACAATTACAAAATGCATAGAGAAACACCGCTCATGATGAGCGGTGTTTTTTATTTAAATCGTTAAGGAAATTTTAAGAAACCAACATTACTATTGGCATTGTATACGAAAGTGTACATGCTTTAGAAATATGAAGGAGGAAATTTCCTATGAAGAAGAAAACAGTTGGGTATTTAGCAATTGCGGGTGCTTTATCATTTGGAATTATAGGAGGAGTGAGTATACCAGCATTTGCGGCAACGAATACTCCGGCGGCTGAGCAACCTACAAAAACTGCGAAGAAGAATTTAGATGAAGCGACAAAACAAAAAGTAAAAACGATTATGGATGATACAAAGAAACAGTTAGAGGGATTAGGTGTGAAATTCCCAGAGAAGGGTAAGCACAAGGATATGTTTGCAGGGCTAGATGATCAGACGAAAGAAAAAGCAAAATCAATTTTAGAGCAAGAGAAATCTGGTAAATTAACACGTGAACAAGCAAAAGAGGAATTAACAAAACTAGGTGTGAAATTCCCAGAGAAGGGTAAGCATAAGGAAATGTTCGCGAACCTAGATGAAGCGACGAAAGAAAAAGCGAAGTCGATTTTAGAACAAGAAAAGTCCGGAACATTAACACGTGAGCAAGCAAAAGAGGAATTAACAAAATTAGGTGTGAAATTCCCAGAGAAGGGTAAGCGTAAGGAAATGTTCGCGAACCTAGATGAAGCGACGAAAGAAAAAGCGAAGTCGATTTTAGAACAAGAAAAATCCGGAACATTAACACGTGAGCAAGTGAAAGAAAAGCTGACGGAACTAGGCGTGAAACTTCCAGAGAAAGAGAAGCATGAAGACATGTTCGCGAATTTAGATGCAGCAACAAAAGAAAAAGCGAAAGCAATTTTAGAAAATGAAAAGAAACAATTAGCAGAATTAAATGTGGATCTTCCGCACCATAAGTTTTTCATGAAAAACGAAGATAAATAATTGAACAATGTTGTATCTTCCGTGTGGGCAACCGAAAGGTACGTATGCGAGGAGGCTGTCTTTGGAACAGCCTCCTTTTAGTATTTAGAGTGCTATCGTTGTCGTTTTTGTCGAATTATCGATATAATTTCATTTACGATCTTATGGCGTTCGTGGAAGAGGAGATTAGAGAAATAAAGTAGCTTCTGTTATAATATAAGAAGAGAAATATTTCTTATGTTATATAAAAAATATATTGATTTTTTCTAACAATTCAATATAATGGGAAATAACTACAAAATTCGACATCAAGAAGTGATGATGAGGACATGATCAATTTTTTACGATTCTCAGAGAGGGAAGCCTTTGGCTGTGAGCTTCCTAATACGGGAAAATCGATTACCCCCTTTGAACTGCAGCAGTGAACGGATATCTAGTAATTGCTTGCCGGCAAAAACCGTTATTTAGACTTGAGAAATTGGTGAAGTATGTCACTTTGCGAATTGAAACAAGGGTGGAACCACGAATACAACACTCGTCCCTTTTTTAGGGAGGAGTGTTTTTTTATTTCATTTTTGCATCACACTAGAATTGGAAGGAGGATACGCAGCATGCATCATGATGAGAAAAACAAAATTGGTTTAACAGTGGCACTTTCTATCGTAGTAGGAACTATTATTGGGTCTGGTGTGTTTATGAAACCAGGGAGCGTATTAGATTACTCAGGGAGTTCTAATATGGCTATTTGGGCTTGGGTAATTGGTGGTCTGTTGACGTTAGCAAGTGGTTTAACAGTAGCCGAAATTGGAGCGCAAATTCCGAAAAATGGTGGGTTGTATACGTATTTAGAGGAGATTTACGGAAGCTTTTGGGGGTATTTATCTGGCTGGATGCAAACGATTGTATATGGTCCAGCTATTATAGGAACGTTAGGTTTGTACTTTAGTTCTTTAATGATTAATTTTTTCTATTTAGATAAAGTCTGGAATTTACCAATTGCAATTGGAACAGTTGTGTTCCTAGGCGTTATAAATAGTATGGGAACAAAATATGGAGGCATCGTTCAAACCGTTACGACAGTTGGGAAGATGATTCCGATTATATTAATTGTTGTGTTAGGGTTTTGGAAAGGGAATAGTGATATCTTCAATGTAGTTGTACCGATATCAGAAAATCAAAGTATCGGGATGGCAATTTTGGCAACTTTATTTGCTTATGATGGTTGGATTTTACTTGCTTCTATTGGCGGAGAAATGAAGAACCCAACAAAATTATTACCGAAGGCAATGACAGTTGGGATTTTAATTGTAACAGCTGCTTACGTATTAATTAACTTAGCGTTATTAAATGTATTACCAGCAGCGAAAATTGTAGACCTTGGAGAAAATGCAACAGCGACAGCTGCGGGCATGTTACTTGGAGAATATGGTGGAAAAATTATTAGTATCGGTATTATCATTTCTATTTTCGGCTGTTTAAATGGAAAGATTTTAACGTTCCCACGTATTCCGATGTCGATGGCAGAGCGTGGACACCTTCCGTTTTCTAAGTTTATTGCAAAGGAAAGCCCAAGATTTAAAACACCAGCAAATGCGATTACTGTTGAAATCATATTAGGAATTATTTTAATGCTTATTAGTGATCCGAATAAGCTATCTGAGATTTCCGTATTCATTATTTATATTTTCTACGTAATGACGTTTATTGGTGTCTTCATTTTAAGAAGACGTAACAAGGATAAAGAGCGTGCATATAGTGTACCGTTATTCCCAATTGTACCAATCGTTGCGATTTTAGGGTCATTGTTTGTACTTGGAAGTGCGATTATTAACGATCCGGTAAGTTGTTTCTTATCGATTGGAATGGTATTTACTGGACTTCCGGTGTATTGGTACTTAAACAAGAAGAAAGAAACTGGAGTTTAATGTTTGAAGGCAGGCGTATTATACGCCTGCTTTTTTTTGCTGTAAAAAAATTGTACTTGCTTACACTTTCCTTTTTGGTTACTATAGTCGTAGTAACCAAAAAGGAAAGCGTGGGGAAAGACTTGAATTTTCGTGTGTATATTTTAGCTATTGCGGCTTTCGTAGTCGGAACGGTTGAGCTAATTATAGGAGGAACGCTCGATTTAGTTGCCAATGATTTAGGTGTGTCGATTAGTGCAGCTGGTCAGCTTATTACAATATTTTCAGTAGTATTCGCTCTATCAGGGCCAGTTTTATTAGCGGTAACAGGTAAGTTTGAAAGAAAGAAATTGTATGTTGTGGCATTATCAATTTTCTTAATTGGAAATATCGTTTCGGCATTTAGTGTAAATTATGGGATGTTAATGTTCTCGAGAGTAATTTGTGCAGCGAGTGGATCGCTTATTATTGCACTATCGGTAACACTTGCTTCTAGTGTAGTAGAACCGCATTTTCGTGCGCGTGCAATTGGAATCATTTTCATGGGGATTAGTGGATCACTTGTACTTGGAGTACCGCTAGGTCTTGTGCTCGGAAATGCATACGGATGGCGTGCGCCATTTGTATTAATTTCGATATTAACAGTTATGGCAATTGCTTGTATTTCATTGTTCTTAACGAAAGTACCACCGACATCGGTACTATCAATAAAAGAACAAATTGCTACTTTAAAAGATAAAAAAATTGTAAGTGCACAGTTAACATCATTTTTGTTTTTAACGGGGCATTTAACATTGTATGCATATTTAACACCGTTTTTAAAAGACGTAATGCATGTTGAAGCCAACTGGATTAGTGTGTTTTACTTTATTTTCGGAATCGCAGCAGTAATCGGCGGTGGCTTAGGTGGATGGCTTGCTGATAAATGGGGATCAAAGAAAAGTATTATTTCCATTATTATCGTATTTGCATGTGCAATCTTTATGCTGCCGATGATGACATTCTCATTCCCGCTCTTCATTATTATGATGGGACTGTGGAGTATGCTGAGCTGGGCTATTTCACCAGCACAGCAAAATTATTTAATTGAAATTGCACCGGAATCAGCTGGTATTCAGCAAGGTTTAAATAACTCTGCACTTCATTTAGGAATTGCGCTCGGTTCAACAGTAGGCGGAGTTGTTATTGAGAAATCATCTGTTATATATAACGCTTGGGTAGGCGGCGGTTTTATTATATTGGCGCTACTTTGTGCGATTTTCTCGATTACGAGAGGGCGTTCTACTCAGTTTGCGAAGGAAGAATCTATCATTGGATAGATTCTTTTTTTATTTTGAAAAAATTGAAGGATTTAGCAGTAGGAGAGAGAAGGGTGTATATAGCGAGGTGATAGTATATGTATTCTAATTTTTCAATAATTGGTTTTCTATTTACGATCATACCATTCTTTTTTGTAATTTTTATATTTAGATGGGTTCGTTTCATCTATCAAAATTCCGAAAAACAAGTGGAGCAAAATGAGAAGATTATTGAGCTGTTGACGGAGATAAAGGAGCAGAATAAGTAATAGTAGTTATTTTGGAAATGATTATATATAGATATAGAGAAATATAATTTTAGTAAATTTGAAAGGTACTTTTGAAAGTGCCTTTTTATTATGTTTAAAGGGCTGAGCACAAATTATCTTTATTTATCAATAGTCAAATGAAAATGAGAAATTCAAAATTCGCAGTTTATCTGTTTAAATTTCTCAACAATTCGACAAGATGCTACAAAAAAACCACCTATTCTCTTTTTTTCACTATAAGTACAATGAAGCAGTAAGATTGCTTCATGTAGAAATTTATATATGGTGGTGGAGAGAATGGGACGAAAGATGGTAGGGAAATGGTTTAGTTTTTTAAGTGCTCTTATTATTTTATTAGGAATTGCGATGCCACAAGTAAAAGCTGAAGTAATGAACAGAGAAAAGTATGAAATGGATTGGAGTTATAGTAAAGCAAAAGATCGTGAAATAAAGACCGAAATAATTAAAGCTGCTTCGGGCAGTATTGCTTATTGTTTAACGCCTGATTTACGTTCTCCTAATGGAGAGGATTTACCTGAGATGGGAAAAACATCTGATGCTGTATATCGTGTTTTAGTTAATGGGTATCCTCAAAAAAGCCCATCTGAGTTAGGTGTAGCGACAACGGAAGAAGCGCATTATGCTACACAATTAGCAGTATGGATTGCAGCAAATGAATTAACGGAAGAAGATTTAGTTGCAAAAAATGAGCGAGTACATAATCTTATGAAGCGTTTAGTAGAGGCTTCAAAAAAAGAAACTGGATCACAAGATGTATTCTTTAAAGTTAATCCTGTAGATCCACAAACTGCTACACAAAAAGGTGATTATTTAGAAACAGGATTTTATGCAGTGCAAACAAATGCGGTTTCTGGTTCTTATACAATTCTTTTTGAGAATGCTCCTAAAGGGATTCGAATTGTAAATGAAAATGGAGAAGAAAAAAGTACATTATCAATTAACGAAAAATTTAAAATATTAATCCCGAAAGATACGAGTAGTGGTAATTTTAAAATAAAAGTGAAGTCTACTTTAACAAATTTACAAGCAATAGCTTTTAAAGGCTCGGGAAAAGTTCAAAATACAACGGTATTGTTACAAAGAAATAGTGAGAAAATCAGTACAGATTTAGTTGTAAATTGGGAATCAGTAGGCTCTTTAAGGATTATGAAATTAGGAGAAAAAAAGGAATTATTAAAAGGAGCTGTGTTTGAAGTCTCTAATGAAAACTTTAAACAAAATGTTACGACAAATGATAAGGGGATTGCGGAGCTAGGTAATCTTCCAATCGGTATATATAGCGTCAAAGAAATTCAAGCGCCAGCTGGATATGTGTTAGACGGAAGTGTTAAAAAAATTGAAGTGAAAACTGGTGAAACTGCTTTATTAGAGTTGAAAAATGAAAATATAAAAGGTGAATTAGAAATAACGAAAGTAGATGTAGCGGATGGAAATACGAAACTGCCAAATGCAGAGTTTACAATTTATAACGAACAAGGAAAAGAAGTAGTAAAAGGGAAAACGGATGAAAAAGGTGTAGCGAAATTCAAACTACCATACGGAAAGTATACGTATAAAGAAACGATAGCGCCGAATGGATATGTAATTAATGAGGAGACATTCGCATTTGAAATAAAAGAGAATGGAGAAATTATTAAACATATTGTCCAAGATAAGAAGGTAGAAGGTGAATTAGAAATAACGAAAGTAGATGTAGCGGATGGAAATACGAAACTGCCAAATGCAGAGTTCACAATTTATAACG
>Ga0209130_1001405_pt1 | contig 16093 bp, 16 predicted proteins | sample AraplaMF_Cvi_mLB_FD_184264 | JGI IMG/M metagenome (GOLD analysis project Ga0209130, IMG submission 184264) | Arabidopsis root microbial communities from the University of North Carolina, USA - plate scrape MF_Cvi_mLB (SPAdes) (version 2) | ecosystem: Host-associated > Plants > Roots > Endosphere...
CGCTTGCGGTGGGGAGGGTTGGGTGGGGGGCAGTGCCGCTCGGCGCAAGGCTGGAACACTGTCTCGGCCCTGCTTTCCGGCCCCCCATCCCTAACCCTTCCCCACCGCAAGCGGGGGGAGGGAACGTGTTCTGCCTTACCCGTCTGCGCAACTCCGCAGCAGGCCGTCGATGCCGGCAGCGCAGAAGCTGGTCAGGCGCTGCAGCAATTGCTCGGCGTTCTCGACCACCGGCACGGCCTCGCGCTCCTGATCGAGCCGCATGGCGCGGTCACCGGCGGCCATGGTCATGACCAACGCGCCGACCATGAAGAGATAGGCATCGACCAGCGCCCCCTCCGGCGCCTGCGGGTAGAGCTTGCCCAGCGCGGCAAGGAATTGCCGTGCGGTCGGATCGAAATGCTCGGCGAGGACGCCGCGCGCCGCTTCGCGCGGGTCGACGGCCTCGCGGGCGGTCATCATGGCAAAAGCCGCGCCCTGGACGCCCTCGGTGAAGCGCTGGCGCACCGAAGGGCCGATGAAGGCGGCGACGACCTCGCCGATATCGAGCGCCGGCCGGGCCAGAGCCTCGCCCAGTGCCTGCGCCCGCGCCAGCGCCAGGGCATGGGCCCGGCGGGCAAAGACGGCGCGGTAGAGCGCCTCCTTCGAGCCGAAATGATAGCTCAGCTGCGAGAGCCGCACGCCGGCCGCGGCCGCGAGATCGCGCATCGAGGCGCCGTCGGCGCCGCCGCGCTCGGCGAAGAGCCGCTCGGCAGCGTCGAGAATGCGGTCGCGCGTCGGCATCGCGGACATTGGGCCCCTCCAGAATCCAGCGATTCCCCTCTTACCAGAAACATGACGTCCTGCTATAGGTCGGACGTTCGTCCAAATTCGAACCGCAGAGAACACATCCTCAAGGGAGGACATACCGGCATGTTACCAGGCCGCCTCGTCGATCTGTCGATTCCGCTCGAGAACGACGTTCCTGCCGATCCGCCGTTCCAGAAGGTCAAAATCGACTATCGCACGCACGAGGCGACGGCGAGGGACATCGCCGCGGCCTTCCCTGGCCTCAAGCCCGAGCAGCTCCCGGACGGCATGGGCTGGGCGGTCGAGCTCGCGACGATCTCGACCCATAACGGCACCCATGTCGACGCGCCCTGGCATTATCACCCGACGCAGGATGGCGGCGCGCCGGCGCTCCGGATCGACGAATGCCCGCTCGACTGGTTCCTGCAGCCTGGCGTGAAGCTCGATTTCCGCCATCTGCCGGACGGCCATGTCGTCACCCCCGCCGAGATCGACGCCGAGCTCGAACGGATCGGCCATACCCTCAGCCCGCTGGAGATCGTCGTCGCCAATACGCGTGCCGGGGCACGCTATGGGCAAGCCGATTATGTCGATTCCGGCTGCGGTTTCGGGCGCGAGGCGACGCTGCATCTGGTGCGGCAGGGCATCAAGGTGGTCGGCACCGATGGCTGGAGCTGGGACGCGCCGTTCAGCCACACCGCCCGCCGTTTTGCGGAAACAGGCGACGCCTCGCTGATCTGGGAGGGGCACAAGGCCGGGCGCGAGGCCGGCTACTGCCAGATCGAGAAACTGCACAATCTCGAGGCGCTGCCGGCGACTGGCTTCACCATCAGCTGCCTGCCGGTGAAGGTCCGCAACGGCTCGGCCGGCTGGACCCGCGCCGTGGCGATCCTGCCCGCCTGACGAAGGAGAATCCGATGAGCAAGGTCATCATCACCTGCGCCGTCACCGGCGGCATCCATACCCCGACCATGTCGGAGCATCTGCCGATCACGCCGGACGAGATCGCCAGCCAGGCGATCGCAGCGGCGGAGGCGGGTGCGGCGATCCTGCACCTGCACGCCCGCGATCCCCGGGATGGCCGGCCGACGCCGGATCCGGCCGTGTTCATGGAGTTCCTGCCGCGGATCAAGCAGGCGACCGATGCCGTCGTGAACATCACCACAGGCGGCGGCCTGACCATGACCGTCGAGGAGCGCCTCGCCGCGCCGCTCAAGGCCGCGCCGGAGATGTGCTCGCTCAACATGGGCTCGATGAATTTCGCGCTGCACCCCCTCGCGGAGAAATACAGCAACTGGAAGCATCCCTGGGAGCAGCCTTACCTCGCCAACACCAAGGATTTCATCTTCCGCAACACCTTCGGCGACATCGAGCGCATCTACAAGCTGCTCGGCGAGGGCCACGGCACCAAGTTCGAGCATGAGTGCTACGATGTCGGCCACCTCTACAATCTCGCCCATTGCCTCGATCGCGGCTGGTTCCGGCCGCCGGTGTTCCTGCAGCTGATCTTCGGCATCCTGGGCGGCATCGGCGCGGATCTCGACAATCTGATGTTCATGAAGCGCACCGCCGACAAGCTCTTCGGTCGGGATTATCACTGGTCGGTGCTCGCCGCCGGGCGCCATCAGATGGCCTTCTGCACGCAGGCCGCGATGCTCGGTGGCAATGTCCGCGTCGGGCTGGAGGACAGCCTGTTCATCGGCAGGGGCAAGCTCGCGACCTCCAATGCCGAGCAGGTCGCGAAGATCCGCCGCATCGTCGAGGAACTCGGCTACGAGATCGCGACGCCGCAGGAGGCCCGCGCCACGCTCGGCCTCAAGGGCGGCGACCGCGTGAATTTCTGATGTCGCCTCGTCCCAATCCGCTCGACGGCTTCGTCATCGATCCCGCCGCGATCACTTATGTCGGTGAGGGCCTGCAGCGGCCGGAATGTATCCTGGCCGAGCGCGACGGCTCGCTCTGGAGCGCCGATGCGCGCGGCGGTGTCGTCCATATCCGGCCGGACGGCACGCAGGCGCTGATCACGCAGACGGCGAGCCGCGGCTTCGCCGAGGCGGCCGACGAGGAGGCGCGCTTCGTCTCCGGCACCTTGCCGAACGGTCTCGCCTTCGCCCGCAATGGCGACGTGCTGATCTCGAATTTCGGCACCGATCGGCTGGAGGTGATGACGCGTTCGGGCGAGACGCGCGTGCTGGTCGATACGATCGACGGCCAGGCGATCGGCAAGGTCAATTTCGTACTGCGCGACAGCAGGGACCGGATCTGGCTGACGATCTCGACGCGGACCAGGAACTGGATGCGGGCGATGAGCCCCAGTGTCCGCGACGGCTATGTTACGCTTTATGATGGCGGGCGCCTGCGCATCGTCGCTGACGGCTTCGCCTTCACCAACGAGATCAGGCTCGATGCCAGCGAGGAATGGCTCTACGTCGCCGAGACCTGCGCCTGCCGGGTGACGCGATTGCGCGTCCAGCCCGATGGCAGCCTGACCGACCGCGAGATCTTCGGTCCGAGCGATCACGGCGCCTTCATCGACGGTATCGCCTTCGATGCCCATGGCAATCTCTGGGGCACGCATGTGATGCTCGACCGCATCTTCGCCATCACGCCGGAGGGCGAGTTGCGCATCCTGCTCGACGACGATCGCGGCAGCGAAGCCGGCAAGGCGCTGATGGAAGCCTTCGCCCGCGACGAGGCGACGCCCGAACTGATGCTCACCTGCGGCGGCACGATCGCGCCCTGGTTCGCCAGCATCACCTTCGGCGGGCCCGATCTCAGCACCGCTTATATCGGCAGCCTGCGTGGCAGCCGCATCCCCTCATTCAGATCACCGGTCGCCGGCCTGCCGATGGCGCACTGGCACGACCGCTAGCAACGACGAACAACACCATGGGAGGAACTTACATGAAGGGTCTGGCCTCGGCGCTCGCTCTTACCACCGCATTGCTCGGCGCCCTGCCCGCCACCGCCGAGATCTCGGATGGCGCGGTCAAGATCGGCGTGCTGACCGACATGTCCGGCGTCTATTCCGACATCACCGGCAAGGGCTCGATCACCGCCGCCCGCATGGCCGTCGAGGACTGCCTCAAGGCCGAATGCGCGGGCATGAAAATCGAGGTCGTCTCGGCCGACCATCAGAACAAGGCCGATGTCGGCTCAGCGATCACCCGCGAATGGATCGACCGGCAGGGCGTCGACGTCCTCGCCGACATGTCGAACGCTTCGCTGCAGCTCGCCATCCCGCCGCTGCTGAAGGACAAGAACCGCGTCGGCCTCTTCCCCGGCGGCACGGCCCGCCTGACTGGCGATGCCTGCCAGCCCGACCATGTCGTCCAATGGATGTGGGACACCTATGTCCAGGTCGCCGGCATCGCCAACCATCTGACCAAGCCCGGCACCAAATGGTATCTGGTCACCGCCGATTATGCGCTCGGCCACCAGCTCGAGGCCGATGCCAAGACCCTCGTCACCGCCAAGGGCGGGGTCTATGCCGGCTCGGTCCGGCATGCCTTCCCGGCGGTCGATCTCTCCTCGCAGCTCTTGACGGCACAGGGTTCGGGCGCCGACCTGATCGCGCTCGCCAATGCCGGCGGCGACACCGTCGCCGGGATCAAGACGGCCCGCGATTTCGGCATCGGCCAGGACAAGCAGAAGCTGGTCGCCTTCTTCCTGACCGCGATGGACGTCAAGAGCGTCGGCCTCGCCTCGGCCCAGGGCACGACCCTGACCGAGGGCTTCTACTGGAACATCGACGAGCGCACCCGCGCCTTCTCCGAGCGCTTCAAGGCGGTGCATGGCGCGGTGCCCTCGGCGATCCAGGCCGGCGTCTATTCCTCGGTGCGGCACTATCTCAAGGCGGTCGCCGCGGCGAAGTCGGACGAGGCCAGGACGGTGATCGCCAAGATGCGCGAATTGCCGATCGAGGACGAGGTCGTGCGCAACGCCAAGCTGCGTGAGGACGGGCGCATGGTGCACGACTTCTACGTCTTCCAGGTCAAGAAGCCGGCCGAATCGAAGGGCGAATGGGACCTCTACGACCTCGTCGCCACCATCCCCGGCGACCAGGCCTTCCGCCCGCTGGCCCAGAGCGCCTGCCCGGCGATGAAGAAGTAGCCAGCCGAGCCGCTCAGGCGACGCGGCGCAGCTCCTCCTGGGTCACGCCGAGACTGCTCAGCAACTCGCTGCGCACCTCGGCGAAACGCCGCTGCCGTGGTCCAGCCTCGGACGGCAGCCCGACCTTGAGATCGACGACGAAGCGGCCCTGATCGAGCACCAGCACGCGTTGGGCGAGATGGATGGCTTCGTCGACGTCATGGGTGACGAGCAGCACCGCCGGGCGATGGCGGGCGCAGAGATCGAGCAAGAGCGCCTGCATGCGCAGGCGGGTCAACGCATCGAGCGCGCCGAAAGGCTCGTCGAGCAGCAGGAGCTCCGGCTCGCGCACCAGCGAGCGGGCCAGCGCCGCGCGCTGCTGCTCGCCGCCGGAGAGCTGCATTGGCCAGGCCCGCGCCCGCGCCGTCAGCTCGACCTCGGCGAGGGCGTGCAAAGCGCGCTCGCGCGGCGTCTGCCCGCTCAGCCCGAGCGAGACATTGTCGACGACCGTCTTCCAGGGCAGCAGGCGCGCATCCTGAAAAACGACCGAAACCGCGTCGGGCGTGCCGAGCCGGCCGGAGCCGGGCACGCCATGGTCGAGCCCTGCCAGCGCCCGAAGGAAGGTGCTCTTGCCGGAGCCGGAGCGGCCGAGCAAAGCGACGAACTCGCCGCGGCCGATATCGAGATCGACGCCGTTGATGATGGAGCGCTCGCCATAGCGGCGGGTGAGGCCGCGGACGGCGACGACGGGCTGCTGGTTCAGTCGGCCAGAATCTTGCGCCATGGCAGAGCCTTTCGGGTGATGAAGCGGACGAGCCAGTCCGAGCTCAGACCGAGCGCGGCATAGACGGCGAGACACAGGATGATGACCTCGGTCTGGCCGTAGGTGCGGGCGAGGTTGATCATGTAGCCGAGGCCGGAGGTGGCGTTGACCTGCTCGACCACGACGAGGGCGAGCCAGGAATAGGTGACGCCGAAGCGCAGCCCGAGCAGGAAGCCGGGCAGCGCCGCCGGCAGCACGACATGGCGCAGGAACTGGCCGTTGGAGAGATCGAGCGTCTCGGCCAGCTCGATGAAGCGGGCATCGGTCGAGCGCAGGCCGTCATGGGTCTGGATATAGATCGGCGCGAAGGTGATCAGCGCGATCGTCAGGACCTTCATGCCCTCGCCGATGCCGAACCAGAGCATCAGCAGCGGGATCAGCGCCAGCGCCGGAATGGCGCGCTTGATCTGGATTGGCCCGTCGACGAGGTATTCGCCGATGCGGCTGAGGCCGGCGATGACGCCGAGCGAGGCGCCGGCGACGATGCCCCAGAACAGGCCCCAGAAGGAGCGCTGGAACGAGGTCCAGAGGTTCTCCTGCAGGCGCCCGTCCTGGATCAGCTCCCAGCCGGTGGTCGCCACCGTCCAGGGCGCCGAGAGGATGCGGTCGTCGATATAGCCGGTCGCCGAGCCGATGCTCCAGAGGATCAGCAGCAGGGCCGGGCCGAGCGCGGCGCCATAGGGGATCGGACGGCCGGGACCCAGCTTGCGCCGGCGGCGGGGTGTGTCGACGATGGCCGCAGGCTGCGGTCGGGCGAGTTTGAGCCAGCTCGGGTCGAGCGCGCCCTGCCCGCCGGTGAGCGAGAGATCAGCCATGGTTCATTCCCCCTGATAGGCCGCGCCGGCGACCTGCTCGAAGCGCCGGTCGAACAGTGTCGCGGCCTTGAGCACCGGCTTCTTCAGTTCGGCGGCGAGGAGATCGATCGTCTCCTGCTGGCGCTCGATCGCCCCGTTCCAGTCGAGCGGCACGTCGGGATCGCCATTGGACTCGACCAGGAAGCGACCGGAATCGGCCTTCAGGCCCTGATCCTTGACGTAATAGCCCTTGATCCACTCCTCGGGATGGGTCTCGATCCATTTGGTGGCGCGGCCCCAGGCCTGGACATAGGCGCGGATCGCCGCGGCCTTGCCGGGGTCCTCCAGCGAGCTCTTCACCACATAGAGATAGGCGGGGTCGTCGCGCAGGCCGTGCGGCAAGGCCCTGGCGCCGTCGCGCTCGTAGTTCTGGATGAAGCGCTGCTTGTTCGCCTCGGCGATCGGCGCGGCATCGACGAGCTTGCTGGCGAGCGCGTTGACATAGGCATCGCCGACGCTCGGCAATTCCACGAGCTGGACCTCGTCATGCCGGAGGTTCAATTTCTTCAGCACGCGCAGCACCAGCGCGCCCTGGGCCTGGCCGGGGCTGAAGGCGATCTTGCGGCCCTTGATGTCCTCTAGCCTAGCGATGCCGGAGCCGGGCGCCGTCGCGATCACATAAATGGGATGGCCGACCGGATCGCGGCGGAACTTGGCGGCGACGATCCTGACGTCGAGCCCGGTCCATTGCGCATGGATCGGCGGGATATCGGCGACTGCGCCGATGTCGAGCGCCTTGGCCCGGAAGGCCTCGATCGTCTGCGGGCCGCCGGAGATATTGGCCCACTCGACCTTGAAGGGCAGCTTGGCGAGCTCTCCCGAGAGGGCGAGCGCGACCCTGGTCTGCGGATCGCCGATCACCAAGGTCGTGCCCGGCGGAACGCGCTCGGGGATCGGCGCGCTCTCCGGCAAAGGCTGGGCCATAGCTGGGCCGGCGAGCAGGGCGGCTGCAAGGGGCAGGAGATAGGTCAGCTTCATCGGATGTCCTATGGGCATGCGTCATCGCTGGCGGGAGGGACCCGCGCCGCGTCACGCATTGGGAAGGTGGTTGCCGACGCCGAGTGTCTCAGGCGCTCTTGCGCTGCTCGGCGGTGAAGACGCTCTCCGGCCGCGGCAGCCCGTAATGGTCGCGCAGCGTCGCGCCGGAGTATTCATCGCGGAACAGGCCACGCTTGCGCAGGATCGGCAGCACCTCGGCGACGAAGCTGTCGAAGCCGCCGGTGAGATAAGGCGGCATGACGTTGAAGCCGTCGGCCGCGCCCTGCTCGAACCAGGTCTGGATCTCGTTCGCGACATGCTCGGGCGTGCCGACGACGACGCGGTGGCCGCGCGCGCCGGCGAGACGTCGGATCAGCTGGCGGATGGTCGGGTTCTCGCGGTCGACGATGTCGACAACGAGCTGGAAGCGGCTCGCCAGCCCTTTCGGCCCATTGGTATCGATGATGTGGCGCGGCACGGGCCCGTCGAGATCATAGCCGCCGAGATCGACGCCGATCATGCGCTTGAGTTGGTCGAGCGAAGCGGCGGGCTGGATCAGCTCGTCGATCTCCTCTTCCAGACGCTTTGCCTCGGCTTCAGTCGAGCCGAGAAAAGGGCTGATCCCGGGCAGGACGCGCAGGTGATCCGGCCGGCGGCCGAGGGCGACGGCACGGGTCTTGATGTCGGAATAGAACTCCTGGGCGCTGGCAAGCGTCTGGTGCGCGGTGAAGATCGCCTCGGCGAACTGGGCCGCGAAGGAGCGGCCATCCTCGGAGGAGCCAGCCTGGACATAGACCGGCCGCCCCTGCGGCGAGCGCGAGACGTTGAGGGGGCCACGGACACGGTAGTGCTTGCCGACATGGTCGATGCGATGAACCTTGTCGGCATCGGCGAAGACGCCGCTCTTTGGGTCGGCGACGAGGGCGTCATCTTCCCAGCTGTCCCAGAGCTTCGTGATGACATCGAGGAATTCACGGGCCTTCTCGTAGCGCTCGCCATGCGGCGGATGCTCCGGCAGGCCAAAATTATGGGCCGCCCCGGCATCGCTGGTGGTAACGATGTTCCAGCCGGCCCGGCCGCCGCTGATATGATCGAGCGAGGCGAAGAGCCGGGCGAGGTTGTAGGGCTCGTTATAGGTGGTCGAGGCCGTGCCGATCAGGCCGATCTTTTCGGTCGCGGCGGCGATCGCCGTCAGCCAGGTCACCGGCTCCAGGCGAACCCGCGAGGAATAGCGGACGTTCTCCGCCAAAGACGGCCCGTCGGCGAGGAAGACCGCATCGAACTTCGCGGCCTCGGCCTTCTGCGCCAGCTCCTGATAGTAGCGGATGTCGAGCACCCGCTCCGGCTCGGAATCCTTGTAACGCCAGGCCGCCTCATGGTGGCCGCCCGGATAGATGAACAGGTTGAGCGTGAGCTGGCGGCCGGCATTGGACATCGCGCACCTCGTGTGAAGCGAATGATTTGACGGAGCGCGAACCTCGCAGCCCTCTGCCCCTCACGATGACGGCCAACACAGTAGGCGGTCAAGAGAAGTGTTTTTTAAAAAGAACGGTTTGTTCGGGAAATTATTATACAGCGATTACTTTTCTAGGCGAACAGTTGATTGAGTCAGGATCGGAATAAAAAGGCTGAATGCCATTCTCTTGGTGGGATTATCATCTCTCTTTGTGCCGAGAGTCAAAAAGGACCTTCCCATTTCGAACCCGCACGCGCCCGACGGCAGGGCTCGCGCGGCGAACCCCCTCCCGATCCCGAGAGCGGCCAATGGCTGCGCCCGGGATGGACCAGATCAAAATGTTCAGATGGGACAGTCAGCGCGTGACTTCGCTCAAGCATCCCGGCAGGATCGCGCCGGTAAGGAGTTCTTGATGACAAAGCTCTTCGTGGCCGCGTGCTGCATGCTGCTGGCCGGCTGTGCCGCGACCGGCATGTCGGCTGGCATCGATCCAATGCAAAGTGACGGGTCGACCTATATGCCAGCGGATGTCGCGGGGACCTCCGCACCGTCAGCCGATGAGCGCCTTACCTCGACCTGCGCCATGCGCGGACAGAGCGTCGTGTGTCGTTGAGCGGCGAGCGCACCGCGGCGACCGCCTTGATGAAGAATGTTGCCAGTCTGGGATGAGGGCTTGTCCGAGAGCTGGCGAGGGTCGAGCCTGACGCAGGGCAGCGCAAAACAAAACAGAAAGCCGGCCTCAAGCAGAGCCGGCTCCGGTCGTCCTGAATGTCTGGGAAAGGAGATTTGGTGGAGCCAGGCGGAATCGAACCGCCGACCTCTTGAATGCCATTCAAGCGCTCTCCCAACTGAGCTATGGCCCCACTTGGCCGGCCTTCTTGGGGAAAGGCCGGGAAATCGTCGCTGACCGAGGGCTCTTTCGAGCCGGTCCGCGCTCGTCGCCGCAGCGACGAAGCGCTCTATAGGCAAGCTTGCGCCAAGACACAAGCACTGATGTCACCTTATCGTCGCGCTTTTTTCAGGCGCGCGATTTGACGCGATTTCGGCGCCGCTCAGGCGTCCTCGTCGCCCTCGATGTCGCCATCGATCAGGTCGGAGACGTCGTCGTCGCCTTCCTCGTCCTCTTCCAGGAAGGTGTCGTCGTCGTCGCCGGCGGTGCCGTCATCCTCGATCTCGATGTCGTCGTCGCTGGTGACCACCGGCTCCTTCTCGGCGGCCTCGGCATCGGCGTCGTCGAGCGAGACGAGCTCGACCGCGCCGTCGGCGGCCTCCGTCTCATCCTCGTCATCCGCCGGCTTGGGCGCAGGGGCGGCAGCCTTGGCCTGCGGCTCGAACAGCGAGCGCGGATAGGACTGGCCGGTATAGGGCGAGACGATCGGATCCTTGTCGAGATCGTAGAATTTGCGGCCCGTGACCGGGCAAACGCGCTTGGTACCAAGTTCCGGTTTCGCCACGGCGTCGGACCTTCAAGTTCGGACAGGGTTCGTAAAAAGCAGGGGCGTCCGTTAGTCGGGCGAAGCGTCCCTGTCAAATATTGATTTGGCGGCGGAGCAAACCTGCGACATCGGGTGCAAAACCGCTTCGCATCGGCGAGCCCCGTGCTTTAGAACTCTGCCTTCACCAGAGTGCTGACGAAAGACTGAGAATCGTGCCCGTAACCCAGCCGACAGCCTCCCCGATCCAGCAGGCCGACCGCCTGGTGATCGCCGTCGACGGGCCGGCCGCCTCCGGCAAGGGCACGCTGGCGCGCCGGCTCGCCACGCATTACGGCCTGCCCTATCTCGATACCGGCCTGCTCTACCGCATGGTCGCCCGCACCATGCTCGACGCCGGCGAGCCGCTCGACGATGCGCAGGCCGCGGCGGCAAGCGCAGTGCGCTTCGACGATGCGGCAATCGACGAATCGCGGCTGCGCGGCCGCGAGATCGGCGAGGCGGCCTCGGTGGTGGCGGCGATCCCCGCGGTCCGGCGGGCGCTGATCGACCGGCAGCGCCGCTTCGCCGCGGCAGGGGAAGGGGCCGTGCTCGACGGGCGCGACATCGGCACGGTGATCTGCCCGGATGCACGCGTGAAGCTTTTCGTCACAGCGACGCCGGAGGTCCGTGCCGCGCGCCGTCACAAAGAGCTGGCGGGGCGAGGCGAAGCCGCAACCTTCGACGGCATCCTCGCCGATATCCGCCGCCGCGACGCCAGGGATTCGGGCCGCGGCGATGCCCCCCTGAAGGCAGCGGAAGACGCGGTCCTGCTCGATACCTCGGCGCTGGGCGTCGAGGAGGCCTTTCAGGCCGCGCTCGCCATCGTCGAGGATCGCCGGCGCGGTTGAGACCGCAAGGGCATCGGCCGATGCCCATTTTTCCAGCCGATTCTCGCGCTTTCGTGCTTGGCGTGAATCAAAAGCGAGCGCAGACTTCGACGACATTCGTTTGAAGCCTGCCTTCGCCCGAAACCTGCCCTCCTTTCGGCGTCACGCTTCGACGACAGATGACGGAGGTTTCGATGCGGCCATGGCTGTTCGGTCTCTTGAGTCTCGTGGCCGCCGGGTTCTGGCCGGCCTCGGCACCGGATGCGCAGCAAGCGGCCGCACCACCCGAAGAGGTCGATGTCGCCCTCGTGCTCGCCGTCGACGTCTCCTATTCGATGGATCTCGACGAGCTCGCTCTGCAGCGCAACGGCTATATCGAAGCCTTCCGCTCGAAACTGCTGCACGAGGCCATCGCCAAGGGCGCGATCGGCAAGATCGCAGTCACCTATTTCGAATGGGCGGGCGGGGACTTCCAGCACATCGTCAAACCGTGGACGATCATCGAGACGCCGCAATCGGCGATCGCCTTCGCCGAGGAGCTCGGTGAGGCGCCGACGCGACGCGGCCGGCGCACCTCGATCTCAGGCGCGATCGACCTCGCGGTTTCCCTGCTGGAGAAGAGCAACGTCACCGCCATGCGCCGCGTCATCGACATCTCCGGCGACGGCGCCAACAATGACGGGCGCCCGGTGACGGCCGCTCGCGATGCCGCGCGCGACAAGGGCATCTCCATCAATGGCCTGCCGGTGATGCTGAAGCAGGCGAGCTATTTCGACATCGACAATCTCGACGTCTACTACGAGGACTGCGTCGTCACCGGCATCGGCGCCTTCGTCATCCCGATCCGCGAGCGCCACCAGTTCGTCGACGCGACCCGGACCAAGCTGGTGCGCGAGATCGCGGAGTTGCCGGCCGGGCCGGAGGCGCTGGTCCAGAAGGCACAGGCCAAGCCGCCGCGCATCTCCTGCCTGCAGGGCGAGCGGCAATGGCGCGACCGGATGGGGAACTGACGATCAGGCCTTGCCGGCGCGGATCGCCGCGCTGGCGTGGAAGAGAACGAAGGTCGCGACGCCGATCACCGACATCACCGCGGGCAGGGGCAATGCGCTGCCCTTGAGCAGATGGCCGACGAGCAGGCCAACACAGGCGGCGAGCAGCATCTGGCAGAGGCCGGTCAGGGACGAGGCAGCACCGGCCCGTTCGGGGAACGGCATCATCGCCGAGGCCTGGGCCTGTGGCATGGTCAGGCCGATGCCGCAGGCATAGAGCGCCATCGGGCCGATGACGCCGAGCGGCCCGCCGAGGCCGGTGGCGACCCCGGCCAGCATGGCGAGCCCGCCAGTGGCGAGGCAGGCGACGCCGAGCCCGATCACACCGTCGAGGCCGCGGCGACCGACAAGGCGCTGCGCGATGATCGTGCCGAGGATGAAGCCGAGCACGGCGCAGCCGAAGGACAGGCCATAGGTCGGCGCCGACAGCCCGTAGACGCCCATCAGCACATAGGAGGAGCCGGAGATGAAGGCGAAGAGGCCGGCATAGGCGAGCGCGGTCAGGGCGACGTAGACGCGGTAGGCGGGGTTGCGCAGCAGCAGCCGGTAACCGCGGAAGATCGCCGGCAGGGACAGACCGTCCGGCGAACGCTGGCGCAGCGTCTCCGGCATGATCGTGACGATGATGGCGAGCATGGCGAGCGCGAAGACGAGCGAAGCCAGGAAGGTCGAGCGCCAGCCGAAGGCGGTTTGCAGCACGCCGCCGATCACCGGAGCGATCGCCGGGACGAGGCCCATGATCATGCCCATGCGGGCGAGCTCGCGGCCGGCGCGCGGCCCGTCATAGAGGTCGCGCACCATGGCGCGGCCGAGCACGATCGGGCCGGAGGCGCCGAGCGCCTGGGCGAAGCGGGCGCCGATCAGCGCCTCGATCGAGGGCGCGAAGGCGCAGGCGAGAGTCGTCGCGATGAACAGGCCAAGCCCGATGAGCAGCACCGGCTTGCGACCGAGCCGGTCGGAGAGCGGACCCCAGACGACCTGGCCGGCGGCATAGCCGAACAGGAAGGCCGAGAGCGTCGCCTGCGCGCCGGCAAAGTCCGTCCCCATCACCCGCGCGATCTCGGGCAGGGAGGGCAGATAGAAATCGGTCGAGAGCGGGCCGAGCGCCGTCAGCATGGCGAGGACGGCGGTCATCGCCAGCGTGTCGGGGCGCAGGGGCATGGTTCGGCGGCTCTCGGTCGGTCGCCGCCGGTTTATGTCGCCACTGTCAGCCTGTCGAGGTGGCGGCCCGGACGTCAGCGGAAGAAGATCAGTGTCTGCAGCAGGAAGAGCGGGATCAGGATCGCGCCCGACCAGAGCATGTAGCCGAAGAAGCTCGGCATCGCGACCTTCCGGTCCTTGGCGATGGCGTAGACCATGAAGTTCGGGGCATTGCCGATATAGGAGTTGGCGCCCATGAAGACGGCGCCGGCCGAGATCGCGGTCAACGTCAGCGCCCCCGTGGTCATCAGCACCTTGGGATCGCCGCCGGCGAGCTCGAAGAAGACGAGATAGGTCGGGGCGTTGTCGAGGAAGGAGGAGAGGCCGCCGGCGAGCCAGAAATAGGCGGTGTTGTTGGCGCTGCCATCTGGATTGGTGACGAGGGCGACGAGCGGGGCGAACGCGCCGTCGCGGCCGGCCTGCAGCATCGCCAGCACCGGGATGATGCAGGCGAAGATGCCGGCGAAGAGTTTGGCGACCTCCTTGATCGGTCCCCAGGAGAACTCGTTGCCGGCGCGCACCGGCTTCGGCGTCAATGCGAGCGAGAGGCCGGCGAGCCCGAGCAGGATGAGGTCGCGCGCCAGGTTCTGGCCTTCGATGGCGATACCGTGGATGGTGAAGGCGGTGCCCGGCTTCCAGCTCGCCGACATCAGGATGGCGAGGATGACGCCGGCGAGCAGGAGAAGGTTGACCTTGCCGAACAGCTTGATGGCGCGGTCCGGTGTCGGGTCGCGCAGCGGCGGGAAATTCTCCTCCTTGCGGAAGAACCAGGTATCGAGCGCGTAGAACACGGCGAGCAGGATCACGACCGCGGTCAGCGTCTCCGGCAGCAGATGCGTCGTCGTCCAGAAGAAGGAGACGCCGCGCAGGAAGCCGAGGAAGAGCGGCGGATCGCCGAGCGGCGTCAGCGATCCCCCGATGTTCGAGACCAGGAAGATGAAAAAGACGACGACATGGACGTTGAAGCGCCGGTCGTCGTTCGCCCGCAGCACCGGGCGGATCATGATGATCGAGGCGCCGGTGGTGCCGACGAAGCTCGCCAGCAGCGTGCCGATCGCGAGCAGCGCCGTGTTGGTTGCCGGCGTACCGTGCAGGTTGCCGGTAATCAGGATGCCCCCGGCGATGGTGAACAGCGCGAAGAGCAGGATGATGAAGGGGATGTAGTCGAGCAGCGCGGTGTGCAGCAGCGCACCGAGCGCCGGATCGACGCCGCGGAACAGCAGGAGCGGCACGACGACCAGCACCGCCCAGAAGGCAGTGAACTTGCCGTAGTTCAGCTCCCAGAAATGCGGGAACAGCACCGGGCCGAGCGCGATCGAGAGCAGCATGCCGGCAAAGGGCAGGGCCCAGGCGACGCCCATGCTGGCGCCGCCGATATCGCCGGCGGCAAAGGCGGTCTGGGGAGCGAGAATGAACAGGAGCGCCGCGCCGGCGAGCTTCGTCAGCATGAATATCGGCCTCATCCCCTGCCCGCTTGCCGCGGGACGTCGTCTACCCCTGATCGCGACGGTTATATCAAGGCTATGCGGCCCGCAACGAGGCGGGCACTTCGGCCGCTGAGCCATCCCCACCGACGCCGAGCAAAAGCGCGGCGGACCGGCATGGAGAGATGAATCGTTATGCCGGCATTCATTCTCGTGGAATAATCATCTCCTGCGGCGTCCCGCCCGCGCCTGATTCGGGACCAACCATGTGCCGTTTCCTCGCCTATGCCGGCACCCCGGTCTTCCTCGAGGACTTCATCGCCTCGCCCTGCCATTCGCTGATCCACCAATCGCTGCACGCCGAGGAGGCCAAGACCGGCACCAATGGCGACGGCTTCGGCGTCGGCTGGTATGGCGAGCGGGCCGAGCCCGGCCAGTATCGCGAGATCAGGCCGGCGTGGTCGGACGAGAACCTGCTCTCGATCGCCCGGCTGGTGCGCTCGCATCTGTTCTTCGCGCATGTGCGCGCCGCGACCGGCACAGCCTCGACGCGGGCGAACTGCCACCCCTTCGTCCATGGCCGGCATCTCTTCATGCATAATGGCCAGATCGGCGGCTACGCCGTGATCAAGCGTCGGCTCGAAAGCCTGATTCCCGATGCGCTCTACGACGCCCGCGTCGGCACCACCGATTCGGAAGCCCTGTTCCTGCTGGCGCTGGCCCGGATCGCCGAGGGGGCCGCGCCCGGCGATGCCCTGGCGGGGGCGCTCGGCGATGCGCTGGCGCTGATGCAGGAGGCCGGCGTGCAGGAGCCCTTGCGCTGCGCCGCCGCGCTCGCCGATGGCGAGACGATACACGCCGTGCGCTGGTCGTCGGACACCAGGCCACCGACGCTCTATCTCTGCGATCGCGGCGACGCGGTGGTGATCGCCTCCGAACCGGTCGATGCCGCCCGCGACTGCTGGCAGGCCCTGCCCTGCAACACGCTCGTCTCCGTGAAGGCAGGGGCGGTCAGCATGACGCCGTTCGAAGTCGGATTGCGGCAGGCCGCCTGAGACACCGCGCGATCGTCCGGTGGCTCTGCACTATTCCCTTCCCCCCGCTTGCGGCGGGGAAGGGTTAGGGATGG
>Ga0209130_1001406_pt1 | contig 16078 bp, 14 predicted proteins | sample AraplaMF_Cvi_mLB_FD_184264 | JGI IMG/M metagenome (GOLD analysis project Ga0209130, IMG submission 184264) | Arabidopsis root microbial communities from the University of North Carolina, USA - plate scrape MF_Cvi_mLB (SPAdes) (version 2) | ecosystem: Host-associated > Plants > Roots > Endosphere...
TTATGTGGGCGCCTTCAACCCCATGTTATACTTATGGATTTAGATATGCAGCACATGGATGGAGTCGAAGCAACCAAAAAAATCAAGCAACAATGGCCACATATCCGCGTATTGATTTTCACAACGTTTCAGGATACCGAACAGGCGTTAGAATCACTTCGCAACGGTGCGGATGGTTTTTTACTCAAATCTATTGAAACGTTGGAGCTAGCTAATACGATCCGACTTACTCACAAAGGCGGGACACTGATTGATCAGGGAATGTCTCACAAAATATTCGAGAAGTTTGATGAGCAAAAAGAGACACCACAATCAAAAGCAATCGCTTATGAGCTAACAGCTAGGGAGATAGAAATATTGCAACTAGTAGCAAAAGGACTTCGATACACTACCATAGCATCAAGGTTATACTTATCAAATGGTACGGTCAGAAATTATGCTTCCACAGCTTATACAAAGCTAGGCGTTCGTAACAAAGAAGAAGCTGTTCAAAAGGCTCTAGAAATTGGAATTATTGAATAACAAAATGTTATGCGGCATATAAAAATGAGCAACTGTAACAGAGTAAATAGGGCCCGTTATCGTATAAGTAAATGTTAAAACACTGACTGTTTTGTCATAATAAAATCATTGAATCTTATCCTATAAAATAGCCTACTATCCACTTAACTGATAGTAGGCTATTAAAATTATTTAAGAACTGGGTTATGTTCTAATTTAACAGTTTTCATCAGTGGAAATATTATCACTTCGGCTGTAAAGTTAACACTTTCCCCTCTATTCCCTCCGTATTCAATGTAGTCGTATGATACGTTCCATTTACCCAATCATCTATTTGATCATGATACCAATTGCTTCTAAAATGTCCCGATTGTCCTGGCCCTACGATATGATAACCGTTTGACATATCTTTCGTATCAATAACGAATCGCCAAGAAGCTCCGTGATTTACAATACCATTTTCTCCGTAACTCGCTGCTTGAACGGTAACTTGGCTTCCGCCGATTGGAACTGGTTTCTCGCGATTAAATGCAAGTAGTGCTAGCATATTAGATGATTTTGAAATCGGATGTGTAAAAGCAAGCTGATGGTAATCGCCCCACTTCCACTCCGCAACATTCGGTCCATATTCCTTTTGCAATTTCTTCATTACATTTTCGTACGAAGTATGCACAACTTTCGTGAAGCCGCCGTACTTCGTAAACCAAGCACTATTTTCCCCTTCTACTTCTTTTCGAATCAATTCATCAACAACTTGTGACTTCCCTTCAAATAACTCCATCACATCTTTCGGTATTTCTTTTGAAAATAACGTATTCGAAATCTCCTTCATTAACAAATGGAATAGTAATGGTGCTGCTTCATCTTTACTATCGTAAAAATTCCACTTTGTTAATTGTTTTACGCCTTCTTTCTCTACTTCATTTAAAGATGCTTTATTTAACTCTTTTAACAATATAGGAGTAAATTCTTTCCCGTATAAATTTTTTTGATCCATCTGTAACTCTTCTAAATCTTTCACCGTATACTTTTCTTTCTTTTGTAAAAACTCTTGAATACGCATTTGCCTATACGGCTGTGCCCACGTATTACTAATATGGTACGGATAGTTATCATCCACAATTTTATTATTCGCAGTTGAAATAAACCCTTGTTTTGGATTGATTACTTTTGGAAGTTGATCATACGGGATATACCCTTCCCATTCATATTCGTCTGTCCATCCTGGCACTGGTAAACTACCATCACCTTTTTTACGCACTGGTATATTTCCGTTCGCTTTATAAGCAATTGTGCCGTCATTTGATGCAAATACAAAGTTTTGAGTTGGTGTATGAAAGTCTTGAAGTGCCGTTTCAAACTCATTCCAATCTTTCGCTTTATTCATATTTAATACAGCCTTTAATTCAGCGGAAGGCTCCAAAGCAGTCCATTTCAAAGCGAATACTGTTTTCGTTTTCTCTTTCCCCTTATCCGCAAACTCTGAAATGACTGGACCATGCCTCGTAACCGTCACATTATACGGAATTGTTTTCCCGCCTTTTACTTTAATAGATTCATCAACAACTGTAGCTTTTTCCCACTTATCTTTATACAAAAATTCATTATCATTATTAGGATTTCGCTTCTCAATATATAAATCTTGCACATCAGGACCTGTATTCGTAACGCCCCATGCTATTTTGTCATTGTGTCCTAATATAACACCTGGTACTCCCGCGAAAATAACACCACTTACTTGTAAATCTTTCATTTCAAGTTTTGATTGATACCAAATAGAAGGTGTCGCAAGAGATAAATGAGGATCATCCGCTAAAATTGGCTTACCAGACGCACTCTTCTCACCGCTTATGACCCAGTTATTGCTACCATTAAACTCTGGCGGAATGATCGTTTTTGCAAAACTTTGTGCTACGTCCACATTTGTGTTTTTCAGTTCAGCTAGTAATCTGGGCGCATCTTTCGGATATGTAGGAAATAGCTCATTTGCTTGCTCTTTCGGTAAATTTTTCAGCGCCCAATATCGAAACGCCTGTCCGTGCCAATGTCCGCCTAAATCAAACGCCATATACTTTCCAATCGTTAACGTATCAACAATAGACCATTCAGCAGGTTCATAGCCTAATAGAGTAAACTCAACTGGTAATTTCTTTTCCTCTTTTGCCTCGCGTATAAAAGCGTTCACTCCATCAGCAAATGACTGCAGGGCATACTTCGCTTCCCCATCATATTGACTAACAGACGCTTCGGCTGCTCGCCGTAAACCGAGCGTTCGAAACAACTTATCTCGATCAACAGCTGCTTCCCCTACAACTTCACTCAACATCCCAGAAGCTTGCCTCCTACTTAAATCCATTTGAAACAAACGATCTTGCGCTTGTACATACCCTTGCGAAAAATATAAATCATGTGCATTTTCCGCTTTAATATGCGGTACCCCTTTACTATCCCGTTTTACAGTAACAGCATGTTGTAAATCCTCTAGCTTTATCGTTCCATCTATCTTTGGCACAGAACTAAGCGTATATATGTTCAAAAAAATCACTGTACAAATAACTAACAAAAGAACGATACTACTACACCAAATGAAAATTCTCTTACCCCTAGTTCGTTTCTTCTTTATGACGACTTCCATATAACCCCTCCTTTCTCAAACAATTCGCTTCTATTTTGAAAGAACCTTTTTGAATAGGAAAAATCCTTCTTTTCTCATGTTATGGATCATGTAAACAGACTTCTCCTTCCTTTCTTCCACTGAAATCCCCCCGTCCTTTCTTAAACCAATTCCTCAAAATCCCCTTCACATAAGCAAACGTTCGCTTATTCTGTTCAAACGCAATTTTAAGTGCCTCTAGTACTGTCTCTCCTGAAAATTTTTGTATCCACTCTTTCAATTCCTTCACGATATATGGGGATAGACTACTCATATGTTGTTCGTAAAACTTATACACTTCACTATGCGAAGTATCCTCTTCTATCTCTTCTATCTCTTCTTCCTTCTCCTCGGTAACTACTTGTAAACTACTATTATCCTCTTCTGCCGGCATACCAAAATGCTGCAATAACAATGGAATCTTCCATTCTTCTTCAAGACATTTACGTAAAAACATATGTATGAATTCTTTATTTTTTACAGTTTTTAACTCACGTAACACACACTTTTCTACATTCGTATTTACAATAGGGTTATAGTGTAGCCAATTTAGTATGTATAACTCTTTCGTTTCCGCATCGTATAAAATCTTTCCATATGTAACAAACCTATTTAACAGCTTCTCAACAGTTTCCATACTGTAGCCTGTTTCCAGTTCTGCCACACGCTTCGGTAATACGTAAATTCCACATTGCTTCGTTTTTGTACCAGTTAACAAATATATGTAAAAATAACGCTCCTCTGGCGTTAAATCTAATATGAATTCATCTTGCCAAAAGTTCACCTGCACATTACGGTACACCGCCATATGTTTCCCTCCTCCTTTTATTCATAAAAAGGCAGAATTCAACCCTTCCATATACATATAGGAATGAGCGCTTTGTTTTTGCATTTGAATTTCAAATTTTTTTAACTACTACAACGCCGGTTTTATTTTTTCGCGCTTTTTTGTTCTTGTAGTTGTTTTTGTTTTGTTTTTTCTTAGTGATTTATTACTTGGTAGGGGCTTATGAGGGGCTTGGAAGGGGCTTATAAGGGGCTAAAATAAAAAAGAGCTATTCCAAATTTTCATTTTGGATAGCTCCTTTACCATTCTTTCTATTTTTGACTTGCATCTAACATCTTCACTATAAAGACAGCTGCCTCACCACGAGTTGTTGTACCTTTAGGATTAAACTCATTATTCCCAACACCAGTAACTACCTGTAAGCTGTATAATCGTTGAACAGGCTTTTTGTATGTGATCAAATGTTTATCCATAAATGGTAATGCGACTAATTCACCTGTAACACCTTTATACTGTAATGCGTTGTCAATCATAATAGATGCTTCTTCACGAGTGATTGGCGCATTCGGGTCAAAAACCCCTCCGCCACGACCGCTAATAATTCCTGCACTTGCACTACGTTTCATACCGTCATGAAGTGATGGGTGCGCTTTGTTAATATCTACAAATGACTTATTTCCTTCTGGTAGTTTAAGAGCATTTGAGATTAATGTCGCAAACTCAGCTCTCGTTACATTACGATAAGGCGCAAATACACCATTTCCTTCTCCGTGCATAATACCTAGACTGTGTAGTTTACGAATATGTCCCTCAAACCATCCACCTGTAATATCATCTTTTGGCTTTTGTACTTCTTCTTTTGGTACATTGTAGTTAATCTTAATCCAACTTGGATTATAGAAGATCCACTCTCCATTCCCTACTTTGTACCAACCGTTTTTAACTGCTAACACTTTGTAACGGTCACCTTTTGAAGCTTTACGAACAATATGATGCTCAAGGTCCGCACCACTACGTACGTTTATACCGTCACCATTCACTACAAGCTCCATGTTAGGTTCAGCTGGATTATATTCATTTGAATCAAATAGCTCGTTTCTTTCTTGTAAAGGCGAGTCAATTTGTGCGTTAACATTTGCATACCATTGAATACCTTGTACGAAGCCAGTCCAATTCCCACGAGAAATTAAAATATCAGGACAGTTTTTTCCGCTCCATTGTTGATGCCTGTAAATATGGTCCGCGCTAATTCCTTCTTTATTCATTAAGTAACCTGCAAGTCGCTTCGCATTCTCTAACGCTTTATTGTAATCTCCATCTTGGTTAACTGAAATTTCAATCCCAATAGATTCTCTATTTCCTGAGCCATCACCATCTCCTGCATGCCAACCGTTTTCATTTGTTGGTAAGTGCTGATAGATTTGTTTATCGTCTACAGTAAAATGCCATGAAGCAGTTCGGAACGTACCTTCCGTTGCTTGTTTATACAAGTATTTCGCATGATTTTCAGCATTCGCACCACGAGCTGTGTTTGCAGTCTCATGAATTGTAATGTAACGTGCTTTCATCGGATTGGCAGGGCGAATATCAGGATTTCCTGCTGGAACAATCCACTCTACAAACGGAGTACCTGCAAGAGTTCCATATTTCTTTGTAGTCATCGATGCACTATATTGAATCGCTCTTGGTTTTTCAACCGGCTTCATTTCGCGAGTAGAACCATCATTTCGACCGTCTACATGTTCAAATGCCTTTTCAATATTTGAAATAGCTTCTTCTTCCGCTACTTGACCTTTTTTCGCTTCTTTCATTTTATGTAACTCTTCAGTTTCATCATGTTTATGCTTATATTCTTCTAGGAGAATTTTCTCGTTTTCTGATACTTCCGCTTCATTAATTTGCATGTAATCTGAAGTTTCTAGATTGAAATCAGAATAACTTAATCCGTTCGTTCCACGTTCTCCTTGTGCGATACGAAGTTGATCAGCTTGAGGGTGTTTACTCTCTTCTGCTGATATCACTAAAGGTGCGCTCCCTAACATTACTAAACTTGTTGATAATGTGATTACTCGTTTTTTAATATTCATTGCTGTAGGAAATACCTACACAGTTCGTGTAAGTATCTTAACCTCCCTTTATTTTCTCATTAGTGAAAGACTATAAATCTACTATGTATGTATAAAACTACGTTTATTCCACCCTTTTATTAATACTTTCCCCAGCAGGTGAATGATAGTTTCTATAAAATCTCTCAATATACATTATTTTATAACCAATTGCAATTGTCGTCAAAAGCACTTACGCAAACCAAAAAGCTATGCTCCCTCCAATAACTACAACAAATGTTACTTCTCTCCTCTCTATTACTTTCACCATGCATACGCAAGAGATTACAGAAAATAGACATACCTCTTGAATACGATTAAAATTGGAAAGTGAAGAATATTTAATAGGAAATATAAACTAGATACTTACAATTAAAATGGTCTTTACATTAAGGAAGGAAGTGCACAACTTTGGATTTTAAAACCGTTATGCAGGAGCTTGAGGCCCTAGGCAAAGAAAGAACGAAAAAAATATACATATCTAACGGCGCGCACGAGCCAGTTTTCGGCGTAGCCACAGGTGCGATGAAACCAATCGCTAAAAAAATAAAATTAAATCAAGAATTAGCTGAAGAACTTTATGCGACAGGCAACTATGATGCTATGTACTTTGCAGGCATTATCGCGGATCCGAAAGCTATGAGTGAATCGGATTTTAATCGCTGGATGGATGGGGCGTATTTTTATATGCTATCTGATTATGTAGTAGCAGTAACTTTATCCGAGTCAGATATTGCACAAGATGTTGCTGACAAATGGATTGCAAGTGGAGACGAGCTACGAATGTCTGCAGGCTGGAGTTGTTACTGCTGGCTTTTAGGAAATCGTAAAGACAACGAATTTGTCAAAAGCAAAATTGCCGCTATGCTTGAAATGGTGAAAAATACGATTCATGATTCGCCAGAACGAACAAAATCCGCTATGAATAATTTCCTAAACACGGTAGCAATTTCATATGTACCACTACACGAAAAGGCAGTCGAAATCGCAAAAGAAGTTGGTATAGTTGAAATACAACGTGAAAATAAAAAGAACAGTTTGCTAAATGCTACAGAAAGTATTCAGAAAGAACTTGATAGAGGAAGACTTGGTTTCAAACGTAAGTATGTTAGATGTTAAATGATCAAAAAGGTGTCAATCTAAGCAAGATTGACACCTTTTTGATGAGAAAAACGTATAAATTCCCCTTGTACACCTTATCCGTTAAACATTTCTTCATTCAATTTATAAACTCTATCTCTTTTCTCATCACTTTTGACAAAAATAAGCTTGCCTTCTTTAACAAAACCTTCTAATAGTAAGCATACTTCTCCATATGCTTTAGGCTTATTCGTTGTGAATCTTTCATCTGATATTTTTCCAGCTCGTATTAATTGTTCGCATAACTCAAGAGCACTTATTTCTTCAGAATCCACTAATTCCAATATATCTTTTTGCAATGGCGATAAAGGTACTGGTATTTCAACTACCTCCACCGTTTTTTTCTCGTTTTCTTCTTCAAATAAATCTTCAAATGAAATTTGATTCATACTTCTATTCCTTTCTAACGATTAATTTGTAAAACATGAACTGAATCCTATAGCGTAGTTATTGTTATGTATTACTTACCTTTTCACATAAGTCTCAAACTCATGTACATCGTTTCATATAGTATGTTTTGATTATACCAAATATACGTTCTGTCTTCTATTGTAGATTGAAAAAAGACGCGTTTTACTGTTCGCAAATAGCAAAAATGAGTTTTTATATACTTTTGTTGAATTGATTTATAAATAAGATGATTAAGTTTCATGCAGGTTAGAAAAATAGACATTTATTCCATAGAAATTTATGGTAAATATTCATTAATTACATGTTATAATCACGATGTAAACATTAAATTATATTAAATGTTTAGGTTATTCAATTCGTTTCATATAACAAGGGGGTTCACAAATGGGAAGAAAAACAAGGAAAGTTAAAAAGTTTTTTGGATTCGTACTAACCGCAGCACTAGCAACTACAACGATGGTAGGCACAGTAAATGCAGAAACAACTACGAAAACAAACGGTAATGAAAAAAGCTATACGGTAGTTAGCAATAATGACACTGTATTTACAGATGTACCAAAGGACCACTGGTCAAAAGTTGCTATTGATTACTTAGCAGCAGCAGGGATTTATAAGGGGTATGGAAATGGGAAATTTGGTTTTGGGGACAACATCACTAGAGGTCAGGTAGCTTCTTTAGTCAATCGATATTTAGGTTTAAAAGCAGACGATAAACAAGGAAATATGTTTAGTGATATTACAAATCATATGTTTGAAAAAGATATTAAAGCCATTGCGCAAGCTGGAATTATGAAAGGTGATGGAACAGGTACATTTCGTCCAGATGATGTATTAACTCGTTATGAGATGGCAGTAATATTACAAAAAGCATTTCATTTAGAGTTTAAAGGACAAGAGAAATTTAAAGACGTACCAAAAGGTCATTGGGCTTATGAAGCTGTAAATACACTGCGTAGTAACCGTATAGCACAAGGTGACGAGGCAGGTAATTTTAACGGAAACATGATTGTGAAGCGTGAGCAATATGCACAATTTTTCTATAATGCAATAGCTAAAAACAGAGATTATAATTTCAACATCAATTCAAAAGAAGAATTGAAACAAATGCTAACAACAGCTTTACATAATGGAACGTTTGGTCCATTTAAATTAAATTCATTGGGTAAAGATCTATCTGACGTAAAAAAAGAATATGGAGTGCCTGATGTTTTGAAAAAAGCACCATGTACAGAATGTGATGCACCTAATATAGCAGTATACGGCGATTATAATATTGACATGTACCCTTCGGACGCAAGACATATATGGGTAAAAATGGATATAACTATCAATGAATTAAAAGAGTGGTTTGGTGAACCCGATAAAATCGGAGGGGATATGACTAGCGAAGGCTTTATATATAATCGAGGAAGCTATTATCTTTATTTCAGCTTCTCTGATGGTTATATTCAACGCGCTGAAATATCTAATCATGAATATAATTAATAAGTTACAAACAATATAAATATATAAAGCATAAAAAAATCCTTCAAGAACATGCCTTTTCTTGAGGGATTTTATTTTCCCCTATCTATTTAACAAAATCCAAAGCTATAAAACTCCTACTGATTAAAATTTATTTTTCTTGGTGCTCCGCTTCCCATTCACTTAAATACGTTGCATATTCTAATTCATCTGGATCATCATGTAACATAGAAAGAAACTCTAATTTATTTCCATCACAATCTAGAAAATATACGCTTGCAGCTGGCATCCACCTTTGGACAATCGGCTCTTGATTTCCTTTCCCCTGACTTCCTACTACCTCTATTCCACGCTTCTCTAACCATAATTTTGAAGTCTTTAAAAACTCTAAATCTACACGAAAAGCGAAGTGTTTCGTCTCAAACTCTTCATTACTATGTACTTCCCATAATCCGAGCATTTGTTTTTTATTTTCTCCTATCCAAAAGAACGCAACTCGTCTTTTCAATATTTTTTTTGCTACTGTTAATCCTAACTTATTTTGATAGAAATCTATCGCCTTTTCTAAATTTCTTACATGCAAATGAGTTTCATATATGCTTTGTATCATTATATATTTCCCCCCTCCTCTACATTCTAATTTTCCAAATTATATTTTGTTTTTATCATACAAATAAACATATTTTTAAGCATCCTACTTTTGTATAATTTTTCTTTCCTACAAAGGTATAGATATCAGCTTTAACTAATGTCCGAACGCTGGAATTCAATACAATGAAACTAGTGAGCTTTTATGAAAATTGGCTCTCACCCACTTTCCTCCCATTAGAAGCTTTACTGCCCACAAATAGCGGGATAAAAATTCTATTTACATTCATAAATTTTTATAATGTAATAAAATTAACATCTTAATAATAAGAGGAGGAGGAACCGTTCTGGATAAAACCAAAGTTATGGCTTATTTTAATGTAACAGGTGATATATTCCCTGTCGAAGCAATTTCCGATGCCTTAAATATCGAGCCTACAAAAACTTATAAAAAAGGAGATGTTGTTGAAAGACGTGATAATCCAAATCTTGTATCCACAAAAAACCTATATAGAAAAGGGACGGATTGGACTTTAAGCACTGGATACCAAGAGTCATACGATATAAATGATCAGTTGCATGTTATTGTAAAATCTCTTGGAGAGAAAACAGAACAATTAAAACAGCTTAAGAAGAAATATGATTTACATTTTCTTCTTATGGTAGTCATTCAAGTGGAGAATAACGAATCACCCGCGATGTATTTACAAAAAGAGATTATTAATTTTGCTAGTTCCATTCAAGCAGAAATTCATTTTGACCTATATATTTATTAAAAATAAAAACGCTATTGATATTGAAATCAATAGCGTTTTTTTGTGACTATCTATTTTATCTTACTTGTACCCAAAAGCAAATTCTTTTTATATAATGTATTACTTCAATTTCCCCTCAAAGACAATCTTTCTACCGCACGGTTCAACTTCTGTTTTGCCGTTTTTCTTCACTTCATGAAAGATTGGTTCTTCCATACGACGAGACGGTGCATAGCCTTCTTGTTCCATACGTGCTAAGCAATCTGTAATTGTTTCGTTTTCGAGTACTTCAAATTTCTTTTTATTAGGTTGTTTTGTCATGCCCTAACCTACTTTCTATTTTTCTTGATGCGAATTGATTCTTCATGTAGACGATATATAACATTGCGAGAATTCCTATTATAATCATAACCGCAATAAAAAAGCTTGTATACTGTATTTTTTCTATAAATACGCCTCCTAATACAGGTCCCAGTATACTTCCTAAACTAAAGGCGATTCCAGACAATATATTACCTGCTGGCAATAAGTGCCTCGGTAATAAATCTGTCATAAATCCAAGTCCTAAAGAGAAGCACGATCCAATGACCATACCCGCTAATAGCATACAGGCAAAGATGATCCAATAATATTGATCAAATACTGCTGCCAGTAGGAAAATCCCCGTACTTATGCTGAACGTCCACGTTAAAATACGGTCTCTTCCGTATTTATCACTTAATATACCGAGCGGAATTTGTGTAATAATGCCCCCAACTGCAAATGCCGGTAATAAGAAGGATACTTCTGAAACAGACCATCCTTTACGCAGCGCGTATACTGGTAAATTACTGTTTAACATTGCTTCTAGTACACCGTATGCAAGTGGTCCCAGCAGTGCAATCCATCCTAATCCAACAACTTGTTTATAACGCGAAAATGATGATTCACTCTTCACTTCTCTTTCATCTTGCGCTGGGAATGCATTTTTTGTTGGTAATAGTAACAGCCAACCTATTAGACAAAGTACAGTAGATATAATAAATGGCGTTGCAAGACCGTACTGAACAGTGCTTGCTAAATACGGACCAACCGCAAAACCAATTCCGAAGAATACACCGTATATCGATACTTGTCTACCAATTTTACTCGGGTCTGATGTTGTCGTAATCCATGTTTGTGTTCCGACATGAAGCATATGATCTCCGACTCCAACTAGAAATCTAAGAATAAACCATACCCAAAATGAAAAAGTTTGTGTAAAAAAGAATAATGATATAACAACGAGAAACCCACCAATCACGATAATTGGCTTCATTCCAAACTTTTGCATCGGTTTTTCAAGAAACGGTGAAATAACTAATATCCCAATATATAATGCCGTCGCATGAATACCATTAATACTTGAACTAACCCCTTCTTGTTCAAAAATCATTGCAATGGCCGGTAAGAGCATCCCTTGTGACAAACCTGAGATTGCTACAATTCCAACCATAATCCAAAACGTAAAACGCATTGACATCTCTTTCCCTCTCCTTCTCACGCTGTCCACCTTTCATTATAAACTGTTTCTTCAAATGCGTGTACGAATATTCGTAATAAAAAAGAAGCTAAAAGAATGATTCTTTTAGCTTCTTATCCTTCCCATACCTGCGCTTTCACATTGTAATGAAAGTGCTTGAAATATGGATTTTCATAAAATGATTGGCCATATAAGTAGTGGTGTACATGAGCTATTGGTGGCTGCTGCATTTGTAAAGGAACTACTGTTGTTGAAACTTGCATATACATCGGATCTAGCATTATTTTTGTATATAAGTGATGATTATATGGTGAATGCGCAATTAAGAGTGGATGATGCATGGATAATCTCCCCTTTTACCTACAATGTTATAGTATATGCAATACTTTTACTTTCGGGGATTATTTCTCTTCTAACCAATCCTCTACATGCTTAATAAATACATCTAAGGAGTCTATAAACGGCGAGTGCCCGCAATCTTCTAATATCTTCAACTCTGCATTCGGCAAATGTTTTGCTAATTCTTCACCGACTACTTGCGGTACGACATAATCTCTGTCACCTTGTATGACGAGTGTCGGAGCTTTAATATGATGAATTTTCTTATTTCCCTCTACAACCCCGTTATGTTCATCCGAAATATTAAATGTAATGAGCGCATAATTTACATCCACGAAATTACGCTGCGTTAACATATCGTCTAAATATTTTTCATAACGATCCGGTTCCGGTTGATTATGTGTATATATTAATAGATTCCATACTGTACGGTAATATAATTTATTCATATTTTTTATCGCATCTAGCACTGGCGCAATTTGTACGGGATCTTGTGCGATTTCTTCTTTCGTCTTTACTAAACTTGATACGATTGGCTGCCCGTTTATATCTTTTTTAAAAATTGGATATCCCTTCATGCCCACTGATTCTACTAAAATTAACTTTTCGACAAACGTTGGATGATTCGCTGTAAATTGCATCGCAACACCACCACCCATTGACCAGCCCATTAATGAAAATTTCTCTAGTTTTAATTGATCGATAAATAGTTTTACATCGACCGCAAAGTCTTGTAATGAATCTATCGATTGATTATATGTTGATTGGCCAAATCCTCTTAAATCAAGAGCGTAAATGTGGTATTGATCTTGCAGCTTTTCAATAACTAAATCCCAATGTTGTGACGATGTCATGTTTCCGTGAATGAGTACAAGAATTTCTGTATTTTGCCTTCCAACTTCCTGATACGCAATCGTTTCTCCGTTCGATAGTGAAACAAACTCCATTGTTGCAGGCTTAATCATCACAAGTTCCCCCATTCTTTTTAATAGAAAGAAAATTCTTTACTTACTTAAAGAATAACATGCAGAATGTATGTTCTCAACAAAAAAGCTATACGAAATTATTACATAAATCAACATGTCTATTACTAGACAATTATAATAAAAAAGGATATAGTTAGCTAGGTAACTAATTTGAAAGGATCTAACTATATGGACGAAAAACAACATTTTTTTCACATTGTCAGCCAGACTTCTCGAAAATTCACAAAGAAATTTAATGAACGCGTATCTCCCACTGGGTTATTTAGTGCGCAATGGGCTGTAATTTTCCGCATCAATCAAACTGGTTCTTGTACGCAAACCGAATTATGTCAGTATTTAAATGTTGAATCACCAACGATGACTCGTACATTAACACGTATGGAAACGATGGGCTGGATTATTCGTACAGAAGGAAAAGATCGCCGTGAGAAGCTTATTTCTTTATCAGAAACAGCGATAAAAATGATTCCGGTATGGCAAGAAGAAGTTGATACTTTCGAAGAAAAGACACTAGAAGGTATTAACGAAGATGAGTTACATCAAGCATTTCAAGTGTTACAACAAATTATTAAAAACTTAGATTAAATTGGAGGGATGACGATGCAAAGTGAAAAACTTTGGACGAAGGATTTCCTCGGAACTTGTTTTAGTAGTCTATTTCTTTTCTTAACATTTTATATGCTCATGACTACTTTGCCTGTCTATGTCATAGACGGCCTAAAAGGAAAACCTGAGGAAATTGGTTTAGTTGCAACTGTTTTTCTTATTTCATCTGTTTTATGTAGACCATTTACAGGAAAATGGCTCGATGAATTAGGGAGAAAGAAAATTTTATTTATTTCATTGTCATTATTTTTAGCTGCTACTGTTATGTATTTTGGTGCACAAAGTTTATTCTTATTACTTGCCCTTCGCTTCTTACATGGTATTGGGTTCGGTATGGCAACAACTGCAACTGGTACGATTGTCACAGATGTTGCGCCCGATCATAGACGAGGCGAAGCACTTGCCTATTTCGGCGTATTCATGAGTTTGCCGATGGTAATTGGTCCTTTTTTAGGTTTAACAATTATTTCTCATTTTTCATTTACTGTACTATTTATCGTTTGTTCCGTATTTTCATTGCTTGCATTTTTATTAGGACTACTTGTAAATATTCCGCATGAAGTACCAGTGAGCAAACAAAAACGAGAAAAAATGAAATGGAAGGACTTAATTGAACCATCCTCTATTCCGATTGCTCTGACAGGATTTGTTTTAGCCTTCTCTTATAGTGGTATTTTATCCTTTATTCCTATTTATGCGAAAGAGCTCGGTTTAGGAGAAGTTGCTAGTTACTTCTTTATTTTATACGCACTCGTTGTTGTAATTTCTCGTCCATTTACAGGAAAGATTTTCGATCGCTTCGGTGAAAATGTACTCGTTTACCCAGCTATAATTATTTTCACAATTGGGATGTTCATTTTAAGCCAAGCGCAAACTCCGTTTTGGTTCCTTGGTGCAGGTATGTTAATCGGTTTAGGTTACGGAACATTAATTCCAAGTTTCCAAACGATTGCGATCTCTGCCGCTGCAAACCATCGACGTGGTTCTGCGACAGCTACGTACTTCTCATTCTTTGATAGTGGTCTCGGTTTTGGTTCTTTCATTTTAGGTATCGTCGCAGCGAAATCAAGTTACCATAATATGTATTTCATCGCAGCTATTATCGTTGCATTCACTTTACTACTCTATTATGGCTTACACGGACGAAAACAAAAATTCAAGAAACAACATACAGACGGACAAGTTTCCGCTTAACATGAATAAGGAAAGTAAACTTCCCCGTTTACTTTCCTTATTTTGTATTTCTTTTAATAGAAGCGTATACTTATAATAGAAATAAAAAAGGAGGGACCGATATGAAACTTAAAAAATCTCCCCTACTCTTACTCATAATCACATTCATATTTGTAATTACAGGGCTCGGTTTTACATACTTCAAACATAATAAAACAATCCCATCAAAAAATAACGTGACGAAGAAAAATTGGTTAGATGATCCGTACTTACGTTGGTCGTATACACATATGAAAGAATTCACTTTAATTAACGAGGTGAAAAATAACCCGGATCAAGTTTTCCACTTCTCTACCGCATCGCAAAACTTAGACGATTTTGCTGTGGCGCGTAGATTTGGAAATACAACTCCTCTAAAAAAACTTTTAGACGATAACAAAACGGATGCTTTTGTCGTTGTACATAATGGACAACTTGTATATGAACGATATTTGAATGGATATAACGAGAGTGAGCCTCATGGTATGGCGTCATTAGCGAAGGTTTTTACCGGAGCAATTATACAATCTCTTGCTGAAGAAAACCGCATTGACTTAGAAAAAACAGCTGACACTTATATAAAAGAATTAAAAAATACACCGTTCGGTAATGCCACACTTCAGCAATTAATGGACATGCAAGTTTCTGTAGAATATCCTACTCACGGATATGAACATCCAGCGTTAGAAAATCAAGATGCACAACTATATTTAGCTAGCAATATTTTACCTCGAGGTAAAAACTACGACGGTCCGATGAAAATTTATGATATGTTACGAGAAGCAGAAGAAACTGCAACGCCTGGTTCTGATTTTTCTTACGATAACGGATCAGCGGAAACACTCGCTTGGGTGATTCGAACAATCACGGGTAAATCATTAGCGGAAAATGTTAGCGAGCGCATATGGTCTCAAATTGGTATGGAAGAAAACGCGTATTACGTTACAGATGAAACAAAAGTAGAACAAGCAAGCGCTGGCTTAAATGCAACTGCTAGAGATATGGCTAGATTCGGACAACTACTACTAAA
>Ga0209130_1001408_pt1 | contig 16068 bp, 18 predicted proteins | sample AraplaMF_Cvi_mLB_FD_184264 | JGI IMG/M metagenome (GOLD analysis project Ga0209130, IMG submission 184264) | Arabidopsis root microbial communities from the University of North Carolina, USA - plate scrape MF_Cvi_mLB (SPAdes) (version 2) | ecosystem: Host-associated > Plants > Roots > Endosphere...
TGTACTTGAACTCATTTCCTTGTCCATCGTACTTTGGTAGATCTTTAAAGCTGAAAGTCCAGTTGCCTTCTTTATCAGCTTTCACTATTTCTGTTTTAAATTCTGTTCCATTTTGATGCAGTTGAACTGTAATACTTTCTGGGCGTTTACCAAACTTGTTGTTGTAATCTTCCCAGATTTTCTTACCACTAAGTTCTGTTGTTTCTGTATTTTTGTAAGTGTTCGTGATTGTTGTTCCTTCTACTTTTGTTTCGTAGCCATCAACTTTCACTTCATTTACTGTGTACTTGAACTCATTTCCTTGTCCATCGTACTTTGGTAGATCTTTAAAGCTGAAAGTCCAGTTGCCTTCTTTATCAGCTTTCACTATTTCTGTTTTAAATTCTGTTCCATTTTGATGCAGTTGAACCGTAATACTTTCTGGGCGTTTACCAAACTTATTGTTGTTGTCATTCCACATCTTCGTTCCTGAAACAGATGTAGTTTTCACTTTATTTGGAATATCCAGTTCGACTCCATTTTCATCATCTGATTTTATTTCAAACTCTACTTTTTTCTGAGGATCGAAATCAATATAGTCTGGAGCTGAAACCTCTTGTACATAATATTTACCTGGTGATAATTGAGGAGTTTCAACTATCCCTTTTTCATTTGTTTTATATTCGCCCCCAACTTGTTCACCAGACTCTTTATACAACTTAAACGAAACATTCGGAATTACTTTTTCTTTATTTCCTTCAATATGCTTAACAATTTTCAGCTTTCCTTTTGGAACCTTGTTACCAGTAGCACCACCACCAGCTGTCATATTTTCGACTGGATGAGTACCCGACTCAGTAACTGGTTCTTTGTTTAGAACTTGGTAATCAATCGTATAATCATTCTTAAAAAACTCTTGCTTCTTTCCGGCTTCCGTTATAGTAGATGTATAACCAATCGAAAAGGCGGCAAGACGTGCTTTATCCTTATTAAGCATAACTTTAAATGATCTGTCACCAGTAAAGGTAATCGTTCCGTAACCTTGCTTTTCAAACTCTTGTAGCGTTAAATATCGATTACCTAGATAATTATCTACACTTATATAGAAACTATCCTTATTAAGTGTTTGACCTTCCTGTAAATTATCAGTCACAACAATATCACGACTTAACTCTTCTTTATTTAAATTTATATTCAAGAACCAACGTACTTCATTGTCCTTACCTGAGTTCATATCACCAGTTTTATAAAAAAACGGTGGCTTTCCAGGATCTGTGCCACCACCACTACTTGGACCGGTAATTGTTACAGACTGCTTATCTACAGTTGTACCGAAATTAGTTTCAATCTCTTTCTTTTGATCCGTTCCTACATTAGTAGCTTCCACGAAAAAGTTTAAATACCCTTGAATATTTTCATATGTATCCACTTTATCATTAAATGTACATACCACAGTACCTGCTGTAACTTTACAAGTACCATAGTCATTTAATGGAAACTCTCTATCTAATCCTTTTAATTCTGGAGGCAGTGTTAATGTTAGTGTGTCTCCAGGCTTCAGCCTAAGTCCATCTTTTTCACTGAAGTTTACAGTTACTTTAGTCCGTTCTGTGGTACTTAGATTTGTTTTACCAATCTGAAAACTATCCACAAGTCCTGCTGTATTTAACTCTTGTGCATTTGCTATTATAGGTAAAAGACTTTGACCTATAGTAAACATAAAAATCATTATAATCGAAAAAATCGAAGTTATTCTTTTTAAATACATACGTTACCCTCCCTATAAAATTCAATGTTTCTAGGTTCTGGTACAAACATACTATGAAAAAAGTTCTACTCTTCAATGCCATTAAACTATTTTACTTACATATGCTTGATAGCTATTACTATCTTTTTCTATTTTTTCAACCTTTCTATTGCACAAAATAAGCTTTGCGGCCTATCCTTTCGAATAGTGTGCTAAAAATATTTTCTAGTCTTTTTTGTTTTTCTTTTTCCATCTGTACCAAATGTTACTATACCGTCTGGACGGTTATAATTCAACACTCCATACTATTGTTCTATTATTCTGTCAAAAAAATTCACCACTGGATTAAATAACCAATGGTGAGTTATTTTACATTATATAGTTTGTATATACTATTTATAAGAAGCAATGATAAGAGCTTGAATCACTTTTTCTCTTAATTCAGAACTTAGTCTTCCGATCCCTAAATATTCCGAATACCATAATCCATCAGCTGCTAATCTAATAATTGTGGCACAAACAGAATCCATTTCATCATTTTCTATTTTAGTTTGCAATTGCTGAAATGATTGTTGTAATGGCTCAAGTAATTCAGGTTTTAGCATTAATGCAGCCATCATACTACTACACAACTCTTCTGTTCTTTTCTCATTCCTTAATCTTTCCTCTACAAAAGAACGGACCCACCTTCCTTTCTTCTCTGTGTCTTCCGTTACCTTATTATGAATAGCACCATGATACTCCTCTGTCCCTTTAAGTATCATGCCTTCTATTAAAGCTTCTTTATTTGAAAAGTGATACAATAATCCACCTTTACTTACACCTGCCTCTTTTGCTACTGCTTCTAAAGTTAGTTTAGCAACCCCTTTATATTGCACAATTTGAGAAGCGGCAGCTAAAATTTTTTGCCGTGTTATGCTCGTGTTCATTCCTTTTTAAAACCCCTTTTCTACTAAATTTATATAAATACGAATCTTATTTTTAATATTGTTGAGTACTACTAAGTATTTCCTTTATACAACAAAGGCTTCATTACCTTTGAATTGTTAGTTGATTCTTCTATTAAAAATTTCCATATCATTCAATATGATAACATCAAACATACAACGTTGACTATACATCTATACTTTAATATTCATTCCTAATATATCCATTAATAAAATTTACCGATTTAGTCTTTCTTATTACTTTATAAGACGGCAGTAATTCTTTCAGCACTAAATTAAAAATGTTATTACTCCCATTGAATTGAGTAATAACATTTTACTTAACAAATTTGCTTCCAACTCGCATCCTTCATATCTTCGCTAGTCGGTTTTCTAACTGATTTAACACAACATTCCTCGCAAGCACCGAACGCAATGAATTTTTTCTGTGCTTGTCTTAACGAAGCTTCATTTGCCCCGCCTTCAAAGTCAGGATCGTTAAACTGTACCTCATCATCTTCCCAGTAACATATACTGCAAATTTCATATGTACCTGGTGGTTCTTCTTCTAATGTTTTACCCCGCATTAACAAGTGTATTTCATTTTGTCACCCCATTGTTAACTTCTTTTTTCTCCCATATATTCCGGCCCACAAAGAATGTAACAGCGCAAATCATAGTTATCCCCATGAAAAAGATATTAGAATCTTCATATGTAGTTGGAATCCCTACCGTTACGGAAACAATACTAAAAGCTAAAAGTAGATATAATAATAAAGATATAATATAGCTTAATTTAAATCGTAAAATGATACCTCTAAATAATAACTCTCCAAGAAGACATCCACCTAAAATAATAGGTACTCCGAAATACAATGTAAGGACTCCCATTTGCGAAGTAGATTGAATTACCTTTCCAATTATGTTCGGCGAAGTCATCTCATCATTTTTTCCTATCCTATCATATAAATCAAGTGCCGTTGCTGAAATAAAGAAACTTAATATAGAAAATGAGTACGGAATTAAAAATTTGCTCACTCTCATTCACCTCACTTTTTTCTTTACCTATATTATTCATTATTTCCTATCATTTTCATATAAGAAAATGATAGGAAATAATGAATAATAGATGGAAGAATTTCTATATAAAAAAACCTAAACCATCCGCTCCCTATATTCTTTAGGAGAGATGGTTTAGGTTTTTTATTAGAAAGTAGTACCTTCTTTTTTATAATATTCTTTTGAAATCTCTTCATAAAATGCTGCCGATGTTGCGTAGAAATAAGGCGCCAACCATAAGAAACCGATTCCTATAGTAAGAATACTTAAAATGAACCAGCCAATGAAGCTTAAGCATAGTAAAAAGTAATCCATTTTATGCCCATCCATCATACGGCGACTTTCAGTAATTGCTTGATTCGCTGTGTATTCTGGGTGATCATTCAAAATAAAGTACGTCATAGCATAAGAAAATGATTTAATAATTCCCGGAATAATAAGAAGTAATGTCCATAGAATCAAGTATACATACATTAGTAAATATGTTAAAAATGCCTTCATAAATTTACTTCCGTCGCTAAACCATCTAAATAAATGACCAATGCGAGCACTATTCCCACGGATTGCATTTAAAACAAGATAATAGGCACCTATTGTTAACGGACCGATAACAAGCATTGCAATAATACTTACTGTAAGCGAATCACTTGCTTCTTCCCAACCCCAAAACATCGAAAAAACACCTGTGACTAGAAGTTCCACAGCTCCAATAAGAATTCCAAGTAATAGTGTTGCACCTACCGCTAATCCCCATTTTCCTTTTAATGCATCAAGTGCTTCTCTTTTCAACTGACTTATCATATATAACCTCCTAATATTATTTCTATATTAGTATACCATTTATATCAAAAATTCCACAGATTTTCCTGAAATAGAAGTATACTACTTTTTTTGATATGTATTGATATATGTGCGCTGTAACTGTACTAATATATGGATGAAGTCACTCATTTTCCTATAACAAAAAAGCTTACCTTTCATAATAGGCAAGCCTTTTCAAATTAATTCTCACTTATTCTCTTCTTATACCAATCCTGCATTCTCTCCGCATCTTCTACTCTCGTATGCTCTAGTTTATAATTCGATGATGCACTAGAAAACGTATACGTACATAAATCCGCCCGGCGCTGGAAATATGATTGTGTTTTTTCAATTGATTGGACGTGTCTTCTTCTTACAAGTCCTGTATGTTTCCCAATACTACGATGTATAATCGTAATTTGCTCTCCGTTTACACTATAACCATTTGTTTTAAATGTTGCATATCCAAGTGTAAAGATGAGGATCGCGAGCGGAATTAACGCCCACATGATGAAATACTTTTCAAAGTATATACTTATTCCAGTAAGCGGGATTGCAAGCATGGCAAAGAAGATGAAACTATCAATAAGATAGCGGCGCAATGCTGCTTTTGGTAATGAAATAATGTTTGCGTTCAATTCGTATGGTAATTGTAAATGGGCCAGTAACTGTTGCACGCGATCTTTTCGAATGATAGGATGCAGTGTAACTTTTTCCTCTTTTCCCTCACTTTGAATAACTTCTACTTGCACAGCACAATAACCAAATGGTTGGCGTAAAATACTTTCTTTTATCGTAATACCTTGAATACGATGTAACTTTAGTACGAGTTCTTTTTTCTCAAGTAATCCTTGCGAAATGCGGACTTCATCATTTCTTCGATTCACTGTGAAATCTCCATGTTTTAACGCATAACCAATTGTCGATATAATCCAAGAAATAACTAGTAAAATAGCTACCATGTAAATCCATCCATATATATCGTGGTCCATTACATATGACTCTACGCTATTTTTGATCCATTTCGGAATATACTCATCCACTTGGTTATAAACGAAAAATATTAAAGAGAATAATAATCCAAATTGACCAGATGTAATAGACGCTAATAAAATTTCTTTCCAAGTTAACTTATATTCTGTCGCTTGTTTTTCCTCTGTCATGATTTCTTTTTCTACTGCATGTTCTGCAGATTCATCTAACGTTGCTTCTACTTTCACTTCTGGAGTCGGCTCATTTAGTAAGGAAATAAGCTCCTTTGCCTCATCTTCCGTAATACCAGCTAAGCTCACTTCTGCGTCGTCGCCTCCGCCAGCTGTTTCGATTTGAATTTTCTTTAAACCGAGCATTTGATATAGCACGTTAGAACTTGTATTAATTGTTTGGACACGCTCTTTATTTAAGTAGCTCTCCTTCTTCACAAAAAGCCCTTGTTTCACATGTAATACGTTATTTTCAACCCAGTATGTTGTGTAATACCATTTTTCAAACGCTGAAAAAACGGTGAGTAAACCGAATCCAGCGGGAATTAAATACCAAAATGGGAACTTTCCGTTTAAGCTAAACATGAAAATAATGAGTGGTATAAAATCTGTTATTTTTAATTCTAATAACATCGTAATGGGATGCTGCCTCTTATACATCCTCATCACTCACTTTCGCTAATTCTGCGATTCTCGTTTTTAACATTTCCGCTTCATACATCGTTAAGCCTGGAATGCTATGAGAAGTTGCTGCTGTTGAAATGTGTAATTCTGCTAGGCCATATTTTCTCATAATCGGACCTTGTTCAATCGTAACGTGCTGCACACGAATCATCGGCACTAATACACGTTTTACAACGAATAGACCGTGCTGAATTTCAAGCTCTTCTTCGTTTAGTTGATAGCTATAATAACGCTGACGTAGTTTCGGGAATATAAAGTACTCAAATGGCGCTAGCGCAACCGTTAATCCGATTAATACGTACAAAATCCATGCCCACCAATCAAACTTTATCATGAGGAAAAGGTAAGCTAAAATGACGAGAATACCGATTCCTTCTTCAATTACAGCACGAACTTTCCACACCTTGACCATGTCAGGGTGAATTTCATTTTTCAATGGATCCATGTAACCACTCCAAATCTATTAATCTAATATATGAATTCTCTCAAACTATATTTTACATAACTTTACATAAAATTAAAATTTTATTATTTATCCGCTTTTTTTTCAGGAATAAAATATCCGAACCAAAGTAACCACACGAAACCGATTAATGCAAACCAACCTTTATCCGCTTGAAAAGCTTCAATCATACCTGGAATTTTATAAATCCCAATGAATCCAAGAAAACCGAGCCACCAATTTTTTTGCATTTTCACCTTTATTCCTCCTTCATAACGTTTTTCACATTTTGAATCCAAATTTCTTTATACTTTAAATCGAATCCTATTAATATGTAATTACTCATATTATCAATAACGAGCGCTAACGTATGCGCGTTTTCTTCTGTTGCATGTTGTGACACAACACCAAGTCTCGCGCCTTGCTTCAATAAATCGTGGAATCCATTTAAGAAATCTTCTTGTATTTCAAATAAGCGTTTCTGATACTTTTCATTTCGCGTCGCAGTTACGATGAATTCATTTATAATGCGTAATATACCTTCTTGACCTCTATACTCCGACAACATATGTAAACCATCTGCAATTAACTTTTCTTCAAAGTTTTCTTTCGTATATTGGTCTTTATCGAAGTAACTCACGAAATGATATCCAGAAAAAATCTCTTCAAATAAAAAATCCACTAACGCTTCTTTAGACGGAAAATGATAATAAATAGCTGGCTTTGATATACCTACTTCTTTCGCAATCATGGAGAGACTCATCTTTTCAATACCATGCTCTGCCATTAGTTTAAATGATGCCTCTACAATGTGCTTCGATGTTTGTAAATTTTTTGTCATACTGTACCTCACTTGTTTTCACTTACCGGTCGGTAAGTGAATTGTAAAATGAAAAGGAATGATTTGCAAGTTAGCTAACGCTACATAAGGAATTTATTGGTAAACGCAGAAGGTATAAAGTAAAAGCAATATATAACAATAAGGAGGATATTCCTATGGGACTTGGCGGTAAAGGCGGTAGTGGTGGCACTGGCGGCGGTGAAGCTGGACAAGATGGTAAAGGCGTTAGTGGCGGTTATATAGTACTCATTGTGCTCTTTATCATATTAATCGTAGCTGGAGTCAGCTATAGTGGACTTGGTCTTTAACTTTCACCAGTAAGAAAAGCACTGGCTATATTAATGGCCAGTGCTTTCTATTTTCAGCATTCTTCTACATCATGTGTGTTTCATTATTGATCATCCACAATAATATAAGCTGTTCTAATTGGCCCATGCACACCTACGACAAGGTTCATTTCAATATCTGCGCTATTTGACGGACCAGAAACGAAGTTCACACAAGCCGGCAGGTTTTCTCCCGCTTTACTTTGATCATGAATCAGTTTTGTAGCTTGGGTTAACCTTGGTACGATCGTACTTTTAGGAACGATTGCAATATATGACTCTGGAAGCAAACTAACATGCCTTCCTTTTAACCCGTCATTAAAAAGCACAACGGTTCCTGATTCCGCTAGAGTCATATCACTGAACGTAATGCCAAGGTCAGCAGCTTTCGCAAATTTTATGTCCTCTTCTTTATCATCTAATCCCCATGCACGAAAATGTGTTGTACCTTCATTTTTGAAAAATGGAGTAAGACCATACTCATTAAAGCGCTCATCATTCGCATACATAGCAGATTTGATATTCCAATCTTTTATAAAAGACCCCAATGTTTCAACAAGATTTTCCTTTGTTGTTCGCTTTACTTCTGTATGAATGACTTCACAGTGTTCGATTAACTGTAATACAAGTTCTTCTTGCGAAAGTCCGCTAAAAACATTCCACTGCGGGGCAAAAGACCATTTCGGCTTTTCCACTGTCTCTGGACGTTTCCTACCAAGCTTTTCTGATAATTGGAGTAAAAATTCCTCACGATTTTGGATGGCCATCATCGTTCTCCTTTACGTGTTTTTCAAACCACTCTCGAAACGTTTGTTTTTTCGGAACTGGAAAATCTCTCGCGTCCGTCCAATCTTTTAACGGCCCAATGCCGCGCTCGATTTTATCTCCTTTTGCGAGAGGTTTTAATGCATACGGAGCGCTCTTCGCAGCAAAAGAAAATAATCTAGGACTCTTCACCACTTTTTCAAAACCTTTCATAGCTACGTTCCAAGCTACAGGCGATTGTTTTTCTTCTACGATGCGGCTGCGATGTTTAATTAATAAGTCGTGTAACGGGATTTTCACTGGACACGCTTCTGTACAAGCTCCACAAAGGCTAGATGCATAAGGTAAATCCTTATATTCATCATATCCCCCTAAAAGCGGTGTCAACACAGCTCCAATCGGTCCTGGATAAATAGAGCCGTATGCATGTCCACCAATATGCCTGTATACAGGACACACATTAATACATGCCGCGCAACGAATGCACTGAAGGACACTTTGGAATTCTGTTCCTACAATATCGGAACGACCATTATCAACAATGACTAAATGGAATTCCTCAGGTCCATCTGTTCCGCCGGGCTCTGTTAACCCTGTAATATAACTTGTTAACTTTTGTCCTACAGAACTTCGGCATAGAAGTGTGACTAAAACATCAAGCTCTTCCCATGTCGGAACAATACGTTCCATCCCCATAACTGTAATCAACGTTTTTGGAAGTGTCGTAGTAAGTCTTGCATTTCCTTCGTTCGCTACGATAGAAATCGATCCAGACTCTGCAACAGCAAAGTTACATCCAGTCACCCCTATATCCGCTGCAAAAAAATCATCACGTAAATAATCTCTTACAAACCTCGCCATTTCCGTAGGATCAGATGTTCCAGTGTAATTTAACTTTGTTTTAAATATTTCACAAATGTGTTCTTTATCCTTGTGAAGACACGGGACAACAATATGCGAGGGAGGATCATGGTCATTCACTTGTAGAATAAATTCAGCAAGATCTGTTTCTAAAACTTCCGCCCCAGCTTCTTCAATCGCTTCATTTAAACTAATCTCTTCTGTTACCATCGATTTTGATTTCACAATTTTTTTCGCATTTTTCTTTTTTACAATCTCTTTTACATATTCCCTTGCGTCTTCTGCAGTCTTTGCGAAATAAACAAAACCACCGTTTTTCTCAATATTTTCACTTAGCTGATGTAAATAATAATCAAGGTTTTCTAATGTATGCTTTCGAATTTCTTCTCCTAAAGCTCGCCATTCCTCCCAGTTCCCAAGACTCTCAGTCGCTTTTAATTTCTTGACTCTAAGACCATCTTGCGCTTTCCTGACAGCCTGTCGCATAAATTTATCCCCAATGCCTGTTTCAGTACGCTTATGAAAGGGATCGTTCCCAATTTTCATTCCCATCTCTTTATCCCCCTCTTATTTTCGATCTTCATTTAATACTTGAGCAATATGTTTTACATCAATTGGATAACCATTACGTGTTAAACGTCCTTTTATATTCATTAAGCAGCTACAATCCATCCCAATTAATAAGTCCGCACCGGTTTCCATAATATGCTTTACTTTTTCCTCAACCATTTGCTCAGAGATTTCTGGCATTTTCACCGAGAATGTCCCTCCAAATCCGCAGCAATCATAATTATGCGGCAGTGAAACAACTTCCAATCCCTTTACACATTTTAATAATTTTTGCGGCGGTTCTTTAATCCCCATTAATCGGCTCATATGACAAGATGTATGAACTGTTGCTTTTTTATGAAGCACCGCACCTAAGTCTTCTTTCCCTAATACTTCAACGAGAAATTGTGTAAATTCATACGTTTTGTTCGCAAGTTCAGTCGCTTTTTTCTTCCATTCAGCTTCACTTTCAGAAAACAAGCTAGAAAACTCGTGAACCATCATAGCGCAAGATCCCGACGGCGCCACAACATATTCTGAACTAGCAAAGGCTTCAATCATATGTTTTGCAGCTGTTTTTGTTTCTTTCACATACCCGCTATTATAAGCAGGTTGTCCGCAACAAGTTTGATTTTTAGGAAAATCAACTTCACACCCTAAATCTTCAAGAATTTCTACAACATCTCTTCCTACTTCTGGATAAAAAACATCTGCAACACAAGTAATAAATATTGATACTTTCATATTTGCACCCCTAAATACAGTAAAGTAAGCTCAAGTAACTTTATTTGTATATTATTGGTAAAAAAATAAAAAATATGAATAAAAATATAAAAAAAGTGATTGAGGACTATGCAAAGTCGGAACAAACAACACTCTTGCTTCTGCAAGTGTGTCAACGAGCGAACTTTGATAGTGTCTCTTCTTTGAGATGTGTATGAGCCAATCCCGAAATATCGTATATTGATATATCTTGGTGTGAAGAAGGGATATGTGTCAGGGCGTGGAATATAGAAGTATCTATGCGATGAAGGGAGTTTTGTATCTTGAAGAAACAAATCGGCATGATTGTATCTGCATTCACTTGCGTATCCATCCTTTTAAGCGGTTGTGGAACAACAAAAACCAACGAAACCCAGAAAACAGAAACGGTACAAACGACAAAGGATGTAAGGGAATTGGTTTGGAACTCGTTATCGCAAGCAGAGAAAGATGAAGTAGATGGCAGTTGGAAAGATGCCAAAGTCAGCAAGGTAATAGCGGATACAACCAAATATCAACTCGATGATGCGTCATTCAAAGGAAAAGAAGTAACACTCGTTACCATTCCGGCTAAACAGCGAGAGTTGTTAGGCGATATAAATAGACTCGTGGACGAACCATCAGGTAAGGTCATAGGAAGTTCGATGAGGAAGTAGGAACGAAGAGGCGTAAAGCCCCTCTTCGTTTTTGCATCAAAAGCAACAATATCTACGAAAACAGCCAAAATAATAAATAGAAAAGCCTCCTAAATTACACATTTAAGAGGCTTTCTTTTTTGATAAAACAAATTAATTTCTATTAAGCAATCGCATACGATAACAATTCATCGTCACTTCTCCAAGTCTTTGCAGTAATTGATAGTTCGCATACGCACCGACCGGGGCACCGATTATTGGTACGAGCTGAAGCATTTTCGCTAAATCGATATAGTCTCGGTACTCTGTTTGGAACTTTTCCCAGTCCATATGATTTTCTTCTTCTGTATCCCACGTTTCAATTGCTTTCCATACTTCTTTTCGGTGGTCGTCACTTGAAAAAGCAAGTTGGAACACGTGAAGGATAAAGAGGCGTTCTTCTTTGTTACTCGTATCAAATCCATACAATGTTGCTGCATCGAATAAAAATTTTATTTTAATCGTAAGTAAAAGCGGGAAATCAGCAAGACCAAGAAGAATACCACCAGCTCCCGTACCTGCTCCTTCTGCTGCTGCTATTTTTTTGTACTCATCCATTTTTTTACGGACTTCATCATCACGTCTTTGCAGTGACCAGTTCGTCTCTTTTAATTTCGGCTTTATAAAATTTGATCCGGCACTAATCGTTTGCACCATCATCCGAATCGTTTCTGTTAATACTTTTTGTACTTTCGCCGGAATGAGCTGTTGTACTTTCGTCTGCACTTTTTTTGAGAACCGTGTCATCATAGAAGAATCTTTCATGAATGTAGCTTTCCACTGCCCCAATTCTTTTATAACCTTCTCTTCATACGTAATCATAGGTTCATTCCTTTCAGTTTAAACGCTCAATGCGCTTCGCACTGTATCGATAAACGAAACCAATACTAAATAATATGCTTACTACAAATAAAATGCCGGTCATAATGAAATCTTTCGTCGCAAGTGCAAATAAAATTGTAAATACAGCACTGCCGATAATAAGAATCGCATTTAATAAAGTAAGAAAATCTTCCTTCTTCTCGTCTTCCTCTACTGGATACAAATCAAGCCAAACTTTCATACGGTGATGTTTCCAAAGGGTTAAGAGCTGGTAACCGATTAAGTATAAGAAAACAAGGCTTACGATAAATCGTCCATATAAAAATGGAATAAAGTAAAGAATAACTCCTCCAAGAGCGAGCAGGCGCACATATAAGCCAAAATAGTTACCAGATCTTAAAAATGTTCTCGTATATAAGTATAAATATGTACGCTTCTCACCGATCATCGAAAGAATAAAATCAAGCCATTTCCTACGTGATACTCTCTCTTTTAACTCCGGTACATCAACAAACATATTCGCAATGCGGTACAGCAGCATCATTTTTTTACCTTCTTCAGAAATTAAATACTCCCAGTTCAACGGCTTTCCCTTCACCTTTTGATGCATAACAGCAAGGTATAGCACCATTAAAAAGACAATTACACCAGTAAAAATGACTGAAGTACGTTCTACAAGGAAATACACAAATAATCCATTTAAGATAAAACGAATGAACCAATCTGTTTTTTGAACGCTTTGATCTGTTAAAAATGATTTTTCCCACGCAACGAATAAATTCCACGCTTTTACAATGACGAATGCGAGTACAATCCATATGTAAGCCGCTCCTGTTTGTTTCATTTGCTGGAAATATAACGGGGCAAGCGCAGCCGCTACGATTGCGATTATGTATAACTGAATCATAAACGTAAAGAGAAATGCCTTTGTAAAGTAAGGCTTTAACTTTTCTTCAACTGGCAGCAAATACACGAGGTCCGCTTCTTTTAATAACGTTTGGATGGATCCAGCTGTTAATACGAGGCCAAGTAAGACTGCCATAACGAGCGCTGTCGGAAACGAAGATGTTAACGTTTGTAACCATTGCTGGTAATAATACGCTCCTGCACCGATGATAAATATGAAAATAAATTTCAAATGATCATTAAATACGTATTTACTATATGTACGAACTTCTTTTAGAAAGTGCCGAAATCGTTCTTTCCATAATGCTGTGCTATTCATAATCTTCTTCCTTTGTTAATGCAATATAAATATCATCTAACGTTGCACCAGGCATGTTAAACCCGGATTGAAGTTCTGATAATGTTCCCATCGCTCTCACTTCACCTTGATGCAAAATAATGAATGAATCACAATAGCGCTCTGCTGTCGCTAAAATATGTGTACTCATTAAAATACCTGCACCACTCTTTTTCATTTGATCCATCATTTGAAGAAGCGATTGAATCGCTAACGGATCAAGCCCAACGAAAGGTTCGTCCACAATGTAAAGGGATGGCTCAACTAAAAATGCACTCATAATCATTACTTTTTGTTTCATCCCTTTTGAGAAATGAGATGGAAACCACTTTAAACGATTTTTCATACGAAATTCTTGTAATAGTTGTCCTACGCGTTCTTCATATTGTTTTTCATCTACACCGTACGCCATCGCTGTTAATTTCAAATGCTCTTCTAACGTTAACTCATCATATAATACTGGCGTTTCTGGAATGAAAGAGAAACTAGAACGGTACGCTGTCATATCATCACGAATTGTTTTCCCGTTAATTGTGACAGTTCCTTTTTTTGGTTCCATTAAACCGATGATATGTTTAATTGTCGTACTTTTACCAGCTCCATTTAAACCGATTAAGCCGACAAGCTCGCCTTTATTAACAGAGAACGAAACATTTTGCAGTACAGGTCGTTTCGTATATCCTCCTGTAACATTTTCTACACGCAATAACTCGCTCATACGACACCACTTTCTTCATTAGTATTCATTCTATATTCATCTTACCAAAAATGGCGCTGTACTACATAGTATCGATGCCTCCAAAAAAAATTTAAATTTATTAGCATATATTTTTACGAAAGCGGACATCATAATTAGTGAGGAAGGAACACATTGAAAAAGCAACCACCAATTGATGAGTATAACAACACAGTGAAGTCATCATGAAATGGGGTGTCCAAATTGGACAATGAAATTTACACATAACCAGATAATTTGTTTCATTTTCGAAACGGGGTGTCTCCGAAAGAGCATATACTGTTTTAAAAAATAAACAATTTCATTTTAAAAAAAGATTGCAATTCATTTCACTTGAAAATGGGGTGTCTACGGCAGAAACTTTAGCCGATTTACCGTGCATTTCTTAAATAAATGAGGTGTCTGCGAACCGTAAATTATAAAAAATGCTTTTTCAATCCCTCTTCAGAAAACAGGAAGCTGAGTCAGCTTCCTGTTTTTCGTGTTTGTTCTACTATGTAATTATGGTAAAATACGGCTAAGGCTATTTGAAAGGATGAGATCGATGAATCATACAGCGGACAATTGTATTTTTTGTAAAATTATTGACGGGCAAATCCCTTGTTCAAAAGTATACGAAGATGAACATGTGCTTGCATTTTTAGATATTAGTCAAGTAACAAAAGGACATACCCTTGTTATTCCAAAAGTTCACAAACAAGACATTTTTGCGTTAACGCCAGAAATCGCATCACACATTTTTGCTGTCGTTCCAAAAATCGCAAATGCAATGAAAGCAGAATTTAATCCAGTTGGCTTCAACTTGCTTAACAATAACGGCGAGAAAGCTGGACAAACTGTATTCCACTTCCACCTTCATTTAATTCCACGCTACGGTGAAAACGATGGTTTCGGTGCTGTTTGGAAATCACACCAAAATGAATACACTATGGAAAATTTACAAAACATCGCAAGTACAATTGCAAATAGTGTGAAATAGTGCCACTATAATAAGAAGTAATACATAACAAGCCTATCCCTTTGGCATATATACCCTTTGGCTTGTTTCTTCACAAAAAATGCCGAGGATATGATTTTTTGTGCATAGCACGTACAAGAGAGAAAGGTTTACTTTTCTTCCTCATGTCTTAAAGATATGCACAGTTTTATACATCATGAATACGAACGAAAAATAAGGAGGTTTCCTTTTATGTCAAAAGCTAAATCCTTTATTACAGGTGTAATTTGCGGCGGAGCAGTTGCTGGACTAGCCGTTCTTTTCTCAACTCCTTCTTCTGGTAAAGCTATGCGCGGTAAGCTGAAAGAAAAAGGAACTGATATTAAAAAGACATTAGCTGATATTACAGCTGATACGAAGTTGTTAAAGCGCCAAATCGTTGAAACTGCTTCAGAAGGTAAAGAAGTATTTCAAGAACTAAAAGACGATATGCAAGACACGCTTTCTAACTGGAAACAAGATATTTCTCAAAACAAACGACATATCGAAAAAGAAATTTTAGACATTCAAAAGTCAATTGAGAAACTACAAGAAGCCGTTCCCGAAAAAGCGTAAACATATTCCTGCTTAGTTTTTTGCATATAACAAATATTTTTTATACAAATTGACCTTGACACGGCATATCACATAGATATGCCGTGTTTTTATGCATTTACAATATCTGTTATCCCTTAACATGTAAAGACAACACATGTATTCTTGACTCATAAAACGCTTCCATAGTTATGCATGATTTGTATAGATTGTCATTTTTCCAAAAAATTTTCACAATTCTCACAAAAAGACTTTATTAATTTTTATTTTACTGGCATAATAGATAGTAATGAAAAAGAATGTTAAAGTGGGTGAGTAAATGAAAAGTGGAGAAAAA
>Ga0209130_1001409_pt1 | contig 16043 bp, 16 predicted proteins | sample AraplaMF_Cvi_mLB_FD_184264 | JGI IMG/M metagenome (GOLD analysis project Ga0209130, IMG submission 184264) | Arabidopsis root microbial communities from the University of North Carolina, USA - plate scrape MF_Cvi_mLB (SPAdes) (version 2) | ecosystem: Host-associated > Plants > Roots > Endosphere...
GTCCAGCCGGGGAACGGCAGCAGCAATTCGCGCGCGCCGGTGGCAAGGATCAACTGGTTGTAGCGGATCGTGCCGGCCTGCTCTGGGTCCTGCACCAGCAGTTCACCGGGCTGTGTCTGCATCAGCACGCGGGTCCCGGCCAGGAAAGTCACATTGCTTGCCGCTTGCAGCGACTGCCAGAGCCGGCGTGCGCGCTGGTCCGGCTGCTTTGCCGGGCCGCCGCGCCAGATCTGGCCGCCCGCCAGCGGATTGTCGTCGACGATGGCTATGCGGCGTGCTCTGCCGGCGCCCGTTGCCGCGTGTGCCGCAGCCAGGCCGGCCGGACCGGCGCCGACCACCAGGATGTCAAAGAACTGCGTCATGCTGCCGCTCCTGTCTGCACGTCCATGCCCGAGCGGCAGAACGTCTGGCAGGACAGCACATGCGCCCGGCCGTTAATCGTCACGCGGCACTCCTGGCACACACCCATGCCGCACAAAGGCGCGCGCAGTTGCCCGCTGACCGAGCGCCGCGTCACGCCTGCAATGGCGGCAGCGACCGTGATGCCCGCGGCAACGGTCGTGCCGTGGCCGTCAATTGTCAAAGTAATGGAATCAGCCATACGCCCTCCCCTGTGCGGTGAAGCGGCTCGGCAGGTAAGGCCGCAAGTCGATGCCCGCCTGTCCGCCAGCCATCTGTGCCGCCAGCAGTTCCGCAGTCGCGAGCGAGGTGGTAATCCCGAGCCCCTCATGGCCGGTGGCCAGCCACATATTGCGGCGCGACGGGTCCGGGCCGATCAGCGGCAAGCCATCCGGCGTCGCCGCGCGCAGGCCCGTCCAGCAGCGCAAAATGTTCAGGCCAGCCAGCGCCGGCGTGTATTCAACGGCCCGGGCCAGCATGCGCGCCATCATCGAAGGTTCCGCTGCCAGGTCCACGGTATCGAACTGCCGCGAGGAACCGATCAGCACCTGCCCCGTCGGCCGCGGCTGCAGGTTGAACGCCACCGATTCGCCTTCCGACGCGTGCGCGCTCTTGATGTAGCCAAGCTCCACCAGCTGGTGGCGCACAAAGCCCGGATAGCGGTCGGTAATCATCACGTGGCCCTTCTTGGGCCGCAAGGGCAGGTCCGGCGCCAGCGACAGGCAGCGCGTGCCCGCAGCCAGCACGACCTGTCCGGCCGACAGCCGGGTACCGTCCGCCAGCACAACGCCGCCGTCTTCCAGCGCGACGACTTCGCCCACGGCCAGGGAGGCGCCGCGCGCCACCGCGCGCGCCAACAGGATGCGCGCGCTCTTCGGCGGATACACCAGGCCATCGCCCTGCACCAGCAAGCCGCCGGCCAGGCGGGGCCGCAGGTTCGGCTCCAGGCGGTACAACTCCTGTGCGCCGATCACGGCACATTCCAGCCCGTGGGCCGACATCGTGACAGCCTTGGCGCGTGCCGCTTCGAGTTCCTCATCATCCGCAGCGACCCAGATCGTGCCGCAGCGGCTGTATTCGTGGCGTTCCGGCTGGCCTTCCACCAGTTCCTTCCACAGTTCGAGCGAATGCGCGCTCAGCGCCAGTTCCGCTGCGTTGTCGTCCATGGCCACCAGGTGGCCCATGCCGGCTGCCGTGGCGCCGCTGCCGACCGCATCGCGCTCGACCACGGTCACGCGCAGGCCGCGCGCCGACAGGGCATCGGCGCAAGCGGCGCCGATAATCCCCGCGCCGACGATCAGGACGTCCGGATTCATGCTCAACGAATGCCCCAGACAAACGGGTCGCTTGGGTCCAGCACCAGGGTCGAAGTTGCATTCACCCACGCCTTGCCGCGAATGCTTGGCAGCACACGCTCGCCATCGCGGCGATAAGAAGCTTCGAACACGCTGCCGACAATGCTCTCCTGGCGCCATACTTCGCCTTCGGCCAGTTTGCCGTCGGCCGCCAGGCAGGCCAGCTTGGCGCTGGTACCGGTGCCGCAAGGCGAGCGGTCATAGGCATTGCCCGGGCACAGGACGAAGTTCTGGCTGTCGCCCAGCCCGCTGCCGGAATCGGCAAACAGCTCGATGTGGTCGATCAGCGCGCCGCCGTCGCCGGTGATGCCCTGCGCTTCGAGGGCATCCTTGATCGCAGTGGTGTATGCCGACAACTCGCGCACATTGCCCAATTCCAGTTTCCGCCCGTGGCCGGACACCAGGAAGAACCAGTTGCCGCCCCAGGCGATATCGCCGCGCACCACGCCATATCCCGGCACGTCGACCGGCACGCCGCTCGCCTTGCGCCACGACGGCACGTTGTTGACGGTCACGCTGCCGTCTTCATGCAGTTGAGCTTCAACTACGCCCACCGGCGTATCGATGCGATGCACGCCCGCGCTCAGGCGGCCCATGAAAGCCAGCGATGCCACCAGGCCGATCGTGCCATGGCCGCACATGCCCAGGTAGCCGACGTTGTTGAAAAAGATGACGCCTGCTGCACAATCCGCGGCATGCGGCTCGCACAGCAGCGCGCCTACCAGCACGTCCGAGCCGCGTGGCTCGCACACCACGCCGGAACGGAAGCCGTCATGCTCGTTGCGGAAGCGAGCCAGGCGCTCATTGAGGGGGCCGGTGCCCAGGTCAGGGCCGCCGTCTATCACCAGGCGGGTCGGTTCGCCGCCGGTGTGGGAATCGATAATGGCTATGGTTTTCATGCTTGCCATCTTATGCCTTCCCAGCGCCGCCGTCTTGCATCGCCCGGCCGCCGAAGATGACGAAATCCGCACAATCGTGTAAAAATGAACAAATTCACCGGGAGGGCAGCATGTCAGTACATCTTCTTCATAGCACGGCACGCAGCGACCTGGGCGCCAGGATCGGCGACGTGTTCTTCTCGGAACCCCTGTTCGACGCCCTGCCGGACGTGGTTTTCTTCATCAAGGACCGCGCCGGGCGCTACGTCGTGGTGAACCAGACCCTGGCCCGTCGCTGCGGCATGAAGGACAAGGCCGGCCTGCTGGGCAAGACTGCCAACGAAGTGTTTGCCGCGCCCCTCGGCCAGCGCTTCCAGGCCCAGGACCAGTCGGTGCTGGACGAGGGCGTGCAGATCGAAGACCAGCTCGAACTGCACCTCTACCCCAACCGCGATCCGGGCTGGTGCCTGACCCAAAAGCGCCCCTTGCGCGATTCCCATGGCGCGATCGTCGGCCTGGCCGGCGTGTCGCGCGACCTGGCGATGGCCGACAACAAGAACCCGGCCTATCACAAGGTTGCCGATGCGGTCCGGCTCATCCACGACAAGTACGGCGAGCCCCTGACCTTGCCGCAACTGGCGCGCACCGCCCACATGTCGGTGGCGCAGATCGAGCGCTACTTCGAGCGCATCTTCCACCTGACGCCGCGCCAGATGATCATCAAGACCCGCCTGGAAGCCGCATCGCGCATGCTGGCCAGCGACTCCAGCGTGTCCGACATCGCCCAGGCCTGCGGCTACGCCGACCACAGCGCCTTCACCCGCCAGTTCCGCGCCACGGTGGGCGTGACACCCAGCGAATATCGCTTATTGCTGCGTAACGACGGGTAAGCGCTTCTGCCAGGACGAATCAATTCAATTTATGAATTGATGCATACACTCTTTGGTTTGATGCGGTATTGATCGCCACCTATGATCAACACCATAACGACATCAAAACCACGGAGACAGTAATGAAGAAAACCGCAGCCATTATCCTGGCGGTTAGCAGTACGGCAGCCTGCGCCCAGTCCTCGGTCAATATGTATGGCATCGTCGATGCCGCCATCGTTGGCGAAAACGGCGGCAGCAACGGCAGGCTGAATAAGATCACCAGCGGCGCCGCCTCGGCGTCGCGCATCGGATTCCGGGGCACGGAAGACCTGGGCAACGGTCTCTCGGCATTTTTCACGCTCGAAGCCGGCGCCAGGATTGATACCGGCGAAATCGACGCCAGCGGGACCATCTTCAACCGCCAGGCCTTGCTCGGCTTGAAGAGCAAGGATTTCGGCGCAGTCGCACTCGGGCGCCAGTACACGCCCTACCACACCACCCTGGTAAATATCGTCGATCCGTTCAACACGGGCACTGCCGCTACATCGAAAAACCTCTTTCCCGACTTCGGCAGCAATATCCGAACCAGCAATACGATCACCTATGCCTCGCCGCGCGTGCATGGGGTGGATGCCGAACTGGCATACAGCTTCGGCGAACAGGCCGTGTCCTCGGCGGGACGGCAGTTTGGCGGCGCCATCGGCTATAGCGACGGTCCGCTGGCCGTGCGCCTGGCGTACAACAGCAAGAACTCCGACGTCGCCGCCACCGGTACGACTGCAGGCGTCAGCCGCAGCCTGGGGCGTAATTTCCTGCTGGGAGCAAACTACAACTTCGGCTGGATCAAACTCCATGCCGGCTACGGTGTCGACAAGGGCTACAACAGCGCACCACTGGGCAATGCCAACAATCCTTACGGCGGCATAAAACCTGTCGCTTCCACCGACGGCCGCGAACTGCTGCTCGGCTTCAGCGCGCCCGCCGGGCCGGGAACCATCCTTTTCTCGGCCATGCACAAGGACGACCGCACCGGCAACAACCAGGACGCCAACGCCTGGGGCATCGGCTACCTGTATGGCCTGTCGAAGCGCACCAACCTGTATGCCGCCTACGGCCATATCGATAACAAGAACGGGGCGGGCTACACAGTGGCCAACAATACCGAGGCCGGCACCGGCAACACCGGCTACAACCTCGGTATCCGCCACACGTTCTGAACCCTATGCGACTATATCAACGACACCAGGAGACACCCGTGGCACAAGTACAAACCGTCAAAGCGGCCAGCGCCGCCAACGTCCAGACGCGCACGCGCTGGATGATCCTCGCCATGCTGTTCGCGATCACGACCATCAACTACGCCGACCGCGCAACGATCTCGATTGCCGGGCCGGAAATCAAGAAGGAGCTCGGGCTGTCGGCAGTCCAGATGGGCTTTATCTTCTCGGCCTTCGCCTGGTCGTACGTGGTTGCGCAATTGCCCGGAGGCTGGCTGCTGGACCGCTTCGGGTCGAAAATCACCTATTTCTTCAGCATTTTCCTGTGGTCGACCTTCACGCTGTTCACCGGCGCTGCCGGCTTCTTTGCAGGCGGTGCAGCGGTCGCCGTCCTGTTCACGCTGCGCATGCTGGTCGGCGCTGCGGAAGCGCCCTCCTTCCCCGGCAACAGCCGCATCGCGTCCGCCTGGTTCCCGACGCATGAACGGGGCCTGGCGGCAGCCGTCTTCAACTCGGCGCAGTATTTCGCAACCGTGCTGTTCGCGCCGATCATGGGCTGGCTGGTGCACACCTACGGCTGGCACAGCGTGTTTTACGTGATGGGTGCACTGGGCATCGTGATGGCATTCGTCTGGCTGAAAGCCATCCACGGGCCGAAAGAACATCCCGGCATCAACGCCGAAGAACTGCACTATATCCAGGAAGGCGGCGCGCTGGTCGACCTGGAAAGCGGAAGCCGCATCAAGCAGGCGGCCCAGGTGAATACCCTGGCCTGCATCAAGGAACTGCTGTCGAACCGCATGCTGCTGGGCGTTTACATCGGCCAGTACTGCATCACCACCCTCACCTATTTCTTCCTCACCTGGTTCCCTGTCTACCTGGTGCAGGAGCGCCATATGACCATCCTGAAGGCCGGCTTTGTCGCGTCGCTGCCCGCCATCGCCGGTTTCCTGGGCGGGATCTTCGGCGGCTGGCTGTCGGACCGCCTGGCCAAAGCCGGCTATTCGCTGTCGGTGTCGCGCAAGGTGCCGATCGTGTTCGGCATGCTGATGTCGATGAGCATGATCGCCTGTAACTACATCGAGGCCGACACCCTGGTGGTCGCCGTGATGTCGCTGGCCTTCTTCGGCAAAGGCGTCGGCGCCTTGGGCTGGGCCGTCGTATCGGACACCTCGCCCAAGGAAGCCGGCGGCCTGAGCGGCGCACTGTTCAACACTTTCGGCAACACCGCCGGCATTACCACGCCCATCGTGATCGGCTACATCGTCGAAGCCACCGGTTCGTTTGCCGGCGCCCTGGTCTTCGTCGGCGCCAATGCGGCGCTGGCCATCGCCTGCTACCTGTTCGTTGTCGGCGATATCAAGCGCGTCAAGCTGGTGTCGTCGCTGAATCAATAAACCATCCGTTCCACCCAAACCGTTTCGAAAAAATCATGAACAATACCGTTACCAATGCTCCTACCGTCACCGGCCTGCGCGTCGTGCCCGTCGCCGGCCAGGACAGCATGCTGCTGAACCTTAGCGGCGCCCACGGCCCCTGGTTTACCCGCAACATCGTGATCCTGACCGACAGCGCCGGCAACACCGGCCTGGGCGAAGTGCCGGGCGGCGAAAAGATCCGGCAGACGATCGAGGATGCGCGCCCGCTCATCGTCGGCAAGACACTGGGCGAATACAACAACGTCCTCAACTCGATGCGCGTTGCCTTTGCCGACCGCGATAGCGGCGGCCGCGGCAACCAGACCTTCGACCTGCGCACCACCATCCATGCCGTGACCGCCGTAGAATCGGCCCTGCTCGACTTGCTCGGCCAGTTCCTCAACGTGCCGGTCGCGGCCCTGCTGGGCGAAGGCATCCAGCGCCAGGCGGTCGAGATGCTGGGCTACCTGTTCTACGTCGGCGACCGCAACAAAACAAACCTGCACTACCGCAGCGAGCCCGATGCCGGCGACGCCTGGTTCCGCCTGCGTAATGAGGAAGCCCTGACGCCGCAAGCCGTGGTCCGCCTGTGCGAAGCCGCGCGCGAGCGTTACGGCTTCAACGACTTCAAGCTGAAAGGCGGCGTGCTGTCCGCCGACGAAGAGATGGAAGCCATTATCGCCATGCACGAACGCTTCCCCGACGCGCGCATCACGCTCGACCCGAACGGCGCCTGGTCGCTCAAGGAGGCGGTACGCGTTTGCCGCGACAAGCACGGCATCCTGGCTTACGCCGAAGACCCTTGCGGCGCCGAGAATGGCTTCTCGGGCCGTGAAGTGATGGCGGAATTCCGCCGCGCCACCGGCCTGCCGACGGCCACCAACATGATCGCCACCGACTTCCGCCAGATGGCCCATTCCCTGCAACTGCAGTCGGTCGACATCCCTCTGGCCGACCCGCATTTCTGGACCATGCAGGGCTCGGTGCGCGTGGCCCAGTTGTGCCAGATGTTCGACCTGACCTGGGGTTCGCATTCGAACAACCATTTCGACATTTCGCTGGCGATGTTCACCCACGTCGGTGCTGCGGCGCCGGGCAAGGTGACCGCCATCGACACCCACTGGATCTGGCAGGACGGCCAGCGCATCACGAAGGAACCGCTGAAAATCCAGGGCGGCATGGTGCACCTGCCGTCGAAACCGGGCCTGGGCATTGAACTGGACGAAGTGGAACTGGAAAAGGCGCACCAGGCTTACAAGAACATGGGCCTTGGCGCGCGCGACGATGCAGCGGCCATGCAGTTCCTGGTGCCGGGCTGGAAGTTCGACAACAAGCGCCCCTGCCTGATGCGCTAACCCCGCGGCACCTCAACGGGCGCCAGGGAAACCGGGCAGTATCTCGTTGATGAACAGCTGCAGGATCGGATTGTCGTTATCGCGCCGGTAGGTACAAACCGTACTTACCGGCTCGGTTGCCATCCTGCGCAACACCACGCCGTCGAACTGCAGGCGCGCGCAGGCTTCGGACACCAGGGCCGCGCCGATGCCGGCGCTGACCAGCGCCAGCATGGTGTGCACCTGGCCGATATGCTCAACCACGTCCGGCACTACGCCTTCCCGCTCGAAGCGGCTGGTCAGCATCTGGTAGAACGGACGCGCCTCATGCGGCGAGTACATGATAAAGGGGCGGCGATGCAGGCAAGCCAGGGTTGGCTGCTCCGGCCACATATCGGCTTCACTGGAGGGTATCGCCAACAGCAACGCTTCCGTCGCAATCGGCAGGCTGACCAGCTCCCCGTGCAAAGCCAAAGGCCGCATCAGGCCCAGGTCCAGTTGGCCGGCATCGAGGGCTTCGACTTGCGAGGTGCTCACCAGCTCTTTCAATGTTAGCGCCAGCTCGGGCGTCCTTTCGCGCAAGCGGCGCACTACCTCCGGCAGCAGCGTGTAGCCGGATGCCGAAGTAAAGCCGATCGCAAGGCTGCCTTGCTCCCCCTTCGCCACGCGGCGCGCCATCAACCCGGCTTCATCCGCCAGGCGAATGATGCGCAGCGCCTCCGGCAGGAACGCTTTGCCTGCCGCCGTCAGCCGCACAACCCGGCTGCTGCGATCAAGCAGTTGCACGCCGACGTTATGCTCCAGGAGCTGGATCTGCCGGCTCAAAGGCGGCTGCGTCATGTTCAACCGTTCCGCTGCACGGCTGAAATGCAGCTCTTCGGCGACGGCGATAAAGCAGCGCAGCTGGCTAATTTCAAACATGGCTCTTCGCTTAGGCGACGCCGTTGCGGCCAAACTCGCGGTACGCCGGGCGCTGGAGCAAGCGTTCAACGTAGGCATTGATTGCCTGGTAGTCCGGGCGCTCGATGGGAGTCATCAGCCAGCGGTTCAATGACAGGCCGAGGACGATATCGGCCAGCGTGAACTGTTCGCCTGCCGCGAACGGACCGGCCGCCGCCAAATGGCTGTCCAGGATGCCGATGTTGCGGTTCCACGCGGCAGCGCTGGCGGCAACCTGCGCCGGGTCGCCGAAGGCCGGGCTCTGGCGCACCAGCGCCATGAAGGCGTAGCGCCATGACGAATTCAGGTCGGTAGCCTGCCAGTCCATCCATTGCTCGACGCGGGCGCGGGCTTGCGGGTCGGCGGGCAGCAGGTCGTGGCGTCCAGCCTTGCCGCACAGGTAACGGCAAATGCTGTTCGATTCCCACAGCACGAAGTCGCCATCCACCAGGACCGGCACCAGGCCGTTCGGGTTCAGCGCCGCATGTTCCGGCTGCCATTCGATCCGTTCATATGCAAGGCCGGTTTCCGCCAGCGTCCACAGCACCTTGCGCACATTGATCGATGTCGGTTTTCCAATCAGTTTCAGCATTTCATAGCCCCAGTTGGGAAAGGATATCTTCCTTCAGTTGTTGCAGCTCCGGCGTCGACAGCTTGCGCGGGTGCGGCTGATCGACCTTGAAACTGCCCTGGATCCGGGTCGGGCGCGGCGACAGGACGAGGATGCGGTCGGCGAGGTAGATCGCCTCTTCCACGTCGTGCGTAATCAGCAGCACGGTATGGCGCTCTTCGGACAGCACGCGCAGCAGCTCGTTGCGCATCTTGAGGTTCATCAGCGCGTCCAGTGCGGAGAACGGCTCGTCCATGTAAAGGATTTCCGGTTTGACCACCAGTGCGCGGGCGATCTCGGCGCGCTTCAGCATGCCGCCGGAGAGTTCATGCGGATAGGCGTTCTCGAATCCCTTCAGGCCGACCATCTCGGCGTAATGGTCGGCCAGCGCGGCTTTTTCGCCGTGCTGCTGGTCGCCGTTCAGGCCGAACATCAGGTTTTGCTGCACCGTCAGCCATGGGAACACGGAACCGTGCTGCGAAATGACGATGCCTTTGGGACTCGGCCGCGTCATCGGCTTGCCATCGATGTTCACCGAGCCTTCGTCGGGATGCTCGAAGCCGGCGACGATCTTCATCAGCGTCGACTTGCCGCAACCGGAAGGCCCGACAATCGCCACGAACTCGCCGTCTGCAACGGAAAAATCGACGCCATCCACGACCGGCAGCGCGTTGAACTTCTTCTTGATCTGGTTGACGGAAATCTTAGCGTCCATAGCGCCACCTTACGACTTTGAGTTTCTCCAGCAGGCGCATGATGCCGTCCAGCGCCAGTCCAATCAGGCCGATGATGATCATGCCGGCGATAACGAGGTCGTAACGGTTGCCCGCGTTGCGCGAATCGATGATCAGGTATCCGAGCCCGGAACGCAAAGCGATCATTTCCGCCGCCACCACCACCAGCCACGCCACGCCGAGCGAAATGCGCATGCCGACGATGATCTCCGGCAGCACCGCAGGCACGATTACCTGGCGGAACAGCTTGGCGCGCGATACGCCGAAGTTTTCCGCCGCACGCAAGTAGCGTTTCTCGATCGTGTGCACGCCCGCCGCCGTCTGCACGATCATCGGGAACACAGCCGCGATGAAGATCAGGAACACCGGCGACGCATTGCCAACCCCGAACCACAGGATCGCGACCGGTATCCAGGCAATCGGCGAGATCGGCCGCAGGATCTGGAACACGGGGTTCAGCGTGCGGAAAGCGCCCTCGACGCGCCCCATCCACAAACCCATCGGTACCGCGACCAGGATCGCCAGCGAGAAGCCCACGCCTACCCGCATCAGCGAAGCGCCGATGTGCTCCCACAGGCTGCCGTCTTCCACCAGTTCCATCGTGCCCGTGACCACCTGCGCTGGCGTCGGGAAAATCAGGCTTTCGGTCGCTATGACCGCATACCACCAGATGGCGACAATCGCCAGCAACACCGCCAGCGGCGGCCAAATCTTGTTCAGTCTCTCCATGGGGCTCTGGATAACAGGGATTGAAGGCGCCATTGCAGCCGCTGCAAGCCGGCCAGCGGCGTGGGCTTGACCACGACCGTCATCTGGCCGCTGGCGTGCGCGGTGCAGGCGAAGGGATGCTCGCCCGCCTGCTCGAACGGCAGGCGGAAGTCCTGGCCCGGCATGATCAGCACGGGACCAAAAATCTGGGGCACGGTATCGCTGTTGCGCAGCAGGAGCACGTCGTTTACGCCGAGCACCAGGGTGATGGTATCGGGCAGGATCTCGGCCTTCTCTCCTGCCATGCGGCGCGCCCATGTGCCTTTGGGGATTTCGAACAGCGCATCGTGTGAAGCGCTGCGGATCGGGGCAAACGCGGCCCAGGCCAGCGCGCCGGCAACGACTGCCGCCAGCAGCAATGCAATGACAGCCGGCCGGCGCTTCATTGTCCCTTGGCCAGCAAGGTCACATCGTGCACGATGTCGTCGGCCGGGCGGCCAAAGGGCATCAGCGCGCGCAGCCTGCCTTGCGGGTCGATGAAATAGAGGTAGGACGAATGGCCCATCGTGTATTCGGTCTTGCTGCCGTCGACCATTTTCTTCGTGGCGGAGATGCCGTATGCCTTGCGGATGGCGGCCATCTGCTCCTCGCTGCCGGTCAGGCCAACGAAGCTCTTGTCGAACTGCTCGAGATAAGCCTTCAGTTTTGGCGCCGTGTCGCGCTGCGGGTCGACGGTGACAAATACCACTTGCAGCTTGTCGCCCATGGCCCCCAGCTTTTCGCGCGCCTGTTTCAGCAGCGCCAGCGAAACGGGGCAGACGTCGGCGCAGCTGGTATAGCCGAATTCCAGCACCACCACTTTGCCGCGCAATTTATCGAGCGAGAAGTCCTTGCCGTCGGCCGCCTTCTGCGCGATCTGCGGCGCCATGCGCGGCGGGTCGAAAGTGCCTGATTTCAGCTCGTCAGCCGCATGCGCCAGGCTGGCGGCCGACAAAAGCAGCGCTAACAGGTACCGTCGGATCATAGGGCAATGCTCACCGGCTTGATGGACTTGACGAAGCTCTCGTCCACATAGGTTTCGAAGGCCACCGGACGCTTGAGGGTTCCCGCCTCGATGGAGAGCTTCATCAGCTCATCGAACTCGGCGCGGATCATGCGCAGGTCGCCGTACGTCACCCGGTCGGCCGGATTGTCCATCACGAACTGGATTACCTTGGGGTCCTGGTTGAAGAATTTGCGGCTCGATGCGATCTTGGCGGCCTTGGCGCGATTGACGGGGGTGGCGTCGAGCCAGTTGCCGGCTGCCTGCACGTGGTTCACCAGGTCCTGCACCAGCGGCCGGTTGGACTTGATCAGTTCCTCGCGCACCGTGAGCACGCAGCAAATATAGTTGCGCCACTCATCGCGCGTCATCGACAGCGGACGGGCGTAGCCGGCCTTTTGCGCAGCCGCGCCAAAAGGCTCGCCGGTGCAATAGGCATCCACCGCGTTGGCGTATAGCGCTGCCGGCATGTCGGGCGGCGCCATTTCGATAATCTGCACGTCCTTCGGTGTCATGTTCTCGCGCGCCAGCATCTTGCGCAGGAAAAGGTAGTCCACCGCGAAACGGCTCGGAATTGCAACCCGCTTGCCGCGCAGGTCGGCAAAACGCTTGTGCGCCGAATCGGTGCGCACCATGATGACGGCGCCGGAACGATGGCCGAGCGAAACCACCTTGAGCGGAATCTTCTTGTCGGCCAGGTCCATTACCAGCGGCGCCAGCATGTAGGCCGCCTGGATCCGGCCTGTCATCAGCGATTCCTTGATCTCCGGCCAGCCGCTGTATTTGCTGAACTCGAACGCCCCGCCGCGCGCGCTGCAGGCGATCGGCAAAGTCAGGTTGCAGGTGACTGGCAGGCCGCCCACCACCAGCGGATCGGCCGCCCGCGCCAGCGAAGGCAGCAAAGCGCCGCCCAGTCCCACCGCAGGAAGCGCCAGCGCGCCACCCAGCAAGCGGCGCCGGCGTAGCAGGTGTTCATGTTCAATTAAGGTTGACATTCAAACATTCTAGCACTGGCTTGCCAACAAATATGTAGTAATCCTACAAAAATGAAACTTGACCCAGGTCATGGCCGCAAGGGGCGCCGATGCGCAGACTTGAACCAACAATCCATCCTGGAGCAAGCCATGTTCAAGCATATCCTCTTCCCGACCGACGGTTCGCCGGCGTCCAGCGCCGCCCTGCATTCGGCCATCAAGTTTGCGCAGGAAGCCGGAGCGCGCGTCACTGCCCTGCATGTGATCCCGGAATTCCACATCTTCACCTATCACCCGGACATGCTCGAGGACACGCGCGGGGTCTACCTGAAGGACAGCGAAGTCCATTCCGCTTCGGTGCTGGATGAAGTGGCCAAGGTCGCACGCGATTACAACGTGCCTTGCGACGTGGTGCAGCGCCGCTCCGACCAGCCCTACGAAACCATCGTCGCCACCGCCATCGATTACGGCTGCGACCTGATCGCCATGGCGACCCATGGCTACAAGGGAGTGAAAGGCATGCTGCTCGGAAGCGAAACGCACCGGGTGCTGCTTAACACACCGGTGCCGGTGCTGGTATTTCGGCCCCAGTAAACTGCGGCAAAAACGCCACAAGTTGCCAAGAGATTTATGACGCCCCCGTCACATAACTCTTTCAAATCTGGACAAATCGCCCGACCTGTTCAAAGTGGGACAATTCAAACCGGTATATAAAGCCTGCGACTTAATCACCAAGCTTTTCCGTATTTGTCGCCGCTCCCGTGCTGCCGCATATTCTCGCGCATTATCACAGCACGGGGAAAACCATGACTTTCGCATTTCGCAAACTAGCGATGGCCGCCGCACTGGCAGCCATCGGCACCGCCCAGGCATCCACCGCCGACCATCACGAGTTCGAAGCCACGCTGCATGCGCCCTACCGCGCAGTTGCCGGCGCCAATGAAGCGCGCAGCTTCAAGCTCGAATTCAGCTATCCCTACGTCCAGAACGCCCAGTCCGTAAGCTGGGTGCTGGAAGTGGTCGCGCCGAACGGCAGCGTAGTGGAACGCTGGACCGGCGTCGAACGCCTGCAGGACAAGCCGGTGACCGTCAACGTCGAATGGGCCGGCCGCAACCGCCGCAACGCCCTGCCGAACGGCATCTACAAGGCCCGCCTGCGCGCCATCTCCGACGACATGCAGCGCGGCCTTGCCTCGGGCGCCGACGCCGTCATGCGCCGCATTGCCGCCCATGATGGCGAGATCCACGACCAGGAATGGGAGATCGCCATTGGCCAGCAGCCGCAGGCCAAGGCTGCGGCTACCCCCAGCCTGATGTCCATCGCATCAGCGCCATCCTCGCTGCCTTACACGGTCTACTTCGGCAATATGCACAGCCAGACCAACCATAGCGACGGTGGCGGCGACCTGTCGGCATGTACCGGCGCACAGAATCCGCAATCGGCAGCCTACGGTCCGACCGACGCCTTCAACTACGCCAAGAACAAGGGCCTGGATTTCCTGATGGCGTCCGAACATAACCACATGTATGACGGTTCGGATTCCACCAACACTTCCGCCAATCCGGCCACCGCCAAGGCCCTGTACCAGTCCGGCCTGTCGGAAGCGGCCAGCTTCAACAGCGCCAACCCCAACTTCCTGGCGATCTACGGCATGGAATGGGGCGTCATCAACAACGGCGGCCACATGAACATCCTGAACTCGAACGAGTTGCTGGGCTGGGAGAGCAACAGCTCCGGCCAGCTGATTGCCGACACCTACACCGCCAAGAACGATTACGCCGGCCTCTACACCCTGATGCGCCAGCGCGGCTGGCTGGGACAGTTCAACCACCCATCGAGCAGCGGCCAGTTCCTGGTCAACGGCGTGGCCCTGGGCTACACGGCCGACGGCGACGAAGCGATGGCGCTGTGCGAGGTGATGAACACCTCCGCCTTCTCCGTCAACACCACCGAAACCGAAACGGGCCGCAGCAATTACGAAGGCGCCTGCAAGAAGGCGCTGGAGGCCGGCTTCCACGTTGCCTTCACCACCGACCAGGACAACCACTGCGCCAACTGGGGTGCGTCCTATACCAACCGCACCGGCGTGTTGATCCCGAACGGTACTGCGCTGAGCACCGCCAGCTTCATGGACGCGATCCGCGCCCGCCGCGTCTTCGCGACCATGGACAAGACTTCGCAACTGGTGCTGACCGCCAATGGCCACATCATGGGCGAACGCTTCACCAACAGCGGCCCGCTGAACCTGGTGGCCAACTTCACCAGCAGTTCCGGCAAGACTGTGTCGACTTCGGAGTTCTATGAAGGCGTCCCTGGCCGCAATGGCACTGTCACCCTGCTCGCTTCCAGCGCCAACACCACCATCACCCCGACCGACGGCGCCCACTTCTACTACGCCAAGGTCACCCAGGACGACGGCAACATCCTGTGGTCGGCGCCAGTCTGGGTCACCCAGCAGGCCGGTACCGGCGGCGACACCGTGGCGCCCACGGTCAGCGCTTCGAGCAGCGGCAGCAGCGGCACCATTACTTTCAGCGCCAACGCCACCGACAACGTCGGCGTAACCAAGGTCGAGTTCTACGTGGACGGCGCGCTGAAAGGCACCGACACCGCCTCGCCATGGTCGTATGCCTTCAACTCCACCGGCGTTTCCAACGGCACCCACGTGCTGACCGCCAAGGCCTTCGACGCCGCCGGTAACAGTGCGCTGTCGTCCGGCGTCAACTTCAGCGTGAACAACACCACGACCACGCAACAGCTGGTGCTGAACAGTGGCTTTGAATCGGGCAGCACAAGCTGGAGCGCAAGCAGCGGCGTCATCACCAACGATGCATCCGTGTCGGCACACGCCGGCAGTTGGAAGGCCTGGATGAATGGCTACGGCAGCGCGCATACCGACACGCTGTACCAGCAAGTGAGCATTCCGTCGACCGCCACCAGCGCCACCCTGGGCTTCTGGCTGAAGATCACTTCCGACGAAACCACCACGACCCAGGCATACGACACGCTGAAGGTCCAGGTGCGCAACAGCAGCGGTACCGTACTGGCAACGCTGGCCACGTACTCGAACTTGAACAAGGGTTCCAGCTACGTGCAGCGCACCTTCGACCTGAGCGCGTACAAGGGCCAGACCGTGCGCGTCTACTTCGAAGGCATCGAAGGCTCCACCGTCGCCACTTCCTTCATCGTGGATGACGTTACGGTGAACGTGCAGTAATTCCGCTCAGTTGCGAATCTCGCGCAAGCCCTTGCCAAGCTTGCGCCGCAACAGCGTGCGCAAGGTCACGCCGTCGCGATAACCCACCTGCTCGGCGATGCGATCGACGTTCTGGTCGCTGGTCTTGAGCAGGTGGACTGCGCGTTCGATGCGCAGGTCCTGCACATAATTCACGGGCGTTTTGCCCAGCACCTCCTGCAGGCGCCGCGCCAGCGTGCGCTTGCTGGTGGCCAGTGCCGCAGCTGCCGCCTCCAGGTCGAATCCCTGCTCCAGGTGCTGCCTCACCCAGCGGTCGAAACCCGTCACTAGCGGGTCTGCATGGGCCAGGTGGTCGGAAATCACATA
>Ga0209130_1001413_pt1 | contig 16000 bp, 12 predicted proteins | sample AraplaMF_Cvi_mLB_FD_184264 | JGI IMG/M metagenome (GOLD analysis project Ga0209130, IMG submission 184264) | Arabidopsis root microbial communities from the University of North Carolina, USA - plate scrape MF_Cvi_mLB (SPAdes) (version 2) | ecosystem: Host-associated > Plants > Roots > Endosphere...
CCCGCCTCCCGCATCCCCCTCCCCTTTCAAGGACCAGCACCATGCCGGCCAAAGACGTCAAATTCAGCACCGATGCCCGCGACCGGATGCTGCGCGGCATCGACATCCTCGCCCGGGCCGTCAAGGTCACGCTCGGCCCGAAGGGGCGCAACGTCGTGCTCGACAAATCCTGGGGCTCGCCGCGCATCACCAAGGACGGTGTGACGGTGGCCAAGGAGATCGAGCTGTCCGACAAGTTCGAGAACATGGGTGCCCAGATGGTGCGCGAGGTCGCGACCAGGACCGCCGACCTGGCCGGCGACGGCACCACCACCGCCATCGTCCTGGCCCATGCCATCGTCAAGGAGGGAGCCAAGGTGATCGCCGCCGGGCTGAACCCGATGGACGTCAAGCGCGGCATCGACCTGGCGGTCGCCGCCGTGGTCGAGGAGATCGGCAAGCGGGCCCAGACCATCTCGACCAATGACGAGATCGCCCAGGTCGGCACCATCTCGGCCAATGGCGAGCGCGAGATCGGCGCCATGATCGCCAAGGCGATGAAGAAGGTCGGCAACGAGGGCGTGATCACGGTCGAGGAGGCCAAGAGCTTCGAGACCGAGCTCGACATCGTCGAGGGCATGCAGTTCGACCGCGGCTACATCTCGCCCTATTTCATCACCAACGCCGAGAAGATGATCGCGGAGCTGGAGAACCCCTACATCCTGCTGCACGAGAAGAAGCTGCCCAACCTGCAGTCCTTCCTGCCGCTGCTCGAGGCCGTGGTCCAGGCCGGCCAGCCGCTGCTGATCGTGGCCGAGGATGTCGACGGCGAGGCCCTGGCCACCCTGGTGGTCAACAAGCTGCGCGGCGGGTTGAAGGTCGCGGCGGTCAAGGCACCGGGCTTCGGCGACCGGCGCAAGGCGATGCTCGAGGACCTTGCCGTCCTGACCGGCGGCCAGGTCATCTCCGAGGATCTCGGCATCAAGCTCGAGACCGTCACCCTCGACATGCTCGGCCGGGCCAAGAAGGTCGTCATCTCCAAAGAGGAGACGACGGTCGTCGACGGCGCCGGCGCCAAGAAGGACATCGCGGCCCGCACCAGCCAGATCCGGGCGCAGATCGAGGAGACCACCTCGGACTACGACCGCGAGAAGCTGCAGGAGCGCCTGGCCAAGCTGGCCGGCGGCGTCGCCATCATCCGCGTCGGCGGCGGCAGCGAGATCGAGGTCAAGGAGCGCAAGGACCGCGTCGACGACGCGATGCATGCGACCCGCGCCGCGGTGGCGGAAGGCATCGTCGCCGGCGGCGGCGTCACCCTGCTCTATGCCAGCCGCGTCATCGACACGCTGAAGCCGGAGAACACCGACCAGAGGGTCGGCATCGACATCGTCCGCCGCGCCCTGCAGGCGCCGGTGCGGCAGATCGTCGAGAACTCCGGCAGCGACGGGTCGGTGGTGGTCGGCAAGCTGCTCGACAGCAAGGACCACAATTGGGGCTACGACGCCCAGAAGGGCGAATACACCGCCATGATCAAGGCGGGCATCCTCGATCCGGCCAAGGTGGTGCGGGTGGCGCTGCAGAATGCCGCCTCGATCGCCGGCCTGCTGATCACCACCGAAGCGATGGTGGCCGCGCTGCCGGAGACGGCCGGCCCGGCGGCGCCGGATGCCGGTGGCATGGGCTTCTGACCCCCCCGACCCGGCGGGGACGGAACGGCTCTGAAGATAGAGAAGCGGACGCCCGCCCCTAGTTTGCGCCGATGCCGCGCATTCGCTCACATCGACTTGGAACTGGGACAATCGTTGACATTGTGGCCGGCTCGGCAGTACCGGGTCATCTGACCTGGTCGAGTAAATCCTGCACTTTTTTCTCCGCCATCGGACGGCCAAGCAGCCAGCCTTGGACCTGGTTGCACCCCAGGGCCTGCAGCCGGTTCAACTGGGCTTCGGTTTCGACGCCTTCGGCGCAGGCCTCGATCCCGAGGCCTTCCGCCAATGCCAGTATGGCTTTGACGATCACATTCGATTCGCCTGTATCCTCCAGGGTCCCCACGAAGCCCTGATCCACCTTGAGCTTGTCGACAGTGAAGCTGCGGAGGTGGCTGAGGGATGAATAGCCGGTGCCGAAGTCGTCGATGCTGATCCGCGCACCCAGCTCACGAAGTTGATGCAGTGCGGACCGGGTACCAAAATCGTCGTTGAGCAGCACCGTCTCGGTGATCTCCAACTCCAGCCGGTCCGGCTCGATGCCGGTCGTCCGCAACGCGTCCTCAACCACCCCGACCAGGGAATGCCTGCCGAACTGAAGCGGCGACAGATTGACGGCCAGGCGGATGTTCCTCGGCCACGCCATGGCGGCGGCACAGGCCCGCCGCAGCACCCAGTCGCCGATGCTCAGGATCGTCCCGGTCTCCTCCGCCAGCGGAATGAAGTCGGCGGCGTTGAGCAGCCCGTGCCGTGGATGATTCCAGCGGAGCAAGGCCTCGAACCCATCGATCCGACGCCCCGGCAGGCCCACCATCGGCTGGAATAGCAGCACAAGTTCGTTGCGGTCGATAGCATGCCGCAGGTCGATCTCGACAGCCTGGCGCGCGCGTCGCCCGAACTCCATGGCCGGATCGAAGAAGCGGAACGTGTCGCGGCCCTCCGTCTTGGCGCGGTAGAGGGCCACGTCGGCGTTGCGCAGCAGCAGATCGGGATTGGCTCCATGCTGCGGCGCCATGACAATGCCGATGCTGGCCCCGACCCGGACCTCGTGGCCGTCGACTTTGTAGGGCGCGCCGACCGCTTCGATGATACGATCTGCGAACGCAGCGGCCTCGACCTCCCCCGCCATCTCGGCCAGCACCACGCCAAATTCGTCCCCGCCCAGCCGGGCCGCCATGTCGATGTCGCGGAGGACACCTTTGAGCCGCGCGGCAACCAGTTGCAGCAGCTTGTCCCCGATCTGGTGCCCGAGCACGTCGTTGACAGTCTTGAAACGGTCGAGGTCGATGTAGAGAACGGCGATGTGACGGTCTGTAGCCGCGGCTTGCGTAAGCGCCCGAGCCAGACGGCTGTCCAGCAGCGTCCGGTTCGGCAGTCCGGTCAATCCGTCGTGCTCGGCCAGGAAATGGTACCGCTCTTCAGCCCGCTTGCGATCGGCGATGTCGATGAAGGTCAGCACCACCCCGTCGACCGCGTCGTCGATCGTGCGATAGGGACGCACGCGCAGCAGGAAGATGGCTCCGGTCTCCGGGACCCGCACCTCCCTCTCGACCATCGACAGGTCTTTCAGGACAGAAGAGACATCGTCCCGCAAGTCAGGATAGTCGACACGCGACGCGATATCGGTGATCGGGCGCCCGACGTCGATGTCTCGCAGATTGAACAGTGCGGCCATCCCGGGCGTGAAGTTTTTGATCACCAGTTCCTGGTCGAGGAAGACGGTGGCGATCTGCGTGCTGTCAAGCAGATTCTTGAAGTCGCTGTTGAGCTTCGCCAGCTGATCATTCTTCCCCAGAAGCTCCGCATTGACGGTCTGGAGCTCCTCATTCACGGATTGCAGCTCCTCCTTCGAGGTCTCCAGCTCCTCTAAAGAGGATTGCAGTTCTTCGTTCAGAGATTGCTGCTCCTCGTTTATTGACGTCAATTCTTCGTTCGCGTTTTCAAGATCGGCGACCGTCGCCGTCAGCTGCACGCGCGTTTTCTCCAGCTCCCGCACCAAGGCTCGGCCCCGGCCCGCAGAGCGCTCCTGGTCCTCGATGCCATCGTCCTGGAAGGCGATGACGTAGAATGTCTCACCATCCTTGTCCTTGCGCGCGATCGGATCGACCGTGACGGTGACCGAGCGCTTGCGCCCGTCGATCTCGAGCACAACCCCGGTTCGGAGCTGGGGTTCGCCGCCCTGCACCGACTTCTTGAGCGCGGCCTGCGTACCGGCCCGCAACGGCTTGGCAAGGATTGCCGACAGCTTCATCGGTCGCGCGCCCGCAGCCAGATCCACGTAGCGACCTGCCGCACTGCTGGAGACGCGCCATACCCGGTGTCTGGAGTCGACCACGACATAGGCCGGAAGGTGGCGCGACAGCACGGCCTGTGCGCCCTTGTCCAGCCATTCGTCAATCGGCAGTGGCGGCTCGGCCCCGGCGATGCGGGACGACGTCGCGGCCCGCGGGCTGATGGTCCGGGCGGGAATATCGGACGTCACCACAGCCTTGCCGCCCAGGCGCCGGAAGATCTTGTGTCTCTTGTCCAGCATGCGAAACAGTCGGCTCTCCCGGCCGATGCCCTCCGACGGTCCCAGAAACAGGCCGCCATCGGCATTCAGGGCAAAATGGAACGCCTTGATGATCTGGTCCTGCAGATCGTTGTTCATATAGATCAGAAGATTCCTGCAGGCGATCAGGTCGATCTTCGAGAACGGTGGATCCTTCGTCACGTTATGGGTCGAGAATATGCACATCTCCCGCACAGCTGGGACCGGCGTGTGGATGCCGTCCTGTTCTGTGAACCAGAGCTTCAGCCTCGCCTCCGACAGGCCAGCCGGCTTCCGGTAATGTGCCCGCCGGGCGAAGGAGACCGCCCTGTCGTCGAGATCCGTGCCGAAAATCTGGACGGCGGGATCCGCCCGGGACTGCTCCATCGCCTCACGGACCAGGATAGCGACCGAATATACCTCCTCTCCCGTAGCGCAGGCGGGGACCCAGATGCGGATCAGCTCGGGCCCGCTCTGCTGCAGCATCGGCAGGATGACGCGCTTCTGCAGGGCTTCGAAGGCCGCCGGGTCCCGGAAGAATTCGGTGACGCTGATCAGGAATTCCCGGAACAGCAACTCGACCTCATGGGGATCGCGCCGAAGGACCCCGACATAGGCGGCCGCCGTCTCGGCCTGCAGGACCTGCATGCGCCGCTGGATCCGGCGAAACAGCGTGCTGTGCTTGTACTGGCCGAAAAAGTGCCCGGTCCGGGCGTTCAGCAGAGCGCAGATCTCGTCGATCTGGCCGGCCAGATCCTCGTCGGAGACGTCGGTGCGTTGCAATTGGCGCGCGATATGGCGCCGATGGGCGGCCAGCTTCGCCGGCATCTCCTCGACCGGCAGGACGTGGTCGACCATGCCCGTGGCCGCGGCGCTTCGCGGCATGCTGCCGGTATCGGCGAGGCCCACATCGGCCTGGGCCAGGGTGATCCCGCCATGCTCCTTGATCGCGCGCACCCCGGTTGAACCGTCGCTCCCGGTTCCTGACAGGACGATGCCGACCGCCCGTTCCCCCTGGTCCGCGGCCAGGGACGAGAACAGGGTGTCGATTTCGGTGCGATGCCCGTGATGCGGCGGCATGGGCCTCACCTTCAGGCGGCCCTTGGTGACCGTGAGTTCCACGCCGGGCGGGATGACGAAGACGCGATCCGGCAGCAGGCGAGCGCCGTTCGCCGCCGCCTCGATCGGCATGGTCGTGTGATGCCGCAGGAGATCCGCCAGGTAGCTCTTGTGCTGGGAATTGAGATGCTGGGCGAGGATGAAGGCCATGCCGCTGTCCACCGGCGTGTGGTCGAGAAACGTCGCGAAGGCCTGCAGGCCGCCCGCCGAGGCGCCGATCGCGACGACTAGAGCAGCGCCCCCGACTTCGTCATGGACAGGTATGGCTCCATTGACGGGCGCTGAATTTTGAGCCACGCCAGCGTCGAGGGCCCCGGTGCGTGCCGCTCGCTTCATCCAAATGACCTTTCGCGCCCGCGAACCCATTGCTTGGTGGCGTCGCCTGAAAAAGGCGAGTGCGGCCCGGAGACTTTCGCACGAGAGGCTTATCGGGACGAAAGAAACATTTTAATTCAAATTCAATTATTGCCGCCTGGGCAATCCCCGTCGGCTGCATCGACGACCCAATATGAATTCATTGTCCCCGCGATAGGGATCACCAAGGCGTCAATGACGGCCCTGATTCGGGAGCAGCCGTGTCGAAGTGCATGCTCGCTCCGAAGGACTTCCCGTACCCATTTGAGGTCTGCAAAGGGGTGCGGAACTGCCCCCGCGCTCGAGGTAGAGTTCGGAGGATCTCGAAAGCCATCCGAACGTCGGAAAAGGAGATGGAGGCGCCGTTCGAACCCGCCGCCTCCAAACTCGGCAAAGGGTCGCCGGCTGCCCTACCCGCGTTCGGTTCCACTGCCGCGATATCCCGCCCAGATCCGCTTGACCTTGTTGACACTGCAGTCGGCCAACTCAGCGATCTCGGCGATGCTGATGCCGCCCTTCCGCAAGGCGATGATCCGCGCGTGCATCGTCGCATCCGCCTTGCGGCTGGTGTAGCGGCCGTCGCGCTTGGCCAAGACGATGCCCTCAGAATCCTGCTCGTCAATCACATTGTCGTTGCGAGAACTGAAGTCGTTCTTCCGGGCTGGCTTCAGGCGGCAGTGAACCGAGTGGATGCAGGAAATACTCGTCCCCGCCCATGGTCATCAAAAGCGTGTGTGCATGCTGGAGGTGGCGTCCCTCGACACGGCGCTCGAAGGTACCGGGTTCAGCCTCGGATCGGCTGACAAGCTCGACGGGCGGGGCGGCCGCGCCGGGATGGCGGTAGATCTCAATGGTCGCGGCGCAGGGCGACAGGACCGTGGCCTGCACGAGGCAGTCCGGGCCGTCCTCCATCACCCGGAAGTTCATGGCGTGTCGCGGCAGCCGCGGATCATGATCGAGCGCCGCGAGGATCTGCCTGACCGCCACCGGGGCGACGGCGGCGATCCATCGGATGTCGGGGTTCTGCAGGGTAAAGTCACGCGTCAGCCGCTCGCTCAACGGCCCGACGATGCCGCGCCCGAAGACGATCAGTTCGAAGTTGGCGGCATCGAACTTTTGGGCGGCTCCCTCAGGATCGGTCGTCCCCTGGACTGGGATGCCAAGCGCAAGAAGCGGCCCCACCACACTCTGGTTGACCGCCGGCGATCGGCCGAGAACCAGGACGCGCTGCGAGGGCCGGGGGGAAAGGTACATCATCTCAACCGTCCCTTCATGAGCCGGAATCCGGGATGGCCGAAGCGAATGCCCACGCAACTCTGCATCCCGGGCGAATTCTTCCGAAGACCTTGGATCTGTTAGTGAGACCGTCACATTCGCGCGACCGAAAAATAAAATCGTTGGAGGGCACAGAGCTTGGAACAGAGTTTTGTTTTGCTCCGTTAGCCATCAACCGATGAAACATTCCCCGACGCCCGAAAACACACCGCTCAGTGACCGAGCAAAGTTCGAATGCGCCGCCCGTATGACTCGGACGATGCTCGATCAGGTCTTCGCCGAGAGAATGTCGCCGGTGGAGCTGGCGACGTGGCTGCGGCAGCTGATGATGCATTCGGAGGACCCGATGTCCGACAACGAGAAGAGCGCGATCGTCTGCACGCTGGCCGTTGCTCTGCTCGACGATGACGGCCCCGAATTCAACCTGTCCCGATTGATGGATCTGGTTGACACCTCGGACCAGGCGATCGCAATTGGACGTCTGGTCTGAAGGCCGCCCGGCGGGCCGTTCCCGTGTCGTGTCGCAGGTTGGTTCGGGCCCGGGCCAACCGGGACCGTATCGTCCCCGTCGGGACGTTGAGCTGCCTCGCAGCTTCCTCGTAGGAGGCACCCCGGACCGCGACCATGTCGAGGATCTCTCGATGGTCCTTCGAGAGATACTGCCAGCGCGCCGCAACCTCCATCACTTCGACCGTCTGTATTTGCGTCGCCGGCGTGCTGGCGTCCCAGTCGTCGATCGGAATCGTCGTGGTCCGGTTGTGCTTGCTGTCTATGAAATTCGTGAGGTAGAGCCGACGCATCATCACGACGAGCCAGGCCATCATGTTGGTGCCCGGCTGCCATAGGTGGAGCTTGCGAACCGCACGAAACAGCGTGTCCTGAACGAGATCGTCCGCATCGGCGGCGTTTCGCGTCAGGGCGATCGCGAAGCGGCGAAGGTCCCGGATGCAGGGGACCACGGTCGCGAGAAATTGTCGCTCTGTCGCGGCAGTGATGGTCGACATTGAGAAGCATCCTTCAGTCGTGGCCGCCACCAGGATGATCGGCACGACGGTGCCAAGGCTCATGGCATCACCTCTCGAGGAGGGCGGCGCGAGCCGCCTGGCTCGGCCGCCCTTATTCCGGGCTCACGTCGCTGACGTTGATCGACATGCTGTCGGTGACGTCTGGTCTGCGCCGGCATCGCATCGGCAGCCGGCGCGCTTGACCGAGGGGCCGGTACCGACGGTCCAGAGATTTGGAGCAACCAAGCGCAGGGTAATCGGCAGCGAAACGGCGGCGCCAGACTCGGAAACTACTCAGACCCGCCCGAGACGCATCTGAGTCTTGCCTCGGATCGCCGACGGTCGACTAGATCCTGCCCATGCCGCCCAAGCCACCAAGAAGCCAAAGCACCACGAGAACGAGAACCACCAACCCGAGGACGCCGCCGAGTCCCGCCCCGCCGTAGCGACCGTGAGCGTAGTAGCCGCCGCCGCCCAACAGCAGGATCAGCAGGATGACGATCAGAATTGTGCCCATTGCCATTGTCCCATTAGACGATGATCGCCGTGCGAGAGCCGGGAGCGCCGCTACATCCTCAGCGCATTCCTGATTGCGTCCTTGACGCGTCCGACGGCGTTCTGGATCTTGCCTTCAGCCTTGTCCGCCCTGCCGCCGGCCTGCAGCTCGGCATCGCCCGTCGCCCCGCCAATGGCTTCTTTGACCGAGCCCTTGATCTCCTTCGCCGATCCGGCGATCCGATCCTTGTCCATGACAGCGTTCTCCAAGCGGGGCTGTGGCCACCCGTCGCAAGGCTTCGAAACTCCACGCCTTCGACACTTCCGAGCGTAACGGGAAGGCGGCGGCGCCGGCAGGCTCGGAATGTACTCACGCCGCGCCGCCTCCGTCGGCCAGGCGCGTCAGCAGCCGGAGCTGCTCTTGCTGGGCGCGCAGCAGCTCCTCGAGATGCTGCGAGCGGATCCGATCCAGCTTCTCGTGAAGCTCCATGATTTCGACCTCGGCCTTCAGGTTGATCTCATAATCGAGACCTGCGGCGACACGGTCTCGCGCCGCCTGGCGGTTCTGCGACATCATGATGATCGGCGCCTGCAGCGCGGCCAGCATCGAGAGCAGGAGGTTGAGGAAGATGTAGGGGTAGGGATCGAACGCCTCGACAAGCCCGGTCAGAATCGCGCTGTTGAACAGAGCCCAGGCGGCCAGCGTTGCGAGAAACAGCGTGATGAACACCCATGAGCCGCCGAAGGTCGCGACGCGATCGGCGAGCCGGTCGCCGAAGGTCCGCTTCTCCTCGAAGGCGTGATTGACGTTCCGGCTGACCTGGGTGCGCTGGGCGACACCGGCGATCACCCGGCACTCCCGCTCCGAAAGCTTGTCGAAACCGGTGGCGAGCAGCTGTTCGGCCAGCTGGCGCACTTGCGGGCTGATGCCGCCCGCCTGAGCGGGTCGTCCGTTCGACGGAGAGGATGCTGTCATGCGCATGCCGGAGTTCGACGCCGCACCCGAATTGGACGGATGACCTGTGCCCCGCCGGCGCTGGATTGGCCCGGCGGCACGATTCAGGTGGGGACGACACAAGTCGACTTGCAAGCGATTGTGGCCGGCTGAGTATTTTCCGAGGATCTGTCGGCTGTTCGTCGTTCGCCCTGCGAATGCAACAAGCCCTGCCGACTTGTCGCCACGCGGCCGAGGCTGGAAACCAAGGTCAGGCGAGCGGTTCGTCGGCGCCGGTCCAGGCAGCGGCCAGCGCCAGCCGGGCCAGCGCCGGAAGGGACCGCGACCCGGTCTTCTTCATGATCGCGGCGCGATGGTTCTCGACCGTGCGCTGGCTGATGCCGAGATCCGCGGCGATGTTCTTGCTGGGCTCGCCGGCGAGGACCAGTTCCATGATCTGGCGCTGGCGCGCGCTCAGCCCCGCGACGTGGTTGGCCGCGGCTTCCCGCCAGGCGGCCAGCTTGTTCGCATCGCGTGATTGTTCGAGGGCCCGCTCGACGCCGGCGAGCAGTTCGCCTCGCCCGACCGGCTTCTCGATGAAGTCCGACGCACCGGCCTTCATGGCTTGGACTGCCATATGTACGTCGCTGTTGCCGGTGATCATGATGGCCGGCAGCCGATGGCCGGCATCCCTCAGCCACTGCAGCAGTTCGAGCCCGCTCATCCCGGGCAGGTGGGCATCGACCAGAAGGCAGGCTGCACGGCCCGGATGATAGGCCTCGAGGAAGGCCTCGCAAGACGCGTAGTCCTCGACGATCCGGCCGTCCTCCTCGAGCACGCCGCGGATTCCGTCCCGCACATGGCTGTCGTCATCGACGATGAAGATGACGGGCTCGCCCGGGTCGCCGGCCCCTTCAGCAGGCCTTGCAGTGTGCAGATCCGCCGAGGGTGGCGCCGTCGCCAGCATGCGCTGGATCGCTTGCGCCAACTCCTTCAGCTTCACCGGCTTGTTGAACTGCACACAGTCCTGCCGGGCGATGTCGCGCAAGGTGGCGGTCGAGATGTCACCGGTCAGGATGATGACCGGAACCTGGCGGTGAAGCCGTTCCCGCAGCTTCGCGGTGACCTGGAGCCCATCCATGCCGCCCGGCAGATTGTAGTCCGCAAGGATGAGATCGGGCCGGATCGTTCCCCACGCCACCAGCTCCAGCGCCGCGGCGCCGTCTGGTGCCGTTTCGGCGCGGTGGCCCTCGTCCTTCAGGAGAAGTTCGAGGAGCTCACGCACCTCGGGATCGTCCTCGACCACCAGGATCGCGCCGGTGCGGTGGACACTTTCCGCGATCCGGTCATCGCTGCCGCGCCGCTGCGGCTCGCGTGACGGCCCCGTCTCGCTTTGCGCCAGCATGATCTCGACGGCGAAGACCGCCCCCCTGCCCAGCTGGGAGCGGACGCGCACCCGATGACCCAGCAGGTTTCCCAGGCGCTGCACGATGGAAAGTCCGAGGCCGAGGCCGCGGCTTCGTTCGCGCGCGGCATTGTCGAGCTGATGGTACTCCTCGAAGATCGTCTGCAGGTCCCCGGTCGGAATCCCGACCCCGGTGTCCCAGATCTCGATGCTCAACCTCCCCTCGCGCCGCCGGCAGCCGAGCAGCACCTTGCCCTGCTTGGTGTATTTCAGCGCATTCGACAGCAGGTTGCGGATCATCTGCTCCAGCAGACGTGGATCGCTGTGGATCGAAAGGCCGCACGGGACCACGTGCAAGGCGAGCCTCTGGGCCTGCGCGTGGTAGGTGAACTCGTCCTTCAGCCGTTCCAGCAGATCGTTGACCGGGAAATGGACATTCTCCGCGCGGACGGTCCCGGCCTCGATCTGGTTGATGTCGAGCAGCGCGTTCAGCATGCCAGTCATGGCGCCCAACGTCTCATCGAGCCGTCCGACCAGTTTCCGGGCCCTCTCCCCCTCCACGCTCTTCGCCAGCAGCCCCTGCAGCAGGGCCAGCGTCTGCAGCGGCTGGCGGAGGTCGTGGCTGGCGGCGGCGAGAAAGCGCGACTTCGCGACGGTCGCCAGATCCGCCTGTCGTCGGGCCGCCTCCAGCGCGTCGGCCGTGTGCCTGCGCTCGGTGATGTCCACGAAGGTGATGACGACGCCTTCGACCCCGTTGTCCTGGGTGCGATAGGGCAGGATGCGGCGGACATACCAGGCGCCGCTCTGCGCTTCGATCTCCCGTTCGATCGGCGCGAGGGTCTGCAGCACCGTGCGGGCATCGGGCAGAAGAGCGCCATCGGTCGCCAGCGAGCTGAGGTCCGCCAGCGGCCGGCCGACGTCGCCGGGAATGACGTTGAACAGCGATCTGGTGGCGGGCGTGAAGAAGCGGATGTTGAGGCTGGTGTCGAGGAAGAGCGTCGCGACATCCGTGCTGTACAGCACGTTCTGCAGATCGTTGGACGTCGTGCGCTGCCGTTCCAGCGTTTCCTGGAGTTGGCTGTTCAAGGCGGTCAGCTCCTCGTTCAGCGACTGCAGCTCCTCCTTCGAGGTGATCAGCTCCTCGTTCGTCGACTGGTACTCCTCGTTGACGGACAGGGCTTCCTCGTTGATCGCCTTCTGCTCCTCGGTCGAGATCTCGAGGTTGCGGATGGCGCCCTGCAGCTCCGCCCTCGTGGCCTCGAGCTCCTGCTCGAGTTCGGCGAACCGCGGACCGCGTCCTGGGGAAGTCGGGCGATCTGCTCCGCGCTCCGGCTTGGGTTCGTCGATGAAGCAGATCAGCAGCAGCTCCTCGCCCTCGCTCTGGACCGGCTGCACGACGATGCTGAACGAAGTCGGATGGCCATCGTGATTGGTTCGGCCGCCGCCGAGGACAATGCGCGCATTCTCATGACCGGCCCGTTGGATCGCCGCGCGGAGCTTGGTGCGCATGCCCTCCCGCGCCATCGCCAGCAGGTCGTGCGTCGGGTGGCCCGGCGCCATGCGCAGATAGCGGTCCGTCGGCCCCAGGGAATACAGGCACTCATGCTTGCGGTTGATCAGGACCGCCGCCGGCGCATACGCCTCCATCACCAGCCGCCGGCACAACTCGGCCAGAACGGCTTGGCGTGAGGGCACCGGGCCTTGTCCCGGGCGCGCCGGGACCCGGACGCCGTCGCCGGCACCCGCCGAAAATCCGAGATCGCCCGGCCGGCTGCGACCGATGTGCCGATACAGCCGCTCCGGCTTGGAGATCACGTCGAAGCGGCCGTCAGGGTTCCCGATCGTCTCCGAACTGCCGAGCAGCAGGATGCCGCCCTCGCGCAGCGCGAAATGGAACAGCGAGATCACCTTCGCCTGGGCCTCGGGCCGCAGATAGATCAGCAGGTTCCGGCAGGACACCAGGTCGAGGCGCGAGAATGGCGGGTCGGCCAGCACATCCTGGACCGTGAAAACGACTGATGCGCGCAGCTCGGGCGAAATCCGGTAACCGTAGTCCTCCTTCGAGAAGAAGCGGGCGAGACGGGCCGACGACACCTCCGACCCGATCGTCTCTGGGTACAACCCCTCGCGAGCCTTGGCGACGGCATCCGGGTCGACATCGGAGGCGAAGACCTGCAGCTTGAGACCGGGCGCCGTCGCCGTGATCTCTTCGCGGAACAGCATGGCGAGGGAATAGGTCTCCTCGCCGGTGCTGCACCCAGCGATCCAGATGCGCAGCGGGTGGTCGGGCGAGTGGTTGCGGACCAGGTCGGGAACGACCTCCTGCGCGAGACGATCGAACACCTTCGGGTCCCGGAAGAAGCTGGTGACGTTGATCAGCAGGTCCCTGGCCAGGAGGTCGAGCTCGCGGGGATCGCTTCGCAGGATCTCGAGATACCGGCTCATGTCGGCGGCCCCGATCGACGCCATCGCCATGCGGCGCTCGATCCGGCGCTGCAGCGTCCCCGGCTTGTACAGCGTGAAGTCATGGGCGGTCCTGGTTCGCAGGAGATCGATGATCTGGCCCAGCCGGATCCGCGCAGGATCCTGCGGTGCCGAACCGTCAGGCCCACGAATGGCCTCCATCCTTCGGTCGTACGTTGCGAGCGCATCGGGAATCTGGGCCAAGGGAAGCACAAGATCAACCGCCCCTGTCGTGATCGCGCTCCGCGGCATGCCGTCATAGCCGGCCTCGTCGGGGTCCTGTGCGATGACGAGCCCGGACTTCTCCTTCACCGACTTCAGCCCGAGGCTGCCATCGGCCCCGGTTCCGGAAAGGATCACGCAAATGGCCCGCGGACCGCAGGCTTCCGCCATCGAGTGCAGCAGAAAGTCGAACGGCAGCCGCGCGCCGTGACGCGCCTGGGGTTGCGAGAGGTGCAGGGCGCCGTTGCCCACCGACAGATAGGTCCCGGGGGGGATGACATAAAGGTGTTCGCGCTCGACCGGCATCCCGTCCAGGGCCTGCCGCACAGTCATCGCCGTGTGGCCGGCCAGCAGCCCCACCATCATGCTTTCATGGGTCGGATCGAGATGCTGGACCAGGATGAAGGCCATGCCGGTCTTGGCGGGCAGGCCGTCCATCAGCTTCCGGCAGGCCTCGAGGCCACCCGCCGAGGCACCGATTCCGACGATCGGGAAATCCCCGGATGGCGTCGGCGAGGCACGCCGGCTCGATCGCGGCCGGGCCGCCCCGGCCCGCTGCGGACGACGTCCCGGCATGATGCATGAGCCTCGCGGGGTTGCCTCCCATTGGGAGGACCATCCCGATGGTATCACAGCCGCATTGTGGCGGCGACCTGCGGGTGGGAGTGGCGGCCCATTCGCGAAGGGCGCGGCAACTGAAGCGGGTCTGCGTAGTTTCCGAGCCTGCCGTCGGTGGTCTCGCGCCGGCTATGGTTAGAGTCTGGGCGAACCGAAAGAGTGCCGGAGGCGACGTGAACCAAGTAACAGCGCTCCGCGTCCTGCTCGTGGAAGACGAAGCCGTCATCGCCGTGCTGCTGGCCGAAGTGCTCGGCGGAATGGGCTATGAGGTCTGCGCGATCGAGGGCACCGAGGCGGATGCGGTGGCCGCCGCCGTCCGGTGCAGGCCGGATCTGATGATCGTCGATGCGCGATTGGGCGACGGCAGCGGCGTCTCGGCCGTCGAGACAATACTCCGGGCCGGGCCCGTTCCGCACGTGTTCGTCAGCGGCGACGCGTCAAGTGTCCAAGCGCTCAGGCCGGACGCGGTGGTGATGCAGAAGCCGTTTCGGGAGGCCGACCTGGCCAGCGCCATTCAATGCGCGCTCGGTGCCACGCCTGCCCCTTGAAGGGCCGGACCGCCCCGTACAGCCATCACGGAACAGCGGCGGATCGCCGACCGCCCGAAGGAGGTACGATCATGGCCCAGCCGAGCCGTCTGGCATTCATCGGAAACTCGCTGCCCCGCCGCTGCGGGATCGCCACCTTCACGACCGACCTGCAGCAGGCGATCATGGCGGCGGACCCGGCGGCGGACACCTGCATCGTGGCGATGACCGACCACGGTCGTGCCTATGACTACCCGGCCGCCGTTCGCCTGCAGGTCAAGGATGACCGGATAGAGGACTACGTCCATGCGGCCGATTTCCTGAATGCCGGCCAATTCGACGTCGTCTCCCTCCAGCACGAGTTCGGCATCTTCGGCGATGAAGCCGGCGGCCACATCATCGCGCTGCTGTCGCGGCTGACCATGCCGATCGTCACGACGCTCCACACGGTTCTGTTCGAGCCGACCCCGATGCAGCGCATCGTCCTGAACCGGGTCATCGAGCTGTCGTCGAGGGTCGTCGTCATGGCAGAGAAGGGCCGGGAGCTGCTGCGGCGGGTCTATGCGGTGCCGGCGGAGAAGATCGAGGTCATCGCGCACGGGATCCCCGATGTCGCCTTCGTCGAACCCGGCAAGGCGAAGGCCAAGCTCGGATTCGCCGGCCGGCCTGTCATCCTGACCTTCGGCCTGCTCTCCCCCAGCAAGGGCATCGAGGTCATGATCGATGCCATGCCCTCGATCCTGGAGAGCCGTGCCGACGCGGTCTATGTCGTGCTCGGTGCGACGCATCCCAACCTCGTCCGCGACCAGGGAGAGGCCTATCGCGAAGGCCTCGTGGCCCGGGTGCGCGACCGTGGCGTCGACGACAATGTCGTGCTGGTCGACCAGTTCGTCGACCGGGCGACGCTGCTCGACTTCATCGCGATGTGCGACGTCTACGTCACGCCCTACCTCAACGAAGCGCAGATGACCTCGGGCACCCTTGCCTACAGCTTCGGGCTAGGCAAGGCGGTCGTCTCGACACGCTATTGGCACGCGCGGGAACTGCTCGCCGAAGGACGCGGCATCCTGGTTCCCTTCGGCGATGCTGAGGCTATCGGCCGCGAGATCACGGAGTTGCTGACCGATGACGTCCGGTGGCAGGCGATGCGTAGGCGCGCCTATGCCGCCAGCCGGTCGATGACCTGGCCGCGGACCGCGGAACGCTACCTGGCCGTCTTCGCGCTCGCCCGGCGAGAGCGTCGCTTCAGGGTGATGGCTGTTGATGCCGGAGCGATCCTCCCCGGAAGTGCCGATTGAAAATTCCCCAGCGGGCGCCACAGGCTCGACCTCCCTGGGCGCGCCCAGGGAGGTCGAGCGGCCACCCGATC
>Ga0209130_1001415_pt1 | contig 15979 bp, 13 predicted proteins | sample AraplaMF_Cvi_mLB_FD_184264 | JGI IMG/M metagenome (GOLD analysis project Ga0209130, IMG submission 184264) | Arabidopsis root microbial communities from the University of North Carolina, USA - plate scrape MF_Cvi_mLB (SPAdes) (version 2) | ecosystem: Host-associated > Plants > Roots > Endosphere...
ACCAAATTAGGTGCTGAAGCATACGCAGCACTTGTAGTCAAAGCGGTGAATCAATAATTAGATATGTTTTATAAATTTCTGTAATTCATTATACATCGAAAAAGCGAAGGTTGGTTGAAGACTCCGTTTTTTTCGACGTATAATGAATGGTTTCGATGCCTTTTAATATACTTGAGAGGTATGATGAAGGCTTTGAAATTCAGTGGATTAAAAGTGTCTGTCGCTATACATGTCTACGGTCATGTTCTGTGAGATTATTAATAGTCACACAGAACATGAAGAAGATAAATTATCGATTTTAGATATTTCGGCTACATTAGATATAGGAACAAAGGTAGAGGAAAATCGGAATGAAGGAATTTTTGGGAATTAAAGTTATTGTTGTAAACGAACATTCTGCGGAAACAGTTAAGAATATAGCGAATTATTTATTCAAGATGGCTCAGAAATGAGTCATCTTTTTTATTTGTAAAAAATAGCCCCTAAATTCGTAACAATCTTGTGTGTGAAAATAAAAAACCATCTTAGATAAGATAGTTTTTTTACTTATTTATTGAATTAAAATATTTTTACTATGGATTCTCTTTGCAAGCATTTTGACAGAACAAGGGACTATGACCATTCCTTATGCACTGGGCGTAGCACTCTGGATCTATTGAGAAAATGGAAGAATAAACTGTTGGCTGTGAGTAGGAGTTGTCCCCGTAAGCCAAAGGTTTACCACAAGATGCCATAGGTGCAGATGTTGTTGGTATTGAGTGAAGGTTGCACCCTTAAAAATTGGCACTAGATGGATTCATACGACATATATCTTCACATTCAAACCTATGTCCACCTTTCATAATGCAATCCCATACACAATCTTCAAATGTTTGACGATACAAAGACAGTCACTCCTTATCTTAATCCTATTGTTCTCGATATTATATTTATTTGTATATTTTTGGATAATTTTCCATGCGTATTTGGGTGATTGTTAAAGATACATAGCAAAGCTTATGATGTTGCAGGACTTGAAGGTGGTAACAAACGAAAGGACCAAAAAATCGTCCCTAGAAAACTGCATAACGTATTCAAAAAAATCGAATTAGATAGGAACTTATGTATTGGATAAAAGGTTAATAACTTGAGCAAAAAGAACTGGGTATTTACATACTTAACATACATATTAGTCTTGTTAATTAAGGCCTTTTTTGGAAATTTGTAAATAGTTAATGCGCTAAAAAGCTTGAAAAATATTAAAATGTGTAATTTTTTTGACGATTTTGACAAAAGTTTTTAATATTTGTAATTTTATGTTTTATAATGATAATCGGGTTAATCGTGAATGATTTAAATATTTCGATGAATGCTCAGGTTAATTTATTTTAGGGAGGTTTCAAGATTGGGGAAAAGAGTTATTTTAAGAGTTTTTACATTATTATCAGTACTGGCATTATTCCTTAATGTGTTTTTACCAAGGGCTAGCGCAGAAGTTATGACTCATGAAAAGTATTCGATGGACTGGAGTTATAGTAATCAACTAGGAAAGTATATTAGAACGGAAATGATTAAAAATTCAAGTGGTCAGATTGCATATTGCTTAACTCTAGGATTAAAATCGCCTAGTGGAGAAGATCTACCTGAAATGGGGAAAACCGATAATATGGTATATCGGGTATTGTTAAATGGTTTCCCGCAAAAGAGTGTAGAGCAATTAGGGGTTGCAAATACAAATGAGGCTCATTATGCAACGCAATTAGCTATTTGGAATGCTTTAGGTCAACTTGATGTAAATGAGTTAAAGCATGCAAATAAAAATGTTGAGAAGGCAGCTAAAGCTATTATAAATGCTGCTAATAATAGTGAAGATACACAAGATATTTATATGAATGTTATTCCAGCTGAAAAACAAAAAGCAGAATTAAAGGGTGAGTTCTTTGAAACAAACCTATACACAGTACAAACAAATGCTAAGAGTGGTTCTTATAAAGTAGTAGCGAAAAATGCCCCTAATGGAGTTGAAATTGTTAGTGAAAATGGTGAAGTGAAAGATCAGCTTTCAGTTGGGGAAAAATTCCGTATCCAAATTCCTAAGAACACAAAAACAGGTGAATTTAATCTAAGTGTTGCTGCTAATTTAACTAAAGTTCAAGCAATAGCTTACCGCGGCACTGATACTGTTCAGAATGCTACAGTACTATTAGAGAGAAATGAAGAAAAGCTTAGCAGTGACCTTGCAGTAAATTGGGAAGCAGCCGGTTCTTTAAAAATTAAAAAGGTTGGAGAAAATGGGGAAGTTTTAGCTGGCGCAGTATTTGAAGTTTTTAATGCAAATAATGAATCAGTTGGAAAAATTACAACTGGTGTTGATGGTATGGCAGAACTAAACAACTTACCAATTGGAACTTACACAGTAAAAGAAATTAAAGCACCAACAGGTTATGTTTCAGGTGATAAACCACAAACTATTGAAGTTAAGACAGGAGAAATAGGAGCTGTCCAAGTAGTAAATAACAAAGTAAAAGGTAACATCGAAATTAAGAAACTTAGTGATTCAGGAAAGGTTTTACCAAATGTTGAATTTACAGTCTTCACAGAAGATGGAAAAGAAGTGAAAAAAGTAGTAACAAAGGAAAATGGAATTGCAAACGTTGAGGGTCTTACGTATGGTAAGTATTATTTCTTAGAGACAAAAACACCTAATGGATATATTGGAAATAAAACAAAGTATCCTTTTGAAATTAAAGAACACAATAAAACACTTACTTTTACAGTGGAAAATACCGAAGTAAAAGGTAGTGTAAAATTACTAAAAGTAGATAATGAAGATATCAGCAAAAAATTAGAAGGTGCAATATTTGAGTTAACAGATGCAAGTGGGAAAGTAATTGGCGAATATAAGACAGATAAAAATGGCGAGATTAACGTTAAAGATTTAGCGTATGGTAAGTATTCATTTGTAGAAAAGACTTCTCCAAACGGTTATGTTCTTGTTAAAGAACCAATTGTGTTCGAAATAAAGGGACATGGAAAAATTATTGAGTTATTGGCAGTTAATCATCTTATCAAAGGTGATTTAGAAATTACAAAGGTAGATGTAGCTGATGGAAACAACAAGCTTCCAAATGCAGAATTCACTATTTATAATGAAGCAGGGAAAGAAGTAGTGAAAGGAAAAACAGACGATAAAGGTATCGCTAAATTTGAAAAGTTACCATTTGGAAAATACACATATAAAGAAATTGTTGCACCAAAAGGTTATATCTTAAATGAAGAGACGTTTTCTTTTGAAATCAAAGAGAATGGTCAAATCATTAAACATATTGTCAAAGATGAAAAGATTCCTTCAATAAAAACAACAGCTACTGATAAAACAGATGGTACAAAAGAAATGCACACTTCTAAGTCTGTAACAATCCAAGATAAAGTGGAATACAAAGACCTACAAGTAGGTAAAGAGTACACTTTAAAAGGTAAATTAATGGATAAAGAAACTAATAAACCATTAGTTGTAAATGGAAAAGAGGTAACAGCTGAAAATAAGTTTACACCAAAAGAAGCAAATGGTTCTATTACATTAGACTTCACATTTGATGCAACTGGTTTAGAAGAAAAAGGAGTAGTAGTATTCGAAGAGTTACTGAAAGACGGAAAAGTTGTTACTACACATGCTGATATCAATGATAAAGGTCAAACAGTTAAGTTCGTTAAGCCATCAGTAAAAACAACAGCTACAAACAAAGCTGATGGTGGAAAAGAGATTCATGCAAACGATTCTATCACTATCCAAGACAAAGTAGAGTATACTAACTTAGTTGTTGATAAAGAGTACACTGTGAAAGGTAAATTAATGAACAAAGCTATTAACGAACCATTATTAATTGATGGTAAAGAAGTAACAGCTGAGACTAAGTTTATTGCAAAAGAAAAGAATGGTTTTGTAACATTAGATTTTACTTTCGTTGGTGCTGAACAGCAAGGAAGAGAAGTAGTCGTGTTTGAAGACTTATTACATGAAGGTCAAGTAATTGCAACTCACGCTGACATTAACGATGTAGGTCAAACAGTTCGATTTGTAGAGCCATCAATAAAAACGACAGCTACAAACAAAGCTGATGGTTCTAAAGAATTAGACGCTACAAAATCTATAACTATCCAAGATAAAGTGGAATACAAAGACTTAATTGTGGGTAAAGAGTACGTTGTAAAAGGCAAACTAATGGATAAAGCAACAAACAAACCATTATTAGTTGATGGTAAAGAAGTAACAGCAGAATCCAAGTTTACTACAAAAGAAAAAAATGGTTCTATCACATTAGATTTCACATTTAATGCTTCTGCATTACAAGGTAAAGAAGTAGTTGTGTTCGAAGAACTGTATCAAGACAATGTCTTAGTTGCTATTCACGTTGACATTGAAGATAAGGGGCAGACAGTGAAATTTAAAGAGGCAAAACCGGAACAACCTAAATCAGAACAACCGAATCCAGATAAAAATACTCCAACATCAGAGCAACCTAAAGGGCAAGTAAAAGAACAATCACAACCTAAGAAAGAAATTCGATCTAAAATTGGATGGTTACCGCAAACAGGTACTAACCTTACAAGTTGGATCTCTATAGCTACAGGCGCATTACTGTTAATTGTTGGTGGAGTGATTTTCTTAAAACGTAAAAATGCATAGAAATTAAAAAGATAAGCACATCTGTTTTTTAACAGGATGTGCTTATCTTTTTACATTTATTTTTGATCCAGAATGAAAATTGAAACCAAAAAATTAGCTGAAATTAAAGAGGATTTTAATAAAGATTTGGTTTTAGAGCCATTCCCACAACTATTATTTTTATCAAGGTTATTAAAACAAGAACTGGACAACATGGAGAATTTTATTAAATGTTCAAAATAAAGATAATACTCTATTAAGGAGTACCGCGACATTACCATCAAGCTAAGCTTTTAAAGTACCCCCTAAATGGAAATTTTGTGTTTTTTATAGTACCGAAGTTCATTTTTATCGTTTTGGGGAAGAATGTATTTTTTAACTTGATAGCGATGTGACGTGACCCCAACAATTACTAGAAGCTTCTTATCTTTTCTATTCAAAAGTACCCTTCACTATCGGAACTTTATTTTCTACCATAAACTTGCCTGTTGCAATGACGCTGTGAATGTCCAACGTTCTTTTTTCTAACAATACGATGTCAGCATCCTTTCCGGTTTGGATACAACCTTTACTTGAAAGCTTCAGTAATTGTGCGGGATTCTTGGTAAGATGAAACAGTTAAAGCAATTGAACAATGGCTATTACAACAATGATAATTAATTTAATAAATTTATCGAAAGAATTCTCTCTCCTCAAGCGTGTGAAGAGCGGTAGCCCAACGGTAGGTGGGAGAGTCAAAACTGGAAACAAAGAGCCAACTCACATGAGTAGGCTCTTTGTTTATATGCTATTTTCCACCTGTTTTCTTATTTTCTCCGGAATGTCCTTTTCAGAAATAACGTCGTAAGAATAGACATACTTACCTTTCACATGAATTTTCAAGTAAGTTTTCCTTATAAAATCATTAGGAGTGTAAGTTCCTACTGTATATTCTTTCTCATTCCTTTAATTTTTACGAGTGTTGATAGTGCATCTGTTACCTGTTTTGTTCTAGTTAAATGTGACTTTACTTCTCCTAGCATAGCGTTTTTACCTTTTCAAGGCGATCTATCTTACCATATATATAAGAAATAGGCTATCTATTATATTCTCAATCTGGTTTAAAATAATAGCAGGTCGACGAATATAATGGCCAATAAACCGATGGTGTCCTTTTATGATCCCTTTTTAAAGTTTAGATTGAATATAATTCGTTTCACCTGAAGTATGTCTTTTGAAAGAACCTTACTCCAGTGTGATGGAAAATCTTCTTATACCATATTTGATTTTAATTTGTTCCAATAATTATGTCTATCGAAGATAATATGTTTCAGTATTTTTGGTTCCATGACTAAAAACTATCACAACCTGAATAGTTAGGATAGTTCAAAATTTTGTACGAAATCTAAACAAAAAAAACTATATTTTCATAGCTTTTGAAAAAGGATCAGATGTCTTTTTATTAAGGTGTTCTTAAATTGGTCGAAATTACCACATGTAAATGTGACAACTTATGTAACATTTATGTTGACATATTTGGTAAGCGCTTTTATAATCAACCTGACAATAATGAAAATCACTATCACTTAGGGGTAGCAGGGGGAAACAATTCATGACATTCAAGTTGAAAGTATTATCTGCAGCAGCGGTAACATCTCTTCTTTTTACGGGTTGTGCAAAAGAGGAAACAAAAGCATCGGAAGCACAAAATAAAAAGACAGAACAGACAGTGAAAAAAGAAGAAACAAAACAACAAGAAGTGGATTTTGTACAAGCTTACAAAGACGGAGTAGCTGAACTTGAAAAAGCGAAAGAGGGCAAAGAGGTTGACTTTGATAAAGTATCAAAGTTATATAAAGAAAAATTACAACCTCTTGTTCAAAAGCGAGATGGTGAATTTAGCGAACAAATTGATCAAACAATTACGGCTGCATTAGAAGCAGGTAAAAAGAAAGAAATGGAACCAATGGTTGTAAAGCAGCTATTTGATAAATTAATGCAAAAAGAATTCTTCCAATCAATGCGTCATGATTTCAAAGAAGTAGATGAAAAATGGGGCAAAAAAGATGATGTGAAGAAAGAAATGGATGAAGCGCTAGCTTTTTATAAAGGTGTAGAGGGCACAGTTGGAAAACGCGATACAGCGTACGGTACACAGATGGCTTCTCAAATTAAAGGCGGCTTTGATGAAATGCAAGCTGCTATTGATAAAGACGACAAACTTGCATTTGCACTTGGTAAGCAAGTTGTAGATAAAACGATAATGAAAACATTCTACTTAGCGACAGGTGGAGTTCCACATGGCTATGCTACAAAAATGGTAGAAGCAGCAAAAACTGATGAGAAGACAGCAAAAATTGAACAAGCAGAGGGATGGGCATTTTATCAATCTATCTACTCGTATATGAAAAAAGCAGCTCCTGAAGATGCGGACTTTATCTTAAAGCAGTTTGACCTAAAAACGGATGTGAAAACAGTGGATGCAAAAGCTGTAAATCAAGCATTTGTACGTGGTTTCGCAAAAGTTGCATTAGGTGAATATAAAGAAAGTCAAGAAAACTTCGGAAAAGACAAAGGTCCTATTACAGCGTTAGAAGGTGCATTGTTCATTAATATCATCGAAAATGATTTAAAAACAGTGCTTGGTGAGCAGGAAACAGCAGAGTTAACAAAAACAGCACAGTCTTATTTAGAGGCAGTAAAAGCTAAAAAGAAAGAAGATGCTGATAAATTGTTACCACAGCTTGAGTCTGCGCTAAATAAAGCTGTTGAAGTAGCGAAATAGTCTGCGGATACGATATTGTTTTTTTGAAGAAACCTTGTTTTGACAAGGTTTCTTCTTTTACATGATGTGATAGAGAGTAGTGAAATGAATGAAAGTATTAATTACTGGAGGAGCAGGTTTTATTGGAAGCCACCTTGCTTTGAAACTGTTAGCGCAGGGAAAGCAAGTGGTGTTACTTGATAATTTCCACTCTTACTATGCAAAATCAAGAAAACAGTTTCAACTTGAACAAGTTCAGCGATATGGAAAGGTTCCGTTTTACGAGTGCGATATTTTGCATAAAGAAGGTGTGAAAGCTGTCATGCAGCAAGAGAAGGTTGATGCAGTTATTCATTTAGCTGGATTTCCAGGTGTGAGACCATCGCTTGAAATGCCAGGCGCTTATATTGATATTAATATAAAAGGGACAAGTAACGTATTAACATGTGCAGGAGAAGAAAATGTAAAGAAAGTTATTGTAGCATCCTCTTCTTCCGTGTATGGAGAGCAAACAGGAATGCCTTTGAAGGAGGAAATGGCAAATGGCCGTGTCTTATCTCCTTATGCAGCCTCGAAATACGGGATGGAGTCACTTTGTCATGCTTATCAATATATGTATGGATTTCAAATGAATATTTTACGATTCTTTACTGTATATGGTCCGTGGGGGCGTCCTGATATGGCGATAGCAAGCTTTATTCGAAAATTATTACGTGGTGAAGAAATTGTTGTATATGGAAAGGGAACAGGAAGAGATTACACATACATTGATGATATTACAGAAGGGATTGCTCTTGCGTTAGAGTCGAATAGAAGCGATGTCTACAATCTAGGTTCGAATGCACCAATTTTAATGACTGAATTGCTTGCACAGTTAGAGAAACACTTCCCGCTTATGCGCGTAAAGAGAGAGGCGCATCGTCAAGGAGATGTAACATCGACGTGGGCTGATATTTCGAAGGCGAGAAATCAGCTGGGATATGAACCTCGTGTATCATTTGCAGAAGGGTTGGAACGAACTATTGCTTGGGCGAAAAAATATCCGGATACTGTTTAATCTTTGTGGTATTTTCTTGTTATGTGTTTTTTTTGTTATATCGTGGCAGTCATTTGAAATGTCTTCTTTGTGGGGACAACTATATGAGTTATGGAAACATCCTTATACCTTAATGTTTCTTATTGTAATGTATGGTGTTGCATTTTTCTTTCGTGCATACGCTTGGAAATTGTATCTTCATCATCATATTACAATGAAAGAGGCTTTGTATGGATTGTTTTATAGTTTATTTATTAATCATGTTTCTCCATTGAAAGTAGGGGATGCTGTTCGCATTGCGATCATTACAAAAGAAAAGAAAGTGACGTTAGGAGAAGCGACACAATCAGTTGTTATTCTTCGTATATTAGATTTACTTGTTCTTGGTGTATTTGGAATAGTAGGGATGTTTATACTGTGGGGGAATATTTTATTGAATGTTCCCGTTATCCTGAGTTGTATATGTATCGGAAGTGGGACGTTGTTTCTTTTGTATAAGAAAGCACCGCAATTTGTAGAGGGGCAGTGGAAGCAATTAAAGGCTGTTTTGTTTACAATACAAGGCGTTATCATTATCTTACTAATTGTAATGAGCTGGATTTGCGAAGCTTTTGTAATTTATGAAATTGCGAGTTCTCTTACATTCATACAGGCGGTTTGGGTAAATAGTATGACCATCGCAGGACAAGTATTTCAATTAACACCAGGCGGTCTTGGGACATATGAAACGGTAATGACGTTTGCGCTAAGAGCGCTTGGAATAGGGGAAGTAGCAGCATATGAATGGTCATTAATGAGTCACGGTTTTAAATTTATATTTTCTTACGGTGTGGGTGCAATCCTACTCGTCTTATACCCAATGGAGTTGCGTTCACTAGTCAGTCAGAAGGGGGAAAACATCCGGTGGAAGAAGTAAAAAAAGCATCAAAGTTTGAAAAAGTTGCAGCCCGTTGCTGGAACTTATTGAATGAAGGAAAACCGTTTACACCTATTTTTGTATTCGGTACATTTTTATTGTTTTCTATATCTCAGTTTGGACAAACTGGTTTTATTTCAGCATTTTTTAGTAGTTTTGTCCTCATTGTACCTTTACTTGTTTTATATTATTTGTTTGATTTCCCATTGTTTTTAAGAAATTATTTATGGTTTCCGTTTATTGCATATTTAATTGTATTTAAGATGGTCCATTTACCATTATTCTTTTTTGCATTAGGATTATATTTCTTCTTTACAATTTTATTTTGGGGAACTTTATATTATCACTTACGAATTGGTACATCATGGTTGAACTTCACACGGTTTTGGAAGCTAGTTTTAAAAAATAGTGATTCTACAAGTGGGAATGCACAAGAACAGATGCCAAAGTTTTTACTACTACTTTCACTTTGGTATTACTATTACGATTTCTTCCAAGCAGGCGGTACATTTAACGGTATAGATTGGAAAGTGCTGTGTATATTTTATGGTGCTCTTCTTATATATACGCTTATTTTACACCGTAATTTATTTGATTGGCAGCCAAAGGCAATTGCTAGCTATACAGAAAACATGCCTGAAAATAAAGAGGCATTAAATGAAAAAGTAGTTGTGATTGTGATAGATGGTATGCGAAAAGATCGTTTTGAGGCAGCACATACACCGTACTTAGATTCCCTTCGAAAACAAGGGACAGAGTTTTTAAATATGGAAACTGTATATCCAGCTCGTACAGTTGTATGTTTCTCCTCTATGTTTACAGGAACGTATTCTTTTGAGCATGGGATTAAATCGAATATGGTTTGGAAGCATGGAGTGAACGTAGAGAGTATTTTTGATTCGCTTCGTAAAGTGGATAAAACAGGGAAGATGTTGGCGGTTGCTCATCTTGTCGACGCGTTTGGCGATGATGTGGAAACATTTACTGCTGTGATGAAAAATGATGTGGTTGACTCGAAAATTATGGAGAAAGCAAGAAAGATTATGGATGAACAAGATCCAGATCTATTTATCGTCCAGCTTATTTCTACAGATCAAACAGGTCATAGCCGCGGCGTACTATATGATGAATATTTACAAAAAATTCATGAAGCAGATCAGCATGTGAAGCAATTTATTGAGCATTTGGAGAAAACAGGAAAAGCAGAAAATACGACATTTATCATTTGTGCAGATCATGGACAAGCGGATGGGATTGGTGGTCATGGTCATTTAGACGAAGGAGAACGGTTTGTACCATTCTTTATGTGCGGCCCTCATATCGCTCAAGGTATAAAAGTAGAAGAAAAGAAGAGTCTTGTTTCTATGGCCCCTACAATTGCTTATTTATTAGGAGCGCCGTATCCATCTCATAGTCGTGGTCCTGTCTTAGTAGAAGCGCTAAAGGAGCAGGAAAAAGAATGAAAGTAATTGTTTTTATACCTGCATTAAATGAAGAGGATTCTATCGCACAGGTTATTCAAAAGGTACCGCGCCATTTTCATCCAAGTGTAAAGGTAGAAGTGCTTATTATCGATGATGGATCAACTGATAGAACGGTAGATGTTGCAAAAAAAGCCGGGGCTGATCACATCGTTTCATTTGCAAAAAACGGAGGACTTGGTGCAGCCGTTCGAGCAGGTTTGCAGGAAAGCTATCGTCTTGGGGCTGACATTAGTGTAATGATTGATGCTGATGATGAGTACCCAGCTAATGAAATTCCGAATGTACTTGAACCTATCTTTACTGGAGAAGCAGATTATACGATGGGTTCTCGTTTTCGGGGAACAATTCAAGGAATGAGATTACATCGACGTCTTGGGAATTATTGCTTTACGACGCTGCAATGTTTGTTATTGCGAAAGTGGATTCGCGATGGACAATCAGGTATGCGTGCTTTTTCTAGACAAGCTATGGAGCATGGGGAAATTATTCATGATTATAACTATGCCCAAGTTATTACTTTGAATTTAGTACGAAAAGGCTTTCGAGTACAAGAAGTACCGATTACGTATAAAGTAAGAGAAACAGGCGATTCTTTCATATCTTTTCGTAAGTATATGACGCGTGTATTTCCAGCGATTTGGAAAGAAATGAAGCGTCCAGTAGAGAAAGTTACAATTGACTGTGCTGCACATGTATTAACAGAAGATAAGAGGTGCTCGTAGCGAGCGTTTCTTATCTTAATAATGAAAGTGGTAATAATTATCGTTAACCTTGGGAGGAACGTTCATGAAAAGAATCATTACATCATTATTTGTTGGTATCTTCTTAATATTCTCTGTACAAACAAGTGCATTTGCTTATTCGTATGGAAATCCGAACGAAGAAAAAGTAGCTGAAGCATACAAGCAGATGGTTACCAAGTTAGATGAAAATCCGGCAAACTTTAAAGAAGCAAAAAAAGCATATGAAAATGTGCAAGAAGAAATTGATCAGCATATGGGGAAAGAACCTTCTAAAGCAATGATGAAGGACTTTGATAAACAAAATAAAGAAGATATTATTGCTGATATGCAAAAAATTCTTGCGCTTAATATTAATCGCCGTTTAACAAATGTAGACGAAAATTTTAAAGACTATGATACAAGCAAACGGTTATTAGCTAAAGCATTTGCTACATATGAAGTGTTGTCACCAGTTGTTGGTGAGCACAATAAAGAGATGGATAACAAGCTAAAGGATGAATTTAATAAAGCGTTAGAATCATTAGGAAATCCAGGCTTATTTGGAGTAGGTCAAAAAGAAGCAAATCAAGAGGCTTTCAAGAAAAGCAAAGAGGTTATTTTAACAGAGTTACAAAAAGAGTTTAAAATTAAAGACTTTAAAGTTGGACACTTTAGTGCAAATAGTCAAGAAGATAAAGCAGTTTCTGATAAAACGGAAAAAACAGAGTGGACAGATTTAAGCAGCCTGAAAAACTGGGCTCCAATCGTAGTTATTGTACTTATACTTGTTGGGGTCATTGTATACGCTGTAAGAAAACGCAAGTAGGGATGAGGGGGAAGAGTAATGCAACTTCAGGCATTTCTCATTACATTTCGTGAAGTATTAGAAGCGTTGCTTATCGTTGGGATTATTACAACGTACTTAAAGCGCACAGATAGTAAGCAGTATGTGAAATATGTTTGGCTAGGAGCAGGGCTTGCGGTTATAGCAAGTTATATTGTCGCCCTAGTCTTTCAAGTTGTATTTACTGGTTTTGCTGCTATGGGTAGCGAAATGTATTTAAAAATATCCATTATTTTCGTTTCAGCCATTTTACTTACACAAATGGTATTTTGGATGGCAGAACATAGTAAGAATATGACAGCCAATATGGAAAATAAAATGAATCAGTATATTACGGCTGGAAATATAATTGGAATGGTCGTGCATTCTTTTCTTGTTGTACTTCGAGAAGGTGTAGAAACAGTTTTTTTCTTTGCAGCGATTACAGGAGGAAACATCGGGGAAGCGATGAAAGGCTGGGGAGCTATATCTGGTCTACTCGTTGCAGCGGTTGTTAGCTTCTTATTCTTTAAAGGAACGATGCGTATTTCACTCAAAGTATTCTTTAAAGTAACAGGTGCATTTATCGTATTAATTGCAGCAGGACTTCTTGTCCAAGGCGTTTCTATGCTTCAAGATTTAAAGATACTTGGCAGTGTAATGCCGCACGTATATGATATTACATGGTTACTACCAGAGCATCCTATTGATTATGATCATTATCTTCGCGATCATGGTACTGCACCACTTCTTTCTGGTGATATCGGCATTTTCTTAAAAGCATTTTTAGGATATTCTTCGATGCCATCTATTGAAGAAGTACTTGTGTATATCGGATATTTTGTTGTGTTGTATATGTTAATTATCTTTAAAAAACCTGTTAAAAAAAAGAAAGAAAGAATTGAAGAAAATAAGTCAGTTAGTTAAAGTACAAGGTGTTTTCCTTGTACTTTTTTTGAAGAAAGGAAATGAGATGAAACAAGTACTACGTATATGGGCAGTTATCCTTATTATTAGTGTGATTTGTATTCGTTTTTTCTATACAAGTCCGTTTGCAGCAACTTGGGACGAAGTCGATTTTACACTTGCATTAAAGCAATATGACATATTGGCGATGCAGCCCCATTTCCCGGGGTATCCTTTTTTTATTTTAGGGGGGATGATAACGCATGTTTTTATAGAAAATCCTGTGCAATCGTTAGGGATTTTTAATGCCATCATGGCACTCGGCGCAGCTTTTCCGATGTATTGGATTGCACGTTATTATGTAAGTAAAACGAGCGCTCTTATTGTTGTAGCTGTCTTACAAACGAGCGGGTATTTCTCTCTTTTAGTAACGCAGCCTATGTCAGAAGGTGCAGCGTTAGCAATCGTATGGTGGTATATATGGAGTATAGAACGTGCCTTTCGTACAAAGTGTTTTCAAGCTCAATTCTGGCCAATTCTTTTCTTTGCGCTATTAATGGGTATACGGTTATCATATGCACCGTTTGGAATTGTACTTATTTTATTATTATGGCAACAATGGCATGAAGAAAAATGGCGATTTATAATCTTATTTTGTACAGCTGTCCTTTCGCAACTAGTTTGGATTAGTGCTCTTATTTGGAACATTGGTGGCGTCAGGGGGCTATGGGAAATTTCTTTTGGATTTGTAGAAGGCCATTTTACCGAATGGGGTGGAGCAGTTACAGATACGAGTGAACCACTTATTTCACGCCTCTATCGTTTACTTTCTGAAAACATCATCTTTGCAGGAATAGGTATCCACTCTTATTATTTAGTAGGTTTCTTTTTGTTCTTTTTGTTTCTGTTTGTTTTACAATGGAAAAACATACGTTTCTACCCAAAGGTTTTGATTGCTCTGGGGATTTTCTATTTTCTTTGGAATTTATTTGGACAAAACATCGATAAACCTCGTCACTCTTATCCAATTGTAGCGATGTTACTATGCGTACTTGCTATTTCATGGTTAAAAAGACATCGTGGCATTATATTGCTTTTGTTTGCAACTAGTCAACTTCTGGTGAGTATACCGCTCATGAAAGAACAACAAGTGGAGGTACCAGCAACATATCAACTCGCGTCATATTTGGAGGGGAAACAAGAGCCGTTTATTGTATACACTTGGGAAGAGACGAGGGTTATGGAATATTTACAAGTGCCGTATGAACATAAACGGTTTTACACATATTCATATTTTTTACAAGATAAAAAATATCATAAAAATGATAATATATACGTTACCAATCATCTTATTGAAGGGTTTCAAAAACAAGGGATTAATATAGAAGGACAAGTTGAAAAGGAAGCCGTCTTTTATTCGAATCCATTATTTGATCCTGTTTATCATAAAATAGTTTTATACAAATGGAAAAAGGATTCTGTTGTAAAGTAAGGTAATAAATATTGTTATACTTTCATTAAGTGTGTGGGTAGTATTTTCATATTCATCAACAGAAACAGGAAACATTATTGACATATTGTACTGGCTAGAGGGCCAGCAACATTGCCATCAAGTAAAAAAACATTCTTCTCAAAAATGAAAAAGCCATTCGAATTTAAATAAATAACTGTAGAGATACAAAATTTTCGTTTTGGGGATACTTCAAAATCTTAGCTTGATGGAGATGGAGGAACCCTGATACGAAATACTCCTAACATATTCGTAATATCAAAAATATGTTAGGAGTATTGACATTAGATGTTGTTTCTAGCGTATCATCTTTGAAATGTTCACCTTTATTTTTTGTTTCTTGTAATTGATTTTGTGTTTCGTTATTCTTAGCGGGTGATGAATCATTAATGGAGCTACAACTAATTAATAGGTTTACTAACAAAACTACAGGTATGATCTTTGGCATCACACGGTCGCCTCTCTGTAGAAATACCTTTATATGTTATGTTTTAGAGTTTGATAGGAACATACTAAGGAACTTTTATTTATCTTCTATTTCCAATTGTTTTCTTATTCCCTCCGGTATGTCCTTTTCAGAGATAGCATCGTAAGAATAGACATACTTTCCTTTCACATGAATTTTTAAGTAAGTTTTTCTTATAAAGTCATTAGGAGTGTTCGTTCCTACTGTATATTCTTTCTCATTCCTTAATTCATCAACACCTGTTAGTGAGTACATAGCTCTTCCTTTATGATGGTAATCTGGAACGCCATATCCCTTCGCAACGGCATATATATTTTTTTCTTCAGCAATCGGATTAAATCTATCCAAATCCCCGCGTAATATGAAAGGTAGTAAGTATATAGGAAGGCTTATTCCTATTATGCAAATTACAAATTTCTTCATGAGTATTTCTCCTTTTGTCTATTTACATTTTTGAGTATAGAAAAAAATTCTTATGAATATAGAGGGGAATTTCTTAAGGTTTTCTTAATAAAGTTTAACCGTGTGAAAAAAGATTAACTTGAGTATTCGACAGGGTGTAGATTCTGAGGTGACGATTAAGAGTGAAGCTTCCACACTGGCCCCTGTACCTAATCATGCTGAAAGTGAAGATTTAACAAAGGTAAGTTTTATAGACTTAGACTTTGCATACTACATGGGAAATGAAGCACATCAATCTGACGCTTCATTTCTTCCTCCATTTGACG
>Ga0209130_1001426_pt1 | contig 15903 bp, 13 predicted proteins | sample AraplaMF_Cvi_mLB_FD_184264 | JGI IMG/M metagenome (GOLD analysis project Ga0209130, IMG submission 184264) | Arabidopsis root microbial communities from the University of North Carolina, USA - plate scrape MF_Cvi_mLB (SPAdes) (version 2) | ecosystem: Host-associated > Plants > Roots > Endosphere...
CAGTAGGGACGATGTTTATCGCGGTACCACCCTAGTTGTAGACAACTATCGTCTACCTCTCTTCTTCTTTAACGATCATTAGACCGTCCTTCCCTCCAACAGTTGGCGGAAAAGATGCTCCAAGGCTGTAATTCATGCTTACCTTTGTACTGATTCACACCGACCATCAGCTCTCTTTAACAGGGAGATAAGCACTACTGTTTCCTCTTCAGCGCATATACGATATAGAATTAAGATAATTTATTTTTGAAACCTTTTAACTCATCCATGAATCTATGGAATTCTGGGATATCCATTTGTTGTGCAGAATCTGATAATGCAACTGCTGGGTCTGGATGTACTTCAGCCATTACTGCATCTGCGCCAATTGCAAGTGCTGCTTTCGCTGTTGGTAATAATAAATCTCTACGTCCAGTTGAATGCGTTACATCAACGATAACTGGTAAATGTGTTTCTTTCTTTAAAATCGGTACTGCTGAAATGTCTAATGTGTTACGTGTTGCTCTTTCGTATGTGCGGATACCGCGCTCACATAGAATAATTTGGTCGTTACCTTGTGCAATGATGTATTCAGCTGCGTTAATGAACTCATCAATTGTTGCTGCTAATCCACGTTTTAATAATACTGGCTTGTTAACTTTACCTACAGCTCGTAATAAATCGAAGTTTTGCATGTTACGTGCGCCAACTTGAATTACATCAACGTAGTCTAATGCCATTTCAACATCATTCGGATTTAAAATTTCACTAATAATCGCTAAGTCGAACTCATCTGCTACTTGGCGTAAAATTTGTAATCCTTCTACTCCTAAACCTTGGAAATCGTATGGAGATGTTCTCGGTTTGAAAGCACCACCGCGCATTAATTTTAAGCCTTGGTCTTTCATCGCTTGCCCTACTTGGCGAACTTGCTCTAAGCTTTCTACCGCACAAGGTCCCATGATGAATGTTTGTGTTCCGTTACCAATCAATTCACCTTTTACATCAACGATTGTGTTTTCTTGTTTCTTTTTACGAGATACTAATAACGCTTTACGGTTATCATCTTCTTGCAACTCTAAGCTAGCTTTGAAGATTGTTTTGAAAATATGTTGAACCGTTGACGTTTCGAATGGTCCTTCGTTATGCTCTGCGATCATATCAAGTACTTCACGCTCACGTACTGGATCAAAGCGTTTCGTACCTTGTACTTGCTTTTGTTCCCCAATTTTTTGAACGATTTCACCGCGTTTATTTAATAAGTGTAATAGTTGTAAGTTAATTTCATCTACCTGTTTACGTAATTGATCTAATTCATGATTTGCCATTTGGAAATCCTCCTCTAATGTTTTAAAAGTATAGTAAGAGAATGAAAGATTCTCTATTTTCTGAACTGATAAATTATACAAATTTTAAGTGGAATCGATACCTCTTCTTATTTTAAACGAATACTTATGATAAGGACACTATCTACTAGATAAAAACCCACTTTTTTGTACAAAAAATCCCTACTGATCCAATCAGTAGGGACGATATTTATCGCGGTACCACCCTAGTTGTAGACTTCTTTCGTCTACCTCTCTTCATTGTTAACGATCATCTGACCGTCTTTCCCTTCATAAAGACAATACTATCTTCACTACGAAAAAGATGCTCTAGGACTGTAATTCGCTCTTGTTTTTGTACTGGTTCGCACCAACCACCAGCTCTCTGTTACAGGGAAACAACAACTACTGCTTTTCCTTTCAACGCATGAATATTAAATTTTCAAGTTGGACCACTAAAATACAAAAAGTCCCTACTGAATAAATCAGTAGGGACGATATTTATCGCGGTACCACCCTAGTTGTAGACTAACTTTCTGTCTACCTCTCTTCACTGTTAACGATCAATTGACCGCTTTTTCTTCATAAAGACGAAACTATCTTTACTACGAAAAAGATGCTCCAAGACTGTAATTCATGATTATCCCTGTACTGGTTCACACCAACCACCAGCTCTCTGTTACAGTAAGACTAACCACTACTGTGATCTCTTCATTGCACTTTGTTTATTCAAATGTTTTTGAAATTGAATAAGTATGATTCGTATTATAGAACGCTTTTCAAAACACTGTCAACAACTTTTTATATATTTTTTAAAAATCCACTTTCGTCCTACATTTCTTCTTGTAAATTCTCCATAACAATTCCGATGCGAATTATCTCATTATCTATTGTATTTAGTACATATTTTTCTACTCCATACCGGATTAATACTTCCTTTATTTGAATGATTTCCGTTTCAAGTAAATCGGCTTCCTGAAGCGTTTGTAGTAAAGCGAAAAATACATTTGCATACAATTCTTTATACATTTTTATACTTTCTGTCTTTTCAAGCATTTCATTAAATAACTGTTTTAACTCCGTTTGATTCCCTTTGCCACCAACGTCCGAAAATGTTTTACATATTATCGATAAACCTCTCTCAACTATCTCATCCATAAATAAAATAATACGTAAAAGCATTACATACTCTCTAGCTGTGATTTCACCCATTTTCGGTCGCTCTCGTAAAAATATACTAAGCCAAGCTGCCCAAAATTTTTGTTGTTCTTTTACACTTAACGTTTTGACATAATAGCATAAAAACTGCATAAATTTAATTTTATTTTCTTCGTTTTCTTGTATAAGCAACGGGTATAACCACTCTGTTTTTTGCTCCCAATACAGTACACATTTAATAAATACAAAACTAAGCCATTTCAAGAAAGCTTCCCTCGTATGCGGATGTAATACTTCCAAATGTTCTACCGCGTATTTAATAAATAGCTTCATTTCTGTAAATAAAGGTAAATTGATTTGCGTATAACATAAGCCTGCCCATGCATATTTCGTAATTTCATTTTCCTTCTTTAAATCTAAGTACGGTAACAAATATTTTCGGCACCATTGTTTCTCAATATGATAAAGAAATGTAATATCTGCTACTAAACGAGCTAACATGTAATTTGTCCGCTCTGAGCTAACTCTTACTTGTTCTTCAAATAAAAATAAATATTCATACACATTTCGATCGTATAAATGATCATATGATAACAGTTTTAATAACACTGCTGTCATTTTCCCAACAGGATGCTGGATCGATTCATTGTAAAAATCTTGTTTTCCCAGTTTAAAATCTGTATCACTTTTCATTACATGAGGGAATACCGAAAAAGCAAACCGTTTCACGTTACGTATGCTGTTTTCGTCTAATTCTTCTAATCGGTTACTAATTTCATATAGAAAGCTGCTAATTAACCAATGAAAAGCAGTATTTCTAACAAATTTCTGCAATAGCGGAATAACTTTTTTGATTTGTTCATTTGTCAGTCCTCGGTTATTTCGCCACTCTCTAATACAAACAAACCACACTTCATTACTTATTTCGTGCATGCTCACTAATTGATAAGCAAATGAAATACTCCATTCTGTATTCAATTTACATGCTTTCGATAACATCTCTAAAAAATGACGTTGCTCAAAAACACCGTCTTGAGAAAATTGACGAACTTGCTTCATAATTTCATCGTCTTTCAGCTGTAATAATCCATCAGCAGTTACGTTACAAGTAATACTTTGTTCCGTGGTTTCTTTCTTTTGTACGCTGTATCGATCAGAATGGAAGTGAGGATGCTTTTGCTTCATTACCTCATAACCTTTTGCTGTAGAGGGACTATTGGAATCACAAGTGAATAATAAATCTAACACGAAACAAACATCAAACGCCCTCTCCTCTGCAAGGTCCTTCAGTACTATTTGAATGACTTCTTCTTTTGTTTTTTCTAAAGAAGATGCGAAATGATTTTTTATAAGCTGAAAAACTTCGTGTTTATAGGTGACATTTAAAAGAAGTCCTTCCTGAAACAACCATTTCATTTTGTCATCGGCGCTAACGAATATATTTTTATTCATCGCATCAATTGCAATTCGGTTCTGAAGTATGCTGTTTGCTTCTATCATTTCTGTAATATAATAATTTGCCTTTTTCTCATTGTTTTCACATAAATAAGCTAAACACTCTTTTACAATTTGAATTAAAAACGCAAGATCATTTTGCTGAAACTCTTTTTCTACATTTTCCTTATCTCTTTTTTTCAATGCCGTTTGCCTTAGTGATAACATTCGCATCTTTTCTATACCCATCGTCATAATCGGTACGGCGTAATAGGCAATATGCGGTTTCATCTTCTCATTCCAAATTTGCTCCACATACGAAAATGTAGAAACTGGTAATCGACTCGATTCCTCAAGTTCTATTGATTCTTGCGTATCATTTCCCCAATTCCTCTCCCGCTTCAATTTAAGTTTTCCGTCCAAAATAAACGTTAGTAACAATAAAGCAATCTCTTTATGCTCAGGAAAAGAACATTTTTGCAGTAAATAAGAAATTTTTTCAATTGATTTACTATCTTTTTCAGCTGTTTCTAGTAAAAGAAGTGTCCATCTCGCAAACAACAATGGGTCCATCTCAATTTTCGTCTCGTTTAAGTAACTACAAATTGTTCTCCATAATAACGGAGATAGTTTAGAATGATTTTTAAAAATTAATTGAAATAATTCTTTTTGATGACTAAATAGAAATTGTTCTACTAACCATTCTGCAAGTAGTTCATCTACCTCATTATAGTTTGATGTAACTAAAAACAAGTTTTGTAATTTCCCTTCTGCTTCAAGCCATTCCACCCATTCATAATCATGAGCAAATTCGACAAAGTAGCGGACTGTTTCAATTTTTTTTATTGATTGTTTTATGTATGATAATTGTTCCTGCTCTACTGACGGCGGAACTGTTACTATGTCACGAATGCGCATTCGTTTTGTAATATAATTATCTCCCATTAATTCTGCCCATCGCTTCACTGCTTTAACGAGAGATTGATGATTATTACCTTTATTCGGATATACAATCGGCCGTATTCCTAAATGCTCCCAGTGGTACGTATTTTCCCCTTGCGCAACAAAAGCATAACGCCTTGTACTTGGTGGTAAACCAGTCGCTAAATACTTCATTACTGGGTCATTATGGCTATATCCAACGAATAAAACAGTGTAATTCGAGAATAAATCAACTAAAAATCTTCTTGCCCACCCTTCCGTCAAGTAAGCCCTTCCAAAATCACCATCTGTTAAAATTAACGCTTCTTTCTCTTGTTCTATATTCCCATGTATGTAAGCAAGTCCTTTAAACGCTCTACCTGTAGGTAACGCAGGTGCATAATATACGTTTAATTCTCTATTCATTTCACTCATCGCAGTTGTAAAATGTCGATCAAAATTTGTCGTTACAATGCGGACTTCAGTATCTAAAGGAAACAACCTCGGAATCGCATAATGGAGCGGATTCGGCTTAGATTTTTCAGTATGAACTAAATCTCTTGCAACTTGATGTACATCTTTTGTTTTCGCAATTTTACCAAGATAATAATCATGAGGTTCTGTTATTTCACGTTTTTCGACATATAACGTTTTTGCAATTTCATCAACTAGATCATCAAAATTCGGTAAGTTAGATTTCCCTTTCATAGAAACTCCCGCTCCAACAAATAGTACTAACTTTCCTTGTTCCAAATGATCAATTAACTCATCTGGAATTTCTACTTCTGAAGTAATCCACACGAAGGATTCCCCCTTACCTAAAAATGTCATATACTCTCATTTTACTATAACATTTTTTCTTTGTTTTTTTAATATTTAGACAAAAAACGAGCGTGAAAAAGTTTTATGTAAATATATTCGTTACAATGTATGAACTCCTAAATTTATTGTAAAACTATGTATAAATCGGAGGTGTAAATATTGAATGGTTTTACTGTAGTACTTATCAAGTTTATATCGTGCATTATCGCATTTAGTATTGGACTTGCTTTATTTTTCCCTGCAACGTTCGTCCAAATTATTTCATTTAGTCTCTTTGTTACAATCGTATCCTATATGTTCGTCGATAAAATCATATTAAACCGAATAGGCAATACTGGTGCCATTATGTCGGATTTCTTACTAACGTATTTAAGTGTATGGATTTTCGGTAATATTTTATTAGACAATTACATGCAAATTGCATGGGGCAGTTTCCTTTCCGCTATTGTCTTTACATTATCTGAAGTAATCGTTCATCGCTTCTCTAACTCACACACAAGGCACCACAATGATAACATTCATATTAATCGCCGCTTTGCATATGGTACGGAATTTGCTGAAGAGCAGAATATATTGGATAAAGATAAGAAGAAGTAATATTTTGATGCTGGAGCCCTTTTTTAATTATGCGGGCTCCTTTTTTAGGCTATCATTTTGATACGTGAAATTATATCGACGATTTTTCAAATATATCTATCGTAACTTGAAATATATCAACGATTATTTCAATATATCGACGTTTCGACAAGAGATATCGATTTACCGACAATATTTGAAAACATTTTTTCTAATAAAAAACTACCTCTTATTTAGAGGCAGCCACTTTCAAATCTTTTAACTGAACAACATCAGCAAATGCTCCAAACACTACGTTATGATGCTTTACAATGTCTTCCGCACGTAACACGTCTGTATGAAACGTACTATGTGCATCACTTACTAACGTTACTTTATACCCTTCGCTAAATGCTCTTCGTGTTGTCGTATCTACACAGTACTCCGTTTGCATTCCTGAAATGATAACGTGTTCAATTTCTTTTTCTTGTAATACTTCGTTTAAGTTCGTCTTATGGAATGAATCTGGCGTCGTCTTTTCAACAATACTGTCCTCTTCTTGCGGAGCAATCGCCTCATGCACTTTCCAGCCCTCTGTACCTTTTTCTAACGGATGATCTTTTGGTCCGTTATGTTGTATATAAATAACTGGAATATCATTAGACCGACATTCCCCAATAAGTTCTTGCAATATTTCTAAAAACTTTTCCCCGTTATGTACTGGTAATCCTGCTGTATACATACCTGCTTGCACATCAATTACTAGCAAAGCTTTTTTCATTTCGCGCAACTCCCTTTGTTTGTATATGTCTCTAAATATTCATCATAATACAAAACTTCAATTACATTAGACCAATTCAAAATTGATCCAATAAAATCTTTTATATCAAGCCCAGGCATTTCATATACTTCTTCATTGTTAGCAGTTCCTGTCGCATCTTCAATGAGCGTAACTTTATAGCCTTTTTCAAAAGCAGCGATACTTGTAATAAACAGCAAAATTCCGTATTAAATCCAACGATTACGACATGATTAACTTTATGTTTTGTTAATACTTCTTCAACACTTGTTCCTTTAAAAGCACTAGGTGTTGTCTTCTCAACTACATAGTCCGCAAACTCGGCATATTCTTCTACTAATTCACTGCTGGCTGCTTCAAAATACAACGTACTTTCTGGATTATCATCTCGGTGTTTTAAGAAAATAATAGGTGCATTCTCAGCTTTAAATCGCTTTAAATCGCTTTAAAACATTTACGATTAACGCTTTTTCAACCGAAAAATCTTTACACTCTAGTATTCCCTTTTGCATATCTAAAACAAGTAGCGCCTTCATTTCTATTACCTATCACCTATCCCCCTATAAATTTATACTCCATCATCCAACAATCCTCTAATTTCCCCTCATGTAGTTCATGTTCCTTTAACATCTTGACCTTTTTAAATCCGCATTTTTCATAACATTTTATTGCGCGTTCATTATTGACTTTCGGGTCCATTGCGATTGCTTCTGCCCCCGTTTTCTCCATAATATATATAATTGCTGCCTGAACGAGTTTCGTTCCAATTCCTTTTTCCCAATAAGTCGGCTCACCGATAAATTGATCCATTCCCCATACATTTTGAGATTCTTTATAGCCATATAATGCTTTCCACTCAGAATCAATTGGGTACATTTGAATATAACCAATCCGCATATCATTAAACTCTATTACACATCTTTTTTCATGACTATTGGGATTATGTATGAAATGATTCAGTACCATTTCTACAGATTGCGGATTATCTCGTCCTTCATAATACTGCAAGACTTCTGGGTCTGTTAACCATTTTGAAATGATCTGTGCATCCTCTTCTTTTACGTACCGAACCGATACTTGATCTTTTTGAAATAACATATAATACCTCTTTTTAATTATTTATATTTTTCCTTGTTGTGAAATCTTTCATTGCACCTACTAATACGTATGGTAACAATGTAATCGCAAAAAATGCAGTAAAAACATTAAAATGAGGAATTTCATATGGAGTGAACCATTCCGTGAAAAATTCAGACTGTAAAATTCTACTTAAAAACTCTCCACTTGGCTTAAAATTTGGTGCCCATCCTGTAATCTCACAAGTAATAAATAGTAATTGAACAATTATAAATGCCCCTAGATAGCGAAACCATGTCCGTTTCCAAATCGGCTGCGCTTTATTTAATTCATGTTCCATCTAGCTCCCACCTTTTTATTTCCATCCTATTTAATTATACACTTTTCACAATTTATTTGTTAAAATTTTCTATATAATCATTCGTACTGGGGAGAATTCATTGTGTCTAATCCTATACTTAAATCAACTTTAATCATTCTTAGAGGAAACTCCGCAAGTGGTAAAACAACAATCGCAAAGCAACTACAAGAACATTTCGGACAAGGTACACTTTTAGTATCACAGGATGTTGTACGTAGAGATATGCTTAGAGTACACGATACGATGGGGAATTTATCACATGATTTACTATTTGAAATTACAAAGTATGGAAAAGGAAAATGTGAATTTGTTATTTTAGAAGGCATTTTAAACAGTCGTAGATACGGTGATATGCTGAAAGAATTAATACATTTTTTTGAAGGAAATGCCTATACATATTACTTTGATTTATCGTTAAAAGAAACGATTCGACGACATAACACAAGGGACAAACGACATGAATTTGGTGAGGATTCCCTAGAAAAATGGTATAATCCGCACGATACGATTGAAGTTACTAGAGAAACTATTTTTACAGATTACTTCACGCAAAAAGATATATTTGATGCGATTCTTAATAATGTTGCGATCAAAAAACAAGACTAACATAATATGTTAGTCTTGTTATGTACTTTTTATTTCAGTTTTTATAATTGAACAATCTTTACATAAATAATAGTATATAATCATTTCCCCAAACTGGAAATCAACTACTGAAATCAGCCCGCGTTCCTCGATATCTTGTGTAATTGTAGCAACATACTTCATCTCTTTAGAACAAGTTGGACACGCCAAATTCTCTGGAAGATCATCATATAATGGTGCCCCTAATAATCTACATACATATTCAGAACCGAACAAGTCGAAAGCTTCCCAGTAACTATCTTTATCAGAAGGTATATCTTCATTTTTCATATTTATAAGCCTTAGATTTGTTTTTGGGAGGGGAACTGGTAGCTTATATCTTATATCCCTCTTCCTTCAATTACTCTATACCCTTTCCGTTCATTGCAATGTGCACCATATAATTCTGTTGTCATATTCTATCCTCGTTTTATATAAATCTGATCCACTTCATTATAAAAAATTAACACTAGAATACACCTATCCTTTAAATTTAATTACACTATTACGAGTGAAAGTGCATAGTAAATGATTTGATAAATAATATATTTACTTTTTCTTTCCATGACTCAATCATATTAATTCAAAAATAAAAGCCAGCCTCAATAAAGAGAACTGACTTCTATCTAGATAACTATATTTATTAAAGAATTTTAACTTTAACAGTTTGTCTTCCCCAATTCATAGCCTTACTTTTTGAACCCATTAAAACATCAATACGATTTCCTTTAATAGCACTTCCAGTATCACCAGCGATAGCTTCTCCATAACCTTCTACCCATACTTTAGATCCTAATGGGATTACTTTTGGATCTACTGCGATAATTCTCATATTCGGATTAGCCGTTAAATCATGCCCCATCGCAGTTAAAACGCGTCCACCATATGTACCATTCTCACTTGGATCCGCTGTATATGCTGTCGCTACTACCGTTAATTCACGTTTAGCAGACTGTATGTTATTCTTAGACTCTTCTTTTACTTTTGCTTCTTCCTTAGCCTTTGCTATTTCTCTTGCTTTCTCTTCTTCCTTAGCCTTCGCTATTTCTCTTGCTTTCTCTTCTTCCTTAGCCTTCGCTATTTCTCTTGCTTTTGCTTCTTCCTTAGCTTTGGCTATTTCTCTTGCTTTCTCTTCTTCCTTAGCTTTGGCTATCTCTCTTGCTTTCTCTTCTTCTTTAGCCTTTGCTATCTCTCTTGCTTTGGCCTCTTCCTTAGCTTTGGCTATTTCTCTTGCTTTCTCTTCTTCTTTAGCTTTTACTTCTTCTTGGGCTTTCACGTCTTCTTTAGGCTTAACTACTTCTTGTACTTTCACTTCTTCTTTTGGCTTTACTACTTCTTGTACTTTCGTTTCTTCCTTAGGCTTTACTACTTCTTGTACTTTCGTTTCTTCCTTAGGCTTTACTACTTCTTGTACTTTCGCTTCTTCCTTAGGCTTTACTACTTCTTGTACTTTCGCTTCTTCCTTAGGTTTTGTTACTTCTTGTACTTTCGCTTCTTCCTTAGGCTTTGTTACTTCTTGTACTTTCGCTTCTTCCTTAGGCTTTGATATCTTTTGTGCTTTAACTTCATCCTTAGCTTTAACCGTTTTTTGTACTTTCGCTTCTTGCTTCGTTTTCTCTTTCGCTTTTTTTTCAACTGGTGCTGTACTTGATAGGAAAGAAACATTTACATAAGCTGTTTTTCCTTTATACTCAAATTGTAACCAACCATCTTTTACTTGATGCGTTGATTCAATTACATCATCTGTTTTTAATCTGCCAAGTATTTCTGATTCTGTACTTGCATCAGAACGGACATTTAACAAATTCGCTGTTACATAATACACATCTTTTGTAAACTCCGCACTTACAAAGACTTCTTTACCATTTAAATCAATTTTGGACCATCCTTCTTCCGTATGTATAACCTTTAACTTTTCTCCTTCTTTTACTTTTTTGACAATTTTTGATTCCGTAGTCGGTTTTTCACGTACGTTGAGTACATCTGCTGTTACGATAGTTTCTGCAGTAGCAACTGTGGTAAATGTCCCCATCCCAAAAACTGTTGCTGTAGCTGCGCCAAGTATTTTTTTCATAGTAGCCTCCATTACGTTTTTTTGACTTCTATTATATCAAATGCTTCCATAAAATTAGGTATTTTCACAGAATATCAAAAATTTTGTAACAATATATTAATATTACTTAATATATTGTTGTTCAAAACATCCTTTTTCTTCAAGAATATCAAATTTATACATTTGCGTTTTATACATAAAGAATCACCTCATCATATATAAAATGAGGTGAGCGAAAGGCTATTTGTTTAAGAATTTCTACAGTTATCTTTCTTGATTATCATAATATGTTTTATCTGCATATTTTTTATCATTTCCTTTTAAATACGCTAAGATTATTTTTGGATTTTTAACTAAAGTCCAATCTCCATATGTATCAAATCTTCTGCACGAAGTTATCATTCCATTTTTTATTGTACCGAACTTCTTATTTTGTTGTTTTCCCCATTCTTTTAACCGTTTTGCAAAATCTGCATCTTCTGCCATAAGCATATTTTCATTGAATCCATTAATCGCCATAAAGTCTTTTCTATAGCACCAAAAAATCCCGACAGATATAGCCCCGTACTTAAAAAATAATGGAATTATTATTAACAAGGCGGAAACAAATATTCCTAAAGATATTCTTTCAAACTTACCAGTTACCCCGCCGCCAATATATTTACCTGAAACTAAATATTTGTCTACGTTAGACAAAAAAGACTCTGTCATTTCGGTATCAGCATCTATAGTAATGATTATTTCCCCAGTAGCTATCGTGGCTCCTGCATTTCGGATTTTAGACAAGTTTTTATCTTCATTTTTTAATGTAATACAGTTATACACCTTTGTTATTTCCTCTGTTTTATCTGTACAACGATTTAAAACCACTATGACTTCAGTTTGATCTTTATATGCTTCCGCTGCCTTTGAAATGGAATCTAAACATTTTCCAATGTACTTTTCTTCATTGTGCGCAGGGATTATAATAGAAAACTTTATATCTTTCTTTAAATCGTTTCCTAAAGAGTCATTCGTTTCTTTCATAACACACCTCTTTTTATAAAATGAATTTTCATTCTATATAACATATATTAATATTTATGAGACTATATTATAAAAACTAAAAACATGTTTAAAGTCACCTAGAATTCTTCGATCAAAACAAAATGAAACAATATTTTTTATGCTACATAGTTATCACGATTCCTGCCACAAACAAACTTACGATTGCTAAAAATTTTGTGCCGACTATAGCCCCTCTTAAATGAAACTTATAGTCTTTGTATCCCTTCATGCCTTCTGTACTAGGAATAACAACAAATCTTGGGGTAATCCAGCAAAAGATGAGCCAATCCAGTATAAACAAATCTACTACATTAAAAATCATTAAAATACCAAAAGTATGTAAATAGGCATCAATATATAATAATTTTTCATGTTTATGTAGTATATATGTAGAAACGAACGGAGTACCGAAAAGAATAGCATTATATACGATATTAAAGTAAATCGTTTGCTTTTTTTCATGGATCGATTTTGGAAAAACTACCTTTTGAATATCTTTTGGATATTCAGTTAACGAAAGACGAGGATTATAATATAATGATCCTAAAATCATCACGGATAATACAATAGACATAATGACACCAACGTACATCATTTGCTCAAATGAACTCATAAGCACCATTCACCCTTTTCTGTAATCGCTCCATCGTACACGTACTTAATTACTTATTGTATGTACCGCATCAATCAAAAATTAATAATTCAATTTATCAATGACTTTATAATTGAAATTATAATTTATGTGTCATTTATCTTTTCTGAAGAACAATTGAAAATTAGTTTGGAGGAATATTATACAAAAGCGAAATTTGAAGAAATTGATTTTGATTTATATTTCCAACTCGTAGCAAATAAAGGAGTAATAGCGCAAATTACCGAACTCACTATTCCATTAGATGCAGCACAAAATGACCTTACAAGGCTGTTAAAGCGCAATGAAAACCATTAATTATTTGGTTCTTATAAAATATATGATTCTATTACAAATGAGTATATTGCTCTTGGACATGTTACGGTAAACGAGGATAATGTAAAAAAAGCTGAAATTGGTTATATGATTTTGCCAGAGCACTGGGGAAAAAGATATGGTAGCGTATTGCAAAGGAATTCATCAATATAGAGAAGTAGGCCGATATAAACGTACTAAAAGCAATTATCAATCCAAGTAATATCCTCTCTCGCAAAATTTTAATACATATAGGTTTTACATGCGAGAAAGTTTGTGAGATCGATGGGTTGCCTGGGGAGATATTATGTACATATATTTAACTAAATAAGAGGAGATACTACTAGTAGTATCTCCTCTCCCTCTTAGCCATCATCTCATGAAATGGTGGCTTTTTCTATTTACCATTATTCATAATTTCAAATTGAAGTCTACGTTATTTATAGCAGACAATCAATCTTCCTACTATACAATAGAAAACATCATATACACTCCAACTACGAAGAATACAGCTAATGTCTTAATTATCGTAATACCAAAAATCTCTTTATAAGCTTCTCGGTGCGTTAATCCGGTAACTGCAAGTAAAGTTATAACCGCTCCGTTATGAGGTAAAGTATCCATACCTCCTGCCGCCATTGCAATTACACGATGTAGCACATCTAACGGAATATCAAAGCTCGCTGCCGCTTCAATATATTTTTCTGCCATTAAACCTAGTGTAATACTCATTCCACCTGATCCTGATCCTGTCAGTCCGCACAATATATTTGTCATGACCGCTCCACTAATTAAAGGATTTGAGAAAGTCCCCGTTAAATAGTTTTGAATCATGACAAATCCAGGTAAAGCTGCTATTACGGCACCAAATCCATATTCAGCTGCAGTGTTCATAGATGCTAAGATTGAACCACTTACACCCACACTTGTAATAGATTGAAAATGCTCTTTTACCGCTTGGAAGTTTAATAATATAGCTGACAATATTCCAATAAGAAGTGCCATTTCCACTGACCAAATCCCCACGACTTGTCCCATATCTATTGTTCCGTACTCCTTCAAACCTATGGATGCAAAATCAAATCCCTTTGTATACCAAACAGGAATGAATTCTGTAAAGACTTTATTCATCACTCCAACCAGTACAAGCGGAAGAAATGCTATCCAGTAACTAACTGGAATTACATCGCTGGAAGCAATCGGGTTTTGTACCAATTGCGCGCTAGTTGTAGCAGCCATCTCAGAAGTAGCACCGCCTTTTCCGAAATACCCTTCTCCCTTAGCAGCAGCCTTCTTCCTGCATCTTTCCAAATACAACATACCACATATAAAAATAAACAGTGCTCCTATAATCCCTAATGTAGGAGCGGCATAAATATCTGTTTTAAAGAACGTAGTTGGAATAACATTTTGGATTTGAGGCGATCCAGGAAGTGAATCCATCGAAAACGTAAATGCACTGAATGCAATTGTTGCAGGAATGAGACGTTTCGGAATATCCGCTTCACGAAATAATTGCGCCGCAAATGGATAAATCGCAAATACTGCGACAAATAAACTGACACCACTATATGTAAGAATGGCTCCCATTAATACGATGGAAAGAATTGCTCTTTTCACGCCTATAAAACGGATAATAATTTTCGCGATTTTTTCTGCTATTCCAGTGATTTCTACCACTTTACCGAATATCGCTCCAAGCAAAAATACAGGGAAATATAATTTTATAAATCCGACCATCTTCGCCATAAAAACATTAGAAAAGAATGGTAAAACATTCGCCGGTTCTGTTAAAAATACAGCGAGCAACGCACATAACGGAGCGAATAAAATGACTGAAAATCCTCGGTAAGCCACAAAAATAAGTAAGCCAAGCGATAACAATACAATCAATAAATCCATAACCCCAATCCCCCTCAATTATATGGATTTTTTAACTTTGTATCCTTTTCTGTTTGTATATATTTTAGTAATTCCTGCCAAAGGCAGGAATTACTTTTTTGCATATTATAGTTATAGCTTTTTATTTATGATGAAAAATTGGTGCCCTCTTTTCTATAAAGGCCTCCACTCCCTCTCTTACATCACTTGTTTGAAACACATGTCCGAAATTCTCAGCTTCTATTTTTAATCCCTCCTCAAGAGAAGCAGATAATCCCTTATTGATAGATTGCTTCATCAAGGATAAAGCAGGAAGAGAAAACCGAGCCATTTTCACAGCTAGTTCCTTCGCCTTATTCAGCGATTCGCCACGCGGAACAACATGATTCACCAACCCAACTCGCCAAGCTACTTCGGCAGTGAGTGGTTCACCAGTAAACATCATTTCTTTCGCACTTGCAGTTCCAATTAACCGTGGTAAACGTTGTGTTCCTCCTGCACCTGGAAACAAACCTAACTTCACTTCTGGAAGCCCGATTTGGGCGTGTTCTTCTATAATCCGTAAATCACATGATAAAGCTAATTCACACCCGCCCCCAAGCGCTAATCCGTTAATAGCAGCAATTACAGGCTTCGGCAATCTTTCTATTTTATTTAACGGATTCTGAAGCCACAATGATTTTTCCTCTGCATATCCACTCCCTTTCCCAATCCATTCCGGAAACGACTTAATGTCTCCTCCTGCAACGAAGGCCTTTTCTCCAGCTCCAGTTAGAAGTACAGCAATTACTTCATCATCCTGTTCTATTTCACCGACCACTACCGTCAGTTGCTCTATCACAGCAACGCTCAGTACATTCACAGGAGGATTATCAATGATAATCGTTGCGATTCCATCTTCTTTGGACCATGAAACAACCC
>Ga0209130_1001436_pt1 | contig 15803 bp, 17 predicted proteins | sample AraplaMF_Cvi_mLB_FD_184264 | JGI IMG/M metagenome (GOLD analysis project Ga0209130, IMG submission 184264) | Arabidopsis root microbial communities from the University of North Carolina, USA - plate scrape MF_Cvi_mLB (SPAdes) (version 2) | ecosystem: Host-associated > Plants > Roots > Endosphere...
AGTTTCACAAGTTCTGAATCAACTGCTTTAATTTTATAATCCTTCCCTTGTTTCTTTGCCTCTTCTTGCATTTTTCTTACAACCATACTCGTTGACATACCTGCCGCGCAACATAATAAAATGTACATATTACACTGTCACTTTCTCTTCCACTCGTTTATGAAGAGTAATAAATTCCTCAGCAAGTTCCTTCACTGTAATTGCATTCATTAAATGATCTTGTGCATGCACTAACAGTAAACTGATTTTTGCATGATTTCCTCTCGCTTCTTCTTGAATTAAGTCTGTTTGAATACGATGAGCCGCTGTAATTTCTTCACTAGCAAGTGTCATTTTTTCACTCGCATTCTCAAAATCTCCTTGTCTTGCAAAAGCAATTGCTTCAAGCGCCGCACTTCTCGCGTTGCCACCATGTAAAATTAACGCAAATGGAGTTTGCATATCAGTCATTTAAAATTCCCCCAAGCTATGTTTTTTCTATATTTTTATCTTATTATGAAAACGCATACAATTAAACATAAAAAACTTCCGTTGTGTAACGGAAGTTTTTATATACTTTTCTTATAAAGATAATAATATCTCTTGGAATTCTGCAATTACTTCAGCCTGAGTTAATTTCTCTATCGTATTTTGACTAGACATAATATCGTATAAAAAATCATATAGCTTTTGTAAATCTTCATTATTATTACGCTTTACACTAAATAAAATAATAACTTGTACTTTCTTATCTCCCCAGTCCACCGCTTTATCAAGTGTACAAAACATCAAAAATGTTTTCTCACTTAATAACTGCATCGGATGCGGAATCGCAACTAAATTTCCAACCGCTGTCGGAGATGTATTCTCTCTTTCCATAACAGAATCATAAAAGTTTGCAGGTACATAACCTTTCAAAGCAGCTTTCTCACATAAAAACTGAATAACCTCTTCTTTTGTAGAGGTACTACGATTTAAGAAGATCAAATCTTCCTTAATATATTGCTGCACACTAGTATTCACATGCGTAAATAACTGCTGACCAATCGATTTAATCTCTTTATCATCAAATATTGAATTCACTTTTATAACTGGCACAGGCAAACCACTCGGTATATGAATCGTACTAATAATACAATCTATTTTATCTTTGTAAAGTTCTTCTACCTTCAATTGATAATAGCCTGTAATCCCTACAATCTCTAATTTATCTCGGAACTGTGATAGAATTTTATATTTCAATAGCTGTGCACTCCCTTGGCCAGTTGCACAAACTAATAAGCATCTTTTCTTTTGATTCTTTTCTTGCAAACGACTCATCGCTCCACCGAAGTGAATAGCAATATAACCAATTTCACTTTCCGGAATCGACTCACCCGTATGTTCACCAATTATGTCTCCAACAAGAACCGCAATTTCAAAGGCATATGGATAATTCTTTTTCACTTCTGCCAAAAGAGGATTTCTCGTATTTAATTTATATTTCAAACGGTTTAATAATGTTTTTAAATGAACACCAAACCCAAATAATAATTCCTCATCATAATAAAAAGTAAGATTCCGTTCTTCTGCCACTTTGAAAAGAATATGCTGCATGAATGCATATACATCTTTTCCTACTAGCTCTTCTACATTTTCATAGTGATTTCTCGCTGTAACAGCTGTACTTAATAAATGCATCGTCACATATAAAATTTCTTCTTCTGGAAATTGAAGTTCCAGCTCTTCCTCTAAATTTCCTAAAATCTGTTTCGCAATTTTATATTCTTTCTTTATTACAAGTTCAGATTTCTCTACATGCAGTGATTGAATGTAATGATCATCCATGCATCGCTTTAACGCAATCGCAATATGAATTGATAAATTATCAATTTCTATATCTGATAAATATATCGTTCCTCCCTCGATATACTTTAGTATAACTGAGCGGATGAGAGAAATATGAGGTAACGATAAATATGTATCAGTCTGCTCAAATTGCTCATGAAACGGGGTATGGTCATAACGTGGTAAACCATATTGTGATAAACAAGAACGAATATTAAATTCCTCTCCCACAATACGCATACCATAATATGGTCTTTTTTCAATTTGTAACTCATAGCGACTACAAATATCCGTAACATCTTTCATAATTAAATTTACAGTTGATTTACTCACATAAATCTCTTCTGCTAACTGTGAAAGCTTCACATATCCCTCTGTCGTTAAAATGCGTTGTAAAATGTACGCTACTCTTTCTTCATAAGAAGTGGGAATCTTTTCTGTCTGTTTTTGAAATACATTTACGCAAAACTCTTCAAATTTCTTCGCTTGTATAACTTCTAGTTCGTACCCATTTCCCCTTTGGGATTCAATTTTCGCTCCATGTTCTTCCAATATATCATTTAATAATTTTATATCCTTTTGAATCGTCTTCGTGGATACATGTAAACGGCTCGCTAAAAAAGCTCGATTTAACATCGATTTCTCTTCTAAAAACTCCTCTAAAATAGAAATTAATGGCTGATGCACTTTTGTCATAGCTCTTCCTCTCGCTCTTTATATAAAAGGGAAAAAGCCACTGAAATCAGTAGTTTTTTCCCTTTTATCCCGATTAGTGAATGCTAATAATCAGTGGGGATGAACTACATTCCCACTGATTAAAGCTTCACTTTATCCCGCTCTCATTATTTCTTTAGTGTAAATCCAAATTTATCCCATGCTTGTAAATAATCTAATAAGAAAATTTCTTCCTCTACAATTCGGCCAACTACATTTGTTTTTCCTGTATTCATCATATCTTTTAAAGCAATTTGTAATTCACCTTTATATTGACCATACTGTTCATTATCAATTAAAAGATCACCGCGCTTAATTTCGCGCGTATTATGCGGTTTGAACTCTTCTTTTTTATATTTCACACGACTTTGTGTAGAGCGAATCATATATTCAGATACATCTCCGCGATAAAAATGTGGTTCGTCTAACACAATAATTCTTTCTAATTCTGTTGTTGTATCATATAGTCCTATATCAAATGTTTGTTTCTCTTTATTTAATGCACCTAGTGCTTGTAATTCTTCTTCTGAAGCATAAGCGTTCGCAATAATAACATCATCAATTAATTCTGTCGCAAATAGATGCTTCGCCTGTGTTGTCATCGGTAATTCACGGTGCTGCTCTAACGTACATAAGCCTTCCGTTACTGGCCAAGGTCCATATGTTGCATCAAATGATGAAATAAAAGCAGCCGTTCTCATACCGTAATCTTTAAATTGTTTCGAGCATTTAATGAAATGATCGTATGATAATCCTGAATAACGATGTGGATAGAAATTATGACAACCAATTAAATTTTCACGATTTGGTCTATGACTCATAATGTTATCTACATACTTCGTACCGTTACTCATATTAATCTCAATTTTTAAGCCATATGGATTGTACGTCATAATTGATTCTTCTAAACCTGAGAACCCAACATCTAAACGAATACCATAAGCACCTAGTTCATGGAAGAACGATAAATCGTTATACGAAATACCTAGTTGTTCAAACACAGCTGGACTAATATCAACTAATACTTGGAACCCTAATGCATTTGCATGAGAGATCGTTTCCTTAAACTCTTCTATAATTTTCTCTTTTTCGCCATCTACAGATAATAAACATGTGAATACACGTGTAAATCCGTATTTACTTGCTAATGTTACATACTCCTTATCTTTCTCTACTGTCGAATGTTCTGGATAAATAGAAATACCTAATCGTCTCATATGTACACGCCTCTTTCTTCATCATATTGTAAACCTTTTCAAATATATGTAGCGAAAAAGTATGTATCCCCTTCTCTTCCACTACAATTTGAATCCGCTTTCTTTAAAGAAAAAACAATTTCTATCATTCATAACAACTACTAGTCTATACATCTATACTTTACATCTTTTTTTCATAATTGTGTAGCTTTTACACAAATTTGTAAGTTTTTCACCTAAAAAATTGTTATCCGTTTTCAAGACACCTTCCTTGACTGTTATGTTGACCAATACATATACTCGAAAGAACAGAGAAAACTTTTATATAGGGGATGAATATATGGGAGAGGCAATACTCGTAAAACGAGAACCGTTATGGACGAAAGAGTTTATTGCGCTAATTCTAGCAAACTTATGTATGTTTTTAGGATTTCAAATGTTAATTCCAACTTTACCTGTTTATGTGAAAGAAATTGGGGGCACAAGTTCAAATATCGGATTCGTTGTCGGTATGTTTACCGTTGCAGCACTTTTTATTAGGCCGCTGACTGGAAATGCCTTGCAAAAATTCAACAAAAAAATCATTTTAATGATCGGTACCGCTATTTGTTTACTCGCTATGGGCAGTTATCTTTTCGCTTCAACCGTTTTCCTATTGCTTGCCGTTCGAATTTTACACGGAGCTGGCTTTGGTATTACAACGACTACATATGGAACTGTCGTTTCAGAATTAATTCCGCAAGCTCGCCGCGGTGAAGGCATGGGTTATTTCGGTCTTTCTGGAACTATTGCTATGGCGCTCGGTCCACTTATCGGACTTTGGCTTATGCAAACATATAACTTCACGATTCTTTTTTTATGCGCACTTTCATGCACAATAGTTTCATTAATATTAACGAAACTACTTCAAATCAAAAAATCGCCGCAACCACCACAGCAAACATCCGGTACCTTTCTCGATGGATTTATTGAGCGTAAAGCTTTACTTCCTTCATTATTAATATTATGTATTACATTAATGTACGGGGGAATTGGGAGCTTTATCACATTATTTGCTACGGAAGTCGGGATTGCTGATATTAGCCTCTTCTTTTTATTTAATGCACTTGCAATCGCTGTAACTCGCCCGTTTTCTGGAAAATTATATGACACGAAAGGCCATACATTCGTCATCATTCCAGGAGTTATTATTACGTTTACAGGTATTATTTTGCTGTCGTATACAACTACAATTCCGAGCTTAATTATTGCCGCAGCGTGTTACGGAAGTGGTTTCGGAGCAATTCAACCAGCACTACAAGCGTGGATGATTGACCGAGTAGCACCACACCGACGAGGAGTAGCAACAGCAACATTCTTCTCAGCATTTGATCTTGGAATTGGTGCTGGAGCGATTATTTTTGGGTTCATTGCACACTTTACAAACTATGCAACTGTATATCGTTATTCTTCCCTATTACTCATCGCATTCCTTTTCATTTACATCACAAGCTTACGGAAACAAAAACAGGGAGATAAAACAAACGAAAAAGCCGCCGGGTAATGTTAACTGATTCTTTTTCAAAGTACTTGGACTAAAAAAATCATATATAAACAAATGCAAAAAGCAGTGGATTCCTAAGAAAAATCACACTGCTTTTTGCATTGTATTGAAAGGTGAACTGCCGTTCTATTTATTCATGTTGTTCGTATGATATTAATATATAGAACGAATTGGAGGAAATGTTGATGAAAGCAATAGTTTACACAAAATACGGTCCCCCGGACGTTCTTCAACTAACCGAGGTAGAAAAACCTAGTCCTAAAGAAAACGAAATCCTTGTAAAAATAAAAGCGACAACCGTAACAGCAGGAGATATTCGTTCAAGAAGTTTTACAGTTCCCTCTTCTGTTTGGCTACCCGCTCGAATTTCACTTGGCTTTAAGCAACCGAAAAAACAAATATTAGGAATGGAATTGGCTGGTGAAGTTGAATCGGTAGGAAAAGACGTCACACGATTTAAAAAAGGAGACCAAATTTTCGCAGCTACCCAAGTCAATTTCGGTTCTTATGCTGAATATATTTGTCTACCTGAAGATGGAGCAGTATGCATGAAGCCCTCCAATATAACTTATGAAGAAGCCGCAGCCGTTCCAATCGGGGCACGTACAGCATTATTTTTCCTAAAGAAAGCTAACATTCAGAACGGTCAAAACGTTCTTATTTATGGTGCTTCTGGAAGTGTCGGAAGTTATGCAGTACAACTTTCCAAATATTTCGGCGCAACAGTTACAGGGGTGTGCAGTAGCTTCAATTTAGAATTAGTAAAATCTCTAGGAGCTGATGAAGTAATTGATTACACCGCAAGCGATTTTTCTACTATAGACGGAGCTTATGATATTATCTTTGAAGCCGTAAATAAAAGTACGTTTTCAGATTGTATGAAATTGTTAAAAGAAGATGGTACTTATATAAATATAGTCGAACCGTTACCGAGTGCTCAAATGCTATGGACGAAATTGACAAGTCGCAAGAAACTAATATTAAGTCAAAACGCACCTGAAACTTCCGAAGCACTAGACTTCCTTAAAGAACTTGTTGAGAACGGTAAAATAAAAGTGATCATTGATAGACAATATACTTTTGAGGAAATTGTTGAAGCTCACATATATGTTGAAGAAGGACACAAGAAGGGAAATGTCGTCATAAACGTGAAACATAACGACCACTCCTAATAAAAGAAGAACACTGCAAATAGTTTTACAATACGAAGCACTCAAACTTTTTTAATATTAAAAAACAGGGCAAATTCATATGCGAATTGCTCTTTTTTATTGTTGTAAGTAATTCAATCTTTTTTCACTTTCATTATACATTCATTTCAAACCTCCCCATTTCCCTACATATTTTTCTATCTTTAATCAAAAAATATGCAAAGAACCATTATTATAAATAAGGGGAAACTTTACTTAGCACATCCAATTTGGATAGTTTACCTCTCCTATTTTTACTATCCACAAATAGTGTGATAAATGTGACTTCTTTACAAATCAATCAGATGTATCAGCTGAAAAACCAATTAAATCCAGCTGTTTCTTTAAATAATTGTAAACTTTTCACCCCTTTGTAAATTTAGTGTAAATTTTACTGATAAACCGTTTACAGTGTCTCAAGGTTTAGTTAATAATTACATCGTACATGAAATTTAAGGAGTGGAATGCGTGGAATATAATATTCAAGATATGATCTTCCAGTTCATTGGTGGATTAGGTATTTTCTTATTCGGGATTAAATACATGGGCGATGGACTGCAACAAGCAGCTGGAGATCGTCTTCGCGATATTCTAGATCGCTTTACAACAAACCCACTTATGGGTGTACTAGCAGGTATGTTAGTTACAGTATTAATCCAATCAAGTTCAGGAACAACCGCTTTAACAGTCGGACTTGTAAGTGCCGGATTTATGACATTAAGACAAGCAATTGGTGTTATTATGGGTGCAAACATTGGAACGACAGTTACTGCATTTATTATCGGGATTAAAATCGGAGAATACGCTCTTCCAATTATGGCAATTGGGGCTATCTTACTATTCTTCTTTAAAAATAAAAAAGTACATTCTTTAGGTCAAGTTATATTCGGTTTTGGTATGTTATTCTTCGGTTTAGAATTAATGAGTGCAGGTATGAAGCCTCTTCGCTCTTTAGAATCATTCCAAGAATTAACGGTTAGCATGAGTGATAACCCAATTTTAGGAGTCATTGTTGGTACAGTCTTCACTTTAGTTGTACAAAGTTCAAGTGCAACAATCGGTATTTTGCAAGAACTATTCGGTCAAGGTGCAATCGATTTAAAAGCTGCTCTTCCTGTATTATTTGGTGATAACATCGGTACAACAATTACAGCTGTATTAGCAGCAATTGGTACTTCTATTGCAGCAAGACGTGCAGCATTAGTTCACGTTATCTTTAATATCGTCGGTACAATTATCTTTACGATTTTATTAGTACCATTTACAAATTTAATTCAATATTTCCAAACATCATTAAACTTAAATCCAGAAATGACAATCGCATTTGCCCACGGAACATTTAACATAACAAATGCAATTATTCAATTCCCATTCATCGCTGTATTAGCATGGATTGTAACAAAACTTATTCGTGGCGAAGATTCTGCTATTGATTTCAAACCGCAACATTTAAATCCAATCTTTATTGAACAATCTCCTGCTATCGCACTAACAGAAGCGCAAAAAGAAATTGTGCGCATGGCTGAGTTCTCATTACATGGATTAAAAGAAGCAAACCAATTTTTAAATACACAAGATAAAAAACACGCTAACATGGCTACTCAATTAGAAGGAGCTATTAACAATTTAGATAAAAAAATTACCGAGTATTTAGTTTTACTATCAGAAAAACCACTTTCACCTACAGACTCTGAAAAACATTCAGTTTTAGCAGGTGTTGTTGGAGATATTGAACGTGTCGGTGATCATGTAGAAAACCTGGTAGAACTTGTAGATTTCCAAATTTCAAACCGCGTTTCACTATCAGATGAAGCACTAGCTGAATTAAATGAAATGCTTGAATTAACAATTTCAACATTACAAGATGCAATCAATGCTTTAACAAACTTTGACACTGAACTAGCTCAAACTGTTATTGCAAAAGAACGTAAAATTGACCAAATGGAACGTGTTCTTCGTAAACGTCACGTATTACGTCTGAACGAACGTAGCTGTTCAGGCGATGCAAGTATCATCTTCGTTGATATGGTAAGTAACTTAGAGCGTATAGGTGATCACGCTGTAAATATCGCTGATGGTGTTTTAGGCGAACAAGGAAAAATCAATTTAAAACAATCATTATAATGGGAAAAGAGACGCTCAAATGAGCGTCTCTTTTTTATTTCATATTTACAACCGTTCTTCCTTTTAACTTTCCTTGCAGTATAAGTGTAAACTTCTCATCTAATTCTTCTAATGTACATTCTTCTGTATAAGATAATAGCTCTAAGTTTTTCCAATCGGTCGCTAACAATGCCCACACTTCTCTTCTCATGTCTACTGGACATTGCACTGAGTCTATTCCTAAAAGGCTAATACCTCGTAATATGAATGGGTATACCGTTGTATTTAACTCCTGCCCCGCTACATTACCACACGTCGTGACACAACCGTCATACTGTAGTGATTTTAAAGCTGTTTCTAACATCCTTCCGCCTACAGTATCGACAACCCCAGCGTATATTCCTTTAAGCATCGGTCTTCCTGATTCATCACTCAATTCCGCGCGGTGAATCATCTTTTTTGCACCTAAACGTAGCAACATCTCTTTCTCTTCTCTTTTTCCCGTTGCCCCTACTATGTTATATCCTAACTTCCCTAAAATGCTAACTGCTACACTGCCTACTCCGCCCGTAGCACCAGTTACTAAAATATCTCCCATACTAGGGGCGTAATTCCCGCTCTAATGAGCTTATATACCGATAAGGCAGCTGTAAAACCGGCTGTCCCATACATCATACTTTCCTTCAAAGACATTTCTTTTGGTAAAGGAACAACCCAAGATGATGGCACGCGAATATATTCTCCGAAACCACCAGAAGTATTCATACCTAAATCATATCCAGTTACAATAACTTGGTCGCCTTCCTGAAAGACGTTATTTTCACTGCTAACTACCTCTCCCGCTGCATCGATGCCTGGTGTATGAGGGTATGTTCTCGTTACACCTTTGTTACCAGTAGCTGAAAGGGCATCTTTATAATTTAATGAAGAGTAATGAACCCGTATTAGCACATCTCCTTCAGGCAAACTACTTACTTCTCTCTCAACAAGCTTTCTTTCAAATTGATTATTTTCTTTTTCGTTCACGACAATTGCTCGGAATGATGTATGATTCATTATGCTCTCTCCTTCATCCGTAAAATCTTTCTTTATTATATAAGAAAGATATATACAGCTAATCACATCTTCTTGGCTATATTTCAACAAATCTTACTTCTCTATCACTTTCTCATAATACATATTTTCATTTCTACTAAAACAACTTATACTTATTCTACATCTCAAAAATAAAATATAGAAATCTGACTTTTTATAAATAAATTGAATTTTTACGAAATGTAAATGATTTGTAATGTTTTTTTTCGCTAAATTTCATTATAATAAGTGGATATGAGTGTCGTATTTCAATCCAAATGAAGGAGTACAGGAAATGGAGCAAAACCCATCTTTGCAAGAAAATACACGCAATAACCCGAAAAAAAGTAAGAAAAAAACAAAAATTATTATAAGCGCTATTCTATTCTTTTTAATAGTAGGCGGCGGTTATACTTGGTTTTTAGCAAATAAAGCATCTTCTGCTATTCGAAATGCCGCACACGATTTAGCGCGCGGTGATAAATCTGATTTACGTGATAAGGCTGTAAAACCTATTACAAACAATGTATCTGTCTTAATCATGGGTGTTGATGAAAGCGATGTCCGTGGGAAAGAATACGGTGAAGCTATAAGAACGGATGCACTATTACTTGCAACTTTTAATAAAGATAGCAAAACTGTTAAACTATTAAGTATTCCACGTGACACATATACTTATATTCCAGTAGAAAAGAAAAAAGATAAAATTACACACGCTCATGCATTCGGTTCTGCTAAAAACGGAAAAGATGGTGGACCACAAGCAAGCATTGATGCAGTTGAAAAATTAATGAATGTTCCTGTCGATTACTTTGTAAAATTCAACTTTAAATCATTTATAAAAATCGTCGATGACTTAGGCGGTATTGAAGTTGATGTACCAGTTGAATTTACTGAGCAAGATAGCAACGATAATGCTGAGGCAATTCACCTGCAAAAAGGTGTTCAAAAGTTAAATGGCGAAGAGGCTCTTGCTCTAGCTAGAACAAGGCACATTGATAGTGATGCGATGCGTGGTCAACGTCAGCAACTCGTTATCGAAGCCATTTTAAAGAAACTAACAAGCGTTGGATCCGTAACAAAAGTTGGTAATATCATTGATGATATTAACGGCCAATTCGTTACAAACTTAACATTCGACGATATGCTTTCATTCTATAAATATGGAGCAGATTCTTCAATTGAGAAATTACAAATTGAAGGTGAAGATTGTTACATGGCAAAAGGTGATGATACATGTAGTAAATCTCCTGGTGGTGGCCGAACTTACTACTACAATCCAGATAAAAAAGAATTGGCTAATGTTACAAACGAACTTCGTAGTCACCTTGGACTACCTGCATATACAAAATCTGATTCTGATTCTGATTCGAAAAAAACAAATTCAGAGAAAACGAAAGAATCTACATCCGATTCGAAAAAAACAAACTCAGAGAGAACGAAAGAATCTGACTCTGAGGATACAAACAAACATGAATCAAGTAACAATAAACATAATGATAATAGCAGTGAAGATACAGAAACATCGTCTAATAACAATGAATAAAGTGAAGCAGTGCTCTATGAAGGTAGAGAACTGCTTCTTTTTAATGCTTTTAAAATGAAAAATCAGAACTTTCCAACTATCTTTTTTAATATTTTTAAATTATAATAAATAATAGTAATCTATTCCAAATATCAGGGGGCTCACACACATGAAAGCTGCAGTAAAACATAACATTTCAGATTTTAAAGAGTACTTAAAATCAAACGATATATATATGGAAGAAAATATAGATGAAAATGATGGTTCTGTACATTTCTCAGTAGGACTAGAAACTGAAGCTGGCGCAAAAATTCAACTTATCGCTGCTTTCGACAACGAAAATCCTACTGTGGATATATACTGCTTCAATGTTGCTCACGTACCTGATTCAACAAATGACATTTTACACGTCATCAATGAATTAAATACATCTTACCGATTTGCAAAATTCACGCTAAATAAGCAAAATGCAATTGATATTTCAACATCTCTTGCATTCTCAGAACCAAACTTTAATCCAGCACTTGTCTTTGAACATACGAGAATGCTATATAAGTTAGCAAATGACGAATATAAAAACTTAATGAAAGTTATTTGGGCATAAGTAAAAGGATGGGCTGCAAGCAGCACCATCCTTTTTTATTCATATCATATCGATCCACATCTTTATGGCGGTGCCTACAATTAAAATAGACAATACATATTGTAAAACTTTTTGATTCACTCTCTTCCCTACTCTCACCCCAAGAGGAGCGGCAAATAAACTTGCTATCGCAACGATAAGGGCTGGAATAACAACTATTTGTCCAGTAATCACTTTCCCCGTCGTAATCCCTACCGAGGAAATAAATGTAATAGCGATAGATGTTGCTATTGTCGTACGTATTGGTAGTTTTAAAACAACTAGCATAATCGGGACTAAAAGAAATGCACCACCAGCCCCAATAATGCCGGAAACACTTCCTACAATAAACGCTAACATACTTGCTAACCATTTATTATAATTAACTGCTCTGCTATTATTTTTCTTCGGCACAAACATCATAATAGCCGCAATAGTAGCTAGTAATGTGTAAACAATGTTTACAGCATGCTCATTTAATAAATTCGCGCTAAAGCTACCTACAAAGCTTCCTATTAATATACTAGCTCCCATATACACAACTAAAGTTTTATCCATATCATTACTTTTCCTGTACGCCCACGCGCCTGCAAAAGTTGCAAAGAACACCTGAATCGCTGTAATACCACTCACTTCATGTGACGTATAGCCAGTAAATCCTAGCAATACTGGAATGTATAAGATCATCGGATAATTAATGATTGCACCGCCAATTCCAACCATCCCTGATATAAATGACCCTATAAACCCAATAATAAATAGTAGTACTGTTAAACTCATATTGTACCCCTCGCCTTCTAAAAAGAAGGTAATTTAAATAAATAAATTTACATTCCCATCCGAAGCATCTGCTAAATATGCTCCTACCCCAGCAAATTCTACCCCTTCCATAATCTCTTCCTCTTTTAACCCTAATAAATCTACTGTCATTTGACAAGCTACAAGTTTAATACCCTGTTCTTTCGCCAAATCAATTAAATCCGGCAAAGGCATGGCGTTATGTTTTTTCATAATACCTTTTATCATCTTTGGTCCCATACCAGCAAAATTCATTTTAGATAATCCCATTTTATCAGCACCGCGTGGCATCATTTTTCCAAAAACTTTTTCTATGAGAGTTTTCTTTACTTCCACATGTTCATCTTTCCTTAAGGCATTGAATCCCCAAAAAGTATGAAAAATAGTCACCTCTTGATCGTACGCCGCTGCACCATTTGCAATAATATAAGCTGCCATCGCTTTATCATAATCTCCACTAAATAAAACAATCGTCGTTTTCTTCTGTTGTTCCATGTTGTCCTCCTCCTAATTACCTGTGTGGGTATTTTGAAAGTTGTAAAAAGACTCAAATTATCTATCTACACCTAATACTACTTTCCCCTTCCAAGCTAACATACCACCTACCATATTTATCGCTCGAAAACCGTAACTCTCTAAAAACTGAACTGCTCTTGCACTTCTACCACCGGAGCGACAAACAATAATATATTCTTTATTTTTATCCAACTCATGCATTCGAAACTCTAGTAAGCCTAACCTAATATGAAGCACTCCTGGAATTTCCCCTTCCATCACTTCTTCCACTTCACGAACATCGATTATATCCATCTCTTCATTTCGTAACAATCTTTCCTCTACTTCTCTTGCTGTTATTTCTTTCATCTTGATATTCCTTTCCTTACAAAGCGTTCATACCACCTGAAACATTTATAATGCGCTGAAATCCTAATTTCTTTAATACTTTTGCTGCTTGCTTACTTCTCATCCCGCTCTGACAAATAACGATTACTTCCTTATGTTTATCTAATTGATTTGCCTTACTAACTAACTCATTTAGCGGGATATTCTGAAATCCTTTCATATGATTTCCTCTATATTCACCTACTGTACGAACATCGATGAATTGTTTCCCCTTTTTCCCCACTATACTCTTTAATTCTTTTCCATTTATATTTTGAACCCCTTTCACCGGTAAAAAACGTGAAATAATAAACGATGCAGCAAGTACAATGAAAAGCGTACTTAATATTGTGTTCATATAACTCCCCCTCTACATTTATAAAATTATTTCTTTCTACGCCTTCTTAATCCAAAACTTCAGTACATCGCTTTCTTCCGCATGCTTTACGATGTCATGACCAGTTTTGTTTGCCCACGCTGGAATATCCTTAATTGACCCTTTATCCGTTACATGTACTTCTAACACTTCTCCAGATTGTAAAGTATCCATCGCTCTTTTCGTTCTTACAATCGGCATTGGACATGCTAAACCTTTCGCATCTAATACTTGTTTTACATTCATCATCTATTCCTCCAGTTTGTTATTTTATAATGAATCATGAACTGCACAACGATTTGGGCCAATCTCCATTTCACGTGCTTCTTCCATACTCGGATGAATTTTCCCCATATTCGTTTGACGAATTTCTTCATACGCATTTGGCTGAGGCGGTAAGTTCTCTGTCACAGTTTTACGAAACTCTACCTCATCAACAATATTTAACCCTATATTCTCCTTAAATAAATCTTGTAAATACGCACTCACAATGCCTCTGTCGTCCATTTCACTTATTTTTGAATAATGAGCCGGTAAAACAATTAAATCTTGAGATAATTCCTTATAACGTTTATATAAAGTATTTCGTAAATCCCCTACCCAGTCTTCCGCCTTCCCAGCAAGATCTGGACGCCCGATTGAATCTACAAATAAAATATCGCCTGATAATAAATACGTCTCATCAATAATAAATGATGTACTTCCAATCGTATGCCCTGGTGAGTATAGCGCATCAATATGAATTAGGGTACCCCCCACCGTAATAACATTACTTTCTACAAGCGGTTCGTAAGAGAAAACCACTTCCTCCGCATCTTTTGGAGGTAACCAATACGTACCGCCTACTTTTTCAGCTAACTTACGCCCACCAGAAATATGATCTGCATGTAGATGTGTATCCATTACGTTAGTAATAGTAGCCCCGTGCTCTTTTGCAAAATCTTCGTATGCTTCAATTGTTCTCACCGCATCAATGACTGCTGCTTCACCGTTTGAAATGACCATATAAGATAAACACCCTTTTCCAAGGCGATTAAATTGATATATACTTCCCCCGCCCTGTACATCTCCTACTTTTAATGGCTTCACATATTCACTCCAAGCTTTCATACCGCCAGCTAAATAATAAACATTATTGAAACCAGCATCTAACAATTGCTCTGCGACAAACCGAGAAGACCCTTCTTTCGCACATACAACTAAAATTTCTTTCTCTCCCGGCAATTCACTTGCAATATGATCTACACCATCTAATAAATCAAAATACGGTTTGTTTATAGAAGTGATTTGTTTCCCTTCAATTTTCCAATCTTCATAATCCGTCTCATTACGAACATCTAAAATAAACAACTCTCCGAATAAAACTTTCTCTGCAACATCTTTTGCTTGTAACATCTTAACGTCCATCCAATTACCCCCATAGGTATATTTATATTTAAAAAATTTTACTTTTCCATATTCCCTTGCCACTCTAACATACCTGGAATGACATTTTTCACATTTGAATAGCCTTTTTCTTTCAACATTTGGCAAGCTACATCACTGCGGTTACCTGTTCGGCAAATAACATATATTTGCTTCGTCTGATCTAACGCTGCACTGTCTAATTCGCCTAACGGCACCGAAATGGCTGATGGAATATGACCAAAAGCAAACTCCGCTGCTTCGCGAACATCTAATACGATGCACTCTTCCTCGCGAGACAATATAGACTGTAATTCCGTATTCGTAATTGTATGAGGATATTTCACAACTTCATTCACTTCATGCTCGTGTGCTTTCCTCACATAATGCATCAATATGTCACCTTCGTGTTTCGTCCCGATATATTGATGCCCTACTTTACTCGCCCTACTTTACTCGCCCTACTTTACTCGCCCTACTTTGTATATCTATCGTAGATCCTTTATCTGTTGCCCCAATTTCAATCACTTGCCCCGATATCAATCCTTCCATTGCCTTCTTCGTCTTCAC
>Ga0209130_1001451_pt1 | contig 15644 bp, 17 predicted proteins | sample AraplaMF_Cvi_mLB_FD_184264 | JGI IMG/M metagenome (GOLD analysis project Ga0209130, IMG submission 184264) | Arabidopsis root microbial communities from the University of North Carolina, USA - plate scrape MF_Cvi_mLB (SPAdes) (version 2) | ecosystem: Host-associated > Plants > Roots > Endosphere...
TCAGTCTTTCCTTGTTCTTTTACATATAGATTTCCTGTATATACGCCTTGTGGTAAGGAGCTATCAACAGTAATAGTAAAAGGCTTTTCGATGTTACTATTAGGTTTCATACTAATCGAAGAAGGGAAAGAAGTCTGGATTTTTGTTTTTGTATCTAGTAATTCAATACGAGTTGAAAAGTTTTTCTTTTTATTAGAAAGATTTTGTAACGTAATATTTTGTGTTAGTTTCACTTTGCCGCTATTAGGTTTAATAAGACCGAAACTTACGTTATTCGGTTTCACTAATGCATCTGTTTGGACTGCTTTTGGAATGTTAATTAAACCAGATCCTTGTGCCATAACAGGATATGTATTTTCATTGACATCCTTTAATGTTTTTGCAGTATTGGCAAGAGCAGATTTCAATTGTTCTGTCGTCCAATCCGGATGCATTTGACGCAGTAAGGCAACGGCTCCCGCTACTTGTGGCGCAGCCATACTTGTTCCGTTGTGAGATTCATAGCCGCCTCTTGGTACAGTACTAGTAATTTGTACTCCAGGTGCAACAATATCAGGCTTTATAAGCCAACTTCCTTGTGATGGCCCTCTTGAACTAAATTGACCAATTAGCTCCGTCTGGCTTGGTTGCCCAATTTTTATATTTTTTTACGCTTTGTAATTAAATTCTTCAACTCTTCACCATTCGTATTTGATAGCTGCATAACTGGAAGAGCTAAATCTTCGCGTACGAAATATTCTGGCATAATATTAATTTCTTTTTCGTTAGAAATTAATAGCACGCCGAGAGCGCCAGCTTGTTTCGCTTGTTCTGCTTTTACTAATGTGCTCGAAGTTCCTTGTAAAACAAGGGCGAACTTACCTTTTACATCTTGTTTAGCATAATCACTTGAATTACCGTAGCCAACATATACAAGCTGAGCATCGTTGCCTACTTGGAAATTAGCTTTTGATAACGGTAATCCTTGATAAGATTTATTGGAACCAGCTACTTGGAATGTTGGAAATGGAATAGAAACAGTGGATGCTCCAACAGAGATGACACTACTTGCGTTACCAGGAGCATCAACAGACCAAGGTTTTGGTCCATCATTTCCATTTGAGACGACCGCAGTAACACCAAGTTTTGCTGCACGCTCTAGCGTCATTGTTACAGGTTGATCAGGTACATTCAAATCTTGACCGAGAGATAGATTTAAAACATCGGCACCATCTTGAATAGCGCGCTCAATACCTTGAAGAATATCTTCGGTCGTACCAGTACCACCATCATTCATGACACGGTAAGCTAGTATAGAAGCATTAGGAGCAATTCCCTTTATTTTTCCGTTACCAGCAATAATTCCAGCAACATGGGTACCGTGGACGTTTCCATCCATCGGATCATTATCTTCATCGACTGTATCATAGCCACCAATATAATTTGATTGTAAATCAGGATGGGTATAGTCTACACCTGAATCGATAATAGCTACTTTCATACCTTTTCCATCAAGCGGTTTGCCAGATGGATCTTTTAAATTCCATGCTTCAGGTGCACCAATTGTCGGTCCGCCGATATTTGGTGCTTCTTCGTTAGTAGCGCTTTTTGATGTTTCATGTAACTTATATGTTAAGTTCGGATAAATTGCCTTTACTTCAGGTAAAGAAGCTAAAGCAGCAATTTGATCTCCTGGGATAGAAATAGAGAATCCAGAAAATAACGTACTATATGTTTCTTTTATCGTTGCCTTCGGTGCTTTTTCTTTAATTTTTTTGTTGTATCCTCTTGTGCCTTTTTTAGTTGTGCATGGTATGATTGCACATTGCTATTTTTTAGATCCGGAGCATGCTGAATATTACTTTGTGAAGCGAGTGGAGCATGTTGCAATTCTACAATGACTGAAATTTCTTTTGATGTTTTTGTTTCAACATTTTGCGCGATTTTGTTTTCGCCCCATTGTTCAATATTCGCTTTTAACTGTGGACTAAATTGCTTCTCTTTTTGTAGTGACTCAGCATGGGCGCTTAAAGCTCCAAAACTCGAAAAGACGAGCGCCATACTTAATAGTGTGGATGTAGTTTTTTTCATTGAAACTCCCCCTAATAAAAAGTGCCAATATTCAGAAAAGTTATCTTACATTTTTATCGTTAAATATAAAAACGAATGTTGGCTAAACTATATTTCCGACATAATTCATACCAATCCTCTTTGAATTGAAAATTTCTTGGGAAATTTTTTGGGATTATGTCGAATGGATAAAATTTGCATATAGTAAGCCGAATATGAGGAATGCTAAAGATGGAAAATGGGGGTGCTATATGAAAAGGTTTATAGTAAGTGTAATCATGATTTTGTTCCTTTTTTTCTGTTCCAGTTCGATTAAAGACGCAGAAAGCAATGAAGTGAAAGTTGCCTTTATTCGTAATCATAATCTATGGATTAAAGTCGGTGAGAAAGAAAAACAAATTACAAAAGGAGAGTACATAACAGGGCCGAAATGGTCACATAATGGAGAATGGCTTGCATATGCAAAAGGAAAGAAGCGAAATCATTTTGAACTGTATCGGCTGAAAGATGGAAAGAAAGTTACACCATCTCAATCAGAAGCATCGAATTATCAATGGTCACCAACAGAGAATATAATTGCATTTATATTTACAGGTACATTAAATACATTTGATGCAGAAAAAAAGATTGCCGATTTTGAAAATGTAGCCAATGGTGTAGGGGATTATGCTTGGTACCCAGACGGACAGAGATTTTTGGTTTCCTCTGAAGCGTACTTGCTTCCAACAGGGTGGACAGGTGCTCAGTTATATGAAATACAAAAGGATGCAAATATGAATCCTCATAAGATGAAACATTTATATGCACTACCGAATGAGCATGATGACTTTTTAGCATTAGTTGGAAGTGGATTTAAGTGGTCGCCAGATCAAAAGTGGATTTCGTTTTTGGCAGTACCAACAGCTTCTTTATCAGCGGATAGTAATACACTTTGCTTAATTCGATCAGACGGCAGTCGTTTTAAAACAGTAGATCCAATGTTATTAAACACACAATGGTTCAAATGGGCGCCATCCAAAAATATATTAGCCTATATTGAAGGAAGTGGGAGAGTTACATTAGAGAATAAACATTTAAAAGTAAAAGAACTACCGGCATTACAGCAGAACACATTTACTCCAAAAGGATATGTTGATTGGGATTTCACATGGAAGAATGATAATGTAATTATCATTTCAAGGGTAAAGGAAGCAGATTTATCTGTACCTCTAGAAAAAAGACCACTACCATCTTTATATGAGGTAAATAGTATAAACGATGAACAACATCAAATTACAAAGCCACCTAATAGCCAAGGTGATTATAATCCTATTTTTATTAAGAAGAGTAACCAATTAATGTGGCTCCGTTCGAATCGTAAGAAAGCTGATGTATGGCTTGCTCATAGCGATGGGAAATATGAAAAGAAGTGGATTGAAAATATAGATGTGCCAGAGTGGTATTATGAGAAATGGAATTGGGAAGATGTCCTTTCGGTTAAAGACGAGTAAAAAACCTGCCTAAAATATAATTTTTAGGCAGGTTTTTTAATGTTATTTATGTGTTTTATTTGGCTTTTTTTTCGCAGGGTTTCCGTTCCCTTGGCGCTTTCTATTTTGTTCATCTTTTGCTTGTTTTTCATGTAATGTATCCAAAAAGTCATTTGAGTTACTCATTTTTATATCGCTCCTTTTTTTATTACGTCCTAGTTACTATAACCATTTAGGAGGATAATCATGATATAAAAGTTAAGCGCTTAGTTTTCTTTGGTAGTATAAGTAAAATAGTCCATACGTAATGAATAACATAAGTAAAATTTGTAACTCTACATTTTCTTTAAAAATAGTTGCGACAGGATCTGGTAAATAAGGTGATGTATCGCTCGTTTCTAAACCTAACCATTTGTTTAAGAGGTTCATGATACAAAATATGAAAACACCGGACCAGCTTGCGATAATTGCTTTTTGCTTAATTTTCGTTTTACGTTCATCATCTGTAATCCAAGGATTAGCAGTTTTATCACTAATAAAAAAGCCATTTATGTATCCCTATATGATTATTCCGAGAAAGATGATAATCCATTTCATATTTATATTCCTCCCCTTATTGTAAAAAGTGTTTTACATATATATGTGTAAAATTATAATATTTTCCAAATATTGATGTCAAACACTTTTTACATTCTGCTTTTTAAAATAGCAGGAGTAAAGAAAAAAATAGGGAAGAAATATGTGAGACCATTTTCTAGTGAGAGGAAGAGGAGAATGAAACTTGTCTTTGTTCGGCATGGTGAAGGTGAGCATACGAAAAATTTATCATTAAGTTTACAAGCGGTGAATCCGTCATTGACGGGTGTGGGAAAGAAGCAGGCAAAATTGCTTCAGCGCGATGTACCATTACAAGAAAAGGATATATTAATCGTTAGTCCTACACTTCGAACTTTACAAACTGCGACAATATGGAGTGAGGAAGTTGCTTGTCAAAAAATTGTTCATCCATATGTATCCCCGCGTATTTTTCCTTATCGGGAATCCGCCAAAACATTGCCATGCGATCAATTGTTAGATCGAAAGATAATGAAAAATTTTTTTCCACATTTTTCATTAGAAGAAAGTACAAATGAATTGTTATGGAATGAGGGAGTCAATATCATCTTGGAGAAGGAGTTTCAGCAAATAGTAGATGAATTTCTGCACTGGTGCTATCAGTTAAAAGCAGAAAAAATTTGTATCGTTTCACATGATGGAACAATTACAGCGTATAGGCAATATTTACAGAAAGTCGCTTTAACTAGAGCTGATTTTTTGAAAGAAACGGGTATGTATGAAATTGACTTATAGGGTAGGGAATTTGTAATGGAAGACTTAGGGGGAAATGTATACGACTTAAACGAGCAGAGGGTATACTTTGGCGTAGCAGAAATTAAGTAATATGCAAAATTGCATATTACACATATTGTAAATGATTGGTATAAGTTTGGGGAGTTGAAGCTAGTAGAATCGATTTTACAGAATGATGCCAAATCGTATGTTAGCTCGATAGATTATGTAGGTGGAAATGTAGTACTTATGTTTACAATACGCTTATTTTACAGGCTTATTTCCCATGACAAAACGTTAGGAGAAGCTGTTCGAGAAGCGAGATTAATCGATGAGAAGACATGTACATTTCGAGTATATAAACAATATGAAACGCATTTGTTCTATATTCGAATGAATACATTTCACATTTAACTCACATTTTTTTTACATTTCCTTCAATGAAAATGATTATCACTTGTGGTATGATATGTTCAAGTTTTTGCGGGTAATAAAAGTTACTATATATACGTTAGTATTTAATGTTTTTTATGCATGTCACAAATTATTCATAATTAACATTTCAAAAGTAAGTAACTAATGTTATTATATTATCTGTAACTGACTTAATTACAACTTTAGGAGGAAGATATGATTATTCAATTTTTAAGAGAAAACAAAGCAGTTTCTTTTGTATTAGCGATAGTTCGAGTGTATCTTGGTTACACATGGGTAATGGCTGGAATCGGTAAACTACAAGGAAAAGGATTCGATGCAACTGGTTATTTACAAGGTGCAATTGAAAAATCTAAAGGAGCACAACCAGCTGTTCAATCTTGGTGGGCATCATTCTTACAAGATTTTGCAATTCCAAACGTTGATTTATTTAATACACTTGTGACGTGGGGAGAAATTTTAGTAGGAATTGGTTTAATTGTAGGCTGTTTAACAAAAACAGCGGTCTTTTTCGGTCTTTTAATGAACTTTTCCTATATGTTTAGTGGGTCAATTGGTGTGAACCCTGAGATGGTTATTTTATCGATGTTCGTTCTTGTTTCTGGTATGAATGCTGGGAAAATTGGAGTTGATGGCTTCATTATTCCAAAAGTACTAGGATCAAAAACTCAAAAACGCCAAAAGCAAGCTGCTTAATATATGAAAACGGGTATCTCAACATGAGATACCCGTTTATTTTTCAGCACTTATAGGATTTTTCTTGAAGAAATCTTTTACATATCCTACAAATTCTTGTGGCTCTTGACGAAATGGTGCGTGATAACCTTTTTCGATAATATGGAAAGTACTATTTTTTAAGAATTGATGATAAGTTTCTCCTTCTTTCCAAGAAACGCTACTATCATTTCTTCCCCATATAATTAAAGTTGGTTGTTTGATTTCATTTGCATTGATTTGAAGACGTCTAGGCCATAATTTCATTTTATTATAATGTTCTTCATCATTACGCTTGAATTTAACTTTGCCCTCATCATAATCTGCAATAGAAGAAACGGCACTTAAATCAGTCGACAACTTTGGTTTTGGTGAACCTTGTTTATTAACGAGCGTATGAGGGCCGCCTGTAGCATCAGTTAAAATAAGGTGGGTAACCGCCTCAGGGTATAAATATGTTAAATTAAGAGAAATTTCTCCCCCCATCGAATGTCCCAGTATTGCGAATGAGTCATATCCTAGTTTTTTCATTAGCTTATAATACAAATTTGCATGAGTTGGGAAAGAATAATAAAAATCCATCGGCTTAGAGGAACGTCCGAATCCTAAGGCGTCAACAGAAATAATCGTATGATCTTTTGCTAAATCTGAGTAAATCTTTTGAAAACCATCGGATGATCCTCCAAATCCATGGATCATAAGTAAAGGTGGTTTTTTATCACCAATCTTTTTAAAGTAAATCGTTTGACCATCTATCTCTACCATTTTTTCCTCAGTAGCTAGTTTCGCTGTAAGTGTATTTTTAACTTGTTTTACTTGTTCTACTGGCTTTTCTGCTGCACTACATCCTACTAATAGTGTAAGAGTAAGACAACCTACCATAAAATAGCTAAATCGCTTCAATTAGGTGTCCCCTTTCTAACATAACGCTGCATCTATCATAGCAAATAGCATATTACGATTTCCAGGAAGTTGATCCCCATTTTTTATCATAAGAGGTGAAAGAAGTGTTTCATGGAAATTTGCCGTTTGAAGAAATTGGCGGAATATGAATTGTGAATGTGGGACATCAATGCGTATCGTCCCATTCCACGAGTTACAAATTATTTCTAATAACTGAATAGCGTCCTTCTCTTTTTTTGAAATAAGAGGGGTAATACAAAGTAAATCTCCTTTTTGTATGCATAAAGCAAAGGTATCTATTTGATTATCCCGTTCTATTTTAAATGAGTAAATTGCTCTTGATAGTAGTGATAAATAAAGCTTAGAACGATGTGCACCAGTCGCAGTTTGATCAAGAGAAATTAGAGATTGAACATCCGTTTGCTGAATTTGTTTTATAGGGACAAAATTTGTATTTTTGTAAGTAGCTTGTTTTTCGAAACGATGAATTGTTGTTATTGATTGAAATCCATAAGATTCATATAAGGGTTCGCCAGCTTTTGTTGCAATGAGCGTAATAGGGAGCGATGGATGAGTTACTTTTAAGCTATTGTTTAACAAAATACGGCCAATTCCTTTTCTTTGAAAATCAGGATGCACGATTAACATACCGATAGAAGAAAATCCAGGGGCAAATGAAAAGACCCCGCCCGCTGCAATAAGTTTATTCTCATGTACATAGCCAAAAACTGTACCAATGGAAAGGTACATATGGAATTGCTCTTTCATAAAACTCGCATGCTGTAACCACCCAACTGATTCGCAAAGAGAGAGTAAGGCTGGAATGAAAGATTCGTCTAGTTTTACTGTTTTCATAAAGTTCACCATATTTCTATTTAAATTTGAAAAAATAAGAATAATATTACGAAATGTAAAATAATAGGTTCGTATTAAAAGGAATCCAACATGTTTATATTTTTCTTTGTAAAGGGAAGTATCGTTAATACGAAAAGACAAACTTATACAAATTATAACTGGAATTTACATAAGTTAACAAAAAATTTACATTTAACTCATTTTCTCTTAACAGTCTTCTATTAAATTTGATAGTGGGAAATGAATAACCTAATTAGGGGGACAAGACAGTGAAAAAGTTTGTGAAAAAAGCATGGCCATTTGCAGTTGTGGCGTCGTTAGCAGTTACTTCGGTAGCGACATGGAATTTTACGCGTTCTAGTGAGGTTAATGCGGATGAGAATGGAAACAATGCAAAGATTAAAAATGTCATCGTATTAATTGGGGATGGTATGGGACCTTCATATATGACAGCACATCGCTATATGAAAGATAATCCAAAAACATTTGAGATGGAATCTACAGAATTTGATAAGCATCTTGTAGGAACACAAAAAACATATCCAGAAGATGAACATGAAAATATTACAGACTCTGCATCGGCAGCTACTGCGATGTCAGCAGGTATAAAAACATATAACGCAGCTATTGCAGTAGATAATGATAAAGCTGAAGTGAAGACAGTATTGGAGCAAGCGAAAGAAAAAGGGAAGTCAACGGGATTAGTTGCGACTTCTGAAATTACACATGCAACACCAGCTGCATTCGGTGCACATGATATTAGCCGTAAAAATATGGATGCAATTGCAAATGATTACTTTGATGAAAAAATTAAAGGTAAGCATAAAATAGATGTTATGCTTGGCGGTGGCGTAAATAACTTTGTTAGAAAAGACCGCAATCTTACAGAAGAGTTTAAGAAGTCTGGTTATAGTTATGTAACAGATCGTAATCAACTATTAAATGATAAAAGCGATCAAGTTCTTGGCTTATTTGCACCAGGTGGTTTAGATAAAATGATTGATCGTAATGATAAAACACCTTCATTAGAAGAGATGACAAATGCAGCAATTGAGCGCTTGAACAAAAATAAAAATGGTTTCTTCTTAATGGTCGAAGGTAGTCAAATTGATTGGGCTGGACATGATAATGATATTGTCGGTGCAATGAGTGAAATGGAAGACTTCGAAAAAGCGTTTAAAGCAGCAATTGAGTTTGCGAAAAAAGATAAGAATACCTTAGTTGTTGCAACTGCAGACCATGCTACTGGAGGATTATCTTTAGGTGCGAATGGTGAGTATAACTTTAAAGTAGATCCGATTAAAGCTGCGAAACGTACGCCAGACTTTATGGCAAATGAGATTGCAAAAGGTGCAAATGTAGAAGAAACATTGAAAAAGTATATTGATTTACAGTTAACACCAGAAGAAATTAAAGCTGTAAATGATATCGCTCCATCAAAAGATGTAACAAAGATTGATAATGCAATTGAAGATATCTTCAATAAGCGTTCGGTTACAGGCTGGACAACGGGTGGACATACAGGTGAAGATGTAAACGTATATGCATTCGGACCAGGTAAATACTTATTCTCTGGGGTTCAAGAGAATACAAACATAGCGAAACGTGTCTTTGACATCGTTGGCGGCGGCGATCCGAATAAAGGAAGACGCTAATTATAAATGAAAGTGAGGCGAAATGCCTCACTTTTCTTTTTAGGAGATGGAAAGATGAGGATTTTTTTAGGGAAAGTAAGATTCCTTTTAGTATTTGTATTATTGCTAGTTGGATGTCAATCTCAAGAGAATAATATAGAACAAAAATCTGCTAAAAAAACTGAGGAAAAGGTACATATAACGAAAGAAGAAGAGAAATCCATTCAAGATGTTATTGAGGCGTTTGTACGGACGACGAATGAAAAAAATCTTGCTGAACATATGGAGTTATTTTCAAAGAAGATGCCTAGTGCTGAAGACTTAAAAACACAAAAGGAAGCAGCGTTTCAAAAGGGAAATAAGAAAATTGAATTAGGGCATATGAATATGAAAGCTCTTAAAGAGGGACTTGTTATCGTTGAAACAGAGGAAAAAGAAGTAGACGGGGGAGTTACTTTGCAGAAGAAAGTACAGTATGCACTTGGAAAAGAAGAGGAAGGCTGGAAAATTGAAGAGGTTCGTACGATAGAAAAGAAATAAAAAAGGTTCTCGTAGAGAGAACCTTTTTAAAGTGGTAATAAAATTTGATTTGAACATGCTTCAATATCATCAATATCTTGACGGATGGTCGCCATTTTATTATCGAGATCTTCAGCTTTCATAGCCGCATCATGTAGTTCATCTCTCAAATAATCAGGTATGTTTCCTTCATATTTGTAGTAAAGTTTATGTTCTAAACTTGCCCAAAAGTCCATGGCAAGTGTACGTAATTGAATTTCTGCAAAGACATCTTTCGTACCAGAATTTAGTGACAATGGATATTTTATTATCATGTGTAAACTTTTATAGCCATTTCCTTTTGGATTAGCAATATAATCTTTTACTTCTACAATTTCCATGTCTCCACGATTTTCAATAACCTCTTTTAAATGGTAAATATCTTCTACAAAGCAACATGTAATACGGATGCCAATAATATCTTGTAATTGTGTTTGAGCATTTTCAACTGTTGGTGATAAGTTTTTACGCTCAAGCTTTCTAATGATACTTTCGGGTTGTTTAAGTCTTGTTTTTATATGTTCAAACGGGTTGTAGTCTTCTAAAAATTGAGCTTCCCGGTTCATAATTTCAAATTTAGTTTTTAACTCTTCTAAAGCGAATGTATAAGGTAATACAAAAGCTTTCCAGTAGTTAACTGTTGATTGGTTATATTCCATTTATATACACACCTTTTCTTATTTACAAGTGAAGTTGTTATTATACTAAACACCAAATCATGTAGGCGCAAGCAGCAAATGATGAAATCATAAAGCGATATTTAGTTTTCATATTTTCAACTCCTTTCAAATGAAATTTTATATATTAATAAACGCAGTTGTTAGTAAGTTCACTATGTACAATTCCAATAGTAATAGATTCATGTGAAATTCGTATGAACTAATTGTTTCAGTTTTTTGTCTTTTTTTTAATGAGTTTTGGTTTTGTTTGTTATAATTACCTTAAATTGTAATTAAAGGAGAAGGTATAGTGAATCAAAAAGATAAAGAAAGAAAAGAGCAAGTGGCTCATATTATTAACATTCCAGATGATTATAGGCTTGTTGTAGATGATCAAGAAGGTGTGGGTGACCCATATCATCTATTATGGTGGGAGCATAAAGAGGATGAGGAGAGAACGGTACAAATTACGTTGAATAGACATACTGGTAGTTTAATTGAATTTAGGATAGAGGATGACAATTCTTTTTCGAGCGGTAAGGAAGCGATAGAGGAGAATAAAGCAAGAGAAATTGCAAATGTATTTATAAAGAAATATGTGAAAGAAAGATTAGAAAGTTATACATATGTGAAGGTCAAGGACGACAGGCGTGGCTGGAAAGAAATAAATTATATGCAAGAAGTGAATGGGTATCCATTGCCGAATACGGGGTGTGTTGTGCGTGTTCATCCTTCAGGTAATGTTGTGAATTTCCATTATAATGGACAAAAAGCGATAGAGAAAAAACCGTTATGGCCAAGTGAAATTGTTGAGGAGAATATCGTTTTAGAAAATTTGAAAGCTAGACAAGATATGAGACTTGTATTTGTAGATTTAACATACTCCTCATGTAAATATGAAAATGGGGAAGAAGTAAAAGGGTACCATCTTGTATATGAACCAGAGCCTAGTCATGCGTTTATTGATGCAAGTACAGGTAAAGATTTATATGGGCCAGGCCATTATAAATTACCTTCTACAGTACTTATTGATAAACCGCTAAAGAGTAGTCCAAAAAAAGATGTGCTTGATTTATTTGATTGGGACAAGGAGAAATTTGTAAAATTAGATGGAAAAGTAGATGAGGATGAAGTCCGGATAAAATTTGTATTAAAAGAAGAATTACAAAAAGAAATAGAAGAGAAGGATCCATATTCAATGGATGAGTTCTATAAAAAACACGTTCCAATGCTGAAGCATGATGAATTTGTTGTAATTACTCTAGATAAAGAAACAAATCAATTGCTTTCTTTTTTTATGTGGAAGGATGAGAAAAAAAGAAGAACAATCTTATCAAGAGAGCAATGTTTAAGCAAAGCACTTCAATTTTTAGAGCATACTATCCCAGATGCGACAAAGTATATTCAGCTTTGGGATGATTATGAAGAGGAAGAGGGGATAGAGAGGTTTTCCTTTTCAATGTATGTAAATGACATTCATGTAGAGCAGAAATATATTATGATCAACATCAATGCAGAAAATGGTGCAGTGATGCACTACTCTGGAGAGTCTAGCAAATTTATAAAAGAATTACTTACATATGAAACAACACCAAAAGTAACAAAAGAAAACGCGTTACAAATATATATAGATGCCATCCGAGTCAAATTAAAATGGCATATAGATGTTGATGCAGAGGAAACGAAATACGAACTACTGTATAAACAAACGACGGATGAAAATCATAAAGCCCCCTTCGACTGTATTCGAGAAATTCGTTATATTGATGCGCATACTGGGGAGAAAATTTGGAGTGAATATTAGTAAAAGCCAATCGATATGTTTCGATTGGCTTTACTATGTTCATAGAATAATGTATCCCGCATAAAGTGGCAGTAAAAGTTCCACTTTATTAATTGCCGTTAAGTGGTTGAAGAATACCATCTTGAGCTTTCGACCACTCATATAAATTCCCATCTGATCCTACTGCGAAATTTACAGCACGTTGATGTTCACCGTCACCACGTGTGTATAAAACGTCATATAGCTTAATACCATTTACTGTGCCGATTAGTTGGTCTTCCCCAGAGCCGTAATGAATTTCAGCTGATCGAGCTCCCATTCTTTTCTCGAGAACTCTCACAGCATCTTCACTTGTGAATTTAATAGTATCAGTTTGTTTAGTTGGTTGTTTAGCTGGTTGTTGATCTTTCTGTGTGTTTTTAGATTCTGTTTCAGTTTTTGTATTGTTTTTAGCTGTTTCGTTATTTTCGGTTTTTTTGTTGTTTTCAGTAGTTGTGTTGTTCTCAGTTTTTGTGCTGTTTTTAGCTGTCGCGTTGTTTTCAGTTTTTGTATTGTTTTTAGGTGTTGCGTTGTTCTCGGTTTTTGCGTTGTTCTCGGTTTTTGCGTTGTTCTCGGTTTTTGCGTTGTTCTCGGTTTTTGCGCTGTTCTCGGTTTTTGCGTTGTTCTCGGTTTTTGCGTTGTTCTCGGTTTTTGCGTTGTTCTCGGTTTTTGCGTTGTTCTCGGTTTTTACGTTGTTCTCGGTTTTTACGTTGTTCGCGGTTTTTGCGTTGTTCTCAGTTCCCGCATTGTCTTCAGCTTTTTGGTTATCTTCCGTTTTTGTGCTGTCTGTTGATGCTGCAGTATCTTGTTTAGTAGTTTCAGTTTTTGTGGGCGAAGTTTGTTGTCCGCAAGCTGACAGTAAGAAAAAAGATAGTGTGAGTACTACAAGGTTTCTTATTTGTGAAGTAAAGTATCGCATGAAAACAACTCTTTCAAAATTTTGGAACTTAAAATATTGTAATACATTGGAAAAAATATTCAAGGTATGAAAGACTTATTTCGTTCGACAAAAAGCTAAGGATTCCATATTTATGTCGTACAGACACAAACAACCCTACGCCCACATACACATAATAAAGACCACTATTTTGGCGGAGGTGAAAGGTTTGAGTCTATTCGCCGCAATTGGATATATGGTTCGAGAGGTGTTTGTCTTTGTTTCTTATGTGAAGAATAATGCGTTCCCGCAGCCGTTATCATCAGATGATGAGAGAAAGTACTTAGAGTTAATGGAGCAAGGTGATGCTCAAGCGAGAAATCTTTTAATTGAACATAATTTACGGCTTGTAGCTCATATCGTTAAGAAATTTGAAAACACCGGTGAAGATGCAGAAGATTTAATTTCAATTGGTACAATTGGGCTCATTAAAGCGATCGAGAGTTATTCTGCAGGGAAAGGAACTAAGCTTGCGACGTATGCAGCACGCTGTATCGAAAATGAAATTTTGATGCATTTACGTGTGCTAAAGAAGACGAAAAAAGATGTTTCACTTCATGATCCAATCGGGCAAGATAAAGAGGGGAATGAAATATCGCTTATTGATATATTAAAATCAGAGTCTGAAGATGTAATTGATATGATTCAGCTTAGTATGGAGTTAGAAAAGATTAAAGAGTATATAGATATTTTAGACGAACGAGAAAAGGAAGTTATCGTGAAGCGTTTTGGACTTGGGCTTGATAAGGAAAAAACGCAGCGGGAGATTGCTAAGGCACTTGGTATTTCCAGAAGCTACGTATCAAGAATTGAAAAGCGCGCTTTAATGAAAATGTTCCATGAATTTGTAAGGGCAGAGAAAGAGAAGAAAGCGAAAGAATAGAGTATAGGAAAGGCAACCGTATTTCAAAAGCGGCTGCCTTTTCTTCTGTAAAAAGGAAAGAAAACGAGCTACTCTAAGAAGAAATACATGTTCACTGTTGAAAATGGCGGGTTCTATCTGTAATATTAGAAGGTGCTAAACAATTTAAGAATAAAAATTATACTTAGTTTTCTTCATGTATAACGAGACGGCTCCATGCTATATGTGGGAATAAGAACCAATTCTACATATGATATAGAGAGAAAAGAAGGAGAAACTAAAGTTATAGACTGGTTAGGAGGTTTCGTAATTTGCGACGTACATTATATCGACTTATGATCGAACTTACAAATGGTCGTTTTACTTCTTATATATTACGTAAATTTGCACAATCGCGTTTGAGCTCTATCATTATTCCATCGTATGCGAAAGTTTTTCAAATTAATCAAGATGAGATGGAAAAGGGTTTGAAGGAATATCAAACATTGCATGATTTATTTACGCGTAGGCTAAAAGAAGGAAAGCGTAGTATTGATGCAGATGCATCGAGTATCGTTAGTCCTGTTGATGGTGTTTTTGCTGATCAAGGTCCTATTGAGGATACAAAAACATTCGATATAAAAGGAAAGCGTTATTCAATTGTGGATATGCTAGGTAATGAAGAGCGTGCAAAGCGATATGCAGGCGGTACATACATGGTAATTTATTTGAGTCCAAGTCATTATCATCGTATTCATAGTCCGCTCTCTGGATCTGTCACTGAAAGATTTGTACTTGGCAGAAAATCATATCCGGTAAATGCAGCGGGTATGGAGTATGGAAAAGAACCATTGTCAAAAAATTATCGCTCTGTTACAGAAGTAAATAGTGAAGGTGAACATATGGCGCTTGTAAAAGTAGGTGCTATGTTTGTTAATAGTATTGAGCTCCTTCATGAAAGAAGTACTGTTCAAAAAGGTGAAGAGATGGCATACTTTACATTTGGTTCAACAGTTGTTTTATTATTTGAAAAAGATATGATTGAAGCAGTGCAGGAATTGACAAGTGGACAAGAGCTGCGTCTGGGTGAAAAAATTGCAACACGATTATCTCATAAGTAAAGAAAAGATTTTATAATATACTTATGAAGCTCTAATTAAGAAATATGGACAAAGATGCTTAATGAAGAAATCCCCTAGATGGGAGTACTTGTTTATTCGAGAGCCATCGCAGGATGGCTCTTTTTACAGGTCAACCAGCAATCTATATGTACTCAAGAAGATTTGACGAGCTTGTCCTCTAACGAGCGTCGAATAATTTCTTGTTTTATAAGTAAAATGAAGTCGGGATTTAATTTTAGTTCTTTTGCTTTATAATAAGACTCAGTGAGTAACTCAGTAGATAACTGTTCCATATGTTTTGTTTTCAAGGTGAGTCAC
>Ga0209130_1001452_pt1 | contig 15642 bp, 18 predicted proteins | sample AraplaMF_Cvi_mLB_FD_184264 | JGI IMG/M metagenome (GOLD analysis project Ga0209130, IMG submission 184264) | Arabidopsis root microbial communities from the University of North Carolina, USA - plate scrape MF_Cvi_mLB (SPAdes) (version 2) | ecosystem: Host-associated > Plants > Roots > Endosphere...
TTCAAAGTATAAACCCGATTCTTCGTAACCGCCGGTATTTCCGACGGTGGCGATCACCTCGCCCGCTTTCACCACGTCGCCGGCGCGTTTCAGCACAGACTCGTTGTAGCCGTAGCCGCTCCAGTACTGGCCGCCGTGGTCGATGATAATGAAATTGCCGTAGCCGCGCAGCGTCGTCGCATACACCACGCGGCCGGCCGCCACGGCGCGCACCTCGGCGCCGGCAGCGGCCTTGACCACCATGCCTTTCCAGGCCACGCCGTCGGCATTCTTGCTGCCGAAGCGCTTGTCCACCTTGCCGGCGACCGGCGCAGGCAGGTCGCCTTTCAGCTTCGCGAACACGCCATCCGGCACCACCGGCGCCAGCGCCACCTCGGATGGACGCGGCGATTTTTCGTCGCGCTGCTCGGAAGGCTCCGGCCTGGCGGCGACCTTCGGTTCGTCTTCGGCCGGCAGCGGCTTCGGCGCCGGCTTGCCGGCCTTTTTCGCTTCCTGCGCCAGGCGTTCGCGCTCGGCCTGCGCCTTGGCGCGGGCCAGCGCACGCGCTTCCGCTTCCGCCTTGGCCTTGGCGGCGCGTTCGGCGGCCAGCTTTTCCTGGCGCGCTTTTTCGGCCGCGGCGATGCGCGCCTGTTCCTCGATCAGCTTGTTCAACTTGTCGACCAGGGCGTCGAGGCGCTGGGCGTCCTGCTCCATGCGGCCGGCTTCCTTGCGCTGGGCCACCAGCTTCTTCGACAGGCTGGCCAGGGCAGCGGCGCGGCGGCCCTTTTCCTGCTCCAGCTTGGCCTTCTGCTGCTTTTCCTCCTCGGCGATTTCGTCCAGTTCCTGCTTGGCGTTCTGCGCCTCGGCCTGGTTTTCCTCGACCTTTTTCAGGTTGGCGCGCAGCGAATCGAGCAGGCGCGCCTGCGACTGCGACACATAGGCCATCAGTTGCAGTTCGCGGTTGATGCGGTTGGGGTTGTCGCCCGACAGCAGCAGCTTGATGCGGTCTTCATTGCCGGCCACGTACTGCTCGCGCAGCAGCTTGGCCAGCTGCTGTTTCTGCGCCGCCACCGTCGCGGACAGGCGCAACTGCTCGGCAGCGAGCTCGGCCACTTTGCTATTGATCTGGGATTGCTCCGCCGCCAGCTCGCGCAGGGTGCGGTTGGCGTCGGAAATGGCTTCCTCCGACTCGGCCAGCGTGTCGGCCGCGTCTTCCTTGGCGCTCTCGGTCTTGCCGATTTCCGCCTTCAGGGTGGCCAGCTTGCGCGACAATGCCGCCCGCTCCGTCTCGGCGGCAGCCTTCTGCTTGCTGCGTTCGGTCGGTTTCGGGGCGGCATAGGCGCCATGCCCGGCGCCCAGCGCCAGCAGCAAGGCCAGCGCGAGGCCGCGCCAAGTGCGGGCGCGACCCCGGCGAGTCGGATGCAGCGCCACGGGGATTACTTGGCCTTGCCCTGGTTGGCGACGGCAGCCTGTGCTGCAGCGATGGCGGCCGGGTCGCCCAGGTAGTAGTGCTTGATTGGCTTCAGGTCGGCATCGAGCTCGTAGACCAGCGGCTGGCCGTTCGGGATGTTCAGGCCGACGATTTCCTCGTCGCTGATGCCGTCCAGCATCTTGATCAGGGCGCGCAGGCTGTTGCCGTGGGCCGAAATCAGGATCTGCTTGCCGGCCTTGATGGCTGGCGCGATCTCATCGTTCCAGGCCGGCATCACACGCGCCACGGTGTCTTTCAGGCACTCGGTCAGCGGGATGGCATCTTTTGGCAAGCCGGCATAGCGCGGGTCGTTGAAGGAGGTGCGGTCATCGCCGGCTTCCAGCGCTGGCGGCGGGATGTCGTAGCTGCGGCGCCATACCAGCACTTGCGCGTCGCCGAACTTGGCAGCGGTTTCGCCCTTGTCCAGGCCCTGCAACGCACCGTAATGACGCTCGTTCAGGCGCCAATCATGCTTGATCGGCACGTACATTTCATCCATTTCGTCCAGCGTCAGCCACAGGGTGCGGATTGCGCGCTTGAGTACCGAGGTGTAGCACAGATCGAAGGAGAAACCGGCATCTTTCAGGATTTTGCCGGCAGATTTGGCTTCATTGACGCCTTTTCCGGTCAGGTCCACGTCGGTCCAGCCGGTGAAGCGATTTTCCAGGTTCCAGGTGGACTCGCCGTGACGCATGAATACGATTTTATACATAGAGCAATAACAATAGAGTTGGAAATGGGTGAAAATCGCCGCCGAAGCCACGAACAAGCATCTATTTTATAATGCGCAGATTAAGTTCAACCATTGGATTACCGTGAAATTCATCATCGACAATATTTTTCTGATCGCCATCGTCCTGCTGTCCGGCGGCGCCCTGCTGTTCCCGGCCCTGACGCAGCGCGGCAAAAAAGCCTCCCCAGCCGAAGTCACCCTGCTGATCAACCGCGGCAAGGCCGGCGTGCTCGATGTGCGCGCCAAAGACAAGGCCGAACGCCGTATCATCGATTCCAAGCATATTCCGCTGGCTGAACTGGGCAACCGCATGGGCGAACTGGACAAGTTCAAGAACAAAACCCTGGTGGTGGTATGCGATAAAGGGATCAGCGCCTTCAGCGCTGCCCGCATGCTGGAAAAGTCCGGTTTCTCCGACGTGGTCGTGATGGAAGGCGGGATTGAAGCCTGGAAGTCGCAAAACCTGCCGCTGACAAAGTAAAGGAGTTGCCATGACTGCCAACGTTACCATGTACAGCACCCTGGTGTGCCCGTATTGCGTGCGCGCCGAACGTTTATTGGAAAGCAAGGGTGTCACTGCCATCAACAAGATCCGCGTCGACCTCGACCCGGCCCAGCGCCAGCTCATGATGGAAAAGACCGGCCGCCGCACCGTGCCGCAGATCTATATCGGCGACACCCATGTTGGCGGTTTCGACGATTTGTATGCTTTGGACCAGGCGGGCGGCCTCGACCCCTTGTTAAAAGGTTAAACGCCCCCAAATACAACGGACAAGCGGGCGAAACGTTGGAAAATAGACTAGTTTTGCTACAATTGCCGTCGCGTTTGACTTGGGCTTACCCCTCGTGGCCTGGACAAGCATTAACTATATAACTGATACGAAAGCGTTCCATGTCTGAAGAAAACCTGCAACCTGTATTCCAAATCCAACGCGTCTACCTGAAAGACATGTCGCTGGAGCAGCCTAATTCCCCAGCTATCTTCCTGGAGCAGGAAGCCCCTTCGATCGAAGTGGCGCTGGACGTTGGCGCTGAGCCGCTGTCCGAAGGCATCTTCGAGTCCACCGTGACCGTGACCGTGACTGCCAAGATCAAGGACAAAGTCGCTTTCCTGGTTGAAGGCAAACAGGCCGGCATCTTCGAAGCCCGCAACATCCCGGCCGAGCAGCTGGACCCATTGCTGGGCATCGGCTGCCCGAACATCGTGTACCCGTACCTGCGTTCGAACATCGCCGACATGATCACCCGCGCCGGCTTCCCGCCGATCCACCTGGCCGAAATCAATTTCGAAGTGTTCTACCAGCAGCGCCTGGCAGCCATCGCCCAGCAGCAAGCTGCTGAAGCTGGCGCGACCCCGGTCGAAGGCTCGGCAACCGTACAGTAATACTTCTGCGATATCATGGGGAACCACGGTTCCCCCGCATGCAAAGGCCCCAGTGGGCCTTTGCGCATTTTTAAGGTTCTGATCGATGAATTTACGCCGAATTGTCGCCTTCGCCGCCACGCTGCTGGCCTGCGCCAGCGTCCAGGCGATCGACTACCGGTCGGTAGGCGCCAATCCTGCCGTGCTGTACGGCGCCCCGTCGACCCGGGCGGCCAAGCAGTACGTCGTCCCTTCCGGCGCCCCGCTGGAAGTCGTGTTGACCTATGGCGAATGGGTCAAGGTGCGCGACATGGCCGGCGACATGGCCTGGACTGAGGCAAAAGGCTTGAGCAACAAGCAGCGCAATGTCATCGTGCGCGCCGCCAACACCAAGGTGCGCAGCGCAGCCGACGACACTTCCACGGTGGTCTTCATCGCCGACAAGGGCGTGCTGCTCGAACTGTCCGAGCCTGCCGCCAACGGCTGGACCAAGGTGAAACACCGCGACGGCCTGGTCGGCTATGTGCGCAGCAACGATATCTGGGGCATCTGAGCACCATGCCGCAAGAAAGCAAACGCAAGATCAGCGTGCTGGGCGCCGGCGCCTGGGGCACGGCCGTTGCCATCGCGGTCGCCGCACGCCATGAAGTGGTGCTGTGGGGCCGCAACGCCGCGGCGATGGCCGAAATGGCGGCCGCCCGCGACAATACCCATTACCTGAAGGGTTTCCCCTTCCCGCCTGCGCTGCAGGTGAGTTCCGATTTCGATGCCGCCGTGGCGCACGCAAGCCACGATGGCCTGCTGATCGCTGCCTGCCCGGTCGCCGGGCTGCGCCCGCTGCTGCACGCGCTGAAGGGCAAGCCGATCCCGAACATCGTCTGGCTGTGCAAAGGTTTTGAATACGACACCGGCATGCTGCCGCACCAGATCGTGCGCGAAGTGCTGGGTGATGGCGTGCCGGCCGGCGCGCTGTCCGGCCCTTCGTTTGCGCAGGAAGTGGCCAAGGGCCTGCCTTGCGCACTGACCATCGCCTCCAGCGACGCTGCGCTGTGCGAACTGGTGGTGGGCACCGTGCACGGCGGCACCATGCGTGTCTACTCCAGCGAGGACCTCGTCGGCGTTGAAGTCGGCGGCGCGGTGAAGAACGTGCTGGCCATCGCCACCGGCGTGGCCGACGGCATGGGCCTGGGCCTGAACGCGCGTGCCGCGCTGATCACGCGCGGCCTGGCCGAGATTACCCGCCTCGGCACGGCGCTGGGCGGGCAGGTCGAAACCTTCATGGGCCTGACCGGCATGGGCGACCTGATCCTGACCTGCACCGGCGACCTGTCGCGCAACCGCCGTGTGGGCCTGGGACTGGCGCAGGGCAAATCGCTGGACACCGTGGTCAATGAACTGGGCCATGTGGCCGAAGGCGTGCCTTGTGCGAAAGCGGTACGTGAACTGGCGCGCCGCCTTGGCGTCGACATGCCGATCACGAATGCCGTCGCCAGCGTGCTGTTTGACGGCCTGCAGCCGGCCGACCTGGTGCAAGGCTTGCTGGCGCGCGACCCGCGTGCCGAACAGGCGGCAGGCAAGTAAGCCGGCATGTAGCCGGGGCGGCGTCCCCGGCCTATAATCGCCTCATCCCCCCGACCGGAGGCGACAATGGGTAGCTTCGAAGTAGCAACGGCCAGCCTGTCCATCGATACCGTGATGAGCGAGAAATGGCAGCAAGTCCTGGACTTGATTGCCAGCCTGATCAAGGTGCCCGCGGCCCTGATCATGCGCGTCGAGCCGCCCAGCATCAAGGTCTTCCTCTCCAGCCACTCCGACGGCAACCCCTATGAAGAGCACGAGCTGGCTCCGCTCAACACCGGGCTGTATTGCGAAACCGTGATGGCATGCCGCGGCCAGCTGCTGGTGCCCAATGCGCTGGCCGACCCGGCCTGGTGCCACAACCCCGACATCAAGCTGGGCATGATTTCCTACCTGGGCCTGCCCCTGGTGTGGCCGGATGACCATGTGTTCGGCACCATCTGCGTACTGGACCGCAAGGAAAATGCCTATAGCGACTTGCATATCCGACTGCTGGAACAATTCCGCGACGTGGTCGAACGCGACCTGAGCCAGGTTTTCCAGCGCGAAAAGCGTGCCCATGAAGATGCCCGCTTGCGCGCCGAGGAGGCCGAGCGGGTGCGCGCCGAGTTTGCCGTGCTGCGCGCCGGCGAACAGCGCGCCTTGCAGCAGCTCCAGCAACTGAACAACCACCTCGAGGAGCGCGTCGCCGAGCGCACCGCCGAACTGCAACAAGCGATGGAACAAATCGTGGTGGCCGAGAAGATGGCCACGGTGGGCCGCCTGGTCACCGGCATTGCCCACGAGCTCAACACGCCGCTGGGCAATATGATGCTGGGCGCTACGTCGCTGGCCGACCGTTTCGACACGGTCGCCCGCCTAGCCAGCGAACAGCGCCTGACGCAGGCCGGCCTGCGACAGCTCCTGGACGACGGCCGCCAGGCTTGCGAACTCATTGAGCGCAACGGCAGCCGTGCCGGCGAGCTGATCGCCAGCTTCAAGCAGGTGGCGGTGGACCAGGACCGCCAGGAGCGGCGCCAGTTCCTGCTGGACGAGACAGTGGCCAACCTGCTGCGCGCCCTGGGGCCGACCATCAGGCGCGCCCAGTTGCAACTTGAGGTGAACGTGCCGCGGGGTTTGCAGATGGACAGCTTCCCGGGACATATCGAGCAGGTGCTGGCCAAATTGCTTGGCAACTCGATCGTGCATGCCTTTGCCGGCCGCGCGGACCGGCGTGCGCGCATCAGCGCCACGCGGCGCGACGATGCCGTGGCGCTGGTGTACGAAGACAATGGCCTGGGCATCGACCCGGCCATCCAGCCGCGCGTCTTCGATCCCTTCTTCACCACGCGGGTGGGCGAAGGCGCCCAGGGGCTGGGCCTGTCAGTCGTGATGAATGCTGTGCAGGCGATCCTGAAGGGCAGCGTGCGCCTGGACAGCAGGCTGGGCGAAGGCGTGCGCTTTACCTTCCTGCTGCCGCTCAGTCCGCCAGCACAATAGTCAGGAGCAGCAGCGAATCGGCATTGGCGCGCAGTGCATGCGGCGCGCCGCCTTCCAGGTACAGCATTTCGCCAGTGCGCAATAATGCGGTACGGCCATGCGCATCAAACGCCACTTCGCCTTCCAGGCACTGCAAGGTGAGCTGGCCGCGCACCGCGTGTTCGGGAATCGCGCGGCCGGCCGGGACGGTCATGCGGATCAATTCAAGCTGCTCCGTCTTGGCCAGCGCGATGGAAGTAAATTGCGACAGGCTTTCGCCGGCCTCGCGGCCAATCCGGACCACTTGCCCGGATGATGCATGTGGTAGCGCCATATACCCTCCCTGGAGAATTCCAATGATAGCAGCATGGATTAAATGGGGACGTACCCCATTTTTCCGGCGTACCTGATCCTGTCGGCGAAGTGATTAAATGGGGTACGTCCCCATTTAATTCTGTTCGCCGCTGATAAATCGGTAGATGCCTGCGCCGACGCCGGCGCCGATGATTGGCGCCACCCAGAACAGCCACAGCTGCGCTATCGCCCAGCCACCCACGTACAGCGCGACGCCGGTGCTGCGCGCCGGGTTGACCGAGGTATTGGTAACCGGGATCGAGATCAGGTGGATCAGGGTCAGGCACAGGCCGATGGCGATCGGCGCGAAGCCGGCCGGCGCGCGCTTGTCGGTGGCGCCCAGGATCACGACCAGGAAGAAGGCTGTCATCACCACTTCGGTGACCAGGGCTGCCAGCAGGCTGTAGCCGCCCGGCGAATGTTCGCCATAACCATTCGAAGCGAAGCCGGCAGCAACATCAAAGCCGGACTTGCCGCTGGCGATCAGGTACAGCACGCCGCCGGCCGCGATACCGCCCAGCACTTGCGCCACGATATAGCCCGGCAAGTCCTTGGCCGGGAAGCGGCCACCCAGCCACAAGCCGACCGACACGGCCGGGTTCAGGTGGCAGCCGGAAATATGCCCGATGGCGAAGGCCATGGTCAGCACCGTCAGGCCGAAGGCCAGCGACACCCCGTGCAAGCCGATCCCCACGCCAGGGAAGGCCGCCGCCAGCACCGCGCTGCCGCAACCGCCCAATACCAGCCAGAACGTCCCGAAGAATTCCGCACCCAGTTTTTGCATGTCACACCTCCGTTGACAGTTAGTAATTGTGAAAACAGACTAACTATAAATGGCGGAAATGACAACAATATGATGTGTTGCACTGCGGAACACACACCATAGGCGGCGTGCTACATTCGTGAACTTTCACAACGATAGGAATCGCATGTCGTCCTCCCTCACCTTGCGTGCTGCCATCGCCGCGGCCATCACTTTTGCTTGGGGCGCCGCTGCGGCGGCACCAACCCTGATCCAGGCTGGCACCTTGCTCGACAAGCCGGGCCAGGCGCCGCGCGGGAACTCAACCCTGGTGGTGGAAGACGGCAAGATCCAGGCCGTGCTGGATGGCTTCGTCGGCACCGAGCGCTATCCGGGCGCCAGGGTAATCGACCAGCGCCAGCGCTTCGTGCTGCCGGGCCTGATCGACAGCCATGTGCACCTGGTCTCCGACCGCGCCGGGCTCGAAGGTGCGCTGGCCGGCGTGACCACCAGCGCCGCGGCCTGGGCCTACGAGGCGGAAATGAATGCAGGTAAAACGCTGAACGCCGGCTTCACCACGGTGCGCAACCTGGGCGACAGCGACCAGGGCATCACCCTGGCGCTGCGCGACGCCATCAACAAGGGCTGGGCCAAGGGACCGCACATTATCGATGCCGGCACGCCGATTTCCACCACGTCCGGCCATATGGACGGCCGCCTGGGCTATGCCGACTGGGTACAGGAAGCCATCCACACCGAAAACGTGTGCGACAGCGCCGAGGAATGCCGCAAGGCGGTGCGCCGGCAGATCGGCCGCGGAGTAGACGTGATCAAGATCGCCACCACGGGCGGCGTCAACAGCAAGATCGGCGCCGGCATCAACAAACAGATGTTCGATGACGAAGCGAAGGCCCTGATCGAGACCGCCCACCTGTACGGCAAGAAGGTCGCGGTGCATGCGCACGGCAAGGACGGCATCGACCTGGCGCTGGCCATGGGCGCCGATTCGATCGAGCATGGCACCATGCTCGATGAAGGCAGCGTCAAGCTGTTCCTGAAATCGGGTGCTTATTACGTCTCCACCATGTCGACCGTGAACGGCTACAAGGAGCGGCTGGCCGCCAACCCGAACGCCTACGAACCGGCCGTGCTGGAAAAGATCAAATGGCGCATCGGCATCACCGGCAAGTCGTTCAGGCTGGCGCACAAAAACGGCGTGAAGATCGCGTTTGGCACCGACGCCGGCGTGTCCAAGCATGGCCGCAACGCCGATGAATTCGAGTACATGGTGGAGTTCGGCATGACCCCGGCAGAAGCGATCAAGGCCGCCACCGTCAATGCCGCCGACCTGCTGGGTGTGTCCGCCGTGGCCGGCACCCTGGAAGCGGGCAAGGCGGCCGATATCATTGCCGTCAACGGCGATCCGCTAAAGGACGTGAAGGTCCTGAAGCAGGTACCGTTCGTGATGGCGGCCGGCCAAATCTTCAAGCAGGAATGAGCGACCCGCAAATTTCGCTTGCGTTACCGAAGTAATTGCAATAAATTCAATCCATGAGCAAGAATTCGTTCGTGGAGATGAACTGCCCGATCGCCCAAACCCTTGAACAGGTCGGCGAATGGTGGACCTTTGTCATCCTGCGCAATGCGTTCTGCGGCATGAGCCGCTTCCAGGATTTCCAGCGCCACCTCGGCATCAGCACCAGCATCCTGGCGCGGCGGCTGGAAAAACTGGTAGAAAACGGCATCCTGCTGCGCCAGCCCTCCACCGAAGACGCACGCATCGTCCATTACCGCCTGACGGAAAAAGGCCGCGCGCTCGCTCCTATCCTCGCCGCGATGACGCTGTGGGGCGAGCAGTGGGCGCCGAATCCCAACGGTGCGCGGCTGACGATGGTGGAAAAGGCGACCGGCCTGCCGGTGGCCGGCGTCGGCATCCGCGCGGCGGATGGGCGCGAGCTGCAACCCGAAGAAATCGAGACGGTGGCCGGTCCCGGCGCCGATGACAAGACGCACGCCCTGGTGCGTATCAGAGAGGAGACTGCATGACCGCTGAAAAATCCTGGCTGATGTCCTACCCCGATGGCATTCCCGCCACCATCGATCCCGACCTGTATGGCTCCCTGCCGCACCTGCTGGAAGAATCGTTCTCGCGCTTCTCCGAACGCCAGGCCTACGCTTGCATGGGCAGCACCATGAGCTATCGCGAATGGGACCGTCACTCGCGCAAGCTGGCGGCCTGGCTGCAGCAACGCGGCCTGCCGAAAGGCGCAAGGGTGGCGGTGATGATGCCGAATGTGCTGCAATATCCCATCGCCGTAGCGGCCGTGCTGCGCGCGGGCTTCACGGTGGTCAACGTCAACCCGCTCTACACGGCACGCGAGCTGGAACACCAGTTGGCCGACTCCGGTGCGGAAGCGATCTTCATTCTCGAGAACTTCGCCACCACGCTGGAGGCGGTGCTGCCGCGCACCCGCATCAGGCATATCGTCGTCGCCAGCATGGGCGACATGTTGGGATTCGGCAAAGGCGCCCTGGTCAACTTCGTGGTGCGCAAAGTGAAGAAGCTGGTGCCGGCCTTTACCCTGCCACACGCGGTGCCGTTTCGCACCGCCCTTCGCGCCGGCGCCGAGCTGGAGCTGCACAAGGCTGACGTGGGACATGACGACATCGCCTTCCTGCAGTACACGGGCGGCACCACTGGCCTGTCGAAAGGCGCGATGCTCACCCACCGCAATGTGATTGCGAACATGCTGCAGAACGATGCGTGGGCCGGGCCGGCTTTGCTCAAGGAACGCGATGGCAAGCAGGTTGTGACGGTATGCGCGCTGCCCCTTTACCACATCCTCGCGCTGAACGCCTGCATGCTGATGGGCGCGCGCTGGGGCGCGATGAACCTGCTGGTGCCGAACCCGCGCGACATGGCGGGCTTCGCGAAGGAGCTGGCAAAGTACCGCGTCAATTTCTTCCCGGGCGTGAATACGCTGTTCAATGCCTTGCTGAACCAGCCCGAGTTGGCCAAGGTCGACTTCTCCGGCTTGCGCATTACGCTGGGCGGGGGCATGGCCGTGCAGCAGGTGGTCAGCGAACGCTGGCTGAAGCTGACGGGCTCTCCAATCCTGGAAGGCTACGGCTTGTCCGAAACTTCGCCGACAGCGACACTGTGCCGCCCGGACCAGCAGGGCTTCAGCGGCACCATCGGCCTGCCGGTGCCATCTACCGAAGTGGCGATCCTCGACGAGGATGGCAAGCCCCTGCCCTTCGGCCAGCCGGGCGAAATTGCCATCCGCGGCCCGCAGGTGATGGCAGGCTACTGGCACAGGCCTGCGGAGACTGCAAACGTCATGACGCCCTCCGGCTATTTCAAATCCGGCGACATCGGCATCATGGATGAACAAGGCTATGTACGCATAGTCGACCGCAAGAAGGACATGATCCTGGTCTCCGGCTTCAACGTTTATCCGACTGAAGTGGAATGCGTGGTGGCGGCGCATCCGATGGTGCTCGAATGCGCCTGTATCGGCGTGCCCGATGCCAGTTCGGGAGAAGCCGTGAAGCTGTTCGTCGTGCGCCGCGATCCATCGCTCACCAGCGAACAGTTGATGGACTATTGCAAGCAGCAGCTGACTGCCTACAAAAAGCCCAGGCACATCGAATTCCGCGACAGCCTGCCCAAATCCAACGTCGGCAAGATCCTGCGCCGCGAACTGCGCGACGTCCCGCACGAAGAAAAAGCAGCTGCTTAAGCGACTGCATGCCGGCCGAATTTGCCCAGGCTTAAAGGGCTTCCCTTACGGATTGTGCCTATGGAAAATCCCCGGCAACGGCGCCTATAATGGCTGGGCGAACCGGCACGCTATTGCCGCCCTCGGAGATACCGCATGAAACATTTGATCGTTGCCAGCCTGGCCCTCGCCCTGACCGTGCCTGCCTTTGCAAGTACCACCACCCACGCCAAGTCCACTGCTACCCACCACAAAGCCAGCTCGACCGCCAGCAAGCACCACGTGGCCAAGAAAAAGACCACGGCGCATCATAAGACTGCGAAGGCAACCACCCAGCACAAGCACGCATGATTTTCGTCTGGGGCAGGAAGGCGGTCTACACCCACGCCGGCTACGTCGCTGATTTCTGCCCCGTATGCCGGGCGGCCCGTGCGTTCTCCGTGCAACGCATTGGCATGGCCTGGCATGTGTACTACATCACCGTTTCCAAAGGCGAGCTGGCCGGATACCAGCGTACCTGCTGCGATTGCGGCATGGTGCTGCCGATGGAGGTCGGGCATTACACCCAGTTGAGCGCCGAACAGCTTCCGCTGGTGCAGCTCGAGCAAACCACCAATCCCCACCTGTCGATCCGCCACGCCGATGCACTGGCCGCTGCCGCGCGTTTGCGCGAAGCCCCTTTGCTGCTCGATGAATCGGAGCGCCGCCGCCAGATCGATGCCGCCCTGCGCCTGCAGGCCGACGCACTCGACGCTTACGAAGCGACTACCCGCCTCGACCGCGAAGTATGGTGGACCATCGGCGGCGCATTCTCGTTTTGCGCCCTGGTGCTTGCGGCATTGCGCCAGCAGGCGCCGGAAAACCTGGACAACGGTTTCATCATCGCCTTCTTCCTCAGCCTGGGCGCCGTTGCCTGGCAACTGAGCCAGATGGGAGAACGCTTCCTGCGCCGCGACACCCTGCCGAAGCTGGCCCGTTCGCTGGCGCCACTGCAGCCCAACGCGGCGGAACTGGACGAAGCCTTCGAGCGCATGCGCGAACAAGGCCGCAGGCTGGCCAAGCGCATCGACAGCGCACGCGTACAGCAAGCCATCAGCGCCCTGCGCGGCTAAGCCAGCGCCAGCGCATCAAGCAGCGACTCGAGCTGTTGCAGGCGCGCTTCCATTTCGTCCAATTGCGGCGCGCTGCCGCCCATGCCGTGGAACGCTGTGTTGTGCAGCAGCGTATTGCGGAATTCCGATAGGCCGCGCGCTTCACGCAACAGCGCCAGCATTTGCTCACTCACCGATGGCGATTGCTGCTTCAGGCTGGCCTTGATACGGTCCAGGCGCTTGCCGAAGGTGAGTTTGCGCGTATCGTCGGTACCGATACTGCGCGCGCACAGGATGAACACGTGCGCCTCCAGCCGGGAGAACTCGTGGATAAAACTCCCCAGCAGCAGTTTCCATTGCTGGTCGGGTAGCAGGTCTGGCCTCATGCCGTTCATTCTACGCTGCGAATTCAATTGCGTTATCTTTCGATTCATCGTAGTTTACCTTTCGCTTTACCATAAAACTGAAAGGATATGGAGATGAAACGAAGAATTTCGCTGTTATTCCTTGCGTTTTCCGCTGCGGCAGCACTGGCAGGCACACCCTCCACCCGGGGCGCGAGCAACGATGCGGTTGTGGCCCTGGCCGGCAACGCCTTCGTCACGCGGGCCGACGCCGGCGCCACGGAGGTGATCAACAACAGCGGCCTGGCCAACTGGACCAGCGCCACCACCGTTACCAGTATCTGGTTCCGCATGTCAGCTGCCGGCAGCGCGACGTTGTCGCTGGATGCCAGCCTGGCAGGCGGCAAGTCGAGCAGGATCCGCGTTACCGCCAATGGCACGCCGTTCGAGGTCAACCTGACCAAGGGTGGCACGCGGACCTATGCCGTTGGGTCCATCAACGTGCCCACCGCAGGCTATGTGCGCGTGGACCTGCAGGGCCTCGGCAAGTCCGGCGCTTACTATGGCGACGTCTCGGCACTCCGCGTCAACACCGCCAGCACGCTCAACTACGCCAACGACGCAGCCAACTACTACTGGTCGCGCCGCGGCCCATCGGTCCACCTGGGTTACACGGTGCCGGCCAACACGGAATACTTCTACAACGAAGTGACGGTGCCGGCCGGCGAAGACAACATCGGCTCCTACTTCATGGCGAACGGTTTCAATGGCGGCTATTTCGGCATCCAAGTCAATTCGCCAACCGAGCGCCGCGTGCTGTTCTCGGTCTGGGATGCCGACAATGGCGCCAAGACCACGCTGGTGCGCAAGGGCCCGAACGTGGTAGACAACAGCTTTGGCGGAGAAGGCACGGGAGGCCAGTCCTACCTGCTGTACAACTGGGCCGCCGGCAATACCTATCGCTTCCTCACCCGCGCCCTGCCGGATGGCGCTGGCGGCACCGACTTCTCCGCCTGGTTCTACGCGCCGGAGACCAACGCCTGGCGCTTCATCGCAACGTGGAAGCGCCCTGCCACCGTCACCTACCACGCCGGCGTGTATTCCTTCCTCGAGAACTTCATCGACAGCAATGGCTATCTTGGCCGCAGCGTACAGTTCAACAAGCAGTGGGCACGCAGCACCGGCGGCAACTGGACCGAACTGGTGACGGCACGCTTCACCGGCGATGCCACCGCCGCCAACGCCCAGCGCATGGACTACGCAGGCGGCTTGCAGAACGGAGCCTTCTACCTGCGCAATGGCGGCTTCTTCAGCCCGAACGTGCCGATCAACCAGAACTTCACCCGGCCGGCGACCGGACAGGCGCCTACGGTCGACATCAGCACCCTGCCGTAGACATTTTTGTATCCCAGTGTATCTGGCGCCATGCCAGATACACAACTTGCCAAAACGGCCAACGACACCGACACACCCGGTACACACTGCCCCCTTAATCTGGTCACACCTTAACCAAGGAGACCAAGATTATGAAAACCACCTACGCAGGACTCGCAGCAACCCTGGCCATCGCACTGTGCACCTCCGCCGCACATGCCGCCGAACCGAAGAAGGAAATGGAGAAGTGCTACGGCGTGGCGAAAGCCGGCCAGAACGACTGTGCCGCAGGTCCTGGCACCTCGTGCGCAGCAACCTCCAAAGTCGATTACCAGGGTGACGCCTGGGTGCTGGTAGAAAAAGGCACCTGCACCTCCATCAAAACCCCTAAGGGCTACGGCTCGCTGAAGGCGAAATGATGCAGCGCGCATTTGCCGCCATGATCGCGCTGGCCGCCGGCATCGCAGGCTCGGCACACGCCGCAGAGCCTGCGGCCTCTCCGGCCGCAAAGAACATTGTGATCGTGCCGGGCGCCTTCATCGATGCTTCGAGCTGGCGCGTGGTGCACGACACGCTGCGCCTGAAGGGCTTCAACGTCACCGTCGCCCAACTGCCCCACACCTCGCTCGATGACGACATCGCGATTGCCCGCAAGGCGATCTTCCAGCAATTCGGCAACGTGATCGTGGTTGGCAATGGCATTGGCGGCGCAGTGATGTCGAACGTGGCCACCGGCGACAAGGTGAAAGCGCTTGTCTACGTCGCGGCCTTGATGCCGGAAGTCGGCGAAACCGCGCAGCAGCTGCTGTCGTCGATGCCTGGCGCCGGCGAAGGCGTGAAGCCAGACCGTGCAGGCTTCCAGTTCTACGACAGTGCGCGTTTCCACGCCGACCTGGCTGCCGACCTGACGCCGAACCGCGTCAACTTCATGGCGGCCTCGCAGGTCCCGGTCAGCAATGTGCTGATGGGGACACCCAGCTGGTTCGCCATGTGGCACCAGAAGCCTAGCTTCGGCATTGTCGCCACCCAGGACCGCCTGGTGAACCCGGAGCTGCAGCGCTGGATGTACAAGCGTGCCGGCGCCAAGGTCACTGAAATCGCAGCCAGCCATGCAGTACAGGTTTCGCAGCCGGAAGCGGTCGCGAAAGTTATCGAAGACGCTGCTCTCAGCGTCCAGTAAGTCCCACAGCCCCACCCCAACCAAAGGAGATTCATCATGAGTATCGCTACCAAAACCCGCGCTGGCCTGGCCGGCGCCGCCGCCCTGATCGCACTGGCATCCCTGTCCGCACCGTCCTTCGCCGCTGAAAAAGTGAAGGAAGAACCGGGCCGCTGCTACGGCATCAACACCTGCAAGGGCACCAGCCTGTGCGCCACCGCCAAGAACGACTGCAAAGGCCTGAACCAGTGCAAAGGCCAGGGCGTGCTGGTGA
>Ga0209130_1001453_pt1 | contig 15638 bp, 14 predicted proteins | sample AraplaMF_Cvi_mLB_FD_184264 | JGI IMG/M metagenome (GOLD analysis project Ga0209130, IMG submission 184264) | Arabidopsis root microbial communities from the University of North Carolina, USA - plate scrape MF_Cvi_mLB (SPAdes) (version 2) | ecosystem: Host-associated > Plants > Roots > Endosphere...
ACAGCGATGACAGGACGTTTACAAGAAAAAGTAATCGTCATTACAGGAGCTTCTAGTGGAATTGGAGAACAAGTTGCGATGCAAGTTGCAGCGCAAGGCGCGATTCCTGTATTAATAGCGCGGACAGAAGAAAAACTACGAGTATTAGCTGGAAAGATTAAAGCGACTTACAATACGCCTTGCTATTATTACGTATTAGATGTAAGTGAAGAAGCAGAGATTGATACTGTTTTTGCAAGAATATTAAAGGATGCAGGGCAGATTGATATATTGGTAAACAATGCTGGTTTTGGTATTTTCAAAACGTTTGAAGAAGCGTCCATGACTGAAGTGAAAGATATGTTTCAGGTCAATGTATTTGGATTAGTAGCTTGTACGAAAGCAGTATTACCTCATATGTTAGAGAGAAATAGTGGACAAATCATTAATATTGCTTCGTTAGCAGGGAAAATTGCAACGCCAAAATCTAGTGCGTATGCAGCAAGCAAACATGCGGTATTAGGATTTACGAATAGCTTACGCATGGAGCTCTCAAATACAAATATTCATGTAACAGCGATTAATCCAGGGCCAATTGACACAAACTTTTTTGATATTGCTGATCAATCAGGTACATATGTAAAAAATATGGGACGTTACATGTTAAAGCCAACATACGTAGCAGAGCAAATTGTAAAAGTGATGCAAACGAAAAAGCGTGAAGTGAATTTGCCAAAATGGATGAGTGTTGGGCCAAAACTTTTTGCGTTATTTCCAGGTTTTTTTGAACGTATAGCAGGTAAATCATTAAGTAAAAAATAGGAGATTTCCATTTGGAAATCTCCTATTTTTTATTTTCCCGTAATATATTCATAAACAATATCCTCAATTGCTTCATATACATCGATATTAGGTTCCGAACCAATGGTTGTTTGGACACTTTGAATTAAAGTTTCCCGATCCTCTTTTGAAATAGGTTTACATTGATATTGCCGAAAACTTTTTATCAACATCTTTTCAATTAATTTTTCATTCATGTTTTTCCCCGCTTGCATGTATAAATGTATTGTTTTTATTGTACTTGAAGTATAGAAAAAATACTAGCGTACATCAAAGGTGTATAAAAATTCATGTATAATTATTGTTTTTCTAGAAAAATTACGTTTTTAAAACTTTTAAAATTAATAAATATTTAATTGACTCTATAAATATACAATATTATAATCATATTTAATTTAAAGAATCGATATAAGGAGGAGCATATGAAAGTCGCGATTATTGGAGCAACTGGATATGGAGGAATTGAGTTAATAAGGTTGTTACATCATCATCCATATTTTTCGATTACATCTGTCCATTCTTTTTCACAAGTAGGGGAACGAATAACAAATGTATATCCGCACTTACAAAATTTTATTGTCCATACGTTACAAGAAATCGACGTGGATGTAATAGCGAAGGAGGCTAGTATTGTATTTTTAGCGACACCAGCAGGGGTTTCGGCGGAGCTGACGCCCCGCTTGCTAGCGTCTGGTTTAAAAGTTATTGATTTATCAGGTGATTTCCGTATGTTGAATCCTTGTACATATGAAACATGGTATAAAAGGCCTGCTGCAAAGGAAGAAATTCTTCAAAAGGCAGTGTATGGATTAAGTGAATGGAAAAAGTTAGCTATTAAAGAAACGGAATTGGTTGCAAATCCAGGATGTTTTGCAACAGCGGCACTGCTAGCAGCTGCGCCATTAATGCGGGGCGGGATGATAGAGGAAGACTCACTTATTATCGATGCGAAATCAGGGGTGTCAGGAGCGGGAAAAACACCGACAACAATGACTCATTTTCCAGAGCTGTATGATAATTTCCATATTTATAAAGTGAATGAGCACCAGCATGTTCCAGAGATTGAACAAATGCTTGGTGAGTGGAATAAACAGGCGAAACCAATTACATTTAGTACACATTTAATTCCGATATCGAGAGGGATTATGGTTACTCTCTATGCAAAAGCAAAACGAGATATCCATGCACAGATATTAGAGAAGCTATATGAAGAAACGTATTGTCATGCTCCTTTTGTTCGTATCCGTTCTAAAGGAGAGTTTCCAAGTCCAAAAGAAGTAAGGGGTTCAAATTATTGTGACATTGGAGCGGCTTATGATGAACGAACAGGACGTATTACAGTAGTTTCCGTTATCGACAATATGATGAAAGGAGCGGCTGGGCAAGCAATTCAAAATGCAAACTTATTAGTAGGTCTGGAGGAAACGGCGGGATTACAATATATGCCGCTCTATCCATAAGGGGGAAGAATGATGATTAGAACAGATTCTATTATAAAAGTTGCAAGTGGATCAATTGTAACGCCAAAAGGTTTTGCAGCGATTGGTACCCAGGTTGGGTTGAAAAAAGGGAAAAAAGATATGGGAGCAATTGTTTGTGATGTTCCTGCTAATTGCGGAGCTGTTTATACAACAAATCAATTTCAAGCTGCGCCAGTACAAGTTACAAAAGAAAGTATAGCTGTGGAAGGAAAGCTACAAGCAATTGTTGTAAATAGCGGAAATGCAAATGCATGTACAGGTGTACAGGGGTTACAAGATGCGTATGAAATGAAAACGTTGGCTGCGAAACAATTCCAGCTAAAAGAAAATCATGTAGCAGTTGCTTCAACAGGTGTCATTGGAGTTTCTTTACCAATGGAAGCAATTCGTACTGGTATTTCCTATCTCGTACCATCGAAAGAAAAAGAGAAGGCAGCTTCCTTTTATGAAGCGATATTAACAACGGATCTTGTTATAAAGCAATCATGTTATCAGTTTATGATTGAAGGAAAAGAAGTGACGATTGCAGGGGCAGCAAAAGGTTCTGGTATGATTCATCCGAATATGGCAACGATGCTTAGCTTTATTACAACAGATGTAAATATAGAACAAGAAGCACTCCAGCTAGCATTATCACAAGTTACGAATCATACATTTAATCAAATTACTGTGGACGGTGATACATCTACAAATGATATGGTCGTTGTAATGGCAAGTGGGTTATCAGGAACAACTGCTATTTATACGAATCATACGGAGTGGGAGAAGTTTATGTTTGCTTTGCAAAAGGTATGTGAGGACTTAGCGAAGCAAATTGCTAAAGATGGTGAAGGTGCTACTAAGTTAGTTGAAGTAAATGTATACGGAGCACGAACAGTAGAAGAAGGGAATAAGATTGCGAAACAAATTGTTGGCTCAAGTCTTGTGAAAACTGCAATGTATGGTGAAGATGCAAATTGGGGCCGCATTATTAGTGCGATTGGTCAAAGTGGAGTTGTTATTGATCCTATCGCTGTTGATATTGCTGTTCAGTCTATTCCTGTTTTACAAAGCAGCGAGCCACAAGCGTTTTCTCAAGAGGAAATGAAACAAAAATTAAAGGAATCTGAAATTGTTATTGATGCTCATTTGCACCTTGGAGGAGAGAAAGGAAGAGCTTGGGGCTGCGACTTAAGCTATGACTATGTGAAAATAAATGCTTGTTATCGTACGTAAGGAGAGAGAAGATGAGCGAGTATATCGTAGTAAAATGCGGTGGTAGTATGCTAGAACGTTTAGAACATGTGTTTTTTGAATGTATAGAGCAGCTGAAGAAAAAATATCAAGTTATTGTTGTTCATGGCGGTGGAGCAGAAATTGATGCAAAGCTAAAGCGATTTAATATTCCAATTGAAAAGAAGAATGGATTACGTGTGACGACAAAAGAAGTGATGAATGTTGTTCAAATGGTTTTATGCGGAAGCACGAATAAAAAAATGGTGATGAATTTTCAAAAGCATGGCTTGCATGCAATCGGAATCTCTGGTTGTGATGGGAAATTACTTCAAGTTCAGCCTTTTGATGAGGATATTGGATATGTTGGTGAAGTTAGCGGTGTAGAGACTTCACTATTAAAAGGGTTACTAGATTTGAATTATATTCCGGTTATTGCTCCAATTGGGGTAAGAGGAAACCAGGTTTATAACATAAATGCAGATACAGCCGCAGCCGGAATTGCAGCTGCGCTGGGGGCGAAAGAACTTATTTTTATTACGGATGTAGATGGGATATTGTTCGAAGGGAAGTTGTTAACGAAAGCGGATGAAGCTGAGATCCTACGTCTGATAGAAAAAGAAATTATTACAGGGGGGATGATTCCGAAAGTGCAGGCTGCTCTCACCTCAATACAGATGGGAGTCGAGCATGTCAGCATTGTAAATGGTACAAAACATTTTGTAGGAACATCAGGGGAGTGGGTTGGAACGACGGTAACAAAAGGGGTGAATATCGTATGAGTAGTCATATATTTCCGACATATGGGAGACGCAGTGTTGAAATTGTTCAAGGAACCGGAACAAAAGTGATAGATGAAAGTGGGGAAAAGTATTTAGATTTTACTTCTGGAATTGCTGTATGTAATTTAGGACATTGTCATCCTGTACTTGTAGAAGCAGTAAAAAAGCAATTACAGGAAATTTGGCATATATCAAATCTTTTTCCGCACAAGGCACAAGAAAAGGTAGCTGAATTGCTAACAGAGGGGCGTGAGTTAGATTACGTGTTTTTTTGTAATAGCGGGGCAGAAGCCAATGAAGCAGCGCTTAAACTAGCGCGGAAGCATACGGGGAAATCTCTTGTTTTAACATTTCAGCAATCTTTCCATGGAAGAACATTTGGAACGATGAGCGCAACGGGGCAAGAGAAAGTAAAAAAGGGATTTGGTCCACTTCTTCCATCTTTTTCACATATTCCCTTTAATGATATAGCCGCGCTCAGGGAGACAATGAATGAAGAAGTAGCTGCAGTTATGGTGGAAGTTGTTCAAGGTGAGGGTGGCGTCTTACCTGCTGATATTTCCTTTTTGCAAGAGATTGAGAAGTTATGTAGACAATATGGTGCTCTTTATATAATCGACGAGGTGCAAACGGGTATGGGAAGAACGGGAACGTTGTTTGCTTATGAACAGACCGGAACATCCCCAGATATCGTTACAGCGGCAAAGGCGCTTGGAAATGGGATCCCGGTTGGGGCAATGCTTGGAAAGAAAGAGCTTATGACTGCTTTTTCAGCGGGGACTCATGGTTCAACATTTGGCGGAAATTACATTGCAATGACAGCAGCAAAAGAAGTACTACAAATTATAAAACAACCTTCATTTTTACAAGAAGTAAAAGAAAAGGGAGAATACTTCCTGCAAAAATTAAAGAAAGAATTACTTGATGTTGAATGGATTACTAATATTCGAGGGAGAGGACTTATGATTGGAGTCGTTTGTAAGTGTGACGTCACATTCATTATAGAACAGTTAGAAAAAGAGGGGCTTCTTGTATTGCAAGCTGGAACAAATGTTTTGCGACTTTTACCACCACTCATTGTAACGAATGAAGAAATAGACGAAGCAGTAAATATGATAAAAAGAGTGATTTGTACACAAAAATCACCAATATTATAAGGGGGAAATTCTATGTCAACTATACAAGTACCGAAATTACAAACGAAAGATCTTTTAACATTAGAAGAACTGACGCAAGAGGAGATAATTGCGCTAATTGAATTTGCAATGTATTTAAAAAAAGAGAAGCATGAACCTTTATTAGAAGGGAAAATATTAGGGTTAATTTTTGATAAACATTCAACTCGTACGCGTGTTTCTTTCGAAGCAGGAATGGTACAACTCGGTGGACATGGAATGTTTCTAAGTGGAAAAGAAATGCAACTTGGCAGAGGAGAAAGTGTTTCAGACACAGCAAAAGTATTATCTCATTATATTGATGGAATTATGATTCGTACATTCTCGCACGCAGATGTAGAGGAGCTTGCGAAAGAAGCAAGTATTCCTGTTATTAATGGATTGACAGATGATCATCATCCGTGTCAGGCATTAGCTGATTTGATGACAATTTATGAAGAAGTTCATACATTTAAAGGGATTAAACTTGCTTACCTAGGGGATGGAAATAATGTATGTCACTCTTTACTGCTAGCAAGTGCAAAAGTCGGTATGCATATGACAGTGGCGACTCCCCCGGGGTATGAACCGAATGAACAAATTGTAAAGCGTGCACTAGAAATTGCAAATGAGACGGGAGCAAATATTGAAGTTTTGAATGATCCGGAGTTGGCAGTGAAAGGTGCTGACTTTATCTATACCGATGTTTGGATGAGCATGGGGCAAGAAGATACGGAAGGGAAATACCAATTATTTCAACCGTTTCAAGTGAACGAAAAACTTGTTCAGCATGCGAAAGCAACGTATCGCTTCTTACATTGTTTACCCGCTCATCGTGAAGAGGAAGTAACAGGAGAAATTATAGATGGATCGCATTCTGTTGTCTTTGCGCAAGCAGGGAATCGATTGCACGCTCAAAAAGCATTATTGGTAAGTCTACTTCAAAACATCAAAAAACCTTCCTAATCGGGGAGGTTTTTTTGTTACGAAATGTCTGATGTATATTTGGTGAATGTTCTTTGTATCATTTATAATAAGATGAAGTTAGTATAAGTGAAGTTAAATAGGGTTGTTTGTGTCGTAGTATTAAGTTCATACTACGAAGAGAAAAAACTATTAAAGAGATGATAATTGTGCAAACAGGTAAAAAAACATATTCATTTTTTCAACGTATTTGGAGAGTGCTTAAATTTCATTATTATAAGTTGCTCCGGTCGCCAGAAGGAGCGAAGAAAGTGTCACGTGGATTTGCGATTGGATTTGCTTTGGAAATGTTGGTGATTTATACAGCGTCACTTGTTTATCTTATTTTTTATCCAATTGTACGCTTAGCAAAGGGATCTTTTCCAGCAGCGGTTATTGGTAATATTATCGGAAAAATATCATTTCTTCCGGTAATTTTGTTTCCGTTTGCGTATGCATTAGGGAAAACTTTATATCCATTTGAAATAAAGGTAATTCAGCATAAACCATATACAATATCTGATCTTTTCTCGAGTAATATTTTTATTATGTTAAAGAGCTTATTACAGAGTGAAGTATATGTATTAATTGGGATGACAATTTTCGGGGTTGTATTTGGAGTAATATCTTATTTTGTTGTGCATTATTTATATGAAAAGAACCGTAAGTTACGTTTGAAAAAAAGAAAAAAACGCGCGAGAGAACCACTTGTACAAATATAAAGAATGTCACATTCATTTTCCGCCTTGAATATGCTTAAAAAAGGAGGGTGAATGAATGTATTATTACTATGTACCTCAAGCATACTCATATGTGCATTATTATCCTGTTCCTTATACAAGGCAACAGTTTGAAACATATCAGCAAGCGCAGCCTTCTCCGGAGCAAAAACCATACTTAACAACATGGCCGTATTCAAATGTATATTATGGAAACTATTATGAATCATAAAGCTGCTTCCTTTGGAAGCAGCTTTATACGTTTGTTTTCAAAATTAAATTTTGGATCGTTTGAAGCGAGTGAATGAGTTGTTCACGATCGCTTTCCGATAATGTTTGAAAGTTTTCTTTTAGTTTGTCTAAAATGAATTGTTGATATTGACTTACTGACGATTTCCCTTCTAGTGTTAGAGAAATTAAAATGACTCGTCGATCTTTTTCGCTGTAATGACGCTCTATAAGTTCTTCTTGAATCAATTTATTTAATAGAGGTGTCATGTTGGGCCTTGAAATCGCTAATCGCCTTCCGATTTCTGACACTGCTAATGTGCCACGTTCATGCAATAGCAGTAACACCTGTGTATGTGACGGTGGCATGTGCCTTTGTGAAGAAAACTCTCCAGGAAGCATAAATTTGCGATAAAAAAGAGGCACTAACGAAAGAAGATGATCAACAATACGTTCCCATTCGCGTGATTCCATATAAAGGCCCCCTTCCATTATCATTGTAACAAAAAAAGGTACCGTATAAAAATAGAATTGTTCGTTTTTGTTTTAATATTTGTAGGATAGAACTTGTTTAGTAAACGCGTTGGCAATAATTTCATAACCTTTATCATTTGGATGTACTTGATCGTACAGTAATTCTTTTTTATCATTTGGTATTAATTTTCGAATTGGTAAAACAATGGACGGTTGATTCGCTTTTGAAATTGAGTAAACCGCATCATTCCAGCCATCTAAAAACATATCTGCATAAGAAGCAATTGAATCATCGAGTTGTAGAGGGTTATAGAGCTCAGATAGAATGAGTAAAGCATTTGGGTTGAGAGTTCGAACTGTCTTTACAATGTTTTTTACGTCTTCTTCAAAATGAGTTTTTTCTTTATTTAACATTTTAATACCATCTATAACACCTACATCACGATTTAAACGGAATAAATTATTTCCTCCAATATTAATGGTAATTATATTTGCTTCTTTAATTTTTTGCTGCACTTCTTCTGCCTGAATTTTTTGAACGAGACGATCTGTTGTAAGTCCGTTCACTCCAAGGTTTTCTACTCTAATCGGTTTGTGAATTTGTTCCTCTATTTGCTTGGAAGCTAATTCGGAAAACCCTCCTTGTGTCGAGCCATATCCCTTTGCAAGCGAATCTCCTAACACAAGATGATAAAAAGAGTCATTTGTTTGTTTATCAATCCAATGAGGAGTAGATGATGCTGATTTTTCTTTTTGTTTTGTTGTCTCATCGTTCTTTTCAAAATGCGAATAAGAAATGATTAGAAGGAGGAGACAAACAATAATTAAGATGACTTTTTTCATAAATTCATCCTCCTTGTAATTGGTAATTGTATCATATTCAACGGTATAAGCAATGGAAGGGCTTATTATATCTTTATGGAAATTTTACAATAACTTTACAGAAAATTTGTAGAAGTATGTCAAAAAATATTGACGATATGAAAGTAAGTTAGATATGATAATGTCAGATAAGGTGAAACTTCCATCAGTGGGGGATTTTCTTCATCCCTTCACCTGATGGTTAGTTGAACCAATCGGGCTTTTACGGGCAGTTGATCCCCCATCTAACTTTTTTGCTTCTGCTAAATTTTAAGGTGAGGATCTTACTGCCCGCAAATAGCGGGATAAGTGAATAGGCGTCACTCTAATATTCTAATATGAGGAAATAAGAGAATGAAGGTAGAGAATACTTTATTAGAGTTTGATGAAAAGTTCATTTTATTTGTTTTTAAAGGGACAATTTAATAAGGGGGATTTTTTGTGAAGAAATCAAAGAAAGCGCTAGCAGGAGCGACGCTTGCATTAGGTGTTATAGCACCTCAAGTAATGCCAACTATTGCTCATGCAGAGGGACAAGCAGAGGAGAGTACAGTTAAATTACGAATCTTAGAAACTTCTGATATTCATGTTAACTTAATGAACTACGATTATTATCAAACGAAAACAGATAATAAAGTTGGTTTAGTTCAGACAGCAACTCTTGTAAATGAGGAACGTGCAAAAGCGAAAAACTCTGTACTATTTGATGATGGGGATGCTCTACAAGGGACGCCGCTTGGGGATTATGTAGCACAAAAAGGCTTGGATGGAGAGTATGTCCACCCTTTATATCGTTTAATGAATTTAATGAAGTATGACGTCATTTCTCTTGGAAACCATGAATTTAACTACGGTTTGGACTATTTAAAGAAGGCAATTAGTAAAACACAGTTCCCAGTAATTAATTCAAATGTGTATCTAGACGATCATGATAATGATGAAGCGAACGATAAACACGCCTTTGAAAAGTATCATATTTTTGAAAAAGTGGTAACAGATGAAGCTGGCAAAACACAAAAAGTGAAAATTGGTGTAATGGGCTTTGTACCACCGCAAATTATGGGCTGGGATAAAGCGAATTTAGAAGGAAAAGTAAAAGCGAAAGACATTGTACAAACGGCGAAAGAATTGAGACAGGAAATGAAAGATAAAGGTGCAGATATCATTGTTGCATTAGCGCACTCGGGTGTTGATAAAAACGGTTACAATCCTGGTATGGAAAATGCATCGTATTATTTAGCAACAGAAGCTTCTGTTGATGCAGTGTTAATGGGACACTCCCATACGGTAGTAACGGACAAGTTTAACGATGTTCCAGTTGTAATGCCTGGTGTTTTCGGAAGTAATCTAGGTATCATTGATATGGAACTGAAAAAAGTAAATGGCAAGTGGGAAGTACAAAAAGATAAATCGGTTCCAAGCGTTCGTCCAATTTCTGATAGTAAAGGAAATGCATTAGTAGAATCTGATAAGAATTTAGTTAATGAAATAAAAGACGATCATGAAGCAACGATTAAATATGTAAATACACCTGTCGGTAAAACGACAGCACCAATTAACAGTTATTTTTCACTTGTACAAGATGATCCATCTGTACAGCTTGTAACGAATGCTCAAAAATGGTATGTAGAAAAGCTATTTGCAGAAAATGGACAGTACAGCAAATATAAGAGACTCCCAGTTTTATCTGCAGGGGCGCCTTTTAAAGCAGGCGGCCGAAATGGTGCAACTTATTATACTGATATTCCAGCAGGGACTTTAGCGATTAAAAACGTTGCTGATTTATATGTATATCCAAATACTCTATATGCTGTAAAAGTAAATGGTGCGCAAGTAAAAGAATGGCTTGAAATGTCTGCAGGTCAGTTCAATCAAATTGATCCAAATAAAGCGGAGGAACAGTCATTAGTAAATGTAAACTATCCTACATATAACTTTGATATTTTAGATGGCGTAAAATACGAAATTGATGTGACACAACCAGCAAAATATGATAAAGATGGAAAAGTAGTAAATCCAAATGCGAATCGTATTGTAAACGTATCATATGATGGGAAACCAATCGCTGATGATCAAGAATTTATTGTTGCTACCAATAACTACCGTGGTAGTAGCCAAACATTCCCTGGTGTAAGTAAGGGAGAAGTTGTGTATCAATCTCAAGATGAAACGCGTCAAATCATTACGAAATATATGAAAGAAACACCTGTTATTAATCCAGCAGCAGATCAAAACTGGGCGTTTAAACCAATCGCTGCTGAAAAATTAAATACTACATTTGACTCTTCACCAAATGCGCAAAAGTACATTACAAAGGATGGGAAAATCTCTTATGTTGGTCCATCTGAAAATGAGTTTGCGAAATATGCAATTGATTTAACGAAAAAGAACGATGGAGATAAGCCGACACCGCCAACACCAGGTGAAGGAAACGGTGGGGATAAGCCAACAACACCGCCAACACCAGGTGAAGGAAATGATGGAGATAAACCAACAACACCGCCAACACCAGGTGAAGGAAATGATGGGGATAAGCCAACAACACCGCCAACGACAGATGAAGGAAATGGTGGGGATAAACCAACATCACCTACTGAAGGTGAAAATAAAGATACGAAAGAACATACAAATGTAAGTGAAGATAAAGAAACAAACGAAGTAGAGCGTGATTTACCAAAAACGGGAGCGAGTGTCTTCTCTACAATTGGAGCGGGACTTGCGTTTGTTGGAGCAGGCGTGTTTATGTTATTTAGACGAAAAAAAGCAAATAGATAATAACGTTCGCAAATAGAGGAATAAAGAAAAAAGGGATTACCACTATCGGTAATCCCTTTTTCTTTATATTTCATTTAAGAAACTGAAACAGTTTTTTCTTTTTTCCATGAAAGCCCGAATCCTGTGAATCCAACGATAATTGTAACGATTGGGCAAGCTAAGCAGAAAATTGAGTATGGAACATAATCAATTGTTGGAACGCTTAGTACGTTTGCTAAGAAGACGCCGCTTACGCCCCATGGTACAAGAGGATTAACAACTGTGCCTGCATCTTCTAGTACGCGTGATAAATTACGGCGTTCTAAACCGACTTCATCGTATTTGTTAGCAAATGCTTGTCCTGTTAAAACGATAGATAAGTATTGCTCACCAAGCAAGAAGTTAACTCCAATTGCTGTTGAAGCGGTAGAAATAATTAAACGAGTGCTTGTCTTAACGAAATTAGAAATAATGTTCATAAGCTGAGTAATAATGCCAATTCCTTGTAGTAACCCACCCATAGAAAGAGCAAGGAAAATAAGTGCAATTGACATAAGCATACTTTGTAATCCACCGCGTGATAATAAACTATCAATATCTTTTATGCCTGTCTTAGCAACATAGCCATCTTGCATAATTTTCATCAAATCAGCAAGTGATGTACCCGGCTTGAAAATAAAGAGAATGATAATACCAGCTACAATGCCAGCAAGTAAAGTTGGAACAGCCGGTACTTTTTTGAATGCGCATACGAATAGTAATAGAATCGGAATAAGTGTGACAATTGAAATGATTGTATTCTTTTCTAACGCATTTGTAAAAGTAGAGAAATCAACATTTCCTGAAGAACCACTTCCTAAAATGAAGAAAGCGATAAAGGCAATAATGAAAGCAGGAATTGTTGTCCAAAGCATGTTACGAATATGTTCAAATAGATCCACTCCTGTTACAGCAGGAGCTAAGTTTGTTGTATCTGATAAAGGAGACATCTTATCCCCGAAGAAAGCTCCAGAAACAATTGCACCAGCAATAAGTGCTGGATCGTATCCAAGAGCAGTACCCATTCCCATAAAAGCAAGTCCTACTGTCGCTGCTGTTGTAAAGGCGCTGCCGATACTTGTTCCGACAATTGCACAAACAACAAAGACTGTCGGGATGAAAATCTTTGGTGCTACAAGCCCGAATCCGTATACCATTAATGTTGGAATTGTCCCAGCAGCGATCCAAACGCTAATTAATACACCGACAAGTAAGAAGATGAAAATGGATGGAATACCAGCTGAAATACTACTTATCATTCCTTTTTCCATAGTAGACCAAGGGATTTTTTTAATAAATCCAAATGCTAATAATACAATAATGCCAAATAAAATTGGAATGTGTGGTGATGTTCCTAATTGAATAACGCTAAAGCCAATACAGAAAAAGATGAAAAATGTTAAAAGAATAGATTCAATTTTTGAAACCATTGTTTGCCCCTCCTAATAATCTAAAATAGTTCTTTTTTATATAAAATTCGCCAATATTGTATATTTCCTTCTAAAATTTAGAATTTTGCGACAAATTACCGGTAATTGTTTAGCATCATAAAAAAACGTCCCTGCATATAAATATGCAGGGACGAAAAGAATCGCGGTACCACCCTAGCTTGTGAAATGAACGTAGCACAAAATAAAGGGTCGTATAATATGCACCAACAGAAAATAAAAAACGCCCCTGCAGTATATGCAGGGACGAAAAAAATCGCGGTACCACCCTAAATTGTGAAACAGTTTCATTTCACCACTCTGTAGAAATAACGGTCCATAACCGTCTTTCACTACTCCAAACGTTTCGTAAAAGAAGCTCCAGGGGGTAATTCATAATTCGCTCTGTACTGGTTCGCACCGACCACCAGCTCTCTGAAATCAGAAAACGAAATACTACTAAATCCTATCATCGCCGATTCATATGATGTTAGTTAAATTTTTATCACATATCTATCACATATGTCAACATATATACTTATTATTTTTTTTAAGAAAATAACGAGAGAATGTTTTTTTTAGTTCTTATTTGTGCGTTATAATGAAAATAGAAAGGAGGGGAGTGAATGAAGAAAAAATTATTTCTTTTGACAACCTTACTTGTTCTTGGTGGAGGTGCTGGAATTTATACAGTATTTGCGGCATCACCAGATCAACCGAAATTAAAGGTTGAGCAAAAAGTAGAAACAAAGGAATTAGAGAAAGTCAAAGAAGAAAAGAATAGAGAGAAAACAGCTGCTAAATTAGGTGTTCCTCTTGAAGGAAAAACAGAAAGAGAAATTCAAAAAGAGTTAAATACAGCAAGGTTTGAAAAGCGTCATGAGCTGCTTATAGAACATGCAAAACAACTTGGAATTGATACTGAAGGGAAAAAAGACGAAGAGATTATTTTGGAAATCGGAAAGATTCAGCATGGAAAATAAAACGACTTATCTTATGATAAGTCGTTCTTTTTTAAGAACATTTACCTTTTAAAATAATTGACAGTATTTTAATTTTAATGTTAACTATATTTATATAAAAGTTAACATTAGGGGTGACAATTGTGACTGTTAGTAGCAATACAAGTAAAAGAACAACCTATACATATGAAGAGTTGGCTGAGAAAAATAAAGCATACGTATGGCATCCATTTACGCAAATGAAGGACTATTTAGCGGAAGATCCAGTTATTATTGAGCGAGGAGAAGGCCGTAAATTATATGACGTAAATGGAAATGGTTATTGGGATGGCGTTTCATCCATTTGGCTTAATGTTCATGGACATCATGTTCCTGAATTAGATAATGCAATTCGTGAACAATTAAATAAAGTCGCGCATTCGACTATGCTAGGACTTGCAAATGTGCCATCGATTTTACTTGCAGAAAAGATCATTGAAGTTGTTCCGGAAGGTTTGAAAAAAGTATTCTATTCAGATTCTGGTTCTACAGCTGTTGAAATTGCAATTAAGATGGCTTTTCAATATTGGCAGCATAAAGGAAAACCTAAAAAACAAAAGTTTATTACATTAAAAAAAGCATATCATGGAGATACAATTGGAGCTGTTTCAGTAGGAGCGATTGACTTGTTTCACCAAGTGTACAGTTCGCTCTTATTTGAAGCAATAAAAATGCCATATCCATATACATATCGTTCTCCTTATGGGGATGACAAAGAACAAATTGTTCAAAAACATTTGGAAGAAATGGAAAAGTTATTAAAAGAAAAACATGATGAGATTGCAGCTATTATTGTAGAGCCGTTAATGCAAGGTGCAGGCGGTATGATTACAATGCCGAAAGGATATTTAAAAGGTCTTCGAGATCTTTGTACAAAATATAATGTTTTATTTATTACAGATGAGGTGGCAACGGGATTTGGTCGTACTGGAAAAATGTTTGCTTGTGAACATGAAAATGTTACACCGGATATTTTAACAGCTGGAAAAGGCTTAACCGGTGGGTATTTACCGGTAGCTATTACTGTGACAACAGATGAAATTTATGATGCTTTTTTAGGTAGCTATGAAGAGCAGAAAACATTTTTCCATGGTCATAGTTATACCGGCAATCCATTAGGTTGCGCAGTTGCAATTGCTAATTTAGAACTTTATGAAAAAACAAATCTAGTAAAAGATGTTGCATACAAAGCAGAATATGTAGGGAAACAATTGGAAGCACTTTATGAATACAAACATGTTGGAGATATTCGTCAGTGTGGATTGATGGTAGGAATTGAACTTGTGAAAAATAAAGAAACGAAAGAGCCGTTTGAGTGGACGGAGCGAGTAGGCATGGAAGTGTGTAAGCGATCAAGAGAACTAGGAATGATTTTACGTCCGCTTGGTAATACCATTGTATTTATGCCACCGTTAGCATCTCAAGTAGATGAGATTGATGAAATGCTGCACATTTTATATCAAGCAATTGCAGATGTTACGGAGGGAGAATAATGGGTGGCTTTTTTATAACGGCAACGGATACGGAAGTGGGAAAAACAGTTGTTACAGGTGCATTAGCAGGAGTATTTAGAAATCGCGGGTATAACGTAGGGATATATAAACCATTGCAAAGCGGGCACATCGCTTCGAATCCAGAAGGGGATGCAGTTAGATTGAAAATGGCATCAGGAGTAATGACAGAGGCTGATCGCATTAGTCCTTATTCTATTGAAGAACCTCTCG
>Ga0209130_1001466_pt1 | contig 15508 bp, 11 predicted proteins | sample AraplaMF_Cvi_mLB_FD_184264 | JGI IMG/M metagenome (GOLD analysis project Ga0209130, IMG submission 184264) | Arabidopsis root microbial communities from the University of North Carolina, USA - plate scrape MF_Cvi_mLB (SPAdes) (version 2) | ecosystem: Host-associated > Plants > Roots > Endosphere...
TCTCGAGGAGGTAATGAAGCGTATGAAAACGATTCTTGCGGTTGCTGGTCTCATTTGGGTAATGTCTCACGGTTTTCCGATTTTTGAAGGAGAGCAAATTCGTAGTGCATTAAATAAAGAGTTTAATGATTATCATATTATTGATCGAAAAGATAATGTCGTTACAGTGCGTGTGAAAGATTGTTTCCATACAGTTACGGTTGCGAATGGGAACGTTACAAATGAATCAAAAATGTGCGATAAAAGATAAAAGAAAGAAGCTGACTCTGGCGTATCGCTCTAAGTCAGCTTTTTTTTCGTTTTCCGATAAGGAGTTTTTCAAACGCCTCGACAAATACATACATAAGAGTTGCGAGGACGCAAGTGAGCAATACACTGAGCAAGACGAGTGTGAAGTTAAAGACTTGGAATCCATAGCTAATTAAATAGCCAAGTCCTTGTTTAGAAACGAGGAGTTCTCCAAAAATAACACCGACCCACGATAAGCCAACATTCACTTTTAACGTTGAAATAATTGCAGGGAAAGATGAAGGGAGAATAACGTGCGTATAGCATTGCCATTTATTTGCGCCAAATGTGTCCATGACCTTTATATAGTTGGAATCGACTTCTTGAAATGCGCTGTAAATAACGAGAATGGTAATGATGATGGAGATGATTACTCCCATTGCGATAGAAGATGAAATGTTTGGACCAAAAATAACAATGATAATTGGACCGAGTGCAACTTTTGGCATTGCATTTAGGACGACGAGATAAGGATCAAGTACACGGGCCAAAAGTGGCATCCACCAAAGGAAAGTAGCAATAATAGCTCCGAGTACAGTTCCGAGAATAAAACCTACTCCGGTTTCCAGTAATGTCGTCCATATGTGAATCCAAAGTGAACCGTCAATCCATTTCGCTAAGAAGAGATCCCAAATGCTCGAAGGAGAGCTAAAGAGTAAAGGATCAATCCACTCCTTTTTACTAGCTATTTCCCATAGTGCAAAAAAGAGGATGAGCAGTAAGAGCTGTAAAGAACGTGCTAACCATGCGCGCCTACGTTCTTTTTTTCGAAACTGTTCATGTAGTTGGTTTATATTATCCAAGTCGTTCCAACTCCTTCCATATTTCTTGGAAGAGGGATGGGAAGTTATGGTGGTGGCGTGCTTCTAACGGTGATAAGGAACGAATACTTTCTGGGACGATGAACGTTTTTGCAATTTTTCCAGGGTTCGCCTGCAGTAAATAAATGCGATCACTCATCGCGATTGCTTCTTCAATATCGTGTGTCACGAGTAGAGATGTTTTTTTATAGTTACGTAATAATGTGAAGACGAGATCTTCTAGTTTTAACTTTGTTTGATAATCGAGTGCGGAAAATGGTTCATCCAGCAATAAAATTTTTGGATCGGTCGCTAACGTTCGAACGAGTGCTGCACGTTGGCGCATACCGCCGGATAGTTCGCGAGGATATTGCTGTTCTATATCATGTAAACCAACTTGTTGTAAAAGCTTTAATGTATGTTCTTTCGTATATTCGTCATAAATCTTCCGAATATGAAGTCCGAGCATAATGTTTTCTTCAATTGTTTTCCATGGAAACAAGTAATCTTGTTGAAGCATATAGCCCATAGATGGGGTCTTAGTTGTAATCGGTTCACCATCTAAAAATACGATACCTTCAATTGGATCAAGTAGCCCTGCGATGATGGAGAGGAGCGTTGTTTTTCCGCAACCACTCGGACCAAGAATAGAAATAAATTCTCCTTCTTCTACTTGTAAACTCATATCTTCAAGAATAAGTTTGGCATTTTCTTTTGCAAAAAAGCAGTGAGAAACGTTCCGTATTTGTAAAAAGCTCATACACTTCGCCTCTATTTCTTAATAACGCTTTCGGCAATTTTTGTATTGACGAGCGTTTCATGTGGAACTTCTTTTTGCAATTCACCAGATTCTTTCATAATCGTTTGGAGCTGTTTCCATTCAGAAGCATCTAATAATGGATTTGTCGCATAAGAATGTTGTTTTTTGTAGCGCTCAATTACTTTCACTGAAATGTCTTTTGAAGTGTCTTTAAATAGTGGTGAAACAGCATTGGCAATCTCTTCTGGACTATGTGTATCAACCCATTGCTGCGCTTTATATAGTGCGCGCGTGAATTTTTCAGCAGCAGCTTTATCTTTCTTTAAGAAACTTTCCTTTGCCATAAATGTTGTATAAGGAACAGTGCCAGATTCAGCTCCGAAAGAAGCGACGATATAACCTTTTCCTTCTTTTTCAAGTATACTTGCAGTCGGTTCAAAGAGCTGTACAAATTCTCCTGTACCAGATGAAAAGGCATTTGCAATATTAGCAAACTCGATATTTTGAATTAAGTTCGTATCTTTGTGAGGATCAATGCCATTTTTCTTTAAAACATATTCCCCAACCATTTGCGGCATGCCGCCTTTACGCTGTCCTAAAAACGTAACGCCTTTTACGTCATTCCAATTAAAAGAATCTAATTTTTTACGAGAAACTAAAAATGTGCCATCTGTTTGTGTAAGTTGAGCAAAATTAATGACAGGATCTTTTGCTCCTTGTTGATGAACATAAATAGACGTTTCTGAACCAACAAGCGCAATATCGATTCCGCCAGATAAAAGAGCGGTCATCGTTTTATCTCCGCCAGCTGTTGTTTGTAAGTCAATATTTAAACCTTCCTCTTTAAAAAATCCTTTTTCAATTCCAACATATAATGGTGCGTAGAAAAGAGAGTGGGTAACTTCGCCAACGCGAATTTTTTGATCTTGTTCTTTCGTACTTTCCTTTGTGCTACTACAAGCAACGAATGTGAAAACAGCTAGTAACATGATGCAAAAAACGGTAATTAATTTTTTCACTATATGACACCTCCTAGAAGTCAATCTACAAGCATAATATGTAGGTAAGTGCCCATATGTGAGTATAGATAGCAGGAATTTTTTGGGTAATAAAGAAGTACAAATATAAGGGGTGATAAAATGGAGTATGAATACGACGATAGCGTTCATTTACATCTTGATTATTTCGGAACTGAATGTGATATGGAATCGATTGCTTATAAGAGGAAGCATGAAGACGTGTGGGATGTGTATTTTAATTTTGGAGTATACGGTCTTCAGAAAGAGGAGATAGAGACAGGCCGGTTTATGGACGAATATGCTGGTTATTATGTTTTTTCTGTACATGCTCGTGATTTGAGCTGGGAATTTGGAAGTGCACAGTTTGAGGAATGGGTCTTGAAGAACCATATCGTAGAAAGAACGCTTCAAAAATAGGGAGGAATTTCGTGGTTGAATTTCTCATCTTATTGTTTATTTGCGTAACTGGATTTTACATCATGCAAGTGCTCACTTACCGATTTGTAAAGAAAAATATTCATAAATACAAAAGATTGAAATTGGTTCATATGTGGTTAGATATGACTATGAAAAAGGGTCCGAGATTAGATTTTTTTGATTTTGTATTTATAGCAATCGTAAGTATCATATGGAAATTATGGATGCTTCCTCTTGTATAGTAAACATGCTAATCATCGTATCCTAATAAATTATGAAAAGAACCTGTCATATGACAGGTTCTTTTCTATAATAATAGTTTTCCGAAACTCGTGCTGACAAGTAAAACCGCGCTTGCAAAAATTATAGTAAAGATTATTTGTTTCTTTTTATAATTTAAAATGGTAATTGCTAAAAAAGAAAAGAGGATAAGGGTATGAGAAAACAATCCAAGTTCTAACGGCTTGTGAGAAATAATTTGAATGAAGAATGGAACATATAGTATGAAATAAATAATGAGGAACATGATTTTTAGAAACGAGATTATATGTGTATTCATATTGCCCCCCTTTTTTTCAATTGTAGCATGTAGTGTTACATGGGAAATCCAATGTATACGACAAATTACGACAAATGGGTTCATACATATTTGTTATTCTATTAAAGGTCATTATTTGTAATGTATATATAGGAGGATTTTTTAATGTTAAAGAAATTATTATTATTTGTACTTACGGGCTTATGTGTAGTTATTTTAACAGCTTGTAAAGATGAAGAGGACAAGCTGAAGGCAACGGAAGAACAGAAAATAGATGAAAAGAAAGTTGAAGAAGATAAGAAGGTAGAAGAGGAAAGTAAACAAGAACAACAACAAAAGGCAGCGGAAGAAAAGCATAAGCAGGAAGAGCAGCGAAGAGTAGAAGAAGAAAAGCGTAAGCAAGAAGAGCAGCAAAGGGTAGAAGAAGAAAAGCGTAAGCAGGAAGAGCAGCAAAGAGTAGAAGAAAAGCGTAAGCAAGAAGAGCAACAAAGAGTAGAAGAAGAAAAACGTAAGCAAGAACAGCAGAAGATCCAGCAACAACAGTCTGCACAACAAGAGAGAATGCAGAAACAAGAAAAAACAACAAAAGCAACGGGTGGGAAGCCGACAAGATCACAAATTTCGGTCGGTTCTCATGTAGTCATCCAATTAGATAAAGATTATAGTAAAACTGTGAGCGGTGTTGTGAAAGACATTTTAACAAACACGGAAACACATACGTACGGAATTAAAGTTCGATTACAAGATGGACAAATTGGCCGTGTTCAAAGTGTTGGATAAATAAAAAGAGGTCGTCCACATCATCTTTGGACGACCTCTTTTTTATTATGCTTGGTTAGTGCGGAAAAATGGAAGCTTCTGCACAGCGTAAACTAACCCATATGCAAGAATTAAGCACATAAGAGGGTTAATGAAAAATCCGTAGCGATTAATTGCTAAGAATAAGTTTGAGAAGATGATGTAAATAACAGAACTTGCTACTAGCATCATAACGCGTTTATGTTTAAATGAATTTAGCATGAAGCAGAAACCACTTAAGAATGTACCAATGATAAAGACTCTATGGCACATTTGTATAAAGTTATGAATACGGTATTGGTCTACAGCAGGAGCTGTTTTGAATAATTCAATTGTTTTACCGACAGTGAACCAAGAGAACCAATATGTGAAGTCCGTTTTAAATCCATTTTTGATTAAATCTTTTGCGTATGCCTCTTTATCATCTAAGCCCTGGGCTTTCATTTGATTAACTACATTTTCATAGCCAATTTTGTTAAACGGATCTGCACCGGCAATTAATGGGTCTGCACCTTGCGTTGAGAATAAGATAAATTGATTGAATGCTAAATAGTTACGAACAACCCAGGCCCCGATAATAAGGAACGGACCAATGAGCCATAATAATCCAATTCGAATGGAGTCTTTAAATCCATATGTGAACAAGACGACAAGAACAGGAATAAGCATCATTGGAGCTGGGTTTGGACGGAACATAAGTAAAATAGCAACAACAATTCCAAACCATATATGGAATTTTGTTTTATTGTATTTCCATGCAAGAACAAATACATACACGCTTAACGATAATAAGAATATTGAAGGAACTTCTGTTAGTAATGTACGGAAGTATGTATAGTTACTTGGATAAATAGCATATAAAATACTTGCGACAATTCCATAAATATTCTTTTCAAATAACTCTTTTCCTATTAAGAATACTAATAACACTGTGCCGAGGTTCAGTATCATATTAATGACAGTTGCCACGTAATAGTAAGGAAGTGATGTAACATCAGAAATAATCATGGCACCAGCTAATAATAGCGGCTGCCCTGGTGTGATGTATGCATTTTTTCCAGGAACTTCACTAGGTTCTAAATAAACATAGCCAAATACACCATGTTTTAATAATTGTTCAGCTGTTAACGAATAGTTAAAGGCATCATTTGCACCATATGTTACTTTGATTAACTCTCCATCTAATCCTGGTTGTTTTACTAGACAAAAAACGTGCAGTAGGAAAGAAAGCGCCAAAATTGCATATACCGCTTTAGGTAGATTTTTAAACTTATTTAGCAAAAATGAGCATCTCCTTTTTTATTATTACTTTCGTATTTTCATGATAAAGCCCTAATAGTATTAAGGTTTTCCAAAACATAGTTATTATATCATAAAGTGGAATGAAGGAATTTAGTTTTTTAAGAATGAATAGTTTGTATTCCAAAATTCAACTGTTAGTTAAGGGAGAATTAAGAAACTACAGTTATAGTAGAATCCAGTGTGAAGACGAAATGCATGAAAGTATGTTATCTTAATAGAAACTGTTTTTACGGTGCGGGGTGAAATTAATAAGCAGAAAAGAGGGAATGAATTGAGGGATAATTATTCATTTCATCAGCCAAGAAGAAGTATATTAATTTCAGCGCTTTTAAGTGGTTTAGTAACCTTATATGTTGTACCCACACTTTTCTTGATTTTAAAATATTTTAGTTTAGATGCGATGAAAGATATGTTAAATCAAAAAATTGTTTTAAGCATAATGATAATTTTGATGTGGGGTGTACTACTGTATGTTGCATATTTAAATAAAGGTATAGTTAATAAATTTAAACCGATTATTCGGATTTATATTAGAACTTTTTTAGTAGCTCATGCGGTTACTCTACTTTTTATTTTTATGCAAAATAATATGGATCTCGTAAATACAATGAATTGGATTTACAGCTATAATGCACAGTTTATATTTAGCTTAATTGTAATTTATGCGGTATATGTCTTGGTGTACAACGTACTTGGAAAAGTTTTTTTGAGTACTATTTTGACAAGCAGTGTATTAATTATTTTGGCTATTGTAAATCACTTTAAAATTGTTTTTAGGGGAGAGCCGCTATATCCTTCTGATTTTACACAGATTGGCCATATGCAATCTGTTATACCGATGGTGATGGAATATTTTAGTTGGAGTTATATTTTTGTCGTTATCGTAAGTATTGTAGCTTGTATTATAGCGGGGATATATATTAGAAAATATATTCAAAGTGTAAAGATTCATCCAGGAGTAAGAGCCTTCTTAGTAGTAGGATCCGTTTTTGTTTTATATGCGTATGGTAATTTTACGAATACGTTTATGAATAAATGGTTCCAAAAGTCGGGTATAGAGTTCGTTTTGTGGAATCAAAATGAAAATTATGCTTTGAATGGTTTTGTGTTAGGCTTTATAAGTAATCTAGATACGACAGTCATTGAAAAGCCGAAAGATTATTCAAAAGAAAATATGCTTCAAATAGCAAACGACATAAAGAAACAATATGGTAGCAATATAGGGGCACAGAAGCAAGAAGAGAAACCAAATATTATTTTTGTAATGAGTGAATCGTTTTGGGATCCAACGAAATTAACGAATCTTTCCTTTAGTGAAGATCCTTTACCGAATTTGCATCATTATATAGAAAATTTTCCAGGTGGACAAACAATTTCGCCAACATTTGGAGGGAATACTGCGAACGTTGAATTTGAGGCGTTAACGAGTTATTCAATGAGTTTGTTAAAACCAGGATCTATACCATATCAGCAAGTCGTTACAAATAAAATAGAAATTCCATCCATTCCTCGAACGTTGAAAAAAGAAGGGTATTACACAAGCGCTATTCATTCGTTCGGTCGCTCATTTTTTAAACGGGATGATGTATATAAAGTGTTAGGTTTTGATAATTTTAATGCACAAGATACGATGGAAAATGTAGAAGTTGATGGAGATTATATTAGCGATTTATCTATAAGTAAAGAGATAATAGCTGAATTAGAGAAGCAAAAGAAACCTACGTTTGTTCATGCAGTTACGATGCAAAATCATTTTCCATTTACAGAAGGAAGATTTGGCGAAAATCAAATCGGGATTAGTGGATTAGAAAATGAAGAATCGAGGGCTGAATTAGAGACTTATACAGAAGGTTTAAGACGTTCAGATGAAGCTCTTCAATATTTAATAGAGCAACTAGATAGTCTAGATAGACCTACATTATTAGTGTTTTTTGGAGATCATCTCCCATCACTAGGAACAAATAAATCTCTTTATAAAGAGACTGGCTATATAACAAATGAAAAAACGCCAAGTGAACGATTAGCAATGGCACAAACGCCATTATTAATGTATGCCAATTTTGATATACCAAATGACAATCTAGGTTTAGTAAGTCCAATTTATTTTTCAAATCTTGTCCTTGATTATGCTGGATTAAATAAGGTACCGTTCTATCAATTTTTATCGAAGTTATATGAAGAAGTTCCCGTACTTCGTGACGAATTGATGACAGGAAAAGACGGAGAAGTAATAAAAAATTTAACAGCGAAACAAAAAGAAATGTTAAAGCAATATGAGTTTATTCAATATGACTTACTCGCCGGAAAGCAATATAGTAAGGATATATTATTTAAATAAGCGAAAAAAAGAACTTGTATACGATACAAGTTCTTTTTTCATAGTATTTAACGGGGTAAACAGACAATCTGGGTTTAGGGAGTATTACCTGTACATTTAGTATAAATTAAAATAGAATCGTTTTATTGATTGATTTGTGAGAAGTGTGTGAATTTTTCGTTTAGTTTATAATTGGATATTTTTTTATTCGGATATTCGCATGAAAAATCAGTTATAATTAAGGTGTGTGGTAATTTTAAAAAAAGAGGTGGGATATTGAATAGTTTTTGGGGCAGGAAAATAATAGAATTTATTATTTGTACCATTCTATATTCTATTTGCTATTATATATTACCGAGTGAATCGTATTACAGGAGGAGCTTCAAAGTGTCGGATTATTAGAAAGCATATATGATTGTATCTACAAGAAATTCTTGTCGTTCTTTTGGATTTTAATTGGAGGATGAGGTGTAGATTATGATACGGAGAAACCATACTCACTTACGAATGAATGGGCGGGTTTAATTGGTCTATACAAAAATGAATTTTTAGTAGCACCATGGATTGTCATTGCACCACTACTATTCTTTACTGTTTCTATATTCGTTTTACATATGATAATTAAAGGGATAAAGAAAGAGCCATATGAACAAAGACAGGAAAAGAAGGAAATAGATAAATCATTGTTCATTCTGGTGTTTTCTAAATCGATAGAAAAAGGTAGTTAAGAAAAAGAATTTGCAATAAGGGCAAATTCTTTTTTGTAAAGTAACTATGAATTTAAAAATTTAATAAGTTCTTTATTTAACTCATCCGCTTGATCGATAGGAGAGCCGTGCCCGCTATTTGTAAGAGGGTATATTTCAGAGTTTTTAATTCGCTCTTTTGTTAGCTCAGCGCTTTTATAAGGAATGAGTTGATCGTGAACACCGTGGAATATTTTTGTTGGGACGTTAATTTTACTTAAGTCCTTCGTTACGTCTTCGTTTGCAGCGGCTTGCAAAATTTTGATGAGAGCATATGAAGCGGACTGCATACCAAGATAAGAAAACCATTCTAACGTAGCAGCTCCTAAGTTTCTATTAAAAAATGATAAAGATACATCATTTAGAAATTTAGGCAAATTTACATACATTTGATTAATAAGGGTATCTGCTTGTTCTTTCGGTACGCCGTAAGGGGATTGTTGTTTTTTTACGAAAGAGGGGGAGACGGCATCGATTAATGCAAGTTTAGAAATATGGCGACCGTTATATCGTGACATGTATCGAATAGAAAGAGCACCGCCGACTGAGAAACCAACTAACGTAGCATTTTCTATTTGAAGTGCTTCTAATACAATTGCGATATCATCAGCTAAACGGTCATATGTGTAACCGGTCCATGGTTTATCAGATTGCCCGTTTCCGCGAATGTCCATGGCGACACAGCGAAACCCGTGCTGTGGTAAAACATTGAATTGATATTGAAACATTTGGTGATTCAAAGGCCATCCGTGTACGAAGAAAACAGTTTTACTGTCAGGACCTGGGTTCATATCTTGCACAAAAATATGTACATCTTTTTCCACTGTAACGAACATGATATATCCTCCTCATGCATTTTAATAGGCTCTCTCCCAAAAGCGCTGTTTTGTCATTGCCTGAATAAATTCATTCGCAAATAGAGTAGGGTTTTGTTCTGTTATAACGCCAGGCTTTTTTTCGATATTTAAAGATTGAATAATAGTAGTTCCATTTTGAAAAGCGCCAATGGGCTTAAAGTGATTATATGATTCTACGACAAATGAACTTGCTTTGTTAAGAAAATGATCATCAAGGTTTCCACCAATAAGAAATAGCCCGTCATAAAGAAGTGGTGATCCTGTTAAGAAAGTATCATCCACTTCCCACTGTACATTTTGTGTTCCTTGCACTATACCTAATCGTTCAGAAATAATTACTGGCTGCAGACCGACTCGTTTGAATTGCTGAAGCATAGATTGTGCGTTTTGTCCGTCATACCCGTTTGCAACAATGACACCTACCCGTAATGTACTTGGACTAAATGTTGTATTTGCCATACTGAGTGCTGGAGATGATTTTGTGACATTGGATTCTTGAACATCTGGTACTGTTGCCCCGACCGCTTCTGCGACTAAAGTAGCCAATTCTGTACTAATATGACCAATCATACTTACGACTTGTTGGCGAACGGATTTACTTTTTACTTTTCCTAATTCAAAGGAGAAGGCTTGCATAATATGGATTTTTTCGACGTGACTCATACTATTCCAAAATAAGCGTGCTTGTGAGAAGTGGTCTTTAAAACTTGCAGATGTTTCTCTCGTTTTATGCCCAGATACAGTAGAAGGGTATGTAACAAATCCACCCTTTGTTCCGGGGACAGTGTAAGGAGAGTTATTAGCTAAGGAGTTATTATGATAAGCGACTTTCCCTTTATCAATTATATATTTAGAAGCACCATCTCTTTGGTTGTTATGAAACGGGCATACCGGACGATTAATCGGTAATTCTTGATAGTTTGTACCGACGCGCGCCAATTGTGTATCTGTATAAGAAAAGAGCCTACCTTGTAAGAGAGGATCATTTGTAAAATCAATACCACGGACAATGCTTCCAGGATGCAGCGCGACTTGTTCTGTTTCAGCAAATACGTTATCAACGTTCCGATTTAACGTCATTTTTCCGATGATTTTAACAGGGAAGTCTTCTTCCGGCCAAATTTTTGTTGCATCTAATATATCGAAATCGTATTTAAATTCATCCTCTTCTTCTAAAATTTGAATGCCAAGTTCATACTCAGGGTAGTTTCCAGCATTAATATTTTCCCATAAATCACGGCGATGATAATCTGGATCAGCACCGCCTAGTTTTTGAGCTTCATCCCAAATTAACGAGTGAACGCCAAGCTTAGGCTTCCAGTGGAATTTTACGAATCGGGACTTTCCGTGTGTATTAACTAAGCGAAATGTATGAACGCCGAATCCTTGCATCATTCGAAAACTTCTCGGAATTGAGCGATCCGACATAATCCACATCATCATCGCAGCTGATTCTTGATTATTGGCGATAAAGTCCCAAAAAGTATCATGTGCTGTTTGCCCCTGAGGAATCTCATTATGTGGCTCGGGTTTAAGAGCATGAATAAGATCCGGAAATTTAATACCATCTTGAATGAAGAAAATTGGAATGTTGTTTCCTACTAAATCGAAATTTCCTTCTTCTGTATAAAACTTAACAGCGAACCCTCGTACATCTCGGTTCGTTTCATTTGCACCTTTTGATCCAGCAACTTCGGAAAAACGAATAAAAATAGGTGTCTTTTTAGATGGGTCTTGTAAAAAATGAGCCATTGTTAAGTCTTCTAAAGATTCATATAGCTCAAAAACACCATGTGCTCCGTAACCACGGGCATGAACGACTCTTTCAGGAATTCGTTCACGGTCAAAATGAGCGAGTTTTTCTCGCATAAGGAAATCTTCTAAAAGTGTAGGGCCACGATCGCCGGCGGTTAAAGAGTTTTCATCATTTGAAATTTTGACACCCGTATTCGTTGTCATCTCTTTTCCTTCATTGTTTTTCGTAAAGGATTGTAACTGTTCTATCTTCTTATTTTCCCGACTATCCATATAAAGCACCTCCCATACTATACGTATTATTGTTCATGGTTTTTATGCTTACATATGGTCTGGAGAAGTATATTATCTATGGATTGATTTTCCTCATTTGTTCAATTTATCTTTGTTTGTCTATGAAAATCATTTATTATAATAAATGGTATTCTTTTGAAGGGGTGTTGAAGTGGAAGAGAGTTTTCTATCAGCTAAAGAAGAAAAAACAAACGCTAAGATTTTCTTATGGGTAATACATATTATTTTAATTGTATATGAGGTTACATACACGATTATGATAGAAGATACAATGCCTTTAGGAAATTGGCATAAAGTGATATGGAAGCTTGCATATATTATGGTTATATTAGGTATTAGTGTTTACTTATTGGAGAGAGGAAAAGCGTATTTAGTTAAATATACATATTTATTTGCATACATGATCGCAGAGATTTTTAATATTGGATGGTATGTTTTTCATAATACAATAGCATTTGATGAAGGGAATGTAATTGAATTTATTTTCATTTTCTTCGTACCGATATTTTTGAGTAAAAGATATTTATTTATCTTAGCGCCATTTCTCATAGGGAAATATATGATATACCTATTTGTATTTGGAGAACTTAACTTGTTTATGTCTCTTGTTATCAATATGTTGTTGCTTTTCGTGTCATTTATTATTTTAAATCGATTTTTACAATATCTTTCAGCAGTAAAGGGACGTATTGCAGAAGCAAGTCAGTCACAAAAATTGGCGGTTATCGGAAAAATGGCAGCGACAGTTGGGCATGAAATTAAAAATCCACTTGCTTCATTAAAAGGGTTTACGCAATTACAAAAAGAGAAACACGAAAAAGATGCAACATATGGACAAATGATTCTTGAAATAGAAAATATGAATAACATGATTAGTGAATTAATGGAGATTGCTACATGTAAACCTTCTGTTTATGAAAAACATATTGTAAGTGATGTTTTAGTACAGGCAGTAGAAAATATGCGCGGAAAAATGGACGAGTTAAATATAAATTGCACCTTTAATGAAGAGGAAAATAGAAGTGAAATTGAATGTGATAAACGCAAATTAAAAGGAGTATTTTTGTATGTTATTAAAAATGCTTTAGAGGCAATGGAACATGGTGGAACATTAAAAATACAAGTTGAAAATAAAAAAAGAGATTACGTAATAGTAAGTATAGTAGATAGTGGCTTTGGGATAAAAAAGGATAATTTAGGAAGAGTTAAGAATGCTTTTTATACAACAAAGCAAGATGGAATTGGATTAGGTCTTACGGTAGCAGAGCGAATTATTACAGAGCATCTTGGAGAATTACATATTTCTAGTGAAGTAAAAAAGGGAACGAGAGTAGAAATACTGCTTCCGAAAAAACGTAAGAGCAATGTGACACAAGATTAAGAGGGGTTGTTAAAGGAGTTATCATATGGAAAAAGGCAATATATTTGAAAAAGAAGAGATAAAGGCGTTAAAAATATTTTCAAGCTTATTCTTCTTTATATTTTTTGCGTATGATTTTGCTGAAAAGGCTATGGTCCTTTTATCAGATGAAAATCAAAAACTAGCAGATGTTTTTGGAGAAGGATTAGGTCTATGGCTACATAGTTTGATGATTGGATTATTCCTTGTCGGATTTTATATAATAAAATGGGAAAAGCCGTATATTGTGAAGTATATTATTTTAATTGGCTATAACATATTGGATTTTATTAATAACTTCATTATTTATTACGGAAGTGATGCGGAATTTGATGGTGGGAATATAGTAGAAGGATTCTTTATTTTATTTGCACCGATATTTGTGAATAAGAGGTACTTTTGGTTAGTTGCCGGAACTATTGTTGGAAAATATGTACTTATGGGATTCGTTGTACAATCTTTTATCGTTCTTATCCCAATGGCATTATACAGCGCGTTTGTTATTATATGTTGGATTATATTCTTAAGATTCCAATCTTACGTTCGTACACTTGAAATGATGGACAAAGAAATACAAAAGGTAGAAAAATTAGCGATGGTTGGACAAATGGCAGCTGTAATTGGCGATAAGATTAGAAGACCGTTAGAAAAATTGAAAAAACTTGTGAACAAGCAAGCAAAAAAACATCCAGAAGATAAGATTTATAGTGAAATTATGAGACAGGAAATAGAGCGAATTCATACAATAGCTACAGAACTCAGTGGGTTTGAGAAGCCTAAATCGCTAGAGTCAGAAACTCATAATATTAAAGAAATTATCTCTTATGTTATCAGGGTTATGGAAAAGCCAGCTTTAGAACAAGGGATAAAGATGCATGCTATTTATAGTAAAGATATCCCTTCAATTACATGCGATGAAAAACGATTGAAACAAGTATTTTTTAATTTAATAAAAAATGCGATTGAAGCAATGTCAGTTGGTGGAACTATTACTGTGAAAGTTATAGTGAAAGATGTAATCATTGTGCAAATTATAGATGAGGGATGCGGCATTCCAAAAGATAAAATTCCGAAGCTGAATGAAGCTTTTTACACAACGAAAGAAACTGGAACAGGCTTAGGATTAGTAGTTACGGAAAATATTATTAAAGATCACCACGGTAAATTGAACTTTGAAAGTGAAGTTGGAGTTGGAACGACTGTTGAGATTATGTTGCCGATTTAATGATAGTGTAAGAGATAAATAGAAAACATCACTTAATCAAAAGTGATGTTTTTTTGATTTATCTTGCGTTAAGATCCAATTGGTTCAACCAATAATCAGTAGGGAAGGGATCCCCCTACTGATTAAAGTTTTTTCTATAGAGTACAGTTTAAATAGAGGTAATCAGAAAAATGGAGTATATAGCACTGTCAGTAATCCCAGGGCTAATATAAAGGCATAATGCATCTCCTCTGGAAACTGGATTTCCAGTTGTTGTACTAGTCCAAATAACAGTGGCAGGTCCCGGTAAAGGGGTAGGATCATACACTTGAACCAGCTGTGATCCAACGTCTGAAGGAGTAATAGCAAATGTGATTGTTCCAGTGATTTTAGCCGTAGTGGTAAAAGTAATAGTAGATATAACGTGATTAGAGGTAGGGGCGGAAAGGTTTGTTGGGACATTAGTGCAGATTTGAATTGTATAAACTTCTATAGGCAAATTATTTACATTTATAGATGCAGAAAAACCAGCTATATTTCCAGATCCAGCAACTACATAAGGAATAATATTGGAATCAACTGCTGGAGCACCTGCTATACGTTGAAACCCAGTGTTAGTTCCTTGGAAAAGGATGCTTTTTGCTGAACTGCTACCGGTGTTTCCAGTGCTCCCGGTAGTCCCAGTGATGCCAGTAGGTCCAGTGCCTCCGGTAGTCCCAGTGATTCCGATAGGTCCAGTGCCTCCGGTAGTCCCAGTGATTCCGATAGGTCCAGTGTTTCCAGTAGGTCCGGTGCTCCCGGTAGTCCCGGTGTTCCCGGTAGGTCCAGTGCTCCCGGTAGTCCCAGTGATGCCAGTAGGTCCAGTGTTCCCGGTAGGTCCAGTAATGCCAGTAGGTCCAGTGCCTCCGGTAGTCCCAGTGATTCCGATAGGTCCAGTGTTTCCAGTAGGTCCGGTGCTCCCGGTAGTCCCGGTGTTCCCGGTAGGTCCAGTGCTCCCGGTAGTCCCAGTGATGC
>Ga0209130_1001467_pt1 | contig 15497 bp, 12 predicted proteins | sample AraplaMF_Cvi_mLB_FD_184264 | JGI IMG/M metagenome (GOLD analysis project Ga0209130, IMG submission 184264) | Arabidopsis root microbial communities from the University of North Carolina, USA - plate scrape MF_Cvi_mLB (SPAdes) (version 2) | ecosystem: Host-associated > Plants > Roots > Endosphere...
GCGTGATGGACGGCCTGGGCCTGAGCGCCAAGCTGGCCGACTGCCAGGAAAAAGACCCAGCCCTGTCCGAACTGTACATCGTCGAGGGTGACTCCGCAGGCGGCTCCGCCAAGCAGGGCCGCGACCGCAAGTTCCAGGCCATTTTGCCGCTGCGAGGCAAGGTGCTGAACGTGGAGAAGGCACGCTTCGAAAAGATGCTGTCGTCCGAGCAGATCACCACCCTGATCGCCACCCTGGGCACCAGCATCGGCGCCGACGAATTCAACATCGAAAAGCTGCGCTACCACCGCATCATCATCATGACCGACGCGGACGTCGACGGCGCCCACATCCGCACCCTGCTGCTGACGCTGTTCTACCGCCAGATGCCGCAGCTGGTCGAGCGTGGCCACATCTACATCGCCCAGCCGCCGCTGTACAAGGTGAAGGCCGGCCGCGATGAGCGCTACCTGAAGGACGACCTGGAAGAAGCCGGCTACATGATGAACGTGGCGCTGAACACCGCCGCCCTGACCCCGCGCGAAGGCGCAGACCTGATCCAGGGCGAAGCGCTGGGCGAACTGGCCCGCACCTACAACATGGCCAACGCCATCATGACCCGCCTGACCCGCGTGATCGACCGCGCCGCGCTGACCGCCATCATGACCGGCGTAACGCTGGACCTGGGCACCATCGAGTCCGCACAGCAGTCCGCCGAAGCGCTGATGGCCAACATCGACGACAGCGCAGTGAAAGTAGTGGTGACCACCGACGAAATGACCGACAAGCACACCCTGCGCATCGAACGCCTGCACCACGGTAACGTGAAGGTCTCCTCGATCGACGCCGACTTCGTGCAAGGCGCCGACTACCGCGTCCTGGCCGACGCCGCCGCCACCTTCACCGGCCTGATCGGCGAAGGCGCCGTGATCCGCCGCGGCGAAGGCGAGCGCACCAAGGAAAGCGCCGTGGTCGACTTCCACCACGCCATGCAGTGGCTGCGCGACGAAGCGGAACGCACCGTTTCCAAGCAGCGCTACAAAGGTCTGGGCGAGATGAATCCAGAGCAGCTGTGGGAAACCACCATGGACCCAACCGTCCGCCGCCTGCTGAAGGTGCAGATTGAAGACGCGATTGCCGCGGATCAGATCTTCACTACGCTGATGGGGGATGATGTGGAGCCGCGACGGAACTTCATTGAGACCAACGCGCTGCGCGCCGGTAATATCGACGTTTAAGCATCAGTGTCGGATGACACAGAAGATGAAATCTGTGTCAGATACGTGAAAAATTGGTGACGCGGAAAATGAAAAAAATCAGCGGACATTAAACTAAAGAACGCCCGGCATGACCGGGCGTCTTTACTTTAGCGAAGCGATCCACTTCGAAACCAGGAGGAGCCGTACGTGAGCAACGACGCCAACACCCCAAAACCCTTTTGTTTAGAGTTCTCCAATCGGGTTATTGAACATCTCGGCATTAAGTTGTATCAAAATAAGCCGACGAATGTGGTGGCAGAATTTCTTTCAAATAGCTGGGATGCCGATGCAAAGGAAGTGCAAATAGCCCTGACGGGCCGGGGCCGAGACGGGCATCCAACCATCGTTATCACTGACAATGGTCGAGGCATGACTCGAAAGGAACTGACGGATGAATTCCTCGTGATTGGTCGGAACCGCCGAGCAACCCCAAGTTCAACGTCAATTGGAGGCCGTCCTTTGATGGGCCGTAAAGGGATCGGTAAACTTGCTGGTTTCGGCATTGCAGGTACAGTAGACATTTTGTCTGCGCCAAATCCCATTCTTCGAACAGCCGAAAGCGGTATCGTGACGCCCGCCGTATTTTTCTGGTTGCGTTTTTCCCTTAGTGACTTAGTTGCGGAGAGTTCGAAGCTGCACGGGGAATATCATCCGGAAGTCATCGCTGATGGAGTGAGCTTAGAGGACTTAAAGAAACTCGTTGTTGACCATGATTGCGAGGCCGACTATCAGATTTTTATCGACAACGCCAATGCAGGCGCTGGCGGTGTATGCGTTCAGTTGAGCAACACCACTCTTAAAAAGGCGATGAATATTGATTCGCTCCTGCAATCCATGGGGCGTCGTTTTACAGTCTCGATGTTGCGTCCTGACTTCGTGGTGAAGGTCAACGGCAAAGCGATTACGCCAGAACACGCGCTCCCCCCTCTTCATTCGTTTGGATTTGGCGACTGGACAGCCCCCATTGAAGAGGAGCTCGTAATAGGAGGAATTTCCCGCAAACTTAGATACTGGATCAAATTCGTAAATTTGGAAGGATTGGATTGGTCGATCGAAAATGCCGGGATTGGAATCTATGCTCACGGAAAAATTGCTCAGGATCGGCCTTTTTTCTTTGATGTAAAAGGTAAGGAAATTTGGAGTCGCTACGTGTACGGAGTGGTCGAAGCCGATTGGCTAGACGAGCTTCCTAACGATGTCGTATCGACCGACCGACGGTCGATCGACTGGGATACCGATGAGACGATCGCATTCCATGCCTGGGGCAATGCTAAGCTGTCCCGTTGGCTCGACGAGTTCCGAAAGTGGCGCGCAACGCAGCCGAAAAAGCCAGTGGTCGCGCGTATCCGCACGGTCTCACCTGGTGCCACATTGAGTGGCCCCGAAGAAGAAGCTCTTGCCGAATTACTGGACGAAGTACTACCCGGCTTGGCGAATGACGAAGAGGCTAAGAACCGTGCAACGAAAAACTTTACCGAGGCTTGGACTCATGGTCCCACACGTGCGTTGACTCAAAGCCTGTGGGAAAAGGTCTTTTCTTCGATGGAGTCAGAGCCTTCCGTCTTTGCAGAAATCGTTGAAAATCTTCGAAAGAGCATGGTGCCCGAAGCAATGGGCTTAGCTGTCACAATGGCTCAACGCATTGCAGCCATTACTGCAATGCGGCGCCTTATTGAAGAGGAAAAAACAGAAACCCATCTTCAGCGCCTAATCGAAACCTTTCCTTGGTTATTGGGCCCAAAGTGGGAGCGCCTCACCGCAAATCAAAACATTCGCTCGCTCGTTGCCAAGAAGCATAAGCCCGACGAAGCATTGGGAGAATGGGCATTGACGAGTGAAAAAATGTCTCTGAAGCCGGACTTCGTATTTCTGAGTGATCCTGGTGAGCGCGAGCAATTTATCGTCTTCGAACTCAAGGGGCCGGAAGCGGGCAAGACGCTACAACCTGCGGAATACGAACAGCTTCACACATACCTGAAGATCATTAGAGCCGTATACGCAGACTCAAAAATTTCCGTGGAAGGTGTGCTGGTCGGTCACGAAAAAGGAGGTATCGAGGAGACGGACAGGCGAATCACGGTGAAAACCTGGGCTGAAGTGCTGGGGGAGGCTCGCGCCCTTCACGTCGAATATTTGACAGCCTTGTTGCTCGCGTCAGAACCTAGTCCAAAGGATGCGCGCCTGAAGCAAATTGCCGACTTCGGTGGCCCAGAAACGATGGAACTCTTGTTACGCCTTGCGAAAATTAGCGATTTCCCTGAGGTTATTAAGGAGACGCTGGAACATCTGGCTGCGACGGGCCATCCCAAATAATGCCTGGAGGCCTGGTGGAGAAGGATAGTCGGGGCTATCAAAATGTTGCGGCAAGTACCCGGCGACGAATGCTCGCGGTACGACGATCGAACACGGCTCCTGAGCTAGTTGTGAGGCAACTGCTCCACGCGCTTGGCTATCGCTTCCGCCTGCATCGCAAGGACTTACCAGGAACACCAGACATTGTCTTGCCTAAGCACAGGAAAATTATCTTGGTCCATGGATGCTTCTGGCATGGTCATGCGGGGTGTAGGCGCGCCAAACTTCCGCTCAACAATGCTGAAACTTGGCAGCGCAAAATTGAAGCAAACAAGATTCGCGATACTCGCAATCTCTCGGCTCTGTCTTTACTCGGCTGGCGTGTTCTTGTTTTATGGGAATGCGAAGTCGCTGACCTGAATCGTATTCGAGAGCGGCTTATCCACTTTCTTTCAGTGTAGTGCTGCCCATGATGTTGCACTCACTCGCCGCACTTTGGTAATTTCTCCGAATCAGGGTAACATTCCCGCTGCCAAGGCACAGCATTGCTGTGTTCACTGCTTTTACAACGAAAGACCTTATGCCATCCTTTGCCGAATTCCTGGCTAAGAATAAACCGAAGAGAGCCCCCAAATTCACGTTCGCCAGCCTTTTTTCTGGAGCGGGCATTGGTGACTTCGGCCTGGTCTTAGCAGGCGGCAAATGCTTGGCGGCCTGTGAAATTGACCCCCAGCGCGCCGCAGTACACAAGGCAAATATTGGTGCGCCAGTGTGGGGGAACCTTCGCACTGAGAAGGCAAGCATAATCAAACACCTGCGTGGCCTTGATTTAGATCTTCTAATTGCGACACCTCCTTGCCAAAGTTTCAGTACGGCCAACTCTAGGCGAGGGCTTCGCGAGGACCCCGACCATGCGGGCCGTGATGAACGTAACAATCTGTTCTTCGAGGCGTTAGAGGTTGCGCGCAAGGTAAAACCCAAGATCGTCTTTTTCGAGAATGTGCCCAACTTTCTAAAACGCAAAATACAAAGCCAAGACGGCACAGTTGTCGGGCGAGTTGAAGAGTTCCTTTCAGCAGCGCTTGGCGGCTATCGTGCGCACGCCAACGTGATGTGCTTTTCGTCATTGCATGTGCCGCAGCGACGTCGTCGCTCAATCGCTATCTTCGTGCGAAACGACATCGATAAGACGACTGCAGCAGCACTGATGGACCCCGCGTGCTGGCCAGGCGCGCTTAAGGAGCGACCGGCAAATATACTGGATGCCATTAGCCATCTACCTGAACTAGACAGCTCCCAAGCAGAACTCGCGGCCGATGCCGATGATCCATTACATCAAGTTCCATTGCATGAAGGAGTGCACTATAGCTGGATTAGTGACATTCCTGCTCGGAGCGGGCGCAGTAGTTGGGAGAATGCATGTTCGAACTGTGGGGACGATTCGACTCCAATCTTCCAAGTAGTATGTCAACTTTGCGGACAGGCCATGCTAAATCGTCCGCACGTCCTGCAAAAGGACGGCTCGATTCGTCCTATTAAAGGCTTCAAGACAAGTTACACGCGCATGGCTGCGGATCAAATTGCTCCAACGATGACGACCGCCAGCGGACACTTCAGCAGCGACCTGAAGCTTCATCCAACTCAGAACAGGGTACTGAGCGCCCGAGAATGCGCGATCTTGCAGGCTATTCCCGATTCGTTTGTTTGGCCTAAGGAACAACGGTTCCGTAAAGCCTACCTGGTGCGTGAAATGATAGGGGAGGCAGTCCCCCCCCTTGTCACCTTCCGATTTGGGAAGGCAATTGTGAAAACTCTTACTTCGTAACCTTCAGCTTATCCACGAGATATTTGATTTCCTCGTTTTGCTCGCCCATTCGTTTCAGGAAGCCAGTCACCGGTGTCCCCCCAAGATCGCAGATCTGCTGTACGCGTGCATCCGATGCGTCGGCTGACGTGCCTGCAAGAATGGCGGCCAGCAGGTCCATGTGATCCTTCCTCGATTGTAGGAGAATGTCCGGCCACGGTTTGAAGGTCATAGTTGGCGTCTTCAGTTTCTGGATGCCGGCGTCGAAGCTACGGGCGATCAACATTCCCTCAATCGTCGATTCCGTGAATCTGGATTGCAAATAGCTCATGTAGGAAAATAGCTGCTGGAATTCAGGCCATGCGGCAGTGTCGTTCGGTCCCTTCAATTCCACGATCAGAATTTTTGTTTGGTCCACATTGCCCAAGAACACGAAGTCGGGCTTGGTGTTTGACGAGTTATCTACGAGATGCACGTTCCGAACCAGGTCATGACCTTCTTTCATCGCTTCGTCGCAGATGGTTTTCAGAGCTCTCCGGGGGATGTATTGCTCGTAGCTGTTATCCAAGATCCAGGGGAACTGCTCCAGCAGCTCTTGGAGCTGAGTTTCCTTGCCCTTCATGATGTGATTTTCCAACTGCGTCAACGCATAGACGCGTTGAGCAAATACGACGCCGAGGGACAGACTTTCCGGCACTAGCTGATCGACAAGGTTGACAACGACATCGGAGAACGAGTCAGGCTCGAATTTCGATGCCTTCTCCCATAACTGCTTGATCAGACGACGCGCCGGTTCATGCACCCACGCCTTGATAGTCGCCTCGACTAAGCGCTGCTTGCTTTCGTCATCTTTTGCCAGCTTCGGCGTCACTTCCGTTAGCAGACTAACCAAATGCTCCTTTTCGGATGAGCGCAATACCAGGTCGGAATTTTGTTTGACCGCCGCTTCTACTAGATCTGTATTGTCCTTTGCCGCGAGCGATCGACGATGCTTCTCGTAGGCACCAATCCACGACTTCACCGAAGCTTGTCCCCACTTGTACAGACCATCAAGGTTTTCGTCCTCCCAGTCCATTGAGGTCCGGTCGGTGGAAATCGTATCGCGGGCCAGCTCATCGACCCAGTCTGCCTCCACTACGGCATACATATAACGTGAGAAGATTTCGCCGCCCTTATTTCCGAAGAAGAATGGGCGATCCTGGCCAATCTTGCCATGCGCGTAAATGCCTACACCGGCCTCTTCGCTCGACCAAGCGGCAGTGCCTACGAATCCCACCCAATAATTGATCGACCGCTTGCCAGTAGGTGTGTCAACATCAATTGTTTCCACGCCTGTCGCCGGTATGCGAATCTCCCACGGAGGGAACACATCCGACTCACTCAAAGCAGCGCCATTGACCTCCACGCGAAAATCCGGCCGAGCAAGCGTCACGGTGAACCGGCGCCCCAACGATTCTTTGAGTTTTTCGGGCGTGATAACACGCTTCAATGTGAGGCGTTTCGCGGCGACCAGAGTTCCGTTCCCATCCTGACCTATTCGCGAAAAAAACTTCTCTACATCGGGCGTTTCCGCTCCGGCCGGCGACGCGTCGATTCCATCCAGCTTGGCCGTTCGATAAATAACTGTTGGCTTGTAATGGGTCAAGTCGCCCGACTGCCTGGAGGAGCTAGCGAGCATGTCGTCATAGTCGAAGCGCAACCACGTGACGAGGCGATTCTTTACTGTGATTAGATCAATCTCTTTCGCGACGCCAAATGGCGCGAGTTTACCGATGCCCTTTCGTCCCATAAGCGCGCGTCCCCCAGCGCTGCGCTCAGCAGGTTGGTCGGACCTGCGTTTGGCGAGCCCGACTACCAGATAACGAGAAATCAAATCGCCCTCTCCCATTCCCGAACCGTTATCCGCAACCATGATTGCTCGTGGAGTTCCGTGGTCCGTGGTTAATAGATCGATCCATACCGCCTTACTGTCGGCATCCCAGGAATTGGAGACCAGTTCGGCAAGCACGTTCGTGGGCTTGTTTTGGTATAGCTTTAGGCCAAGATGCTCGATGATGTTGTGAGAGAACTTTAGTTCAAGTTCGAGCTTCGAATAATCGACAGGGACGGCGGCATTGGTCATCACAGGACTTTCTTAAAGATTGCCATTTCGAAACATTAGTTGGCCAGCTTATCAGAGACAGCCCCTCAGAATTCTCACACATTATGGCAAAGGTACCCCATCGTACCGCAGGCATTTTGTACCTACACGTTAATGGCATCGCGGGTGCTCTAGATATTTTTTTTCAACGGCGGTTCAGAATATTTAGACCTCGCTTTCCGAAGAATTGACGTGCTTCATAGAGCAAAGCACAACCAAAGCAATACAATTTGGAAACCAAAATAATCCCTTTTTGATCAATAAGTTACGAACGAATCGGCATTGACAAGAAGGGCGTAATTACTTACGCTTTCTAACAGAAACATTACGGAATCTGGTTAACATGAGCCCCTTCTCCCAATTCCTGTATGACCTCCGGCTGCGGCATCAGATCCGCCAGTCGGAATTGGCAGAACTGCTCGGCTACGAGCAGAGCTATATCTCAGCGCTCGAAATCGGCACAAAGGGGCCCCCAACCGATGAATTTGTCCAGAAGCTCGTCACTACGTTGGCGTTACCGCCATGCACGCAACTGGAATTGAAAGAAGCTATTTCAGCGTCGGATCGAAAACTGTCGATACCGGTTGATAGCCCTCAGTCACATTACCGCATGCTCAAAGAGCTCAGGGACCAGCTCAACAATCTACACCCGTTGCAGGTGAGATTGATCCAGGAAGCTCTAGCCATGCGCGGATCGCTAATCGATCCTCAGCCGGAACCTGTGCGACGTATAAAGCGTCGCAGGCGGGAGGAGGCCACCATGTAAAAACGGGACAACCCTCTCGGCTTGCCCCGTTGGCCAGCATATCGAGCGATACACCGGACTGACATCTTCAGTATCGCGAAAGCGCCCGCCAGCGTCAAGCCCCCATACCATACGCATCTGATCAAAGCTGATTGAGATATTCACCGGCAAAGGAATTCTCACGCCAAAAATCAGGTGTTCCTAGTACCGAAAACGGTGGTAAAGGAGGCGGAGAGCTTCCTCCCACTGAAGGGGAGCTTTCATGCCAAATTTCTTGTGGCGTGGCCTTTGGCGTGGCAGAACACCAGATGGCGACATCCATCTGCGCGCAAGGTCGATCGTCCGTCCAACGGGTAGCATCCTCCGTGGCAAATTTCCAAGTCGGAAGAATGGCCGCATGGTCCAGCACGAAGGACTGCTCGAGCTGGATGCGATTTATCTATTCGAGACAAGCTGTCGCGTCCTTCGATACCGCGAACAACCGGTGACATTGCAATACCCGGATGGAGCACGCCTACGTCGTTATACGCCCGACTTCGAACTAGTCCTCGACGGCGGTGAGGTCGTACTGGTCGAAGTCAAGCCCAAGCGTAGTCTGTGCAAACAGGAGGTACGTCATAAATTCAATTGCATTGCCTCGCATATGGAGCGAATCGGGCGCACTTTCGTTGTACTCAACGAAGAACACATTCGCAAAGAACCGCGCCTTTCAAATCTTCGTTTGGCGCTCCATCATGCAGCACGTGTCCCGCCAACCCGTGAGGCTGCGCTTGCAGCGCTGGTTCGTTTTCAGGCTGAATTTCCGATGTCATTACGGGATGCGAGTACCTGCTTTTTAGCGAACAAGGTCGACCCCTACAGCCTCTTACTCTCAGGCTGGCTGCACTGTTCGCTCGACGCTCCGCTGACACTCGATACGACCATCCAACTTGCCGAGGAGCCAAATCATGTCTGGTTTTGGATTGCGAAAGAATATGGTTTTTGAATGGAATGGAACCTGTCATCGCATTGACAGAGTGCAGCCAAACGGTGAGATCCTGCTTGAACGGACAGAAGATGGAGTTCTATCTATCGAGGGTCAAGACGTGCTGCTTCGCGCATATGCGGCTGGCGAAATAAAGGCATCTACCACCGATTCCAACGGCAGAGACCGGACTGTGCCAACTTTCTCGAGACCGTTAGATGAGCTGTCGGGCACCATACAAAATGAAGTCGCTCGACGCCGCCATTACCTAAAAGCGATCTTGTCCTTGGAAAAGGTCGTCTTTACAAAGGGCAGCTTGCAGCCAATTGTCCTTGAGGCAGCGGCACAAATTAGCGATCCACACCCACCGTCAACGATCACACTTTGGCGTTGGTATCGACGATATCGAGCAACGCGGGATGGGCGTTCCCTGATACCACGGGTTGATCGACGCGGCTCCTCGATGCCCAAACAAAGTGACCGCGTTCTTCAGTTTGCCTCCGAAGCCATTGAGGAGGCATTTATCTTCTCGCCTAAGGCAACTTGCGTATCGATCCATACTCGTTTGCTGGCAAAGATCGATGCTGACAACCGTCAACTTCCGGCGACGGCACAACATAAGAAACCGGCGCTGCGTACGATGTATCGCCTGCTCGGCCGCGTTGAGGCGTACCAGCAGGCCGCCTTCCGCGAAGGCAAAGCAGCAGCTGACAAAAAATATCGCCTAGTTCAGGCGAGCGCACGCACAACGCACATCCTGGAACGGGTCGAGATCGACCATACCCCTCTCGACCTGTTCTTGGTGGATGATAAGACCGGTCTGCCGTTAGGTAGGCCGACGCTGACCGTAGTCATCGATCATTTCAGCCGAATGCTGCTCGGTTACTACCTGAGCTACGGCGCACCATCGCTAGCAGCGGTCATGGGGGCATTGAGGCATGCAATCTTGCCGAAGCCCCCAGTCGCCGAAGTAATTCCAAAGCTACACATTGAGCACGCTTGGCCGTGTTACGGTCGGCCAGACCGAATGGTTGTTGACAACGGCTTAGAATTTCACAGCAAAGCACTGGAGGAGGTTGCCCTAGACCTGGGTAGCCACCTACTGTTCTGCCCAAAATTTGAACCGCGCTTCAAAGGAGCGGTCGAGCGCTACCTTGGCACGATAAATCGCTTCTTGTCACATCAACTCCCTGGCACGAGTCTCGCCCGCCTACACGAGCGTGGCGACTATGATCCTCAAAAGCATGCGCTCTTTACCCTGGCTGAGTTCAATCACATCTTTCAGAAATGGGTATTGGACGTGTATGCGCAGACAATTCATCGCGGTGTGCACGAAACGCCATGGTGCCGCTGGCATGATGGACTGAAGCATCGATCACCGGAACTTCCCGAAAGCGTACACGCCTTACAGCGCCGAATTGGTCAAATCGAAGAGCGTGCACTTCGCCATGACGGCATTCTTCTTCACGGCATCCGCTATAACAGCGCAGCACTAGCCCCGATCCTATGCGCCTATGGCATCGGAACTAAGGTGCGCATTCTCTATGACCATGAGGACTTGGGCACCGTTCAGGTTTGGGGTCCAGACGATCAAGAACCCATTTGTGTGCCGGCTCTTGATCAGAGTTATGCACATGGACTAACTGAGTTGCAGAACAAGATGATCAGAACCCTAGTTCGCGAAAAGGGAGCATCCCAGCAAGACTCAGCTGCTTTGGAGCAAGCAAAAAGAGATCTTGTCGCTGTGGTAGATGAATTGATGGCTAGTCGTAAGCAGCGCGACCGACGCCGGGCCGGCGCGATTCGCGGTATAAGCAGCAAAAATCCGGGATCAGAATTGTTAGCCGCAACGGCCCAAGAAAAGTTAGCAACAACCTCAAGAAACCAAGCCGTTGAAAAGATCAAACAGTTACCAACGGCATCACTAAATCCTGATACACCGCCCCCCGTCACATATGCCTTCTTTAGGCCAGGTCAGCAACGAGGTGAGGAGCCAACGCAATGAACCTTCCTTTTTATGAGGCCGTGAGACAACTGCAAGGTGCATACCTGATGTTCCCAGCATTTCGCTCGGCGTTCAGCCAGGTCGAAGCAAATCTGAAGCTGTACAGAGAGACAGGCGTGGCGCAGAATTTGTTGATCCTTGGGGAAAGCGGCACCGGAAAAACGAGCCTGGCACGCCTGTTCACTGAGCAGTATCCAAAGCAAGTCTTGCTGGAGCGGGATGTCATTCCCGTCCTACACGTTACAGTTCCGCCAGCGGCGACCATAGCGGGTACGGTCGAGGCCGTACTGTGTAAGTTGGGCGATCCTGAACCAGAACGAGGAACAGTATCTGTGAAAACAGCACGCGCGGTGAAAATTGCGCGTGGCTGCGGTGTTGAGATGCTGTTGTTCGACGAAGCTCAACACATCCAGGATCGAGGGCGAACGCATTCGCAATATTTCGTGGGCGACTGGCTCAAGTCCTTTATGGATGCGCTAGGCTTACCCGTTACGCTACTGGGCCTTCCTCGAACGCAAGGACTCTTGCAGGTCAACGAACAGCTTCGCAGGCGCTTCACGCATCGCCTATCTCTCTCAGTCCAACAGACGGGCAGCGAAGAAGGCGACGACAACAGCTTGGAATTATTTACGTCCTTGGCAGAAGCATTACCTCTGCCCTTGGATCCTAAGCCATACAGTTGGAGTGAGCTCGGCATGCGCCTATATTTTGCAACAGATGGTCGAATCGCCTATGTAAAGCAGTTGCTCGTCAGCGCATACAGTCTTGCCGCCGGTCAGGAATGCGGACGCGTCTCGGTTCACGAATTGGAGCAAGCATTTACGAGTTCGATATGGCCTTCAGGCATCGGTGCGCTCAATCCGTTTTATCGAGAATTCTCCTTTCGCGTGTTGGATCGAGCTGGCGAGCCGTTTCAAACGGGTGAAATGATCGCCGGCGCCACCAGAAGGAGGACTCGATGAAGCCGTTACCCCTGCGACCGCTTCCGATGCAACTCGAACCCCTCACCGACTATCTGGAACGACTTGCGCATGCCAACGGCTATCACGGTCTTGAACTATGGTCTGTTCTAAATCGAAACAGCGAATCTCACAGCAAGATCCTTTCAGATGCGTTGAACGGCTTTTTGCTGCCCGAGTTTTCTGGGCCGGCCGACCGCCACGTTGAAATTCAGGTGAACCTGTACGGCCTCCAAGCTGCTGACTTCACCCGTCACCCCCGTCGATGGTGTCCTCACTGCCTTAAGTCTCAGCCATGGTTTCGACCAGTATGGCGCCTCAAGGTAGCAGCCGTTTGCGCCGAGCATTGCGCACGCTTACTAGAGAAATGCCCCTCTTGCAAAATGGAGCCCACCTTGTCATCAATCCTTCGTGGAACTTGCGAATGTGGTGCGCGGTTCGTCGATGTCACCATCGCCGCTGCGCGTCGGCAAACGCGACTGGCGCGCACCCTAGAAGCATCTCTGATGGGGAATGGTGTGATCGAGCTGGAAACGGTGAAAATCACAATGACCGCGCCCCAAATTGTCAGGCTAATTTGTTACATCGGTCGGCTTAACGAAGGACCTGGTTTACGCAGACCTGGCCAGTTAGCGAAACTGGGAGAGATAGGCGTCAGTTTCTCTATCTTCGACGAGGCAGCCATCCTACTTGACAATTGGCCCGAAGCTTTTTGGCACTGCCTAGAACAGCACATGGACGCCAGCCCCGATGACGCCAGCGTCCGACGTGTATTTGGCGCACTGTATCAGGTACTGTATCGACGGCTTCGTGACCCTGTGAATCAATTCCTCCGCAACGCGTTCGAAGCATTCCTTCTCGATCATTGGCGCGGTGAGCTATGCGGCCGCCACCGGCTCTTCCACAACGAAACAATCATGTCCCACTATATACAGGGCTTGGCAAAAGTCGCGCGAGCTAATGGGATCGGGAGCCAAACACTGAAACGAATGGTGCATCAAAACTTGTTACCGGCTAAGCGCTTTGCCCCCACGGCAAAACGACAATTGATCACTATTGATGCCAACCAGCTTTCTACCTTGATACCCGCCCCCAGCGACTACCTCGACTTACGCAGCACTGCAAGATTTTTGGGTTTGGAGCGCATTAGACTACGTGAGCTTGTCGGCCTAGGGGCGATTTTGGCCGATACACACCCAACTTGGCGCGGACGGAACCAATGGCATTTCCGCCGGCATGTTGTTTCAGAGTTTCTCAACGAGTTGCGCCAGGCAGCCACATTCATAGTGTGCACAGAAAAAAACGTCCCTTTGCGCCATGTTCTTCAATGCTGGCGCGTCACCACTGCGGAATTCGCCGCCCTCCTGACAGCAATGAAGAAGAATGAAATCGGATTCTCCATGCCGGCGTACGGTCTGCTTCGTGACGCGGTGTTTGACGAACCAGAACTGCGATCATGGCTAAAAGGGCACAGATTGACAGTTGCCGAGTGGGTGTCCGTGACAACAGCCTCAGAAATTCTGGGGCTAAAAGAAGAGGTCGTATATGAGCTTGTCTCGAGGGCTCTCCTAGGGGCAAAATTAGTGGAAGATAAAGGCCGCATCGTCCGGCGAATTTTGCTGGCTAGCTTGGAGAAGTTCGAACGCGAGTATGTGTCGTTGGCGTCGCTCGCAAAACGTCACAACATTTCATCGAATGCGCTCTTAAAGCGCATAACCGTGGATGCGGCTACGGGTCCACGTGTAGACGGTGGCCGCCAATATTTCTTCAGGCGAGACAAAATCGACGGCCTCCTTTAGTTGCTGCAACTCTGGCGACATTAATTCACCCCGACCACGAAACTAGGAATCGGAATGCTATTGAAACCCAAGAAGCTCTACAAATATTTGACAGCAGAAGGTGCCACAAACTTCTTTTCGAGCCCGACTCCTGCCGTTTGGTTCCGGCTCTCGAATCGCCTCAACGACATCTACGACATTCGACCAGTGGGCTCGTATCTTGACGGCTTTGGGGCTGTCGCCAGCTTTTGCCTTAGCGAAGTACCGGATTCCGCTCCAATGTGGGCGCATTACGGTTCGAATGGACAAGGTGTTGTTCTGGAGTTTTCGCTTCCATCGAAGTTCTTTGAAGATTTCCCGCCCATGAAGGTCCACTATCGATCCAAGCGCCCGACGGTAAGGCATCCGCGTGAGGCATTGATTACGAAGAATTCTGAGTGGGCCTATGAACGCGAATGGCGCTGTTTAACATCACTCCCAAGACCTGGTGAAGACAAGCATCAATTCCTGTCCTCGGAGCAGGTGGTGAGCGTTCCGTTCCCATTTGATGCGCTGTCGGCCGTGATTCATGGCTACGACTCGCACGTGTCGGCTGAAAAGTTCTTGACCAGACCCGAAGCAAGCCACGTGAAAGAACGCGTTTGTCGGCCTAGAGCAGGAGACTACGGACTCAATATCTGCGATATCAACGACGTTCGCCACATTTTGGAAGAGCGTGCTGCCGCAGCCTGGGGACGGCGGCAAGGGAGCACGTGACAGGTGCGGCATCCCCAAGCCGAGTTTACCGCCGCTCGACCTTCAACACAGTCACTCAGCAGCCGCCCACTTTACATCGACCGAGTCTATCGGTTCAGCATAACGCAATACCGACCCTCGTAAGAGTTCAAAGGCATCGCCGTGCTTGGCCCGATAGGGACAAATCTCAATCGCGGGATTTCCATGGTCGGTAATGATGATGCTTTCGCCCGATTCCTGAATCAATCGGAGAAGCTCATGTGCCCGCGCTTTAAACTCCGATTTCGATACTCGCTTTTTGCGCATTATTGCCTCCCATGTCTTGTGTCAATTATCGCACCTGACAGTAGTTGCGGTAAGCTAGAATTCGTTCAGATGCGATCCACCTCAAGAGGAAAACATGAGCTTTCTGCGCAGTGCTCGAGCATTCATGCTTACGTTAATTTTCAGCCTGGCGCTGATTAGCTTCTCGACATGGGCGTCTCCAGCTGCGCCTAACAATGCTCCACTACCGCAAACGGGAACGCCACCAAATACCTCTGCAACCGCTTCGCCAGCCGGACCAACCGCAGCTCCACCAGCGAACTTTGTCGTCGTTCAGACGAGTTACCTGGAGCAACTGGCCAATTCTCAAAAAGCAGCGCTAGATGCGGTTTCTGCTACCTCTCAGAGTGCTATTAATGCCGCCAAAGACAAAGAGCAATGGATGGTGACCTGCTAGGAAATGTGTAGCCAGCGGCTTGGTTAGTCTTCATGTTATTTTTGCACATGGAGGCTAGATGAAGAAACGATTTACTGAAGAACAGATTATTGGAATTTTGCGCCAGGCCGACGTCG
>Ga0209130_1001469_pt1 | contig 15469 bp, 13 predicted proteins | sample AraplaMF_Cvi_mLB_FD_184264 | JGI IMG/M metagenome (GOLD analysis project Ga0209130, IMG submission 184264) | Arabidopsis root microbial communities from the University of North Carolina, USA - plate scrape MF_Cvi_mLB (SPAdes) (version 2) | ecosystem: Host-associated > Plants > Roots > Endosphere...
CATATAAAAGAAGGAAAAGATATGGGTTTTAATGTGCTTCAGATGATTTTAAAACAGTTCTCTAATGACCCTCAAATATTGATTTTTGTAACGGCACTAATAACAAATGTACTTATTGTGTTGGTTTTATATAAATATACAAGAATGTTCGAATTAAGTTTATATGTATATATAACAGGTGGAATGTATTTAATATCAATGAATGGGATAAGGCAATTTCTTGCAGCAGCAATTATTTTTGCTGCAACAAAATATATATTTGAAGGTAACTGGAAAAAGTATATTCTAATTATTCTATTTGCATCAACAATACATCAAACTGCACTTATCCTTATTCCAATATATTTTATGATTAGGAGAAAAGCATGGTCATGGGAAACGTATGTAACCCTTTTTTGCTCTGTATTCATAGTTATAGGGTTTAATCAATTTTTAGATACGTTATTCTCAGTCATAGGAGATAGTCAGTATGGAGATTACAAGAACTTTTCTGAGGGCGGAGCAAATATACTTAGAGTTGGAGTTAATATTCCTCCAATTATTATTGCTTACATTGGAAGAGAGAAACTTAGGGAAATATTTCCTAAAAGTGACTATGTAGTAAATATGTCTATATTAGGACTTGTATTCATGATAATTTCAACACAAAATTGGATTTTTGCAAGATTTTCTATATATTTTGGATTATACCAATTAATTTTAATTTCATGGATTATAAAATTATTTACTGATAAAGACCAAAAACTAGTTTATTATGCAATATTAGTATTTTATTTTATTTTCTATGCATACGAGAATGTAATAACATTAAACATTATTTATAAAAGTAATTTTTTAAATTTCTAAGTTTTTTAAGGTGAAATATGTTAATGACTAGTTGATCAATGAAATATGGAAATTTAGGTGTATAGGTATATTATTCTATATAGTTTAGAAAGGGGATACTGAGTTGGCATTTACAGAAAAGATTCCACGCACCATTCACTATTGTTGGTTTGGTAAAGGAGAAAAACCTATAATAGTAAAAAAATGTATAGATAGCTGGAAAGAGAATTTAGCTGGTTATGAAATAATTGAGTGGAATGAAGATAATTTTGATATAAATTGTAATTTATATGTCAAGGAAGCCTATGAATACAAAAAATTTGCATTTGTAAGTGATTATGTAAGAGTATACGCTCTTTATAAATTTGGAGGAATTTACTTAGATACGGATGTGGAGGTATTCAAATCTTTTGATGATATGCTACATCATGATTCATTTTGGGGATTTGAACAAGAGAACTATATAGCTACAAGTACAATAGGAGCGACTAAAGGAAATGTGTTAATAAGAATGTTTCTAGATTCATACGAAGAAAAAAGTTTTATTAAAGAGGACGGAAAGTATGACAGTTTAACCAATGTGGCCATTATAAGCGAGATACTAAAAAATAAAGGATTACAGTTGAATGGAAAATATCAAGAAATAAGTGGGATAGGAGCCTTCTATCCTCAAACATATTTTTCTCCATATGATTATATTAACTGTAGAAAATTTATTACTCCAAATACATATGCAATGCATCATTTTTATAAAAGTTGGTTACCACCTAAAGCAAGATTGAAGAGTGGTTTAAAACAGTTAGCATCTAAGGTTATAGGTGGAGAAAATATAGCGCGGATAAGAAAATTTGTTACAAAAAATTAGGAGGCATATATGAAGGATATACTGGTGGCCTCATTTGATATGGAAGTTGGAGGAGTAGAAAGAAGCCTTATAAGTATGCTTGAGGGTTTTGATTACAAAAAATACGCTGTTGATTTAATGCTGTATAGGCATCAAGGGGATTTTATGGAATTAGTTTGTAACAAGGTAAATTTATTAGAAGAAATTCCACAATACACCACCTTTAGGAAGTCAATCGGAGAAACATTAAAGGATAAAGAGTATGGCATTGGATTTTCTAGAATTTTATCTAAGATAAATACTCGTTTTGCAGGAAAAGCTAAAGGAATAGTAGAGACAGGATATTATCAAATGCAATTAATGTGGAAATATGCTATTCCATTTTTACCTAAACTAGATAAAGAGTATGATGTTGCAATTAGTTATTTGTGGCCACATTATTTTGTAGCAGATAAGGTCAAGGCTAAGAAAAAAATAGCATGGATTCATACAGATTATTCTACAATTGAGACAGATATAGAGATGGATTTAAAAGTATGGAATAAATTTGATTGTATTGTAGCTGTATCAGAGGCATGCAAAAATTCATTTTTAAAAAAATATAGTGCATTAAAAAATAAGGTTATAGTAATGGAAAATATAACCTCCCCGCAGTTTATTAGAGATATGGCGAATGAAGAAATAGATACCCCTATGCTTCTTGATAACCGTTTTAAAGTTATAACTGTGGCTAGACTATCTCATGCAAAAGGAATCGATAATGCTGTTAGGGCTTTAAGGATATTGAAAGATAAAGGCTATGAGAATATAGCCTGGTATGTAGTTGGATATGGTGGAGACGAAACAATGATTAAAAATCTAATAAGGGATTTGAAATTAGAAAATAGCTTTGTGTTGCTAGGAAAGCAAATCAATCCATATCCATATATAAAAGAAGCTGATTTATATGTCCAACCATCTAGATATGAGGGAAAAGCTGTTACAGTAGGAGAGGCTCAGATACTTGCAAAACCAGTCCTAATTACAAATTATACAACCGCAAACAGTCAAGTGAAAAATGGGGTTGACGGATATATTACGGAATTATCCGTTGAAGGAATAGCAGATGGAATAGAAAAATTGTATAAGGATGCTACCGTAAGAAAGCAGTTAGCTAACAATTGTAGTAATACTGATTATAGTAATAAATATGAATTAAATAAGTTGTATGAAATTATAGAGGCTTAAAAGTTTATTAAGTGTATTGGTACAACTACAAAAATTTTTAAAAATGAAAGTATAAGGGATTCAAAGCAAAGGGGTGAATTGCCCATGAATAGAAATGTCAGTGTAATTATACCGGTTTATAATGCTGGTAAATATATTACTCGGTGTATAGAATCACTGTTAAATCAGGTGCTTCATAACTGCGAATTTATCTTTATTAATGATGGTTCAACGGACAATAGCGTAGAGATTATTGAAAAGTATAGGGCACTAGATGACAGGATTATACTTATAAATCAAAAAAATCAAGGTGTGAGTATTGCAAGGAATCAAGGACTTCTTATAGCTAATGGTGAATATATTGGATTTGTTGATGCTGATGATTATGTAGAAGCGGATATGTATGAAACTCTGTATAATTCAGCAAAACAAAGCAATTGTGATGTAATTATATCAAATTTAAGAAGTGAGATTGAAGGGCATAAGGTAACAATTGAATATCCATTTCCAACTAATATCGTTCTAAAAAAAGAATATATAAATAAAGAGATATTAACCTATTTTCTTAAAAGCGATAATTTAAATACTGCTGTAAACAAAATTTATAAAAATAGCATAATAACGAAAAATAATGTGAAATTTCCAGAGAAGGTCGCATTAGGAGAAGATGGAATGTTTAATATTCAATTTTTTAGTAATGCAACTAATATGAAATATATAGATTATACGGGATATTATTATAGGGATGTAGCGGGTAGCGCAACTCGGGATATCTCAAAAAAAGATTATTTCAAGCGAGCTGTGGAAGTATATAATATGGAACTACCGAAAATTTACATCGAAAAGGTCGATAAGGCAAAGATACGTGAATTGAAATCAAGAAAGTTTATAAATAGTGTAATTTCCTACGTATATATTTATTTTGAACCGTCTAAGGAAATACGGTTTAGTGAGAGATATGAATACATAAAAAATATGATATGCAATAAATATGTTAGAGAGGCATTGCCGCTATATTGTGAAGTAACTTATAGCAAGCTTGGTAGATATGAGAAATTTTTAATAAATATGATTAAAAGAAAATCTACTGTGGGGTTATACTTCGCAGTCTCTTACAGCAGGCTTAGAAATAAATAAAACTGGAGGAATTTAGTGTGAAGTTTATGATGTTTGCCCATGGGGGCAGTTTAAATAGAGGGTGCGAAGCGATAGTTCGAGCTTCTACAAATATTATAAAAGAAAAAATAGATGGAGCAAAAGTATGTTTGGCATCAGATAGACCTGAAACAGATAAGGTAATCAATAAGTTAGATTATATATATGATGGTTCTAGCCGCAGTCTGAAAAAATATTCATATGATTGGTTATTGTCCTCAGTTAAAGTAAAACTCTTTAACGATGAGTCTTATGCATTAGGGAAAATTCATCATAACATAATAAAGCATATAAAAAGTTCCGATGTATGTTTATCTATCGGGGGGGATAATTATTGCTATGGAGAGCAACCTGGGTGGTATGAGATTGATAGAAGAGTAAAAATGCAGGGGAAAAAGCTAGTACTATGGGGATGTTCTATAGGAGAAGAGGATATGTCTGAAAGAAAGTTGGAAGATCTAAAGCTCTTTGATTTAATATTAGCACGCGAAAGTCTTACCTATAATATGTTAAAAAAACAAGGATTAAATAACGTTCAATTGTGTGCTGATGCTGCATTTACAATGGAAAAAGAAGAATTGGAGTTGCCTAATGGATGGCAGGAAGGAAATACAATGGGTCTTAATTTTAGCCCGCTTGTATGGAATAGAAATGAGAATTCTCAAGTTGCGGTAAGAGAGTTAATTAATCATATATTAAATACGACAGATATGACGATTGCTCTTACACCTCACGTTATTGAAGATGGGAACAATGATTACGAAGTTCTCTACAAATATTACAAAGAATTTAAGGACACAGGCAGAGTGATTCTGTTACCAGATAACTTAAATGCAATACAGTATAAGGGGTATATAGCTAGAATGCGTTTCTTTATAGGAGCTCGAACGCATGCAACTATAGCTGCTTACTCTAGTTTTATTCCGACTATGGTATTGGGATATAGTGTAAAGTCCAAAGGGATATCTAAAGATATATTTGGGGAAGAAAAATTAGTTTTAGATATAGAGGAGATATCTGATAGTAATAAATTAAAAGCAAGATTTGATGAGATGGTACGAGAGGAAGAGGAGATAAGGCAAAAGCTACGACAATCTATACCTAATATAAAGAAAATGTCTTACAAAGCAGTAGAATATTTGAAAGAATTGTCTAAGTAATTTGGGGTACATTATGAAAAAAAAACTACTATTTGTTATGCCTAGTTTATCTGCTGGTGGTGGAGAAAAAAGCTTGATAAATTTACTATCTCAGATAGATTACAGTTTATATGATGTAGATTTATTTTTGTTTAATAAAACAGGAATATTCATAAATTCGATACCAAGAGAGGTAAATATATTAGATCTGCCAAGTGATTATAAAATATTTGCATCTAGCCTTAAAAATTCAATAATGGGCTTTTTAAAGAATGGACAAATTGATTTAGCATATTCAAGATTGATGTTCACTATTAAAAATAGATTGATAAAGGAAGCTGCAATTTCAGAACAGTATACATGGGAATATCAAAGTAAGTCATTTGAAGTGTTAGAAAAAGAGTATGATGCAGCGATAGGCTATCTTGAAAAGTCTTCAATATACTTCGTAGTTGATAAGGTCAATGCCAAAAAAAAGGCTGGATGGATACATACAAACTACTCGAATTCAGGTATGGATTGCCAGTTCGATAACTCATATTTTGAACAACTAGATAATCTAATAACGGTTTCAGAAGAGTGTGCAAAATCGTTACAAGAAAATTTTCCACAACTAAAAAATAAAGTTACGATTATATATAATATAGTAGCTCCTGGCGTTATATATGATTTATCTAAAGAAGATATAGAAGATGACAGTTTGTTTGATAGACATTATACCAATATTATTACTGTCGCCAGATTAAGTCATGAAAAGGGTTTAGATTTAGCAGTGAAATCTTGCAAGTTACTTCTTGAAAAAGGATACAAGATAAATTGGTACGTATTAGGGGATGGAAATGAAAAAGATGCATTAGAACGTTTAATAGAAGATCATCATCTATCAAACCATTTTACAATTTTGGGGGTTCGAGAAAATCCCTATCCTTATATACGAAAAGCAGATATATATGTGCAACCATCTAGGTATGAAGGTAAGTCTATAGCAATTGATGAAGCAAAAATATTGCATAAACCGATAGTGGTGACTAACTTTGAAACTGCAAAAGATCAAATAAATCATGGAATAAACGGAATTATTGCTGAGATGTCTGAAGAAGGAATAGCAACTGAAATTGAAAGGCTTATCAAAGATATAGAATTAAGGGAAAGAATCGTAAATAATTTATCTACAGAAAAGTTAGGAACCGAAAAAGAAATAAATAAGCTCTACGGAATTCTTTAAAAGGTGATTATTATGAAAAAAGACGTAGTATTTGTTATCAATAATTTGAACTGCGGTGGGGCTGAGAAGTCATTAATCTCTCTGTTGAATACGATGGATTACTCTCGCTATAATGTGGATTTATTTTTATTTAAGCATGAAGGTTTATTCCTTAATAAAATCCCTAAACAAGTGAATGTATTAGAAGAACCTCCTGAGTATCAGTTGTTTGATATGCCGATAAAAGCAGCTATCATGAAATGCTTGCGACAAGGAAGACTAGATATAGCCTTATCAAGGGTTTGTGCAGGTTACATATTTAAAAGTGAAAAAAACAAGGCTCGTTGTGAACAGAGAGTATGGCGATATCTATCAAAATCTTTACAGAATATAAGTAAAAAGTATGATGTAGCGATTGGGTACTTAGAAAAAAATCCAGTTTACTTTTGTATAGACAAAGTAAATGCGAATAAGAAAATTGGTTTTATACACACTGATTATGACAAATTAGGAATGGATCCTAACATTGATATGGGTTATTTTCGTTCATTGGATCATATAGTGACGGTGTCTGAGGAATGTGCCAATGTTTTAAAACAAAGATTTTCTATATATAACGACAAAATAGGTGTTATTTATAATATCGTATCTCCAAGTACGATAAATAAAATGTCACAGGAAAAGGTAGATCTAGAGCGTAAAGGGGTAAAGCTTGTTTCTGTAGGAAGGTTAAGTCATGAAAAGGGATTTGATTTGGCTATAGAAGCATGTAAGAATCTGGTTGGAGATGGATATGAAATAAAGTGGTATATCATTGGAGAAGGGGAAGGGCGAGGTAAGTTAGAAAAAATGATAGAAGAAAATCACCTTCAAGATCATTTTTTACTGTTAGGACTGAAAGAAAATCCCTATCCGTATATAAGAGAAGCAGCTATATATGTACAACCATCCAGGTTCGAAGGAAAGTCTATCGCAATAGACGAAGCAAAAATACTGCATAAACCAATAGTGGTAACAAATTTCAGTACAGCTAAAGACCAAATTAAAAATGAAGAAAATGGGCTGATTATAGACATGGATGCTCACTCACTTTCGGAGGGAATTAAGAAATTAATACATAATGAAGAATTAAGAAATAAGTTAATAAAGAACTTATCAGATGAAGAGCTAGGAACCGAGTCGGAGATAAAAAAATTATATACATTATTTGAGTAGTATAGAAAGGACATAATTATATGGTTATACAGGCAGCGTGCTTTGTGTTACTTGCTGTAATCGCAATTATTGTAGTGATTGATTTCATTCCTATAGGAAAGAATTGGTTGGGGAGAATAAAAATAGGAAGATATACGGATAAAAGCTTATGGAATCAGTCAATCACTCATATAGGTGTTAAGTGGCTAAATAAAACACCAAAGATTAAGGTAACTGATAACACAAGATTAATAGCAATTGATATGTTGAAAGGAAATTATACGAAAAGTGCTATACAGCATTGGCAGGAAGCATCTTTAATATTAGGGTTGTCTGAATACCTGAAATATAATGATGACAGAGCAGTAAAACATGAAATCACAAAGTTTTTGAACTCCAAATTTGATTCTAATGGTCAGTGGGTACACAAACCTCAGTATGTAGATGGAGCAATACTTGCTTATGCTATTATGAAGCTGGATTTTGAGGAGATAGATAAATATAAAAAAGCTTTGGATGCTACTTGGGAAATGATACAAGAGCATATAGGTGAGGATGGTACGATAGAATATAGAAAGTTTATGAAGGGGTATCGATACGTAGATACCATTGGTTTCATATGTCCATTCTTAGTGACTTACGGCATTAGGTATAACAAAAGTGAGTGTATAGATTTGGCTGTAAAGCAGATTAAAGAATATGAAACATATGGAATGTTAAACTTAAGTCATATACCATGTCATGCTTATAGATTAGAAGATAAAGTTCCTCTAGGTTTATATGGCTGGGGAAGAGGTCTTGGATGGTTTGCTATAGGTCTTATAGATACGTGGAATGAATTACCAGAAAACAACAGCTATAAACCTGTATTAGAAGAAAGTGTACGTAAATTTGCAAAAGCTACGATGAAATTTCAACAACAAGGCAATTGGAATTGGACTGTAACCAGGAACGAATGCGGACCAGATTCTTCCGCTACATCCACACTGGGGTGGTTTATGTTAAATGCAGCAAAGATAGAAGATATTTCAAAGGAATGTTTGGAAAGTGCAGATAAAGCTATCGGTTATTTGATGGGAGTGACAAGAAGAAACGGAGCGGTCGACTTCTCTCAAGGTGATACGAAGGATATAGGTGTATATTCTACGTTATTCGATATCTTGCCATTCACACAAGGGTTTTGTATTAGATTAATTAATTTACGTAATAATTATAAAATTTAGTCATCCTTATAAAGATGACTAAATTTCAATAGTTGGATTAATAAATTTTATTTTAGAACAGAGGGAAGAATTATGACGGGACGTTATAAAGAATTGGATTCCCTTCGGGGTATTGCTGCAATCATTGTTCTATTAGGGCACTTCTTAGCATTATTTCCGATATTAGGTAAAAAGGTAATGTATTCAACATTTGGGGCCTATTTTTCTATATTATGGCAAGGTCATTCGGCTGTTATTATATTTTTTGTGTTAAGTGGATTTGTTCTATCCTTGCCTTTTTATAAAGGGACGGAATTTAATTATTTAAAGTATCTTATTAAAAGAGTTTGTAGGATTTACATTCCTTATATTGTGATTCTTTTTATTGCAATAGGAATTAAATTGGGGATTCATTCTAAAATTGGTACCATTCCTGGTTTGGTACAATGGGGTTCATGGAACATAGAAGTTTCTTTTAATAGAGTAATAGATCATATTTTATTCTTGAGAGAATTTAATTCTGATGCGTTTATTATGGTGATTTGGTCATTAGTTCACGAGATGCGAATTTCCATAGTGTTTCCTTTAATTATTTTTCTTTTACTTAGAGTAAACTGGAAAGTAAGTATTGGGATAGCGATGTTTTTATCAGTTATTGGTTATTTATTAATGAAGAACATTCCAAGCGAATTTAATATGCCAGTATCCACCAATTACTTTATCACATTACATTATAGCTCAATGTTTATTATTGGTGCACTACTAGCCAAAAACAGAGAATATTTAGTGAGTAAAATTATTAATTCAAAAGTAAAATATATATTATTGCCTTTAGGTCTTTTATTTTTTAGCTATCCCCGTATCCCATTTATGTTACTTTCCAAACTAATTGGTGAAATCGATTATGATTTGTATCTTATTATCATCGATTGGTATATATGCTTTGGTGCAGTTTTAATTATTCTATCCGCTCTAAGTTCAAAACTATTTTCTAAATTATTACTGATTAAACCAGTACAATTTATAGGGGAAATATCATATAGTCTTTATTTAGTACATCCAATTGTTCTATTAACAACAGTTCATATTTTCTATGGAAAGATATCAGTGCCTTTAATTTTATTAATTTCTTTCTTATTTACTATGGTTGTGTCGGTCTTATGTTATAAATTTATTGAAATTCCATCAATAAAAATAGGCCGGAAACTTGCCACTAAAAATTCTAGAGGCGATGTTTCGTTGAGAAAAAAGGCTAGTTGAAAAATTGGAAAATAATAAGAATAAATAGTATGTAAGATGTGAATAGAGGGATAAGAGTAATTTTCTTAAGAAAAAGAGGAAAGATAATCTAATGCTCTATCGAGAAAAGTATTAGAAAGGAGCTTGGTATGGTGCAAATAAAAATAAAAAGTATGTTAGTTTTTATTTGGAATAAATTGATCGATATCAAAATTCAGAGTTTGAATCGATTAACTATCATAAAAGATCGATTCACGAAGTGCTTTTTCAAGCCCCCTAGAATTCAATCTATAGATGAAACTTTAAAAAAAATTATTCATGATAAAGCTTCCGTAGCCAGGTATGGTGATGGTGAATTTAAATTAATTCATAATCTAGATATAACATTTCAACGGGCTGATCATTTGTTATCAAAAAGATTAAAAGAAATATTGCTAAGTGAAGATGAGAAGTTCTTAGTTTGTTTGCCGGATGTTTTTCAAGATTTATCAAAATATGCAGATGAACCAAAGGATTATTGGAGTCTTCATACTGCAAAATATAGATTAAAGTGGTATAAAGACTTGAAGAAGGGAAAAATATATTATAATTCCTTTATATCGAGATTCTATTATCCCTTTCGAGATAAGTCAAAATGTAAAGAATGGTTTATATTATTAAAATTAATATGGAAAGATAGGGATATAGTTTTAATAGAGGGTAGTAAGAGTAGATTAGGTATTGGAAATGATCTGTTTGACAATGCTAAATCAATTGAAAGGATTTTAGTACCAGAGGAGCACGCATTCTTACATTACAATAAAATCTTAACAGCAGCAAAAAAAAATAATAAATCTAAATTGATTCTATTAGCAATAGGGCCTACTGCTACTATATTAGCATATGATTTGTATAAAGAGGGATATCAAGCAATTGATATAGGGCATGTGGATATTGAATACGAATGGTTTTTAAGACAAGCAAAAACTAAAATCAAAATTGAAAATAAGTACGTATGTGAAGCAGGTGCTGGACAAAATGTGGGCGATATTCAAGATGAGAAATATTTAAGCGAAATTAAAGCTGTAATAAGATAGGCATGAGGGTTTAACTTATGTAAGTAATGTAGAGGTGAAAGGATTGCATGAATTAATAAGTGTTATTGTTCCCATATATAATGTGGAAAAATGGTTAGCTAGATGTATTGAAAGTGTTTTAAAACAGCCTTTCGTCAATATTGAATTAGTTCTAGTCAATGATGGTTCAACAGATAAATGTGGTGAAATATGTGAAGAATATTTAGAAAAGGATAATAGAATTAAAGTAATCTATAAAGAAAATGGAGGAGTGAGTAGCGCAAGGAATGCAGGGATCGAGGCTGCTACAGGGAAGTATATAGTGTTTATAGATCCCGATGATGTGGTAAGCGAAAACTATTTTACTAGGTTATATGGTATTGCGGAAGATAAAAAGTGTGATGCTGTAATATGCGGATACAAAACTGTTCCAAATAATAATAGTATTATTCCTAACTTCAAATTAGATACTGTTATGAACGGGAGAGATTTTATACTGAGCTCTCCAAATGTTCATTCCAAGAATGATCTATGCTTCGCATGGAGGTATATATACAATTTAAGCATTATAAAAGAAAAAAACATCAGATTTAATGAACAAGTGTTTATTGGAGAAGATGTTATTTTTAATTTAGAGTTTTTATTGCACTCACAAAGGGTATGTGCAGTCTCAGAAGTTCTTTATTTTTATACTATTAATAATCCAAATAGCTTAATGAGGGTTCCGTATAAACCAAATTTAGAGAACAGTTTAGTTTTACAATATCAAATGAGAAGACAACTTTCACAAGAATTTGGTTTACTACACGATAAGCAATTTAAAAAAGATATGGCTAATTATTATATAAATCACATATATAGACTCTTGATTAATAATTTAAAAAGCGACCCTAATGTGGATGTTAATAATGCTTTTCGTAGAATAGTGAATTATGAAATGTTCTCAGATAGTGTAAAAGGAATTGGTTTTTCATATCGATGCAATAACTTTAAGGAGTATATATATTATTTAGCAATAAAGTTTAAAGTGTATCCTTTAATAGTTGCAGCATATAAAAGAGAAATCAGGTAATGCTCTTGGGTTGAAAGTGTTTTCATACTTTCTGAAGTGGGAGGAAAAATGAGAGTTAAAAATTCAATAATTAATATATCAGCCGGTATAGGCAGTCAAGTTATTATTACGTTACTAAGTTTTGCTTCCAGAACCATATTTATTACTTATTTAGGTGTTGAGTATCTGGGGGTAAATGGATTATTTACTAATATATTAGGAATGTTATCTTTAGCTGAAGCAGGAATAGGATCTGCTATCATATATAATCTATATAAACCAGTGGCAGAAAATAATCAGGATAGAATCAATATGCTTATGAATTTTTATAGAAAGGCATATATGGCAATAGCTTTAATAGTATTGTTACTAGGATTACTTTTGTTACCTTTTCTTGGATATATCGCTAAAGATGCAAAGGTAGACAATATTCATTTTATTTATATTATATTTTTAATTAATACAGCTTCATCTTATCTATTTTCTTATAAAACCTCATTTTTAAATGTTTGTCAAAAGGGATATATTGTTACAGGGATTTATTCTATCTCATCTATTATATCTACTTGCATTAAAATAGGAATTTTATACTTTACGCATAGTTATATTTTATATCTAATAATCGATATTATTATAACAATCAGTACCTCTGCGTTCTTGGCTATATTGGTAGATAAGATGTACCCATTTTTAAAAAATAAAGCAGCAAGCAAATTAGATAGTGAAACCAAAAGTAATATTGTTAAAAATGTAAAGGCTTTAGTGCTACATAATATAGGCGGATATATTGTCTTTGGTACTGATAACATGTTAATTGCGTCTTTTGTCAGTGTTACAGCTGTTGGATTGTATTCAAATTATTATATGTTAATTAACATTTGTAGAACCTTTATAAATCAAATCTTTGATAATATAAATCATAGTGTAGGGAATTTGGTTGCAAAAGAAAGCGATGAAAAAATTTATAGCATATTTAAGATTACTATGCTTTGTAATTTTTGGATATACTCATTTTTTTCCATATTTTTATATATTATAATGCAACCCTTTATTACTTTATGGATTGGTTCGAAATTTATTATGGATATAAGTGTATTAATTATATTAATGATAAATTTTTATGTATCAGGAATGAGACGTTCTATATCTATGGTCAAAACAACATCAGGGATTTTTCATGAAGATAGGTATGCGCCCTTTTTAGAGGCTGCCGTGAATCTGGTGGCTTCTATTGTCTTGGTGCAATATATGGGCATAACAGGTGTTTTTATTGGAACACTTATAAGTACACTAGTGGTTCCATTTTGGATTGCTCCTTATTTAGTATATAAGAAAGTATTCCGTAAACCGGTTAGGGATTATTTTTTAAAATATACTTACTATGTGATGATAGGGTTAGGAGCTTGTGTCATCACAAGTTTAATATGTGGTCTTATTCCGTATAATGGATTACTAGAATTAATATTAAGAGGGATGATTTGTTTAATAATTCCAAATGCTATTTATGTATTTGTTTTTTATAAGACAGATGAATTTAAGTATTTATTTGGAGTTGTTAAAAGTATAATTGGAAACCTGAGGGTGAAAATTCAGTCACACAAAAAGGGCACTTTTTAATTTGAAATCTACATTTCTATAATCCCGTTACTGACCCAATCCATCGAGCACCAGCGCCTAATGAATTGACACAAAATTATAATGCTTAAAGTAAGAGCAAGTAAATAAAAGGAAAGTATTAAGAATCTTTTAGAAATGAAACACCACTATGTTCTGTTGAATAGGGTGGTGTTCTTATTACTGAGTATTTTAATTAAGTATTTTGCATGACATGTCCTTAAATAAAAAAGTAAATCAATTCGTTATTTTTCAACTATGAATGGGGCTGCTTTTTATGAAGATAGAAGTTTTAGGCAGTTATGGAGTAGAGGTTAATACATAAACCAAATTAGGAGTATGATTATATATGAAAAGATTTTTCGATTTGTTTGTTTCTTTGTCATTATTGGTGTTTCTTTTACCTCTTATTATAATAGTGGCTGTTTTAGTTAGAATTAAGTTGGGTTCCCCTATCATATTTAAGCAGCAACGCCCGGGATTGCATGGTGTCCCTTTTTTTCTTTATAAGTTTAGAACTATGACTGACGAGAAGGATAGTGAGGGGAATGCGTTGCCCGATGATGTAAGGTTTACCCGTTTCGGAGGGTTTCTGAGAAAATATAGTTTAGATGAATTGCCACAGTTGTTTAATGTTATAAAAGGGGACTTAAGTTTGGTAGGTCCAAGACCATTATTGATGGAGTATTTGGAACTATACACAGAAGAGCAGGCCAAGCGGCATAATGTCAGACCAGGGATTACGGGATGGGCCCAAGTAAATGGCAGAAACGCGATTTCTTGGGAGGAAAAATTTGATTTTGATGTATGGTATGCAAAAAAACGGACTTTTTGGCTTGATATGAAAATTTTGTTGTTAACGGTAAAGAAAGTATTTAAGTCAGAAGGAATCAATCAGGTTGGGCATGTAACTGTGGAAAAATTTAATGGTACAAAGAATTCTTGAGGAGGTGAGATGGATGCGAATAATTATGATTGGGGCAGGTGGTCATAGTAAAGTAATCCGAGATATTATCCTATCGTATGGAAATTATGAAATCATTGCGCAATTAGATGATGTGTATAAAGAGTTAAAAATTGAGGATGGTGTCTATTTTGGACCTATTTCTGCAGCTGTAAAGTTGATGGATGAGCATGTAGATACAAAGTTCGTGATAGCTATAGGGAATAACAGAACAAGAAAGATAATTATGGAGCAGTTAGAGATTCCCAGTCATCGCTATGCGACGCTTATACATAAACAATCTATTGTTAGTTTAAGTGCAAAGATTGGAACTGGTACGGTTATTATGCCAGGTGCAATTGTTAATGCAGATGTTGAAATTGGGAATCACGTTATTGTCAATTCAGGCGCTATTATTGAACATGATAATAAGATAAATGATTTTGCACATATTTCCCCAAATGCAGTGCTTACAGGATCCGTTACTGTAGGAATAGGAGTACATATAGGAGCAGGAGTTAATGTGATTCCAAATATTACAATTGGCGATTGGTCCGTTATCGGTGCCGGAGCAACAGTGATCCGTGACATTGTAGCGAATTGTAAGGCAGTTGGTATTCCAGCTAGAGTAATAAACAAAGAATTATAGGAGAGTGTTTAAAGTGGTATACTCACAGGAAAAAACAAGAATCTATCTCTCCGCTCCACATATGAGCGGTAATGAACAAAAATATATAGGGGAAGCATTTGATATGAATTGGATTGCTCCACTTGGTCCAAATGTAGATGCGTTTGAAA
>Ga0209130_1001485_pt1 | contig 15270 bp, 17 predicted proteins | sample AraplaMF_Cvi_mLB_FD_184264 | JGI IMG/M metagenome (GOLD analysis project Ga0209130, IMG submission 184264) | Arabidopsis root microbial communities from the University of North Carolina, USA - plate scrape MF_Cvi_mLB (SPAdes) (version 2) | ecosystem: Host-associated > Plants > Roots > Endosphere...
CTCAAGGTTGAGTTACGGTCTTCGCAAACCCAACATTACCTCAAGAATCACAATGGCCGCCCTCAGGCTACCTTCCTAAACGCCACTTCCGGCGACCTCTTCATACACCACGCTGTGGGGCACCATCCGAAAGAGGGCGCGATGCGCTTCATGCCGTTCATCAGATCGCGGCTGAAAAGCACCTGTGCGCGGCTAACGCTCCTGAATTGAGTGAGGAAGACGGCATAGTTGGCGCATACTCACAGCTGCTATTTGAAGTGAGTGAGCTGCACAACAAGCTGAATACATTGACCTGGCTGGTGAACGAAGTGGAAGCTGATCACGATGAATTGGCGCCGGGTTCATTCGCCAGTGCAGAGCAACTCTTCACTTCAATGGGAATTTAAGCGATGGACTTTGCCTCCAAGCGCGCGATTGCCCACCTGGGTAAATAAAAGGTTCATCGCGTAATTCCGGGAAACTCGTGCTCAGCCTGATTAAGCCAGCTCGCCGGCAGTAACTCCTGGGGGAGTGGATCGCTGTCGTGATGATGGGGTCTGTATTCTCCATTTTTACTAAAACCTGCTCAGCGCTGCTATTTCACGCTTACTAAAACTAATTCGTCCGAATCGACACGATTCAGGGAACTAAAACGCACTCGCGCCATCCAAGAAATAGTAGCCGCGAGAATTTCTGGTATGCGTCGTTCTTAGCGGCACTTTTAGTAAGCGCTGCGCCGTTTAGTAAGTCTTAGGTTGCGATAGCAGCGTTTGGAAACAACCCATTTTAGAGACCCCATCATGCGAACTCTCTACTATCCCATCCGTGTACCCTCCGGTGTGCTGGAGGACCTGGGCAAATTCACCGGGCATTTCTGGTCCGACACTTTAGCGCTCGAACCCTTCATCTGCGAGGCCATCCACAACTATATGCATCCCGCGCCGGCCGCCCCGGCACAGGCAACGCCTGCCTCCGAAGCGGGATACCAATGGAAGCAGGTCTTCCTTCCGCACGGAACCAGGCTGCGCGCCAGCTTCGGCGGCCAGCATTATTTCGCCCAGGTCGAGGGCGATGCGATCAAGTGCGGCGAACAGGCGATGTCGCCGTCGCAGTTTGCCAACCTGCGCGGCAGCGGCAACCGCAATGCGTGGAAAGCGGTCTGGCTTCGCCTGCCTGGCGCCGAGGAATGGCTGCTGGCCGACGTTTGCCGTTCAGCGCGCAAGATGGCCATAGCACGTCTGCTTGACGGCACACCGGCTCAGCGCGCGCCGCAAGAGCGCAGGCAGCAGCCTGCAGACCGGCGCGCAGCCAGCGAAGCGAGCCTGGTCAAAGGTCATCATGTGCGCCAGTTGACTTTCCGGCACAGGCTACCGTGCCTGGCGGCGGCAGTCAGAAGAAGGGCCGCGGAAAAGGACGCCGAGGCAAGCGCCGCGCGGTAAAGCGTCATCCCGCTAATGATCGACGGTGAAGGCGCTACGCTTCGCCGGGTGCATACGCACAAGGAGATCAACAGCTTCCCGTGATCTCCACAACACCGATCAAGTTCAGATGGACTTTATTTCGCCGCCGTCCATGCGCACCAAGGTGCCGGTCAGCCAGCGGGCGGCGGGTGAAACGAGGAAGGCGATCAGGTCGGCGATTTCTGCGGCTTCGCCGAAGCGGGCGATGCCTGCGGTCTTGAGGAACTGGGCTTTCATTTCGTCGAGGCCGATGCCGCGGGCGCTGGCGGCTTTCTGCAGCATGCCGAGACGGCGGCCGGTCATTACCGCGCCGGGGGATACGGTGTTGACCTGGACGCCGTCCGCGATGCCGCGTTCGGCAAAGGCTTTCGCCAGCACTTCGATGGCTGCGTTGATGGCCGCCACCGCTGCCTGAGCCGCTTTCGGGTTCTCGGCGGAGTTCCCGGAAATGAACAGCACCGAGCCTTGCGATTCCTTCAGCGCGCTCCAGGCACGCAGCGTCAGGCGGCGGGCGCCGTGGAATTTCAGGGCCATACCCTTGTCCCATTGCTCGTCGCTCATCTCGAATACGTCCAGTCCCGGAACGGCGCCGGCAATGTTGACCAGGGCGTCGATCCGCCCGAATTTTTCCAGCGCGGCGCCAATAACATCATCGGCAGCGGACGGTTCGCTCAGGTCGCGCACGATAACCAGCGCTTCGGCGCCGGCGTTCCTGACTTCCAGCGCGGCGGTTTCCAGTTCATCGGCGTTCTGCGCCACCAATACGACAGCGCCAAAATCCTTTGCCAGGCGCACTGCCGTTGCTCGTCCAATGCCGGAACTGGCGCCGGTCACGATTGCGATCGATTTCATCCTTGTTTCTCCTTTTTTGAATAACCTATCAAAACTACTTTAGCAGGTTATCACAGGTTTTGAAAAGAGGGGAAGAAGATGATTGGACGGCCAACCGTAAGCTATACTCGTGCCTCATGCCGCATCCTTCCACGCTTCCGATATGACCGACACCCGTCCCCCGCCAATGTTTCTGGCTGAATCAACCGGCCTGGATTTTCTGAACTCCTGGGCTATCCCGTTTGACGTCGAAGTGGAGTGGCTGGAACGCGGCAGCGATCTGCTGGCCTGGTTGCAGGCCGCGGGCCTGGTTACGGCTGCCATTGCGGCGGAAGTGAAAAAGACCGCCAATCCGGGAGAGCTGGACGCGGTGGCCGCGCAGGCGCGGGCCTTGAGGGAATGGTTCCGGACCTTCGTTGCCGCTCATCGCGGCAAGCCGCTGACGCGCAAGGCGGTCAGCGAGCTGGAACCGTTGAACCGTCTGCTGGCACGGGATCAGGAACACAGCCAGATCGTGCCGCGTGCCGCCGGCAGCGCGCAGGATGCGCCGTCCGTGCTCGCATTGGAAACGGCGCGCGAATGGCGTTCGCCGGAGGCTTTGCTGTTCCCGATAGCGAAGGCGATGGCGCAGTTGCTGACCGATGCCGATTTCACGTACGTGAAGCTGTGCGAGGGACCTAACTGCGTGCTGCACTTCCTCGACACTACCCGCGATCACCGCCGCCGCTGGTGCAGCATGGCGGTGTGCGGCAACCGCGCGAAGCAGGCTGCTCTCCGCAGCCGGCGCGCGTCATCCGGCCAGTGATCAGGCCAATGACGATCATGTAACCATCGGAATCTTGATAGATGGGTTATTTTGATTTCGCCAGTCCAGTGCGCAGCAGCACAATCGATGCAGCCAGCAGCACGGCATCCTTCAGCAGGAACTGTCCGATGGGGGCGGAGATCGCCGGGAAACCGCCGGCCGACGGCTCGGCCACGCCCGGAGTAGTGCAGAGGAAGGTCAGCGTGATCGCATAGGTGGCCATGGACATCAGTGCGCCCAGGATCGAAACCTTACGATTCAGTGCGCCAATCGCCAGTGCCGCGGCAGTGCTGAGTTCCAGAATGTCGATCACCGCGCTGGCGCCTCCGACGCCGAAGGCGGTGTGCAGCCAGCTCATGAACGGACTGTTCGCGATGAAGGGGGCGATCCCTTGTGCTTCGTAGTTAGTAAACTTCATACCTCCGAACCACAGGAAGACGATGACCAGCGACCAGCGCAGGAAGGCCGTCTGGTCCGACGTGTAAGGTTTTGCAATGGTTTCCATTTGATACTCCATAAGATGATAAACAAAATGATGAGCAGGTTGGCATAAGATAATGCTATGAATATGTATGCGTCACGCATATCATGTAGAACATGATCGAATCCGATGCAAGGACTTTTATGAAAGACGATGACGCACGCCTGGCAAATCTGATAGGCGCATTCGCCAACGCAATCTCCGATCGCGTCCGGGCGGCAGTCGCCGAACGGGTGGATCTGGGCGGGGAGGCTGCCGCAGCGATGATTGTGCTTGGCCACGAACCGGGGCTGTCGATCGACCAGCTTGGGAAGATTCTGAAACTCAGTCATCCCGGTGCGGTACGCGTGGTGGATCGCCTGGTGGCGGCCGGGCTGGCCGAGCGCAAGGCGTCGGCAGTGGACCGGCGCTTCCTGTCGTTGCACCTCACCGAAGCCGGTGAAAAGGAGCGGGCGGCGGTGCTGGACGGGCGGCGCGCCGTGCTTGCTCCGCTGCTGGCATTGCTGACGCCGGAGGAGCTGCCGGTCCTGGAGCGGGCGATCGAGAAAATGCTGGTGAGTTTGCCGGGCGACGCTACGTCGGCCATGAGCGTGTGCCGCTACTGCGATCAGGAACGCTGCCCCAATTGTCCGATGGATCAATTCGGCAGCGTGGTGGAAGCGAAGCGCTAGTTCGAACTGTATGCGCCGCCACCCCAAGGCGGCGCATACAGGCTTACGGCTGCCAGTTCACGTTCACCGTGGCCGTGCCGCTGGCCGGCGTCGTGACGGTGTGGTTGCTGCCGCCTTCCCACACGGTCGGGCTGGCGCTCTTCTTCAGGAACTTGAAGCTGATCGTGGACGAGGCGGGTACGCTGACGTCCGTGTACCAGTTCGGGTAGCTGTACATGACCTGGTTGAACAGCGGGCCGAGCGGGGCGTTGGCGTCCCAGTTGGTCAGCTCGAACCTGTCGCCGGCGAGATAGACGTTTTCGCCCGAAACGGTGAACGCGTTGCTCACCACGAAGCGCACCGTCACCTGCGGCCCGCTCAGGATTTCGAAGCTGCCCCAGTTGTCGCTGGCCACCGAGCCGGCAGTCACGATGCTGACGTTGTAGAGCCCCGCCGCAACCGACGGCACGAGCACCTTGATCTGGGTGTCTTCCCACGAGGTGATGTTGGCGCCGCTGACCACCGTGCTGCCGAATTTCACCGTGCCCTTGGTCGTGCCGAAGCCGCGTCCATCGATGGTCACGGTCTTGCCGGGCGCGGACATATTCGGCCCCACATGCCCCAGCTTCGGCGCGGCAATCGCCGGTGCGTACTGCCACACCGCGATCGCTCCGGCGGCAAGGCTGAAGTTGCTGACCGCGCCGTTGGCGGCGACCGTGATGTTGTTGCCATTCAGGCCCAGTCCATTCAGCACGTCGGTATAGGCGCCGGCCGGCAGGCCCGCAATGAAGCCGGTGATCGATTGTGCCGACGACAGGTTGCGGTTGATCGCCACCACCGCCACGTTATTGCCGAAGTTGCGCTCGAAGATCAGCACGTCGTTGTTGACCCAGCGCTGCTGCGTGCTGCCGTAAGCGATGGCGGGATTCGATTTGCGCAGCGGCGCAAGGCGCGCCACCATCTGGTATGCCGTGGTGGTGGTCGAGAAGGACGTCATCATCGCGCGGTTATCCGGATCGCCCGTGCCCTGCATATACTGCTCGGTGCCGTAGTAAATCGCCGGCACGCCGCGCGAGGTGAGGGTGAAGGCCAGCGCCTGTTCCAGCTTGCGGCCATTGGCGCCGGACACCTGGAAGCGGGGCATGTCGTGGTTGTCGATGAAGGTCACCTGGTCGCCCACGTGCGCGTACTGCGCAGCGGTATCGCTGACCATCTGGTTCAGCGACGTCATGTTCGCCGTGCCATCCTTGAACACCTGCCGCACCTTCTGCGCGAACTGGAAGTCCAGCAGGCTCATGCCGCTGCGGTTGGCGAAGTAGTGGTTGGCCGTATCGACTTCGTTCTCGCTCAGGAACCACTCGCCGAAAGTGAATACCGGCTTGTAGCCGTTGATATACGACATGAGGTTCTTCTGCCAGCCGAAGGGCATGTGCTTCACCGCGTCCATGCGGATGCCGTCGATGCCCAGGTCGAGCCAGACCTTGATCGCCGCCTTCATATAGGTGTCGATGGTGGCGTTGTTGTGGTTCAGGTCCGCCAGGTCGAACAGGTTGCGGTAGATGCCGCTCTCCAGCGTGGAGAAGTCGGTGCCGCCATTGTGGTGGAAATAGTTGTTCGGATCGGAGGTATAGCCGGAGAGCAGCGTGCCATTGTCATAGAGCCTGCCGTTCTCGCCGAAAGTGGAATCGCTTTGTGACGCCGGCGAGGTGTGGTTCGGTGCGAAGTCGATGATGACCTTGATGTTGTGCGCGTGCGCGGCGCTGATCATATTGCTGAAGTCTGTCAGCGAGCCGAAGGCCAGGTTGGGCTTCTTGAAGTCGCGCGCCCAGTAGCCGTGGTAGGCGGTGCTGTTGGTGCCTGAGTAGTTCAGTACCGCCGTGATGTTTTCGACCGGCTGCGAAATCCAGATGGCGGTGATGCCCATGCCGCTCAGGTAGCCGTCGTTGATCTTGTCCTGGATGCCTTTCCAGTCGCCGCCGCAGAACAGCTTTTTCTGCGCGCAGCCGGAACTGAAGGCGGACCCGGTGGGATTGTTGGCGCTGTTGCCGTCGCGCAGGCGGTCGGTAACGATCTGGTAGATCACGTCAGTATTGAAGCCCTGCTTGTTGCTCACGCTGGTATCCGGCGTGGCCTGTGCCTGTAGCGCGAACGCTGCCAGTGCGCAGGCGATGCTGCGTTTTGCCTCCATGGCTGCTCCCTTTTTTGGTTGGGTGTTTGTGCAGTATGAAGTAGTTTTGTTACGAGTTCGATTGATTCGTCGCGTAAATGCTGCAATATTGGCAAATATTTTCTGTATTCTGACTACAATATTGCATGTAGTCGGTTTGCGGGTAAGCTTGTCCGGTCCTGATCACCTTCACTGAGGAGAGACCGATGAGCGCGAAGAAAATCTTGTTTCTGACTGGAGATTTTGCGGAGGACTACGAAACCATGGTGCCGTTCCAGGCGCTGCAGATGGTGGGGCACACGGTGCATGCCGTGTGTCCGGACAAGAAGAGCGGGGACAGGATCAAGACCGCCATTCACGATTTCGAGGGCGACCAGACCTACTCGGAAAAGCCCGGCCACCTGTTCACGCTGAATGCCGGCTTCAGCGACGCGAAGGTGTCGAATTACGATGCCTTGATGATTGCCGGCGGACGCGCGCCGGAATATCTGCGCATGAATGCGCAGGTGCTGGAAATCGTGCAGGAGTTTGCGCGGGTGGGTAAGCCGATTGCCGCCATCTGCCACGGCGCGCAGATTCTGACGGCGGCCGGTGTGATCCAGGGGAAGAAGATTTCAGCCTATCCGGCCTGCGCGGCGGAGGTGCGGCTGGCGGGCGCGGAATATATGCCGGTGGCGATGGACCAGGCGGTCACGGACGGGAATTTCGTCACCGCGCCGGCGTGGCCGGCGCATCCGCAGTGGCTGGCTCAGTTCCTCAAGGTGCTGGATAAGTGAGCCAGATCAGCCTGCAATAGAGATCAGCGGCCTGGGGTGGCGCCGGGAGTGGTGATCACCATTGGACGCATGGCGCGTTCGAGGTCTTCCTTGTTGTTGTACACCTCGACGTTTTTGTCCTTGCGGCGCGGGATATTGCTGCCGGTGACCGTCACTTTTTCTTCGTAGCCTTGTTCGTTATCGCCTGCTGCGTCCATCCCGGCGCAGCCTGCCATCAGCGCGCACAGGGCGAACAGGTAAGTCATGTGTTTCACGTTTTTCCTTGGGGTCGAGGACCCGACTAAATTTTTTGAATTACTTATCATGTGTTGACGACCGCCCGCTTCAGCGGGTCATGCCGTTGGCGCGGATCGAGTCATCCAGGGCTTTCTGGAAGCCGTCCTTGCCGACTATTTCAACTTCTTTCGGTTTCTTGCGGGGGATCATGCTGCCTGTGAATTCGACTTTTTCCATGCCGTCATCGTCAGTGTTGGCTGCATCCATGCCGGCGCAACCAGCCATCATGCTGGACAAGGCCAGCAGGTAGCACAGTTTTTTCATATTTCTCCTTTTTGTTATGGAAGGGGCGTGAAATTTAGCACGCAGGGGGAAAAGAATTTGTCTGCAATTTGTCGATTTCGGGCAAGCTGGCGCGTCGTGGGGATGTAACGACCAACCATTAGAGGACAACACCATGAATAAGCAGATTTTTGTCAACTTGCCAGTGAAAGATCTGGATAAATCGAAGGCCTTTTTTGCAGCCCTGGGCTACAGCTTCAACCCGCAGTTCACCGACGAGAACGCGGCCAGCATGATCATCCATGACGGCAGCATCTACGCGATGCTGCTGACGGAATCCTTCTTCAAGGGTTTCACCAGCAAGCCGATCGTGAATGCGAAAGAGGCGAGCGAGGTGCTGGTCTGCCTGACTTGCGACAGCCGCGCCGAGGTCGATGGACTGGTGAAGAAGGCACTGGCGGCAGGCGGCACGTCGCCACGCGAACCGCAGGACCACGGCTTCATGTACGCCCACGGCTTCGAAGACCTGGATGGACATATCTGGGAGCTGGTATATATGGAGCCGCAGGCGGCACAGTAATTCCGTCAGCTCCTGCTGTAAGACGGGGCCGTTTGCCGGTGCTATAGTGCTCCCTGAAAAAGGGGGGCACTATGCGCATTGCTGCAATTTCGGATATTCATGGCAACCTGTGGGCGCTGGAGGCCGTGCTGGCCGATATCGCGCGGCGCGGCGTGGAGGTGACGGTGAACCTGGGCGATATCCTGTCCGGCCCATTGCTGCCGCGCCAGACGGCGGACCGCCTGATGGACCTGAACCTGCCGACGATTGCGGGCAACCACGAGCGGCAGGTGCTGGAGCAGGAGCCGGGCCGCATGGGCGAGTCGGACCTGTACGCCTGCAAGCAGATCACGTCCGAACAGCGCGACTGGCTGAGCCGCCTTCCCAAATCCTTGCGCGTGGCCGACGACAGCGTGCTGCTCGTGCACGGTACGCCTGATTCGGACCTGATCTATTTCATGGAAACGGTGACGCAGCAGGGCACTCGCGCGGCGACGCAGCAGGAAGTGCAGGAGCGGGCGGGCAATGTGGCGGCCTCATTGGTCCTGTGCGGACATACGCATCTGCCGCGCACCATGCGGCTGGATGATGGACGGCTGATCGTGAATCCGGGCAGCGTCGGCCTGCAGGCTTATGACGATGAACATCCGTTCTTTCACAAGGCGGAAAATTACACGCCGCATGCCCGCTATTGCATCGTTGAGCGGACCGGGGCAATGTGGACGGTCGAGCAGTATGCGGTTGCTTATGACTGGTCGTCGGCCGCCGAACTGGCGGCTATCAATAATCGTCCGGAGTGGGCGCATGCCTTGCGTACGGGGCGTATGCCCTGATAGCGCGCAGGCACGCCTTGCGATCAGCCGCGGTGGCTGATCTCGATGAGGATGCCGCCGGGCGCTTCGGCGTAAAAAGCCAGTGCGCCATAGGATACGGCCGGCGCCGGCGCAGAGAAGCCGGCGAGACGTAGCCGCTCGTGCGCCGCATGTACCGCCTCATCGGAAGCCTGCAGAAAGCCGATATGGAAGCCCGGCGGATAGTTCACCACCCCGGGTACTTCGTTGAGGACCAGGACGAAACCGTCGTCGCCGCGCAGGATGGCCATGCCCGGGCACGGCGCCGCCAGCTGCTCGAATCCGAAGCCGCGCGAAAAATAGTCCATGCACGCGTCCAGGTCACTGACCGGCAAGTCGATATGGTTCAGCTGCATGGCCGCTCTCCCAAAGAGTTGACTTGTATAATCCTAAGCCATATCCCGAGCGGAGGAGCAGAATGCGGAAAAAGCTTGCTGTGATGCTGGCGCTGATGGCCCTGCAGGCCGTGGCCATGGCCGAACCGGAGGACGCAATCTCGTCCGACCGCCCCGATTTCGTCGATTCCGCCGATGTGGTGGGGAGGGGCGTCATCCAGCTGGAAGCAGGCTTCGCCCAGGACCGCAACCGCGACGCCGGCCTGAAGGAGCGCAGCAGCAGCACGCCGCTCCTGCTGCGCATCGGCGTCTCCGACAACCTGGAACTGCGCATCGAGACCGATGGCCGCATGCGCTACCGTGCCGATGGCGGCAGCAGCGCCGACTATGTGCGCGAACGCGGCTATGCCGATTCGGCCCTTAGCATGAAATGGCATGTCAGCGAAGGCGAGGGCGCCGTGCCTGCCATCGGCATCATCGGCCAGCTCGATCTGGATACGGCCTCGAAAGCCTTCCGCGGCGACGGCGTGCGTCCCTCGGTAAGGATCACCGGCGAATGGGATCTGGGGCCGGGCTGGTCGCTGGGTGTCATGCCGGGCATCATGGCCGACCGCGATGAACGGGGACGCCACTTCGCCAGCGGCATGTTCGGCGCTTCGCTGGACAGGGAATGGAACGACCGCCTGCACAGTTTTGTTGAACTGGCCGCGCAGCGTATCGCCAAGGCGCACAACGGCGGCACGACCGCCAGCTTCGACTTCGGCGCCACGTATCTGCTGACGAAGAATCTGCAGGTCGATGTGGCCCTGTCACGCGGCCTTAACCATCGCACGCCAGACTACAGCTTTACCTTCGGCCTCTCGGCCCGTCTTTAACGCTCAAATCGCGCAAGGAGAATTCGTGGTGAAAGAACAGGAAGCGCAGGCATTGCCGGGAAAGGTCGTGCTGGTGCTGCAGGGCGGCGGCGCGCTGGGCGCCTATCAGTTGGGCGTGTATCAGGCCATGCACGAAGCGGGCGTGGAACCGGATTGGGTGATCGGCACGTCGATCGGTGCGCTGAATGGCGCCATCATTGCCGGTAATCCGCCCGAGCGTCGCCTGGAGCGTTTGCGCCAGTTCTGGGACACGATGGAGCAGCATTACGAGCTGTTTCCGAACATGCCGCGCCTGTTCGCCAATGCGCTGACCGTTACGCAGGGCATTCCGGCCTTTTTCGATCCGAACCTGGTCACGTGGTGGAATCCGGCTGGGAAGGTGGGGATCGAGAATGCGGCTTTCTATCGCACCGATGCCTTGCGCGCGACCATGGAGTCGCTGGTCGATTTCAATTACCTGAATGAGCGCCATACGCGTTTGACCGTGGGGGCGGTGAATGCGCGCAATGGGGTGATGCGCTATTTCGATACGCGCAAGGAGAGCCTGGATGTGGCTTGCGTGCTGGCTTCGGGCGCGATTCCGCCGGCGTTTCCGGCGGTGCGCATTGGCGATGAGCCGTATTGGGACGGCGGGATTTATTCGAATACGCCTATCGAGGCGGTGCTGGATGATGAGCCGCGCCATGATTCGGTGATCTTTTCGGTGCAGGTGTGGAATCCGGACGGCAGCGAGCCGCAGAGCGTGCTGGATGTGCTGGAGAAGCATAAGGAGATCCAGTATGCGAGCCGCGCCAGCAATATCGAGCAGCAGCGCAAGCTGCATCGCTTGCGCCATGTGATCCGGCAGTTGACGCTGAAGTTGCCGGATGAGGTGCGCAGGTCGCCCGAGGTGCGGGAGCTGTCGTTGTGGGGCTGTGGCACGTCCATGCATGTGGTGCTGATGAAGGCGCCGCATTTGCATTGCGAGGATCACACCAAGGATATCGATTTTTCGAAGGAGGGGATTGGTCAGCGCTGGCAGGCGGGGTATGAGGATGGGAAACGGGCGTTTGCAGCCAGGCCTTGGTCGCAGACGCCGGATACTATTGAGGGAATTGCAATTCATGAGCATTTTTGAAACCTACAACCTGGGTCAGACCCACGGGGTCTGACCCGTTGGGCAGGGCGGCCCGGTCAGACGCAAAGGGTCAGACCCCGTGGGTCTGACCCCGGGGTTCGGTTTCGGGTTGTACAATTACGCTATCCGATCCACCCCAAGTTATCTGAACGGGACTGTAATGACCATCAAGATCAGCCAGAACTTCGACTCCGGCGCCATCGAGGTGCTGCGCGCCGACAGCGCGGCCAATATCGAACTGAACCTCCGCAAAGATTCGCACGCAGACATCCACCAGTGGTTCCACTTCCGCCTGCAGGGCGCCCGCGGCGAAGCCGTGAACATGCGCATCCTGAACGCAGGCCAGGCGACCTACGCCAAGGGCTTCGAGGACTACCACGCGGTAGCCAGCTACGATGGCGAGAACTGGTTCCGTGTGCCGACGTCCTTCGACGGCCAGGTGATGACGATCAAGCACACGCCGCACAACGACAGCGTGTACTACGCTTACTTCGAGCCGTATTCGTGGGAACGCCACCTGCGCCTGCTGGGCGAAGTGGCCGAGAATCCGGTCGCGCGCGTGCTGGATATCGGTTCCAGCGTCGATGGCCGCGACATGAACCTGGTGGTGATCGGCGAGCCGGAAGCGGAAAAGAAGATCTGGTTCATCGCCCGCCAGCATCCGGGCGAGTCGATGGCCGAATGGTTCATCGAAGGCCTGATCGATTCCCTGCTGGACGACTCGAATCCGATCGCCCGCAAGCTGCTGCAGCGCTGCTGCTTCTACATCGTGCCGAACATGAATCCGGACGGCTCGGTACGCGGCAACCTGCGCACCAACGCTGCCGGCGCCAACCTGAACCGCGAGTGGATGACGCCGACGCTGGAGCGCTCGCCTGAAGTGCTGTGCGTGAAGCAGAAGATGCATGAAGTGGGCGTCGATATGTTCTTCGACATCCACGGCGATGAGGCGCTGCCGTACAACTTCGTGGCCGGCAACGAGATGCTGGAGAACTTCACGCCGGCGCAGATGGCGCGCCAGAAGCACTTCATCGAGCGCTACAAGCAGTCCAGCCCTGACTTCCAGGACAAGGTCGGTTACGCCGCGTCCAAGTACAAGGAAGACATGCTGACCCTGGCGTCCAAGTACGTCGGCCACCACTTCCAGGTGCTGTCGCTGACGCTGGAAATGCCGTTCAAGGATAACGCCGACCTGCCCGCGCCGCATGTGGGCTGGAACGGCGCGCGCAGCGCAACCCTGGGCGCAGCCATCCTGCAGCCTATCCTGCTGTCGCTGGACGAGTAAGCATGGGCGTCGAGATCGAACGCAAATTCCTCGTCAGGAACGAGGACTGGAAACAGCAGGGCGAACCGGTGCTGCTGCGCCAGGGTTACCTGTCCTCGCATCCGGAGCGCGTGGTGCGCGTGCGCATCGAGGGCGAGCGCGCGGTCATGACGATCAAGAGCAAGAACGTGGGCGCCAGCCGCGGCGAGTGGGAGTACCCGCTGCCGATGGCCGACGCCGTCGAGTTCCTCGACAAGCTGTGCGAGCAGCCGGTCATCGAGAAGTACCGCCGCAGGATTTCTTTCGGCGGCTTCACCTGGGAAGTCGATGAGTTCCTGGGCGTGAACGTGGGACTGGTCGTGGCCGAGATCGAGCTGCCGAGCGAGGAGCAGGCGTTCGGCAAGCCGGACTGGGTGGCCGAGGAGGTGACTGCCGATTCGCGCTATCTGAACTCGAACCTGATCAAGAACCCATACAGCAGCTGGCGGAAGTAAGCCGGCAATAAAAAATCCCCGCAGCGCGGGGATTTTTTTTGCCCCGGCGGGGAGGGCTTAGTGGAAGTGCTCGCTGCCGGTGGGCGCGTCCTCGGGCATCTCCGCGTGTACCAGTTCGCCGGACGGATCGGCAAACAGCGGCGCACCGCAGTCGTCGCAATACTCGGCCACGTACTTCTCGCCCAGCTTCTTCACCTGCGACAGGCCGGCCGCGTTCAGATGCTCCACGATCTCTTCGACCGGTGTGCGTGGCTTCAGCATATCGGTCAGATGGCCGGCCGTGATCGGGCCTTCGGGCGGCGTGCCTTCTTCATCTTCCTGGCCATACAGCGGCCATACCACGCCATAAATCACGTCGCTGTCGCTGCGGCGCGTGAAGGCGACGCGGTATTCGTCGATCTGGCCATCCGGCGCCGATTCGTCGCCGAAGCCGGCAATCACGGCGCGCAGTTCGTTCGGCTCGCAGGCCAGCGAATGCGTCAGGTAGTGCACGGCGGCGCGGATCGAGATCGGGCGAATCAGCTTGTCCGCTTCGCGGCAGGCCATGTAATACGCTTCCGGAATCAGCAGCTCGATGCCGCAGCCCGGCATCAGGCGTTCCACGGTCGGCTTGCCCTGGGTGGTCCAGGCTTCCAGCGCGTTGCGGCGCTCTTCGGCCGGGTTCATGCCCGCCGCCTGCATCTGCCAGCGGAACAGCGGCGCGCCGTGCTGCGCCACCACGGCCACGATCAGGTAGCGCGTGTCGGCCAGGAAGGGCGCCGTTTCCGGCGTCTTCGATTCCGATTTCACGGCCACGCCTTTCAGCGCAGCCTGCGCCAGCTTGTGCGTCTTGGAATACGCTTCGGCGTGGGTGCGCGGCAGCTGGTCGATCGAGTACAGGGTGGACGACATGGCCATGTGCGTGCCGTCGGCCAGCAGGTGGGCCGAGAAATGGGCCGACAGGGTGTTCAGTACGTCGGCGGGAATCTGGCCGGAAGCGATGGAAAAGCGCGTCCAGGCCAGGATCGGGGCGGCGACGAGCAGCACGTCGTATTCGCGCGGCTCGCCATCGACTTCAACCACGATGGTGTCGGATTCGCTGACCGCTTCCACGCTGTCCATCAGGATGTCGTAGGCGTTCAGGTCCACGCTGAACAGGGAGTTCAGGGCGGCGTCAATAGTGTCTTGGTGGCCGGTGCGCAGCAGCTTGTGCAGCTGCGTATCCAGCGTGCGTTCCCAGTTCCGCTCTTCAAGGCGGCTGGCGGCCTGGCCCACGGCTTGGGCTAGGGTTAGGAGGCGCTGGCTGTCGGCGGATAATTTCTGGCTTGAATCTTTGGATGGACGACGCATAGCGCTTTTGCTCAGTAAAAAAGGAAACTCTGTTAGGCCTATTGTAGTGGATTCGGCAAGAAAGGGCGCTCAAAAAGCAAAACGCCAGGCAATGCCTGGCGTTTTGCTGCCGGGAGCAGGGCCCCCGGCAGATTGCGGCGCTTAAAAATCAGGCAGCCAGCAGTTGACGCAGAACGAACGGCAGGATGCCGCCGTGCTTGTAGTAGTCCACTTCGATCGGGGTGTCGATACGCAGCAGCACCTGCACTTCCTGCTTCGAACCGTCGGCGCGGTGGATCACCAGGGTTGCCTGTTGCTGTGGCTTGATTTCGCCTTCCAGGCCCTTCAGGTCGTACACTTCCTTGCCGGTGATGCCCAGCGACTCGACCGAGTCGTTGCCGATGAACTGCAGCGGCAGCACGCCCATGCCGACCAGGTTGGAACGGTGGATACGCTCGAAGGAACGGCAGATCACGGCCTTCACGCCCAGCAGCTGGGTGCCCTTGGCCGCCCAGTCGCGGGAGGAGCCGGTGCCGTATTCTTCGCCGCCGAAGATCATGGTCGGGGTGCCCTCGTCGATGTACTTCATCGCTGCGTCGTAGATCGACAGCTGTTCGCCGGAAGGCTGGTGCAGGGTGATGCCGCCTTCGACTGCGGAACCGTCGGCTTTCGGCGGGATCATCTTGTTCTTGATACGCACGTTGGCGAAGGTGCCGCGCATCATGATCTCGTGGTTGCCGCGGCGCGAGCCGTAGGAGTTGAAGTCGGCCTTCATCACGCCGTTTTCCTTCAGCCACTTGCCGGCCGGGCCGTCTTCCTT
>Ga0209130_1001499_pt1 | contig 15094 bp, 18 predicted proteins | sample AraplaMF_Cvi_mLB_FD_184264 | JGI IMG/M metagenome (GOLD analysis project Ga0209130, IMG submission 184264) | Arabidopsis root microbial communities from the University of North Carolina, USA - plate scrape MF_Cvi_mLB (SPAdes) (version 2) | ecosystem: Host-associated > Plants > Roots > Endosphere...
CTCAATTTATTCAATTGATGGATGGACCATTTCATATCATATCACCTCAAGGCAACAAACAAAATTATAGCTAGCCATTTTATATTTGTCAATGTTTTTTCTTTACACTATAATGAAGTCATCATAGGAAATAATATATAGATTATCACGTTTTCCAAAAAGATGCTACATCGAAAGGAGAGATTACCATAAAAGCCAGTGGTATTGTTGTTGAATATAACCCTTTTCATAACGGTCATGCTTATCATGTGCAACAAACAAAAAAGTTAACACAGTCTGATATTATTATCGCCGTTATGAGTGGTCCTTTTTTGCAGCGTGGTGAGCCAGCACTCATCTCCAAATGGTATCGTACTAAAATGGCCTTAACAAACGGCGTAGACCTCGTTGTAGAGCTTCCTTATGCATTTGCAACACAAAAGGCCGAAACTTTTGCAAATGGTGCAATTTCGATTTTAAACGCCCTTCATGTTTCTGAGATTTGTTTCGGTAGTGAAGATGGAAAAACTGAAAATTTCTACAATACCATCTCTGTACAAAAAAATGAAGAAGAGACTTTCAATCGTCTTGTGAAGCAATTTATGAATGCGGGTAATAGTTATGCAAAAGCTACATCTGAAGCCTTTCAACACATCTTACCACCTGAAAAAACTGTAGATATGTCACAACCAAATAACATTTTAGGTTTACAGTACATTAAAGCTATCCTTTTACAAAATAGCTCCATGCAAGCACAAACTATAAAAAGATTCGCCTCTCATTATCATGATGAAACATTTCACGATCAACATATTGCAAGTGCAACAAGTATCCGCAAACAGCTATTTAATGAACACGGTTCATCTATAACTATTGAGCCTTTTATTCCGAAAACAACTGCTTCTCTTTTAGAAAACTACAAGCACAACTATGGGACGTTACATAACTGGGAAAAATACTTTTCATTTTTCAAATACAAACTTATGACGATGTCTCCGGGGGACTTACAACATATATATGAAATTGAAGAGGGTTTAGAGCATCGTATTTTATCAAAAATACAAGACAGTTCATCTTTCTATTCATTCATGGAAGCATTAAAAACAAAACGTTATACATGGACTAGATTACAAAGAGCTTGTACACACATTTTAACAAATACAACGAAGGAAGAAATGTATAAAGCTAATATAGAACAGCACGCGCCGTATATTCGTCTACTCGGAATGTCACAAAAAGGACAAACTTATCTTTCTAAAAATAAGAAAAGAATAGAACTGCCAATCCTTACTCATACAAAATCATTCGAACACCCTACTTTAGACATAGAGCGAAAATCAAATGCTGTATATTTCTCCATAACGCAAGAACCTTTGCGGACACAAATGCTAAAACAAGAAGCAACACATCATCCAATTCGTTATGATGAAACAACGAAAAAATTCCTATAAGAAAAACCTCTCTTCTTCAGAGAGGTTTACTTTGTTTTACCCATTTTTTCCAAATATGTTAATGCATCATCCAGTGTGTCCACCGGTACAATTTTCATCTTTGTTTTAATATCTTTCGCAGCTTCAAGAGCATCTTTATAATTCGATTTCTCTACATCCTTTTCATTTGGCGCAAAGAACACTTCAGCTCCCGCATCACTAGCAGCTACTACTTTTTGCTGAATACCACCAATGGGACCAATTTCTCCTTTATCATTGATTGTACCTGTTCCAGCTATTTCATGTCCGTTTGTTAAATCTTCTTCAACGAGTTGATTATAAATTTCTAAGGTAAACATTAAACCCGCTGATGGCCCCCCTATTTCATGGGAATCAATTTTCACTTTCGGATCTACCACTAACTCTCTTTCTGTAACGATAGATACACCTATTCCAACGCGGCCATTTCCATTAGGAATTGTCTTTACATTTAAATTTTCTTTAAACTGTTTTCCACCTCGCTTGTATTCAATATTTACTGTATCTCCCTCTTTTTTCCCTGTCATATACTCAATAAATTGTTCCGTCTTTTCGAATGTTTTTCCGTCGACAGCTATGATGACATCTCCAAGCTTAAGCTTCCCTTCTGACGGCATTCCCTTTGTCACACCAGCAACTAGTACCCCTTTATTTTCAAAAGATACGGAACGATTTGCACGTTTATATGCATTATAAATTGCGGCGTTTTGTGAATCTTTCATTGCATAATTTTGGCGAAATTGATATTCTTCATCACTCTCACCTTTTTGCAATATTTCTTCCGCCTTCGAAACGTGTGTATATTTATTAAATTGCGCGGCTATTAAGTTCACAACATTTGCAGGTCCCATTGAGACTGTGACAAGCATAAAATCACCAGACTCTTTAGTTCCACCGTCAACTTGCACGTACGGCGCTAATTTCGCGGCCATACCCGGTTTTGTCACATAGTATGGCAAACGCACATAAACAAGTAGCATCGCCAATATAACCCCTATTAAAATTGCATATATAAACCGAAAACGCTTAAACATTATGTTGCTCCTTCCACTGCTCAATTAGTAAATAAATGTTTGAAATGTGTTTTTCTGCTTCCACTTCTCCGACCCGAATAATGTCTTCAATATGTGTAAAAGCACGCGAACTAAATTGTTCTACTGCTGGCCGCATCATTAAATCTGATGCTATTTGCCGATTCATCACAAGTTCATGCTGCATGATTTCAATACTCTGCATAATCACATCATAAATCGATGTAACCTCTCCATTCACCTTAATTGGAGATACATCAACAGCAATAACAATATCAGCCCCTAAATCTTTTACAACCGATACGGGAATACGGTCAATTACCCCTCCATCCACTAATAAGCGGCCATCTATTTTCTCTGGAACAAACACCCCCGGCACAGATATACTAGCTCGAACCGCCTCCGCAATCGGACCGCTTGTAAAAACAACTTTTTCCCCCTTCAAAATGTCAGTAGCCACAACAGCCGTCGGGATATCTAACTGTTCTAAATTTTTATTATATGTAAACATTTTAATCATATCTTTAATACGTTTTCCAGCAATAAATCCCATTTTAGGAACTGTAAAATCCAAATAATATTTCCTTTTAAAAACAGCGGCCAATCTATACAGTCTTTCAACGTCACAACTCGCTGCATAAAATGTACCAATTAATGCTCCTATACTACTACCTGCTACCATATGAATAGGGATGCCAGCTTCCCTTAACACTTTTATTACCCCTATATGAGCAAAACCTTTTGCACCTCCGGATCCAAGTGCTAAACCGATTTTTGGTTCCTTCATTTTTCTCACCCTTTAATTTTTTTCATTCCTTTTTCATACTTATGGTCTAAATTCACCACATATCCACGTATACTGAAATGAACGTTTTTGGGACAAAGGGGGATTTTCTTACATGTACGAAAAATGGAAAACTGCTTTTCTTACCATATCAATGTTATTTTTAACCTTTTCTCTTGTACTCCACCCCCAAGCTGCTTTGCAAGCTTCAATTCGAGGGTTAAATATATGGTGGGAAGTTGTATTCCCTTCATTACTACCGTTTTTCATCATTGCGGAACTTATAATCAGTATTGGTATTGTAAAATTTATCGGCGTTATATTAGAACCACTAATGCGTCCATTGTTTCGTGTTCCAGGGGTAGGCGGGTTTGTTTGGGCAATGGGAATGGCTTCAGGATTCCCCGCTGGCGCCAAATTAAGCGCTAGACTACGCAAGAGCAATCAACTAACACAAATTGAAGCGGAACGACTCGTATCTTTCACAAATTCTTCTAATCCGCTTTTTATTTTTGGAGCGGTTTCTATTGGTTTTTTCAATAATCCAAAATTAGGGCTCGTATTAGCAGCAGCACATTATATAAGTAACTTTACCGTCGGGTTACTGATGCGCTTTTATGGTAGCAACGATACTTACATAAAAGAAAAACATACGAATCAAAAACGTGCCTTTCAAAATCCTTTTTCCATTCTCCACCAAACACGTATGCAAGAAAAAAGGCCAATCGGAAAACTACTTGGTGACGCTATCGTTTCTTCTATTCAAACACTGCTCATGATTGGTGGGTTTATTATTTTATTCTCTGTTTTAAATAAAATGATTACTGTTTTCGAAATTACAGAAGCGCTTTCTTTTATTATGCAACATATTTTATCATTCTTCCAACTTACCTCCCAATTTAATATTCCGATATTATCCGGTATTTTTGAAATGACGCTTGGAAGCCAAATGATCAGCCAAATAAATGAAACAACACTTCTTCAACAAGCAATGGTAACAAGCTTCATTTTAGCATTTAGTGGTCTTTCTATTCAGGCACAAGTAGCAAGCATATTAGCGGAGACAGATATCCGTTTTAAACCATATTTTTTAGCTCGAATTATCCAAAGCATTATCGCTCCTATTTTCACTTTTATATTTTGGGAACCATTTTATGAAAAAGTTCATTCTGTCTCGCCTACACAAGAAGATATTCCCGTATTTTTATTGAATCATTCTTTTACACTAAATGATATTTGGACAGCATTTATACACTACGGACCAATCTTCACCTTATTTTGTTTATATTTATATGTTATCTTATTGTTTTTACGTATTTATAAAGAAAAACCCCGTTCACTTTAACGGGGTTTGAAACTTTTCTTTTAAAGCTCGCTCTACAATCGGAGGAACAAGGTCTACTACACTTCCTCCATATCTCGCAACTTCTTTCACAATACTTGAACTTAAAAATGAATATTGATTGTTTGTCATAATAAAAAAGGTCTCTATATTTTCGTCTAATTTTCGATTCATTGAAGTAATTTGCATCTCATATTCAAAATCAGAAACCGCTCGCAAACCACGCAATATTGCATTTGCATTACGCATTTTTGCATATTCCACCAATAATCCACTATGTGAATCAATCTTTACATTCGGAATATCCTTTGTCGCCTCTCGAATTAACTCTAAGCGTTCTTCTACCGAAAAGAATGGTTTTTTTGATGAATTATTTAAAACAACTACATATACTTCATCAAATACTTTTGCTCCCCTTTTAATAATATCCAAATGTCCAAGGGTAATTGGATCAAAACTCCCTGAAGAAATAGCTATACTTGTCATTCCGTCCCCTCACCTTCATACTTATAAATCGAAATTGCTGTAATCCCATAGTTTTCCGCTCGTACTTTTACAAGTTCTCCTATAGAGTCAGGTAAAACCACGTCATCCCCGTGCTCTGCCATAATGATTCCATCTTTATTTAACAATCCATGTTGATCCATCACACTAACTAAAGACACAATTTTTTGAGCTTTATATGGAGGGTCTATTAGTATAAGATCGAATGATATTTCACGCTTTATAAGCGCCTTTACCGCACGCTCTGCATCATTTCGGTACACTTCAGCTTGTTCTTGTAGTCTACAGCTTTCTAAATTTTGATGAATGACTTTTATCGCTTTACTATCTCGGTCAACAAAAATCGCTTTATCAATCCCTCTACTTATGGCCTCAATTCCAAGACCACCGCTACCACCAAATAAATCAAGAGCGATACCACCATCATAATAAGGACCTATCATATTAAAAATAGATTCTTTCACTTTATCTGTCGTTGGACGCGTTGTATTACCAGGTACCGCTTTAAGTGGGTGCCCTTTACATTTTCCTGAAACTACTCTCATCTGTTGTCACTACCTTTATTTCAATCTATAGAGCGATTACAGCAAATTCATTCCAATTAGGTAACCGCCACCAATTCATACTATTTCATACATTTTTTCATTAATCTATTATTTAACTAATTGAAAACCTCAGTTAAAATAACCGCTCGCTATTTCTTTCATATCCATTTCACTATTTGCAAGCAACAACCCTCTATGTACATCAGTTCCACTTTACCTTTTTTATCCTATCATAAAATAAAAAAAAGAAAAATAAAAAGCCTAACATAAATTTTAATTTCATTATGTATATCTTCATTTAGATTGGACATAAATAAATATAACAACATCACCTTCGATGTTGTTGCCAACCGCGGAGAAGACTTACGTTTCCCCATAAGTTCTTCCTCCGGTTTCTCCTCTCCCTTTGCCTTCTTACTAGTTCATACTAGTATAAGAAGGGCCCTGCATTGCAGGGTTTTTTTTCTTTGTCTACTTTTCATTTAAAAAGTGAGATGGTACAGTAAAAGAAAGAGGAGGAAAAAATATGATTCAACGCTTTATAGAACTCGGAGAAGGCTACTCTGATTTATATGAATTACTCGAAATTGCCAAAGCAAACAAAGAGCGTATAACACATATGTTACAATTTGAAACTGTAAAAAACGAAAAAAAAGTGTGTTCACTTGTTGTAATACTAAAACCTACAACTACTGGTGATTTCCAGCCATTATACATATGTCGTGAAGGCATTCCTGTACTTGAAAATAAAAAAAGCAAACGTGTTATTTTATTTGAAGAAACGGCAGAACAAATAGGGAAAAAAGTTACTACCTTTACTGTAAAACCGTCGACAACCTTCCCTGAAAAAGAACTCTTTTTTAATCATCTAATTGGTATTTTACGAATGAATAATTTCATTCCTCCAATGAAGTAACACGTTATTTCAAGTAAAAAAATCCCCCGCTAAATTTAGCAGGGGATTTTTTTTATTAGCTATAATCGTATTCCTTCGCCCGATCAGGACGTGAATTTTCGAATTCCGTTTTTAAAAATGGGCGATACGACTGTTCTACTTTTTTTACAAAAGGAAGTTTATTCAATTTTTGCATCATATGCTCAATTTGTTCCATATCACAATATACAACCGCATATTTCAATCGTTTTGATATGTAATGAATGTTACCATATTTCCTTAAAATCTTGGCATGTTTCAATGAATGTAAATAAACAATCATACTTTGTCGTTGCCCGAACATAATCTTCTCCATCTTCTCCTTTTAAAAACTTATATTCTTATCTTTTATGAAAACCAATCAGAAATTTATGACATTAAAGGACAAACTCTGTATACGTTTTCTTCCATATTCTAAAAAACGGGGTAAATTACCCCGTTTTTTTACAACCACAACCGCCTCCGGTACCACAACCACCGCCACAGCCACCCGCATCAAAAAACGGATTTCCTGTTGGAACTTTAATGGAAGAGGATACCTCCGAACCGATTGCTACACTAACTTCATCTAATAACTTTTGTAAAGCAGTTTCTGCTTTTTTAAAGGCTGCAATTTTATCATGCAAATCTACAGAACGCTTTAATTCCCTCATTTTCGTTGAAACGAAAGTGTAGTCAGGATGATATTTACCAAAGCGTTGCACTTCTTCATATCGCTCTTTCATCGCTGTAAACTGTTGAATTAGCGTCTGGACATCTATATCTTCTTGTATATCCTTATAACACTTACGATAATCTTCTGCTATATCTGAACAAATGATTGATTTTGCAAGCTGCTCTGCCTTATCTAAAATCAGTACGCTTTCCAGCGTCGCTACAATCATGAGAGACACCTCCGAGTATTCATCATAACACATTTGGGACAGAACTACTAATTGAAGTCTCTCACCTAAAAGAAAGATATGCTTCTAACTTCTTTTCATATAATCCTCTTATACTCCTATACGCTAATATGCTCCGCAATATTGTATTTAAGAACATCCCATTTCCCACTATTTTCTTTCACATAGCTAATACATGCGTTTTTTAACGGCGTTTTAAATGTAATTTCCTCTGGTGTAATCGCATGTAAAATCGCTTTTATTGCATGTGAATGCGCAACAATGATAATACGCTTATCTCCATGGGTTGCTGCAACCTCTTGTAAAGCGGTAAAACAGCGTTCTACAATCTCTTCGTCCCGCTCCATACCTTTTACATTACCTTCTGCAATTAACTCTCTAACTGTCGCAACTGGTTTCCCAGAAGCTTCTCCAAAATTACGTTCCATAAATCGCTCATCTAATAAAATAGATTGCAATCCAATAGCCTCAGCAATTTCCCTAGCTGTTTCTTGAGCTCTAATTAAAGGGCTACTGATAATAATATCCCACGATTCCGCTTGCAAGGCAGCTGCACTTTGACTCGCTTGCTTTTTCCCAACTTCGTTAAGCGGAATATCTTCGCGCCCTTGAATAATCTCTTGAAAATTCCAATCAGTTTGTCCATGTCGTACTAAACAAATTTCCGTCATGCTGCAACTCCTTTTTAAATAATCCGCTTCTATTGTATCAAAAGTTCTGCATGACGGACATAGTTTTCCCTTCCAATTATGTTGTATTTTGCTGCTTCATATACTGAAACATATCGATCATAATGGAAGCAACTGCTAATTGATTTTGGAATTTTTCAACTTTATCTGGTATCGTTTTTTTGAAATGTTGCATAGCAGCTAACTCAAAGGCTTCTTTTTCTTCAGGGTTTCGCGTTAGTTTTCTATACCAGTACGGTTGCTCCCTTATATAGCGAGATAAATCCTCATCAGCCTTTATAAACTCCATAATTTCTGCTCTCATCCTCTTTCCCCCTAATCCTTCTGAAAGAAAAATGGATTATTTTCGGAAGTACTTTCTGCTTGCTGTGTGCGGTTCCCTTGAAATTGTTGAATAACTTGTTGCACACTACCAATGGCACTCGTCACATTAGCTAAATGGTGTTGCATTTGTTCCACATCTAGCTTTTTAAAGAAAGAAAGCATTTGTCCCATCACATCAGCAGTTTTTTCCTCTTCAGTTCGATTATCTTTTTCTTTTTCTTGTTTATTTTCTTTTACCGAAGAAAAAGCAGGCGCTCCATCAGGTCTAAAAGTTGCCCATATCGGATCTTCTTCACCAAGTAAGTACCATTCTTCATAAAACTGTTGCCAAGTTTTGTGACCACTTCTAACCTCATGAACCATTTTAGGGTGATGGTTTACAAACTCTTTAAACTGTTGAACCGATGGATGTAACGGTCCTTTTGTTGTTGGCATAATCCTCACCTCTTCATGTATATCTACTATATAGTAAGAAAAAAAAGGCACATGGTTCGCCTATTTTTAGACGATTCATGCACCTTTTTATTTTCGAATAAAGTTTTGAGTATAAAACTTATCGTACACCCCAACACCTAATCCAGTAAATTGCTCATTTAATAAATTTTTTCTATGACCTTCACTATTTAACCAGCCTTGTACCGCTGCAATTCCATCACTATGTTTCGCCGCTATATTCTCACCAGCAAGTTGAAAAGCTACTTGACCACGTTGCAGGCGATCTCCTAACGTACCAAAAGTAGGCGAGTCATGGGAAAAATAATTATTATCCTTCATATCTTTACTATGGCCAAATGCAACGTCTGCCGTTTGTTGATCCCACGTTAACAACGTTAATTCATGACGACTTCGAATAATATTTGTTAAATCTAGGATTTGCTGCATATTTCCATTTTCTACTTGCTTCATTTTTTCTGGAGTCAATGGTTGTTCCGCTATTAATTCTCCTGAATAAACAAGCTGATACGGTCTTTGGCGTAATAACGTTTCATCATCCATATAACGAACACCAACAAGCTCATGTGTAAAATGATCAAAGTATAATTGTGCCCATCCATCTTCTACAGGTATTAGTGGTTGTTCCATTACTTCTGTATCAGATAACTCAAATTGATAACTATTTTTTCCTCTTTTTAATGAAATCTCATGTGAAATCGGATTCTTTTTATATACTTCTTCATACTTTTCATTTATATAATAAGGTGTCACCTTAACTTGTTCACCAGCAACATACGCCGTTACAACTTTACGTTCAGCAACTCCAAATTGAACATACTGATTTAAATCTTGATTATACACCCACCATTCATATCCATAAGCAGACGGCTCTATTCGAGACGGTTCGCCCCACTTTGCTAATAAATTTTCAGAGTCCCCACCAATCATATTTAAAACAGTGTCTGAGGTTTCTTCATTTATTTGCTTTTTCTTTTTCACAATTTTATTTTCTTGCTTAGAGTGAGATGGGGTTAATATATATTGCGAAACGAGTAATTTCCCGTATAAATCCACAGCTAAAATTAAAAATGTAATGATTACGATACGTAATACTTTTTTCAAACGATATACCTCCTGAACAAAACATAAAATTGAGATATACACAAATCCTTTTCTTTCCTTTTTGTGTGTACCGTACTCTTTTCACTATATCATATTTTCACGAAAAAAGTCTGGATTATCCCTTTTCTCTCAATATGAATTGCACTTTCTTATTATTCATACTATTATAAAAATAATAGTATGAATAATAAGAAGGAGGTATTTTATGCAATTTACAAATGCGAAGTTTAATGATGCAGTCGTAGATTTAACTCTTTTAACTGAAATCATGGAAAACAACCATTTTGTACTCGCTGGACAATGGGATTATGAACGCATTACATATGATTATAAATTTGAAATATTAAAGGATATTTATTATTTACGTGTACAAGGTTTTGCTGTTGACGGTGACATCGGCGGTAGACACGCTCAAGTAAAACTATTACCCCCCTTATTAGGAAAACATTATTATCCTCATGGCGTTGAATATGGTGATGATGAGATTTTCCCAACGAATGTACTTCAAAAAAGCGAACAACTCCTACAAAATATTGAAAAAGAATTGAAAGAACTTCAGATTATTGAATAACAAAAAACGAGGGCATCAATAAGATGCTCTCGTTTTTATTTTGTCTGCAAATAAGGGGGTAATTCTTGCAACTGCTCTTTATCCTTTTCACGCTCTCTACGTGCCCATTTAAAGAACACATAGCCGATAATCGTACCGTACACTATTTCCTGGACAATTTTCATAATGATACCGCCTGTTTGCTGGTCTTGTACTACCGGCATCCAATGTAAAAATTCTGGTCCGGTTATATTTAAATCTGATAAAGTACCCGCTGGTACACAAAGTTCCATCGCCTTCATCCAAGCGGCTGGATCCGTATATGTTGCAAATAATGGTGCAGTCGCAAAAATTATTAATGCACAAGCTGGTGTTAATAATATACCATTAGCAAACATGTAACCAAGCTTCTTTATATCACTTAACGTTTGATATTCCGGCAACGGATTCAGCATAGGCCACCACATCATTATTGCTGCAAAAAACAATATAGCAAGGCAAATAGGATGCGCTATTTGACTTTGTTTTACTGTATCAAAAACAACTGGCAAATGATAAAAGGAAAACAGACCGTTAAATACGAACAACGCAATAAGCGGCTTTGCAAAAACCTTTAGCACAATTTGAACGAACTTAAAAGAAGTAATATATTGATATAACCATACAGGTATACCAAGCAGTAATAACGGGGGAACTGCAATATACATTATCGCCATTTCGAACATATGCGCGCTAAATATAATATGACCAATTAAATCAATAGGTCCTCCCTTTACAAAATACAAGAGGACAATCCCAGTCGTAAAATAAAAAATTTGCTTCTTACTTACCTTCGTCGCATTTTCAAATCGCGTTCTATATGGTCCAATAATTAAAAAGTACCCAATAAGAATCGAAAGCATAAATAATAAAAAGATCGGACTCCATAGAGCTTGAAAACCAAATATCCACAAGTTACTCATTGTCACACCCACCTTCTTAAGGTTATCCTTTCACATAATGTGAAGAGGGAGCTGTGACAACACAAGCCCCCTTATTTTTCACTTTTCAAATCCACACGATCGTCATAAAAGCTAAAATTGTAATTAACCCTATTAACAGACCAGAATAAAGAAAGAAACTTGCCGCTTCATGTCCTTTATGACTCATATGCATAAAATAATACAATTGAAAAATTACTTGTACCACTGCTAATAGTAAAATAAACGGTACAGAGAAAGTCGGACTAAAAGTTTTCGGATATGCAACTGCTACAAATGCAACTAATGTTAAAAAAATCATTAATGCAAACGTAATAACTTGATGCCTCATCTCCTCCGCACTTTTTCTCTTCCGATAAACAAGATCAACTTTAGGGTTATTCGTTTGCTTTACGGCCATTGTTTATCCCACCATTCCCATTAAATATACTACAGTGAAAATAAACACCCAAACTACGTCAATAAAGTGCCAATAAATTGATGCAACATAAAACTTTGGTGCATTGTATAAATTTAAGCCTCTCTTCGCATTTCTAAAGATTAATGTTAAAATCCAACATAATCCAAACAACACGTGAAGCCCGTGTGTACCAACAAGAGCATAGAATGCAGAACCAAATGCACTACTTCTCATAGTATGCTTAAATTCATGCGTATAATGATAAAACTCATATATTTCAAACCCCAAAAATCCTAAGCCAAGCAACACTGTTACAAGTAACCAAAGTTGCATTTTCTTAAAGTTGAAATTTTTCATATGATACATTGCATATACACTCGTTAAACTACTTGTTAACAAAAGCATCGTCATGATGAAAACGAGTGGCATTTGAAACATCTCTTGAGATGTTGGTCCGCCATTTGTAGAGTTCTTTAACGCTAAATATGTGCCGAATAAGGAAGCGAACAACACCGTTTCGCCTCCAAGAAATAACCAAAAACCGACAAACTTATTTTTCCCCTCAAGGGTTGCTTTTTCAGGCTCTGCTGGAAATGTTTCATTCGTTAATTTTTCATCTACATGCATTATGCCTTGCCCCCCTTATCCTCTAAATCTTCTTTATGAATATGATATCCATGATCATCGACTACTGAGCGAAGGAACATTGTGCCAAATGTAATGATTAAACCAATAATTGCTACTAACAACCAAAACTTATCTTTTCCACCCTGCATATACATCGCACCAAACGCGGCTATAAATAAACCTAAAGAAATGATAAACGGTGAAAACGAAGGGTTTGGCATATGAATATCACCAACTGGTTCCGCAGCTGTCATCTCTTTATTACCCTCACGTTTTTCAATCCAAAACGGATCTAACCCGCGAACAAATGGTAATTGTTTAAAATTATATTCCGGTGTAGGTGCTGGCATTGTCCACTCTAATGTACGTGCATCCCATGGGTCACGACCAGCCTTCTCTTTTGACACTGTTGTTTTAATTACATTGAATAAAAGAACGATTGTGCCAAGAGCCATAAATACTGCTCCAATAGAACTAATCATATTCCCCATTTCTAATCCTTGTCCCTCTAGGTATGTGTAATAACGACGTGGCATACCAATTAATCCAAGGAAATGCTGAATAAAGAACGTTAAATGGAAACCGATAAAGAATAACCAAAATGTTATCTTTCCTAGCGTTTCATTTAATACCTTATTAAACATAAGTGGCCAATAATAATGTGCACCTGCAAGTAAACCAAATACAACACCGCCGACAATTACATAATGAAAATGTGCTACTACAAAATAATTATCATGAAATTGATAATCAGCTGGTGCAGATGCAAGCATAACGCCTGTAACTCCACCCATAACGAATGATGGAATAAAAGCTACTGCCCACATCATTGGTGTTGTAAACCTAATACTTCCACCCCACATTGTAAAGAGCCAGTTAAATATTTTAATACCTGTTGGAACTGCAATCGCCATTGTTGCAACTGAGAAGATAGCGTTCGCAACAGGACCAAGACCAACAGTAAACATATGATGCGCCCATACCATAAACCCTAAAAAGCCGATTAATACAGTCGCGAACACCATTGATGAATAACCAAATAATCTTTTTTTCGAAAATGTGGCGAAGATTTCTGAGAATATTCCGAAAGCTGGGAGTATAAGAATGTATACTTCTGGGTGACCGAAGATCCAGAATAAATGCTCCCATATAATTGTATTCCCGCCCAATGCCGGATTAAAGAAACTTGTGCCAAATAAGCGATCTAGCATTAAAAGACCTAATCCTACAGTTAATGGAGGAAATGCGAATAATATAAGTGACGATGTTACAAATGTTGTCCATGTAAACATTGGCATGCGCATATAGGTCATTCCTGGCGCTCGCATATTAATAATTGTAACAAGGAAGTTAATACCTCCAATTAATGTACCGATACCTGATATTTGCAAGCCGAGTACATAAAAGTCAACACCATGCCCTTTTGAGGCTAAAGCTAAAGATGCATACGATGTCCAACCTGCATCAGGTGCTCCTCCTAAAAACCAACTTAAATTTAAAAATACTCCACCAAAGAAAAATAACCAGAATCCGAGTGAATTCAAAAATGGGAACGCCACATCACGTGCTCCAATTTGAAGTGGTACTGCGGCGTTCATAAATGCAAACACGAGTGGCATAGCTGCGAGGAAAATCATTGTTGTACCGTGCATCGTTAATACTTGATTATAAGCATCCCCAACAAGAAAAGCATTGTTAGGAATCGCTAACTGAAGGCGAATAAATAGCGCTTCTATTCCGCCTATTATAAAAAACACTCCACCTGCAATTAAATAGAGAATGGCAATCTTTTTATGGTCTACTGTCGTTAAATAATCCCATATGACAGCACCCATCCCCTGTTTTTTTGCTACAGAACTCACGTTTTCAACCTCCCCTTCGCAAATGATCCCTCTTTACTTTTCAATCTTTAACGTTTGTAAATATGCATTTAATGCATTAATTTGATCATCCGTTAAGTTGCCATATTTACCAGTCATTTTATTACCTGGCTTCATATTTTCAGGATCTTTGAGCCATTTTTTTAAGTTCTCTTCATTGTTTTCGGCAATACCAGCAACTGTATCGCGATCTGCAAAGTTTGCTAGGTTCGGTGCGATACGAGCAGAAGGTGGTCTACTATCATTTGATCCAACCGCATGACAACCAATACAGCTTTTATTAAATATTTCTTGACCTTCTTGCGCCTTTGTAGAAGCTACTTCTTTTTTTCCATCAATCTTCTTCATATCAGCAAGCCATTTTTTGTACTCGCTTTCATCCAGAGCTTTCACTTTGAATTGCATTAAAGAATGTGATGGGCCACAAAATTCTGTACAAAAACCATTATAAGTGCCCGATTTATCTGCCTTTAACCACATTTTGTTTACATTATCTGTATTTGTATCCATTTTCCCAGCTAAAGATGGAACCCAAAACGAATGTTTAATATCGGCACCCTTCAAATTCAAATACACTTTCTTACCTGTGGGGATGAC
>Ga0209130_1001501_pt1 | contig 15085 bp, 13 predicted proteins | sample AraplaMF_Cvi_mLB_FD_184264 | JGI IMG/M metagenome (GOLD analysis project Ga0209130, IMG submission 184264) | Arabidopsis root microbial communities from the University of North Carolina, USA - plate scrape MF_Cvi_mLB (SPAdes) (version 2) | ecosystem: Host-associated > Plants > Roots > Endosphere...
GGCGAGATAGAAGAGTTTGCACCAGAGAAAGCTGTTTCATTTGCGTCAGCAGCTGGAATGCTTGCACATACAATCGTCGGTGATACGCCAATGTCATCAGAGAATGATATACTTCGGGCAATGACGGCATCAGTAGGTGATGTAGAAAGGTAGTGGGTGTAACAGTGAACGTAACGAGGAAAAAAGGACCATTATATTTGCAAATAAAAAATATTATTCGCGATCGAATATTACATGGTGTATATGCCATTCATACGAATATTCCTTCTGAACCACAATTAGAAGAAGAGTTCAAAGTGAGTAAAATTACAGTACGAAACGCAATTAAAGAACTAGCTCAAGAAGGATATTTAGAAAAGAAAAGTGGTAAAGGAACGAAAGTCATTCGTAATACTTCTGCGACAAAACTTTCAAAAGGTAAAAAATTTACAGAAGTGTTAGTGGAAGAAGGCTATAAAGTACAAAAGAAATTGCTAAAGGCAGAAGTAGTCCATAATGAAGAAGGGACAGTGCCATTTCGTTTATTTGGCAAAGAGAGTTTCAGAATCGAGCGTCTATACTCTTTAAATGATGCTCCGTATATTCATTATACGCACTATTTTTCAGCGCGCATGGCAAGTACAGACTTATCGGAATTTGATTTACAATCGCTTTACGATCTAGTCGAGGAACAAGGTATACATTTAGAAAATTTCAGAGATGAATTCGCTGTTGGGGCTGCACCTAGTTTCGTTGCGGAAGCGTTAGGGGAAAAAGAAGAGACAGCATTATTAAAACGTATGCGTTATTCTTACGATGAAGTAGGCGAAGTAATTGAATATAGTGAAGGCTACTACAATACGGAAATGCAGCATTATGTAGTTAATTATGATGTGTAAAAAGTGAAGAGGGACTAATTCCCTCTTTTTTTGTAAAAAATTTTCATATCGAAGGGGAATGGGATATGGATATATACTTATTAATCGTCACGTTAATTGCAATCGCAATTGTTATTTTAGGAGTATCATGGTGGAAATGGCATGCATTTATTAGTTTAACAGTTGCGAGTTTATTTTTAGCTATCATGTCTGGATTGAATTTAACAAAGATAGTGACTGCCTATGAAACTGGTGTTGGTAGTGTACTAGGGCATTTAGTTGGTATTTTAGCTCTCGGTACGATTTTGGGTAAAATGATGTCCGATTCAGGGGCCGGTATGCAAGTGGCAGATTTCTTTATTCGATTTTTCGGGGTGAAAAAATTACCTTGGGCAATGTTATTTGCTGGATTTGTAATCGGGATTCCAGTGTTTTTTGAAGTAGGGATCGTCATCTTATTACCGCTCGTTATTTCCATTCGAAAAACAACAAAGCAAAATATATTGTTAATTGCGTTACCTGTTATTGCTGGATTATCGATTGTACATGGGCTAGTGCCTCCGCATCCAGGTGCGATGACAGCAATTGGTATTTATAATGCGAACTTAGGAAAGGTACTATTGTATTCATTAATTATCGCATTACCAACAGCAATTATTGCAGGGCCTGTATTTGCAAAGTGGGTACATAAAAGGGTTATACCTGAAAATGAACCGGAGCTTGTTCGAGTTACGACTGTTTCAACAGATTTACCGAGTCGTAAAGTTTCATTCTTTATTATTTTATTACCAGTTGTATTGATGATTTTATCAGTAGTTGCACCGTATATTTCATTACCGAAAAAAATAACTGAATTTTTCGTGTTTATTGGAAGCCCAGTAATTGCTTTACTAATTTCATGTTTCGCAGCATTTTATTTGCTTGGCATAAAACAAGGAATTAATAAAAAGATGATAAAAAAATTAACAGATGAAAGTTTATTACCAGTCGGTTCAATTATTTTAATTATCGGTGCAGGTGGTGGATTTAAGCAAATATTAATTGAAAGTGGTGTTGGAACAGCCATCGCTCAAATGGCAGAACATATTTCATTATCACCAATCGTCTTAGCGTTCATGGTAGCGGGATTAATCCGAATTGCAACAGGTTCAGCTACAGTAGCATTAACGACAGCAGCAGGAATTGTTTCACCGGTTATTCAGCACATGTCTGGTGTGAATTTAGAGTTGCTGGTTATTGCAACGGGTGCAGGTTCATTAATGTTTTCTCACGTAAATGATGCAGGGTTCTGGCTTGTAAAAGAGTATTTAGGTTTGACAGTAAAAGAAACGTTTAAGACGTGGACGGTACTCGAGACATTGTTATCATTTATTGCATTCGGCTTTGCGCTTTTACTTAATATGTTTGTTTAAAAGAAGGGGTGCCTATTTAAAGGTATCCTCTTTTTATGCTGGGGCTCTTTTCATGAAACAAGCCCGTTTTTAGGTAGGCCAAGCTTCCGATTCGCCCTGAAAACATACTATAAATGGAATCCCCTCATTTAGAGCAAGAGAAACTTGTTATGAATGATACTAAAGGAGGAATAGAGTAATGAGCGAAAAGTGTGAACACAAACATGATGATTGTCACCGCAGACATGGCCACGGAGGTGGCTTTGCGCTTCTAATCGTATTGTTTATTTTATTAATCATTATCGGTGCTAGCTGCTTCGGTGGTGGCGGTGGTTGTGGTTACGGCGGATATGGCGGCTATGGCGGCGGCTATGGTGGATATTGCTGCTAATTATTAAAAACTATTGAAAATGGCCTTGTGCGTATTGCACAAGGCCATTTTATTCATGTTTTAATATGCTGTGATAATTTATTGGTGTAAAGAGAACGGATTAAGAAGAAGAAAATAATCTCGATAATCCCGAACAAAGTAAGTATAATCACTAATTCTTTTAATAAAGAGAAAGCAAGCATGCTTTGTAAAAACTTAATCGCAAATATTGTATGAATACCAGCAACGATATAAGGAATGAAAAATAAAATCCCTAATTGAATCGTTGCAGAACGAAACATTTCTGATTCTGTTAAGCCGAGTTTTGTAATTGTAATGTACTTTTGTTTTTCAGTCGTTAAGTCATTATACATACGGAAGTATAAAACACTGGCTGCCCCGATAAAGAAAATAAAGCCAAGAAATGTCCAAATAAAGAAAGTAGCAATTGAATTTCCTTTACTGTAGTTTAGATCATCAGCAGCTGTATGAATATTAAATGGGGGCAAAGGAGCTAATTCTGTATCCTTATATGCCTTAGAGAAGTTATCCGCATCATTCCTAATATGTTTTAACATATTTTTCGTCGGAACAATTGTATCTTCCCAGTTCTCAACGAAGTAGTTATAAACTATAGTCGTTTCAATATGAGGAATCATATTATCAAATACATAATCTTGTACAACAAGTAAATGTGGGAAGAGAAAGGATGGTTCAATCCCTTTATTAATAAATCCTTTAATATGAAATTCCTTTTTATTGGATCCGAGTGTAATTGTATTTTGTTTTGCAAATGGATTTGATACAAGATTTAAGAGTTCTGGCGAGTACCGAGAAATAATATAAACTTGTGTAGAATCAAGGGTTATTTCCGGCCGCTTTAACTGTTTCGCAAGCGTGTTATAGTCACTCATTTTCATAAGAGTAATGCCTTCTTTTAAAGCTGTATCTTTTAACACTGTAAACTTATGTTTGTTGTATTGAAAATTAGCATTTGTAAGCTCCGTTTCAATTGTAGCAATGTGCTGTTGTTCAAATGGATTTTCACCTTCGGACGTATATGTGAAGGGGAAAGGATATCGTTCTAATATCGATGCTTTCGTATTATTATTAGCAGCAAATAACCCAGTAATAATTGTAAATGCAAGTGCTGATAACATAGAAACGATAAAGAGCACATTAATATTACTACGCGTACGGCTAGCTAAATCTGAAATCCATAACATATTTATTTGTTTCATATAAAACTTTCTCCGCTTTTTTAAGATAAAGATAAAGAGGAGAAACGTCTGTGAAAAGAATAAATATGTTCCGACTATTACGAGTGGCAAAATAGATAACATGATAAGGTATACAGATCCATTTTGTGCATTTTTTTCTGTTACGTATCCTTGTGGATAACCAGCGATATAATAGCATAGCCCTAAACAAATTAAGGCAAACAATGAAATGAGTATAGACGGCCTTTTTTCGTCTTTTTCATTTTTATTATTTTTAATTAATCGAGTTGTTTTCCGAGTACGAATGAACATCGGTGTAAACGTAGAAACGATGAAAAATAAAATGATAAACGTTACTGTTGTAACGATGATTGCTTCTGTTGGCCAATATAAATAGAGGCCTTTTGCATTTGTTAATTTAGAAGTAACAAGTAAGAAAAAGTTAGAAAACACAAGACCGCCTTGAATACCAGCAAAGATAGCTAGTATTCCAATAATCATATTCTCAGTAAACAAAAGCCGTTTTAATTGTTTGTGTGAAATACCGAGAACAGTTAAAACGCCAAATTGTTGTTTCCGGACATTTAAAAATGTCCCGATAGAATATAAGAGAAAGAAGAACGAGAACAAAACGATAACAAACTGTGCCATGCCAGCCAAGTTCATGAGCGGATCTTGTTCCTGTAATTTATTCATAATTTGTAACCGCGGATGATACGCGTATACAGTAAATGAAAAGAAAACCATGATAGAAAACGCACTACTTACAAAATAAGCGAAATATGCTTTCGAATTACGCGAGACATTTTTAAATGCAAATTGCCAAAATGTCATCCACGTCTTCCTCCTAATAATGCTAAAACATCTAGTATTTCTTGATAAAATTTCTCGCGGTACAATCCGCGGTGTAGTTCGTTGTAAAGCTCGCCATCTTTAATGAAAATGACGCGGTTACAATAACTTGCAGCAAATGGATCGTGCGTAACCATTAAAATTGTTGCATCTTCTTCTTTGTTCAATTTCGTAAATAATTCCATTACATCGATAGCTGCTTTCGAATCTAAGTTTCCTGTCGGTTCATCAGCTAGTAAAAGAGACGGATGATGAATAACAGCACGCGCTACTGCGGTACGCTGTGCTTGTCCTCCAGAAACTTCAAAAATACGTTTATCCAAAATATGATCAATTCCAAGCTTTTTTGAAATGTTATCAAGCTTTTCGTCCATTTCTTTTAATGGAACATTATCTAACGTTAAAGGTAATACGATATTTTCACCGATTGTCAGTGTATCTAGTAGGTTAAAGTTTTGGAAAACAAATCCTAACTCTTGTCGGCGGAAAATAGCTAACTTTTCTCTACGAAATGTGTGCGGTTTTTTTTCGTTAATAACGACATCACCAGAAGTGGGAGAATCAATTGTAGAAATAACGTTTAAAAATGTAGATTTACCGCTACCGGACGGCCCCATGATCGCAACGAATTCACCTTTATCTACGTGTAAATTTATATTTTTTAAAGCGGTATGGGGGACTTTCCCCTCATACACCTTTGAGACGTTTTTTATGTGTAATACTTCTTCCATAATAATCACCTTTCTATTTTTAAAACTTAATATGTTGTGATAATTTTTGCATATAAAAGGAACGAATTAAAAGGAAAAATAAAATTTCAACTGTTCCAAAAATCAACAGTACGACTGTAATCTCAGCGAAGAACGAGAGATGTAAAACTTCTTGTAGCATCTTTGTCGCAAACATCGTATGGATAGATGCCATAATGTAAGGCACGAAGAATAAGATGGCAAGCTGAATTGTCGCTGAACGTTTCATTTCAGTTTCAGTTAAGCCAATTTTCGTAATCGTTATATATTTTTCTTGCTCATTTGTTAAATCTGTATACATTCGAAAGTAAAGAACACTACCAGCACCGATAAAGAAAATAACACCTAAGAAAGTACCAATTAAGAAGAATGAAGCGACATTTAGTTTTGTTGTGTATAGAGAATCGCTCGCTTCACTTGCATGGAACGGTGGATGCTCTGCTTGAATTGCTGCATTGTCGTTATCGATTTTTGTTATAAACGATGAACCGATATTATGTGCTTTTTCCCAATCTGTAACTTTGAAGTTATATACACTCATTTGTTTGGAAACGGTTGATAAGGCTTCTACATTTTTATCAGATAAAATGAGCAACTTTCGTATTAAACTATTTGGAAATGGATTATAACTTTTATATTCTTTTACTTGCAAATGTAAAGAATTTTGAGCAAGTGTAAGAGTACTTTTCTTTTCTCTATCATGTAGTGTTCCAACGACTTGAGCATCTAAATCTTTAATTAGGACATAAGATTCATTCTTATTCACCGTGAGTTTTTCCCAATTTAATGCCTTAGCAAGTACATTATAGTCACTTTGTTTAATTGCGTAATAGAGCTGCGTGTTATCTTCAGCTGAAGATACTTCATATATATCCGTTTTAAATTTTGTATAAGTAAAGTGCTCTTCATTAAATTTCTGCTCTAACCAGTTTAAATGTTCATCAGCTAATGTATTTTCAGTATGTGATAAATACGTAAACGGGAAAGGATTTTCCCTAATTTCATCAAACTTTGTAAACTTTCCGAATCCATATAAGAATGTAATCATTGTAAAAGCGAGCGTCGATAGCATCGCTACTATAAAGAGCATATTAATATTTGTACGAATGCGCGATGCTAGATCAGAGATCCAAAGCATATTAATTCGTTTCATATAAAACGTTCTTCGCGTTTTTAAAATACGAATAAGTAAAAAACTAATTTGTGAAAAGAAAAAGTATGTTCCAGCTGCAATAAGCGATGGAATGACAAATATACTAGAGACGACATATACAAGCCCAATTATATCGCCTAACGACATAAAATATAATGGATTGGATTCTAATACATATCCAGTTATTAAACATGCCGCACCAAATAGAGAGACGAGTACGGATGCTTTTCTTTCTTTTTGTTGTGTTCCTTCTTTTAAAAGACGTACGGCTTTTCTCGTACGAATGAGCATCGGTGTAAAAGATGATACGAGAATGAAGAGCCCGAGAAAGATGATGATAGTTAAAACGATAGCACTTGTAGGCCCATATAAATATAAACCAGGTACGTGTGTAATTTTGGCGGTAACTAATAAAAAGAACTGTGAAAAGACAACTCCAAGTTGAATGCCAAAAAATATAGAAAGAACACCAATTAACATATTTTCTATAAATATGAGTCGTTTTAATTGTTTTTGAGATATGCCAAGTACTGTTAAAATCCCGAACTGTTTTTTTCGTACTTTTAAAAACGTCCCGATTGAATACAGTAAAAAGAAAAATGAAAAGAACACAATGACAACTTCTGAAATTGTCATTAATATGTTCAGAGAATAATTCACGTCTGTCATATGCAGTTTAGGATGAAATAAATAAACTGCAAATGAGAAAAAGATTGCAATGGAGAACGCACTGCTTACAAAATAGGCGAAATAAGCTCTGGCGTTTCGTGTCACGTTTTTAAAGGCAAACTGCCAAAATGTCATTCACCTAAACCTCCTAATAGAGTGAAGAGGAAAAGGCTATAAGAGATACCCTTTTCCTGTACTAATGTATTTATAAAACTTAACCATTCGTATACTCTGATAACTTTTGCATGTAAAAGGAGCGAATGAATAAGAAAAAGATGACTTCAACTACGCCAAAAATAATAAGAACGGCTGAAATTTCTTTGAATAGTGATAAATCAATTACATCTTGAAGCATTTTTGTTGCAAACATTGTATGAATGGACGCCATAACGTACGGAACGAAAAATAAAATGCTAAGTTGAATGGTTGCAGATTTTTTCATCTCTGCATCTGTTACACCAATTTTTGAAATTGCTACATATTTTTCTTGTTCGTTCGTTAAATCCGTATACATTCTGAAATAAAGAACGCTACCTGCTCCAATAAAGAAAATGACACCTAAGAATGTCCCGATTAGGAAGTATGCAGCACTTCCTGATGTGATTCTATATAATGAGTCTGCTGATTCATAGGAGCGTATAAGGGGGCCTTCGTATTGGAATGCCTCTCGATCTTTTTGTATTTTTTTCATAAAATCATTAGCAATTTCATGCGTCTTTTCCCAGTTTTGTACGTTATAATTGTACGCTGATACACGCTTTGTTGTACTTGGTAAGTTGTTTACAACAACATCAGGTAAAATTAAAGTTTGATATGAAAAGTTAGAGGGAATGGCCCCTGCTTGTTCATAGCCCTTTACTTGTAATATCGTATTTGTGCTAGAAAGTGTAATGGATTTTCTATTGAAGCTTGGCTCAAATTGGCTGAATAAGGTGAAATAAGCGCCATCGCTTAAGACATATGCTTCGTTATCGCTCATGAATAGTTGTTTCATTCGCAGGGCAGCTGCGAGTTTATTATAGTCACTTTGTTTCATTGCATAGATGTCATTGTAAGTCGTTATACCTTCATCTTCTTTCAGTGGTGTTTCATATAAATCAGCTTTGATCTTTTTATAAGAGAAATTTTCTTTTTGTAACTGCTGCTCAAGCCAAGTTAAATGCTCGTTAGTAAAAGGGTTTGCGTCATATGAAAAATAAGAAAATGGAAAAGGTGAACTTCTCGTAACATCTAGCTTTGTAAACTTTCCGAATCCATATAGGAACGTAATCATTGTGAAAGCAATTGTAGAAAGCATCGCTACAATAAAAAGCATATTGATATTCGTTCGAATACGACTTACTAAATCCGAAATCCAAAGCATATTAATTCGTTTCATATAAAACTTTCTTCTTTTCTTTAAAATATAAATAAGTAAGAAACTAATTTGAGAAAAGAAAAAATATGTCCCAATTGTAACAAGTGTTGGAATCACAAAAACACTTGAAACCATATAGATAACGCCTACTTGCGTGTTTATTGAGAAGAAATATTTAGGGTTTGCAGCTAAAATATAACCACCTAATAAACAGATAACACCAAATAGAGAGATAAATATGGATGGTTTTCTTTCCTTTTGTTTCCCACTATTAGTTTTTAATAGGTTTACCGTCTTTTTCGTACGAATTAGCATGGGTGTAAATGAAGATACAGCGATAAAGAGACCAAGAAACACAATCGTTGTTAAAATGAAAGCATTCGTAGGGGGATATAAATATATCCCTGGTAGATGTGTAATTTTCGCTGTTACTAATAAGAAAAACTGCGAAAAGACAAGTCCAAACTGCATACCGAAAAAGATAGATAAAATACCAATTAACATATTTTCAGTGAAAACGAGTCGGTGTAATTGTTTTTTTGATATACCTAAAATAGTTAAAATACCAAATTGTTTTTTACGAACTTTTAAAAACGATCCGATTGAATAGAGTAGAAAAAAGAACGAGAACAAAACAATAACAACTTCTGAAAAAATCATTAATCCTGAAATTTCAGAGATCATAGTGGGATTTTGTAATTTTGGATGAAACAAATAAACAGCAAACGAAAAGAAAACAGCAATGGAAAAGGAACTGCTTACGAAATAAGCAAAATAAGCTCTGGCATTACGTGTTACATTTTTAAAGGCAAACTGCCAAAATGTCATAATATGTACCTCCCGCTAGAAGGCAAATATGTAGTCTTATTGCAAAAAATGTATGAGAGTAAGTTCTCATACATTTTGCTAGCATATGTTACGATCATGCTTCGGTCACCTTCTCCTCAGTTTCTGCTTGATTATTTGCAGCGTTGTGGAAGATGATTTTAATCGTCGTTCCTTTACCAACTTCAGAATCTAGTTTGACAGAGTGACCTAAATAATCACAAATTTTACTTACAATATAAAGTCCCATACCAGTAGATTCTCCGAATGCGCGACCGTTTTTCCCAGTGTAAAACGGTTCAAATACTCTTCGAATATCTTCTTGCGGAATACCAACACCTTCATCGCGAACTTCTAAAATAATATCTTTTCCGTTTCGGTAAGCGGATAAGAACACTTTCTTTCCACGTTCACCGGAGTAACGAACTGCATTTGTCATTAACTGATAAATGATGAACTTTAACCATTTCGCATCAGAAGCAACTTTTAAATCAGAATGAACCTCTAAAACAGGGAAGACTCCGTTTCGAATGAATAGTTCTTTTAATCCGTTAATATTTTTTGTTACCGTATCCTTTAATGAAATCGTCTCAACATGGAAATCTTCATGGAAGTTATTTAACCTTGCCATGTATAAAGCCATATCGAGTCCTTGATTTAATCGTTCTAATTCTTTTTTGAATTTCGGAATCAAATGTTCATCTTCCATTTCGAGCACCATAAGCTGCATAACAGATACAGGCGTCTTCATTTGATGTACCCAATGGTTAATGAATAATTGATGTTCTTGTTGTTTTACTTCATACGATTGTAGTTCTTTTTGGAATAGACGATATTGCGTGCGCACGAGTTCATTTACACCGTGAGGCATCGGAGCAGTCGCCCTTTCAATAAACGCATCTTCCATTTTCTCTGGTTGCTCACTTAATCTATGGTACATTCTACGATTTCGAACGTAACGATAAGCGAGGAAACAGATGAATAAGTATAGACTTAAAACGATGAAGTAAAACTTATTATTTTGAAATCCGTCTACTGCATCATAAAGAACGAAAATGATACCGAAGTTTAATACATATAGTAGAAAAAATGCAAAATGATCACGTAAAAATAGCTTCATGCTTATTCACTCCAAGTTGCGTTAAAACGATACCCAAGTCCACGTACTGTTTCAATAGCGTTCTCAATACCAAGCTCATTAAACTTTTTACGAAGACGCGTAATGTTTACGTTTAATGTATTTTCTTCAACGAAGCTCTCATCATCCCAAAGGGCAGCTAATAAATCTTCACGGCTTGCTGTACGAGGGAATTTAGATAATAGCATTTCTGCTAAAATAGCTTCTTTCTTCGTTAAAAGAACTTGCTCAGATCCAAAATGAATTTCTGGACGTTCCGGGAATAATTTTAGTCCTTCTACTTCAACGATACGTTCAGAAATATTTGGGGCATAATCACCATAAATACGGCGTAATTGACCTTTAATTTTCGCCATTACAACGTCATAGTGGAACGGTTTCGTAATGTAATCATCCGCGCCACTTTCAATCGCCATAATTTGTTCCATTTCACCAGCACGTGCCGAAATGAAAATAATCGGACAAGTAGATTCATGACGAATTTGACGGCACCAGTAGAAACCATCGAATTTCGGTAAGTTTACATCAAGTAAAACAAGATGTGGTTTCACTGCGTTAAACGATTCCATAATATCATCAAAGTTTTCAGTAACAACAGCGTCGTAACCGTATTTTTGAATGTGAGATTGCAGTAATGATGAAATATTTGGATCGTCTTCAACGATTAAAATTTTATACATATGTATATTCCTCCTAAAAAAACAATTGTAGCTATAGTGTATCATGTGTTTCAAGTCTTTTCATTATGTTGAAATATAAGCTAGTAAACAGTATAGATCAAAAGTGGAAAAAGTAAAAAGGGCTATGGATATAATTGACAATTGACGGTTTTCAATTTAACATTTAGATAAATATCTAAATGTCTAATTATCGAAAGGAAGAAAGACATTGAATCAAGCATTCAAAGCATTAGCTGATCCAACAAGAAGAAAAATTTTAGACTTATTAAAAGAAGGCGATTTAACAGCTGGCGAAATTGCTGAACAGTTCAATATGACAAAGCCAAGTATTTCACACCACTTAAATGCGCTTAAAAATGCTGAACTTATCCAAGATGAAAAAAGAGGGCAATTCGTTATGTACTCTTTAAACACAACTGTCTTTCAAGATTTATTGACTTGGGTGTTTACGTTTACGAATAAGGGGGATGTAGGGAAATGAGAAAGCATATATTTCCGTTATTGTTAATCGCTTTAACGATTATTGTATGGTGCATCGCATGGCCGCATTTACCCGGAGAGGTTCCGAGTCATTGGAATGTCGCTGGTGAGGTAGATGGGCATATGTCAAAAATGGGGATGATGATTTTTGATGTAGCAATTATGGTTTTTATATATGCCTTATTAACTGTATTGCCTAAGATAGATCCGAAGCATAGGAATTATGAGAAGTTTTCTAAAGGATATAATGTGATGAATTATAGCGTATTATTCCTATTATTTTTAGTAAGTATCATTGGAATTGGGGCTGGATTAGGTTATGACATTCCAATGAATAGTACACCGCATATTCTTGTTGGTCTTTTATTTATAGTCATCGGCAATTATTTACCACAATGTAAACCAAATTACTTTGTAGGTATAAAAACACCGTGGACGCTAAGTAACGAAGAAGTGTGGAGAAAAACGCACCGTTTTAGCGGAAAGGTGTTTGTTGTATTAGGAGTTATTATGATTTTAAGTATTTTTGCTCCGGTAGCGTGGAAAGCTTTCCTAATAATTGGCATTATTATCGGTGCAGTAGGATTAACGATGGGATATTCATATGTTGCTTATAAGAAAGAAATAGGGGCCTAATAAAAAATATGGGGGAGAGAGGATGAAAAGACACGTATTGCCATGGAGTTTAATTATTGGGATTACAATTGGATGGTATATTGTATGGCCGTATTTACCAGAACAAATTCCACGTCATTATAATGCTGCAGGAATGGTAGATGGATATTTTTCTAAAGTAGAGGCTAGTTCATTTTCAATAGGAAGTATGGTAGTACTTTATATGATATGGCTAGCTTTTGGATTTATGAAAGATAAGTCTACACAGCAAGCTAAAGTTCTTACTGCAATTAATTATGCCATTCTTTTTATAGGATTTGGATGTAACATATTTGCGCTATTAGCAGCGTCTAATTATATTGCATCGGCCTCCATTGCATTTAATTTCGGGCTTGGAACGTTGTTTCTTGTACTCGGCAATTATATGCAACAAACGAAGCCAAATGGTTTAGTAGGAATCCGGATGGACTGGACGTTAGAAAACCCTGTAGTTTGGAGAAAAACACACAGGTTTGCTTCGAGGGTATTTGTAATAGGTTCACTTTGTATATATGCCGGGGCTTTGCTTCCAGATCCATTTAATATTTTTATAGGGATTGGAATAATATTAATATGCCTCTTCATATCAACGATAAAGTCATATGCTATTTATAAAAAAGAAATGCAATTGTGAGCAATAATCGATTGAACTGTACGAGTCAAATTTTATATTTATAGTTTCTATGGGTTAAGAGATTTAAATACTCAGTGAGGATAACGAAAAAGCTCGCTGAGTAAATTCTATCTTTTGAGTCTGAAAATTCAGTCAAAAATATGATTTGGGGGAAATCACATGTTAGAAATTATAAATTTTAGTAAGACATACAAAGGTGGTAAGAAAGCGGTAGATCATTTAAATATTACTGTTAAAGCAGGAGACATCTTTGGATTTATCGGTCATAACGGTGCGGGGAAAAGTACAACAATTAAGTCGTTAGTAGGAGTTATAGATTTTGAAGAGGGGGAGATTTTTGTTGATGGCCATTCAGTAAAAAAGGATCCGATTGCATGTAAAAAAGTAATGGCGTATATTCCTGATAATCCAGATTTATATGAGCAATTAACAGGAATTCAATATTTGAATTTTGTTGCGGATGTGTTTAAAGTGTCTGCGAAGGATCGGGAAGAACAGATACAGAAGTATGGGGATGCCTTTGAGATTACACCTTACTTAGGAGACTTAATATCTTCTTATTCACACGGTATGAAACAAAAAGTAGCGATTATATCGGCGGTTTTACATAAACCGAAATTATTAGTTTTAGATGAACCTTTCGTTGGTCTTGATCCAAAGGCAGCCGTAGTATTGAAAGGTATTATGAAAGAGCTTTGTGAAAAGGAAAGTGCGATTTTCTTTTCTACGCACGTTTTAGATGTGGCGGAGAAGTTATGTAATAAAATAGCGATGATTAATAGAGGGAAATTAGCACTTTCAGGGGAAGTGAATTCTTTAATAAAGGAAGGCTCATTGGAAGAGCTCTTTATGAAGGAGCTTGCTAATGAATACTAATAGTTTAGGGCTTTTGAAAATCCGTTTGGTAACGCAGCTCGGTTTAAACACTTTTAAATACGAAAAAGATAAGAAAAAGAGGCAGAATAAGATTTTGCTGACAGCATCTATCGCCCTAGTTGGTGTCATGCTAATGTTATATTGCGGAACCTCGGCATATGGATTGGTGAAACTAGGAATGAGTGAAATTATTCCCGTTTATGCACTAGTTATTAGTAGTGTATTAACGTTGTTTTTCACTATATTTAAGGCAAATGGAGAAATTTTTGCTTTTAAGGATTACGACTTTTTAATGTCATTGCCGATTCGTGTAAGTACTGTTATTGCAAGTAGATTTTTGTATTTATACTTGCTGAATACGATCTTTTCAATCATAATCATGCTACCGATGGGAGTTGTGTATGGCATACATGGGAATCCATCAGTTTCTTTTTACTTTATGTGGTTCATCAGTATGTTTATAGCATCTTTAATTCCAACAACAATTGCAGCGATCTTTGGAGCTGCGATTACGGCAATCGCTTCTAAATTTAAAAATGCGAATAAAATAACTACGATTTTAAGTTTTATAGTAATTATTACATTTGGTTTATTTATGCTAAAAAACGGAAATGCTCAATATAGCCTTACTGATATGAACGGAATTGGTGCAATTGTCTCGGAGCAATTAACGAAAGTGTATCCACTAGCTAACATGTTTCAAAAGGCAATTGTTCATGCTGATATTGTAGCTTTCATCCTATTCGTTGGAATATCGGTTACTTGGTATTATCTTTTTATAAAAATACTTTCGTTAAAATATAAGCAAATAAACACAGGGATTTCCACTTATCATATGCTTTCAAATTATGAGGTTAATAGTATGAGAAAAGAAAGTGTATTGGTCGCATTGTATAAAAAAGAACTGAAACGTTTCTTCTCTTCTACAGTGTATGTCATAAATAGTGGAATGGGAGTCGTGATGGCGATAGCTTTCTCGCTGGCTATAGTTGTAGTAGGGCCAAGTCAATTAATAGCGTATCCTGGAGTTGAGCTCCTGTTGCAAAAGATTGCGCCATTTGCTATTGCAGCAGCGATTTCGATGACGTGTACAACATGTGTGTCATTGTCTTTAGAAGGAAAAAATGTATGGATTATTAAGTCATTGCCTATAGCGCCAAAGGTGATTTATGACAGTAAA
>Ga0209130_1001502_pt1 | contig 15082 bp, 17 predicted proteins | sample AraplaMF_Cvi_mLB_FD_184264 | JGI IMG/M metagenome (GOLD analysis project Ga0209130, IMG submission 184264) | Arabidopsis root microbial communities from the University of North Carolina, USA - plate scrape MF_Cvi_mLB (SPAdes) (version 2) | ecosystem: Host-associated > Plants > Roots > Endosphere...
GCGAATAGTCGGCAAGCCTCACGGTGTACGCGACCCGCTCCTCGACTTCGACGTCCTCGAAGCGGAACGGCTCCTCGGACTGCGCGCGCGAAAACGAGGGCTCCGGCAACAGCACCGGCGCATGCGGCTGTGGCTGCGACAAGGCAACCGGAAAGGCTGAGGCCGCTGCTGCGGCAGCACCCCGCGGAAAGAAAAGCTCGAACTGGTTCATGGTTCATCGCCCCCGGCGCGCAGGTACGCGCCGATCCGGGCTCGTGGCCAAAGACTGGATAAATATACAGTTTTTGGCAACTGTTAACCAGCCTGCGAAGGCTCGGCGTTGCCGATCGTCCGACGACTCAACGGCGGTCGTGGATCATTCGCCACATGTTGCATCCGCTCGGGCACGAAGGCGCCACCGGGCCAGGGTTCGCCTGTGTGGTCACGACGGATGATGCGTGGAGGGAAAGATCGGCAGGATCGCTGCCCGGCGAAGGAGTGCCGCCGACGACGATGGCGGTCACGCTGACCGCCACCACTTTTGTAACCATCAACATGATCGTCTCCAGCAGTTGGTCACCAATTCAAGATAGACCTGCCGAAGACAAAAATCGCGGGGATTTACCCTCGATGCGACTGCACGCCGCACCGTTGTCCAGTGCTACTCCCCGGTAGAAGGCCTCGCATCACCGAGCGGTCCGTTGGGCGGTTCCGCCGCTTCTCCCGCCTCCACATAGTTGAGCTCGATCGGATGAACGATGGAAGCCGTCGGCTCGCCATCGAAGCGCACAAGCAGATATTCGCCGCTGGCGCCGGTGATGGCTCCGAACCGTCCCCGAAGCTCGACCCTGCCGCCGCGCCTTGCCGGCACCTTGAAGCGCATTCGAATGTACGGAAGGCCCACGCGGAAATACTCGACCATGCGAAATCCCTGACTCGTTTTTCGTCGTTCGATCAAGGTCGCTGCAGCCCGCCCAAGAGCGGAGCGCGCAGCGTCATTGACCGTTCGACTCAATCTCGTCGGAGCCGTGCAGGTTGCGTGTCAGTCGAAATCGCTCGCTGCTGACAGCCGCCGGGCATTCGGCGGGCGCGCCGAAGCCGCTCAGCGGGCGTTGCCGAGGGCGTTTTCTTCTTCCGCAGCGATCATGTCGTCGACCTCCTCCCGAGGTCCGACGTTCAGGTCTTCCGAAAGCCCTTTCAGCACGACGTAACCCGCCTGCAGTGCTTCGGCATAGGTGTGGAAACCCTTGGCCGCCTCCATCAGCGGTTCGAACTCCATGGAGTTGTCGAAGGATTCCAGCAGCACCCAGAAATAGTCGCCCTCGTCGTGTTGGTCGACGGTCAGGGCGATGGAGATAAGTTGACCAGCCATGCGCGCATGGTGGCTCGCCCAAATTACAGGTCGAAGAAAAGGATGTGAACGTTCGGCTTCATCTGGAAGCCTTGCCGCTACGCCTGCAGCCGCGCCTGCACCGCCTCGAGAAACTGGAAGCCCATGGTCCGCGCGTGATAGTGCAGCCCGCCGTCCTGCACGATCAGAAATCGGGCGCCGTGCGCGCCCTCGTTGTGGTGCGAATGCGGCGCGCCCGGTGGCGTCACCAGCGTGGCCCAGGGCTCCCAGGGGCAGCGCTCACCGCCGACCATCGAGTGGCAGCCCTCGCCCTGTACCACCAGCGTGATGGCGGCTGAGTTGTGGCGATGCGCGCGCTGGTGCGTGCGCGGCTCCAGCGTGTTGAAGCTCAGCGTCAGCGTGGGCGTGAGGTTGCGCGCGGCGGCCTGCCGGTCGGAAGAGAAGATCAGCGCCCGGCCCGAGGTCTCGTCGCGCGTGCCGGTGGAGAAGATCAGCTCGAACTGGCGCTCGATCTCCGCGGCCGGGTAGTGCACGGCGTCGATGGTCGCATCGGCCACCGGCGCCGGCTGCGCGCGTTCGAAGGCCAGTTGAGGCTCGTTGCCGACGGTCCAGAGCAGCGCGCCCTCGGCGCCGGCCTCGAGCCGGTAGCCCGAAGCGCCCGGCAGCAGGAACACGTCGCCCGCGCCGAAGGCAAAGCTGTCGACCGCACCCGTCACGCGCCCGCCGCCGGAAATCACATACCAGACCGAGCCGGTGGCACACACATCCAGCGGCAACAACGCATCGCGCACGGCGATGCGCACGTAGCGCGCCAGCATCAGCGGCGTGGTGGCTGCAAAGCCGCAGCCGAGCGCTTGGGACTGGTCGCAGTCGAACACGCCGAAGCGCCCTTCCTTCGGCGGCGCGAAGAGCCGCGCCGGCACCTCCGGCAGCTTCACGTCGAAGGCATTGCCGGAGTTGAAGAAACGCGCCCTGGCCTGCGCGGCGCTGGCCGGCGCGCTCGGGCGCTGCATCGGCAGGTCGGCCATGTCGAGGACAACGGTGGCAGTCATGGTGTCTCGCCCTCCCCGGCTCCCGCGTAGGGCAGCAATACGTTCAGCAGCACGTTCGCTCCGGCAGCCACATGCGCCGGCTCCGCCCACTCGTGTTCCGCGTGGCTCACGCCGTCGCGGCATGGAATGAAGATCATCGCGCTGGGGCACAGCGGCGCCATGTGGCGCGCGTCGTGACCGGCAGCCGAAAGAATCGGCATGTGCGTCGCCTCGATGCTCCCGGCGGCGCGCGCGATCGCCTGCTGCAGCGCTGGGTCGAAACCGTTGGAAGGCGCATCGACCAGCGCCGTCACCCGCACGCTGCAGGGCGCGGCGAATGTCTCGCACAGCGCGGCCAGCCGCTGCCCCAGGTAACCGAGCACCGCGTTGTCGGGATGCCGCAGATCGATGCGCATCGTCACCCGCTCGGGCACCACCGATGGCGCATTCGGCTCGACCTGCAGGCGGCCGATGGTGAACTTGACCGCGTCATCATGGCCGCCGATCTCGGCATACAGCGCCGCCGCGATGCGCGTGAAGGCTTCCAGCGCGTCGCGCCGGTCGGCCATCGCGAGCGTGCCGGCATGGCCGCGCTCGCCCTCGATCACGATGTCGAATGTCTTCTTGCCCTGGATGCCGGTGACGACGCCGATCGTGCATTCCTGCGCCTCCAGCACCGGCCCCTGCTCGATGTGCGCCTCCAGGTAGGCCGCCACCGGAAAGCCCAGCGGCCGCCGCCGCAGCGCCGGAAACGCGGCGTGCAGCGCGTCGAGTGCATCGGCAACTGCAATGCCGTCGGCATCGCGCACCGCACGCACGGCCTCCAGGCTGCGCACGCCGGCAAAGGCCTCCGAGCCCATCATGCCGGGCGCGAAGCGCGAGCCCTCCTCGTTCATCCACGCCACGCAGACGATGTCTTCCTGGGGTCGCACGCCGTGCTCCGAAAGCGTGGTCAGCACTTCGAGCGCGGCCAGCACGCCGTACACGCCGTCGAAGCGCCCGCCGCCCGGCTGGCTGTCCAGATGGCTGCCCGCGAGCACCGGCGGAGCATTGCGATCGGCCCCCGGCAGCGCGATGAAGAGATTGCCTGCCGCGTCGGTCGAAGGCTCCAGCCCCGCCGACACGGCCCAGTCGATCATCGTGCGCCACGACTCGATCTCTTCCGCGCTCAGCGCCTGCCGGTCCACGCCACCGCCGGGCGTGGCGCCGATGCGGGCGAGCGCCATGAGCCGGCTCCAGAGCCGCTCGGCGTCGATGCGCCAGACGCCCTGCTCCGGCGAGGCTGCGGCGGTGCCCATCAGTCGGTCTTCATGATCTGGCTGGGCAGCGCGCGCGGGTCGCGTGGCTTCCACTGGCCGGCCTCGACCTGCGCGAAGAACTCCGCGAGCAAGGCGTTGAACGCTGCAGGCTCTTCCAGGTTGAGCGTGTGGCCGGTCTTGGGCATCACGGCCAGGCCGCAGGCCGGCACGGTCTTCTTGAGGAAGATGCCGGGCTGCAGGCAATGGTCGTCCTCGTCGCCGACCACCACGAGCGAGGGCACGCTCATCGCGCGCAAATCGTCTTCCAGGTCGTAGATCGACGGACGGCGCGCCTGCACGCCGCGCATGGTGTTGGCCGCGCCCACGGCGTCGTGCTGGCCGAGCCAGGTCGCGAATTCCTGCCAGCCGCGCGGGTCCTTGTTCTGGAACTGCACGCGGCTCGCGCCCAGCGAATAGGTGCGGGCGAATTTCTCGGAGCCCTGCGCCTCGAACTGCCTGGCGACTTCAAGCGAAACGCCGCGGAAGTACTCCTCGTGCTCCTTCTCGGCGCCGTAGCCCGCGCCGGCGATCACCAGCGACGTCGCGCGCTTCGCGTGCCGCAGGCCGAAGTGCAGCGTGGCGAAGCCGCCCATCGAGAGGCCCACGATGTGCGCGCGCTCCAGCCCGAGCGCGTCCATCACGGCCGCGATGTCGTCGGCCGCGATGGCCTGCGAATAGCGCTCCATGTCCTGCGGCACGTCGGAAGGCGGATAGCCGCGCGCGCCGAAGGTCACGCACTGGTGGCGCCGCGCGAAGTAGCGCATCTGCGGCTCCCAGCTACGGTGGTCGCCGCCGAACTCGTGCACGAACACGATCGGCGTGCCGCTGCCGGCGCTCTCGTAGTACAGGCGAACGCCGTCGGGGGTGGTGGCGAAACTCATGGCCTGCCCTTCCTCAGAAAAGCGCCGCCGTGGCCGGCAGCGTGCGCGCACGCTCGACCGCCTGCGGCAGTACACCGCACAGCGCCTGCGCCCATGCCTTGGGCACGGTGGTGGATATCTTCACGAAGCGATGACCAAAGCGCGGCGTGTGGTACGTGCCCTGCCGCACCATGATGTCGTGCTCGCCAAGCGCGGTGACCAGCGCCTCGGGCGTCACGCCCGCCTTGCTGCACTCGACCACGATGAAGTTGGCCTGCGACGGGAACACCGGCACCTCGAAGCCCGGCAGCTTCGCGAAGGCGTCGACGATCATCCGCTGGTTCTCGCGCTGCTGCGCGATCACCTCGGCCATCCACTCGGCCTTCACGCCCAGACCCGCGATGGCCGCGCGCTGTGCCAGCACGCTCGCGCCCAGCGGCGCCTGCGAGTGCGGCAGGATGCGCGCGAGCAACTCCGGAGACGCCACCAGCGCCCCGAGACGAAGCCCCGCGAGTCCCAGCCATTTGGAAAAACTCACGATGGTCACGGTGCCTTCAGGATAGAAGCGCGAGGCCAGCGTATGGCTGTCGGCGAAGTCGCGGTATGTGCAGTCGTGGATGAGGATGGCGCCGATCTCGCGGGCGCGATCGGCGAAGGCGCGGATCTCTTCCTCGGTGTAGGTGGTGCCCAGCGGGTTGTTCGGGTCGACGAGGTAGATGACGGCGGTGTCCGCATCGCTAGCCGCGGCCAGTGCCTCGGCCGACAGCTTGAAGCCGTGCTCTGGCCCGTAGATCGGAATCTCGGTGATCGCCGAACCCGCCTTGGCCGCGAACTGCAGCGGCCACTTCCAGCCCGGGTCGGTGGTGACAAAGCCCTTGCCCGCCACGCAGAAGGCACGGCAGGCCAGCGCCAGCGCGGACACGGCGCCATCCGTCACCACGGCTGATTGCTGCGGCACGCCCAGGTCCGCCACGATGGCCGAGCGCAGCTCCTCCATGCCCAGCGGCGGCGCATAGGCGTGAAAGCTCTCGTCGTCGATGGCATCGTGCAGCGCCTTGCGCACGGCCGGGTGCAGCGGAAAGTGGTTGGTGTTCTGGCCCAGCCACATCAGATCAGGGTTGGTGAACAGACGGTCGAAGTACTGGTTGCGCGTTTCGGCGTCGCTGGTCGCGGCCGGCACCGCGATGGCAGGGTTCAGGGCCGCGTTCATGCCGCGAGCCTCTGCGCCTGCTCGGCTGCCATCGCCTTCTTGCTCGTCTTGATGATCGAGCCGCGCGCCGCGATGCCACCGTCGATAGTCACCACCGTGCCGGTGATGTAGCCCGCGCGCGGCGAGGCCAGGAACACCATCAGCTCGGCCACCTCTTCCGGCGTGGCCGGGCGGCCGCCGGGGTAGTTGTCGAACAGCTCTTCCCAGCGGCCCTCGTCGCCGTGGGTGTCGAAGGCGCGGCGCTTCATGAGCTTGACCATGCGGTCGGTGGCCACCGGGCCGGGGTTCACGCCCACCACGCGGATGCCGTCGTCCAGGCTCACGCCGCCGAGCGCGCGTGTGAAGGCCATCACGGCCGCGTTTCCGGTGGAACCGGCGATGTAGTTGGCGTCCCAGTTCTCGCCGGAGTTGCCGATGTCGTTCACGATCACGCCGCCGCCCGCGGCCTTCATGCGCGCGTAGTAGATCTGGCTGAGCTCCATGTAGCCCAGCACCTTGAGCTGGAAGCCGCGGCGCACCACGGCGAAGTCGAGCGACTCGATGGGGCCGGCGGGAATGTCGCCCGCATTGTTCACGAGGATGTCGACGTGCCCGGCCGCTTCGGCCAGTTGGAGCATCGCGCCGGGCGCGGCCAGATCCATCGGGTGGATGCGCACGTTGATCGGGTAGATCTTCTCGATCTCTTCCTTGGCCGCCGCCAGGGCGACGCCGTCGCGCGCGGCGAGTTGCAGATGGCAGCCTTCGGCCGCGAACGAATGGGCGGCCGCGAGGCCGATGCCCTTGGAGGCACCGGTGATGAGCACGGTCTTGCCTTCGAGTTCGAGTTTCATGGGGTTGTCCTGGGATGCGGGAATGCGATCGGAAAAGAGATGGGAAGGCGGAAGACTCAGGCGACGCCTGCGTCCTGCTCGGACAGCGCAGCGATGAGGTCGACGATGTCGTCCTCCAGCAGGCTCACATGGTCGATGGCGGCGTTGAACGCAGCAGTGGGGTCGTTGCGCCGGATGGCATCGAGAATGGCGCCGTGCTCGCCGATGGTGGCGCTCATGCGCCCGGGCTGGAAGGTCACGTAGCGGCGGTATACGCGCACCCGCTTGCGCAGCGCGCGCGTCTGCTCGGCCAGGTAGTGGGTGTTGGAGGCCTCGTAGAGCGCGTCGTGGAAGTCCTGGTTCACGTCGTAGAAGCGCGAGTGGTCACCCGAGGCGAGGATGCTGGTCAGCTCGTCGTGCAGCTGGCTCATGCGCTGCTTCTGCGCCTCGCTGGCGCGGCGCGCGGCAAACTTGGCGCACAAGCCTTCCATCACGGCCATCATCTGGAACATCTCGATGAGCATAGGCAGCGAGATGCGCGCCACGCACACGCCGCCCTGGCGGCTGCGCAGGTCGACGAGCCCGGTAGCCGCCAACGCCTTGAGCGCCTCGCGCACCGGCGTACGCGACACCTTGAAGCGCTCGGCCAGCTCAGCCTCGTCGAGCCGCGCGCCGGGCTTCATCACGCCGCTGACGATCAGGTCTTCCAGCGTGTCCTTCAGCTCGTCGGACAGCGTCGCACCCTTGCCGCGCTGACGCTCGCGTCCGCGCAGCGCCGATGGCTCTTCCATCCCAGATTCGTTCGGTTCCATGCTCTTGCCTTCCTTCTTGTGGTTGTCTTTCTCGGTCTTCAAACGCGGGGCCTGCGCCGTGTACAGCAACTGTCGCGACGCCTCAGAACGGGCGGTCGCCGGCCACGGTGGTGCGGTGCATCACGCGGCGGTACATGTTGTCGTCGTAGGGCGTGGCGCGGTGCATGGTGCAGCGGTTGTCCCACACCAGCAGGTCGCCGGCGAGCCATTTGTGGCGATAGCTGAACTCCGGCGAGATGGCGTGCGCGTTCAGCTCGGCGAGCAGCGCCACGCTCTCCTCGGCGGGCAGGCCGTCGATCTGCTTGACCACGTCCTCGCCCACATAGAGCGAGAGGCGGCCTGTCTCGGGGTGCGTGCGCACCAGCGGGTGCACCACGTCGGGCGTGGCGGCCAGCTGCTCGGGCGTGAGGGGATTACGGTCGGCAAAGGCCTTGCCGTAGTAGTTGGCGTAGCTGTGGGTGGCTGTGAGATGGCGGATGCGCGCCTTCATGTCGTCGTCGAGCGCGTCGTAGGCTGCGTGCATCGAGGCGAAGAAGGTGTCGCCTTCCACCGGCGGCACTTCGAGCGCATAGAGCAGCGCGCCCATCGAGGGCTCGGCCTTGTACGAGAGGTCGGAGTGCCAGTTCCAGCCCTCCTTGTGGTTGCCGATGGGCTTGCCGTTCTCCGACACGTTCGACAGCACGTAGACCTCCGGGTGCTCCTTCTTCAGGAACTGCGTGAGCACATGGCCCAGCAGCGTGCCGAAGCGGCGCGAGAAGGCCACATGCTGCGATTCGTTGATGCTCTGGCCGCGAAACAGCAGCACCGAGCGCTGGTTGAGCGCGTCGCGCAGCACGGCGAAGTCGGCGTCGCTCACCGGCTCGCGCAGGTCGATGCCCTTGACTTCTGTGCCGAGGAAGGGAGTGAGGTTCTCGAGTTGCATGGTCTGGATGTGTCTCTGGAATGAGGGTGGATGAAGGGGACGGACAGGCTTCAGAGCCTGTAGTCGGGCTGCGTGCGCTCCAGCATCCGCAGGAACGCGGGCCATTCGCGCGTGCCGGGCGGCAGGATGTCGCCGGCGAATTCGGTGAACTGGCGCGCGGCCAGTGCACTCACTTCGGGCTGCGGGTACACCAGCGACTCGCCCGGCGCGAGCCCGCCCTGCGCGAGCAGCTGCACCTTGGCAGCCTTCTCGAAGTAGTACATGAGGATGAAGGCCTCGGGAATGGTGCGGCCCACGGTCAGGATGCCGTGGTTGCGCAGCACCAGCGTGTTGTGCGCGCCCAGGTCGCGCACCAGCCGCTCGCGCTCGCCGGTTTCCAGCGCCACGCCCTCGTAGTCGTGGAAGGCGGTGTGGCCCTGGTAGCGCATCGCGAACTGGCTCAGCGGCGCGAGGCCGTGGGGCATGGCGGCGATGGCGGTGCCGGCCTCGGAGTGGGTGTGCAGCACGCACAGCGCGTCGGGGCGCCCCGCGTGGATCGCGCTGTGGATCACGAAGCCGGCGCGGTTGACCTCGGCACCGGTGTCGTCCACCTTGTTGCCGTCCAGGTCGATCTTCACCAGCGAAGAAGCCGTCACTTCGGAGAACAGCAACCCGTAGGGGTTGATGAGGAAATGATGCTCCGGCCCCGACACGCGCGCGGAGATGTGGTTGTAGATCAGGTCGTCCATGCCGAAGTGCGCCACCAGCCGGTAGCAGGCGGCGAGCTGCACGCGCAGTTCGGCCTCCGTCTCGGGATACGCCGCGGGGTTCGTTGTTGCCGTCATCGCCACCACACAAGCTTTTGATCGATCCACACGAGCAGACCGTAGAAGACCATGCTCGCCAGCGATGCCACCAGCACCGCCGCCCATACGCTCAGCAGGTCCACCTGCTGCGTCGATTCATAGATCATTCGCCCGAGCCCCGCGTAGGCGCCCAGCATCTCGCCGACGATCGCCACGATCATGCTGCGCGGCACCGCGATGCGCAGGGCCGTGACCACCGACGGCATCGCCACAGGCAGGCGCAGGCGCCAGACGATCTTCAGCTGCCCTGCCCCGAAGCTGCGCATGAGGTTCACGGCCGCAAGGTCGGCCTGCTTCAGGCCGTGCAGCGCATTCACCAGCATGGTGAAGCCGACGGCCAGCGCCACCAGCGCGATCTTCGATGCCGCGCCGAGGCCGAACCAGATCAGGAAGAGCGGCGCATAGGCCACGGTCGGCACCGCGTTCACCGCCACGGCCAGCGGCATCACGATGCGCTCCAGCGGCGGCGCGAGCAGCAGCACCACGGCCAGCAGCAGGCCGAGCACGCTGCCCAGCGCATAGCCGCCGAGCGCCTCGCCCAGCGTGGCCAGCAGCGCGGCCGCGAGCCGGCCGGTGTCGCTGAACGCATGCCGCACGATCGCGTCCAGGCTCGGCAACACGAAGGGCGGAATGCCGAAGAGCAGGATCGCGCCCTCCCACACCACCAGCAGCACGACGATGCTCAGCACCACCGGCATGACAGGCGCGAAGGACGGGGACGCCGCCGTCAGCTTTCGCTGCGCCACCATACGAGCCTCCTTTCCACGAAGGTGAGCAGCCCGTAGAGCAGCGCACCCATCAGCCCGCAGGCGAACATCACGACCCACAGGCGCACGACCAGGTCGGCGTTCATCGCCTCCATGAGCATCACGCCCAGGCCCACGGTCTCGCCGAACCATTCGCCCACCACCGAGCCGATCAGGCTCAGGCCGATGGCCACGCGCAGGCCGACCATCACCTGCGGCAGTGCCGAAGGCACGGCCAGCTTGAAGAACATGACGAAGCGGCCGGCGCCGAAGCTCTTCATCAGCGCGACGCGCTGCGGGTCGCACGACTTCAGCCCGCGCAGCGTGTTCACCGTCACCGGGAAGAAGGTCAGGAAGAAGGCCGTCATCACCTTGGCCAGCAGCGAGTTGCCGAACCAGATAACGATGAGCGCGCCGAAGGCCACCACCGGCACCGTCTGCGACACCACGAAGAGCGGGAACACCGAGCGCTCCATCCAGCGCGAGTAGGTGAACACCGTGCCGCAGAAGAAACCGAAGAGCGCGCCCATCGCGAAGCCGAGCACGGTCTCCAGCAGCGTGCGGCCGAAGCCGCGCGCGAGCTGCGGCCCAACCAACCACGCGTCCTGCGCGATGGCGCTGAGCGCGGGCAGCAGGCGCGGCGAAGGCGCGAAGGCGTGCACGCAGATCTCCCACACCAGCGCCAGGCCCACGAAGGCCAGCGCGGGCGAGCGCACTGCGCGCTGCAGGAAGGCGTTCACGAGGCGGTGCCCTCCTGTGCGAAGGTCTTGCGACTTTCCTCCTCGATCTCGGCGAGCAGACGCTGCTTGATGCGGATGAACTCCGGCGTCAGCACCACCGACGGGTCGCGCGGGCGCGGCAGGTCGATCACGGTCTCGCTCTTCACCGTGCCGGGGCGCGCGCTCATCACCAGCACGCGGTCGCCCAGCACGATGGCCTCGTCGATGTCGTGCGTGATGAAGAGCACCGTGCGCCAGTGACGCGCCCAGATGTCCAGCAGCCAGTGCTGCATGCGGCTGCGCGTGAGCGCGTCGAGCGCACCGAAAGGCTCGTCGAGCAGCATCAGGTCGCGCTCGAACAAGAAAGTGCGCATCAGCGCCACGCGCTGTCGCATGCCGCCGGAGAGCTGATGCGGATAGTGACCGGCGAAGCCTGCCAGGCCGAACTCGGGCAGCATGGCGCGGGCGCGCTCGCGCGCTTCCTTGCGCGGCACGCCTTCCACCTCGAGCGCGAGGATGGCGTTGTCGAGCACGGTGCGCCACGGAAACAGCAGGTCGCGCTGCGGCATGAACGACACCTTGCCCAGCAGCTGGCCATCGCGCTGCGGCGCGCCGCCGAACAGCAGCGAGCCGTCGTCGTCGGGCGGCAGCAGGCCCGCGATCATGTTGAAGAGCGTCGACTTGCCGCAACCCGAGGGGCCCACGAGCGTGACGAACTCGCCCTTGGCGATGCGCAGGTTGACGCGCGACACCGCGACAGTGCGCGCCTGCGCTTCGCCAAAGCGCTTCCACACGTTGACCAGTTCGAGCATGGGCGGCGCCGTGTCGCCCACGGCGGCAGGCGGCATCACTTCATGGGGCATGAATTTCATGGCTTCGGGTCGCAAGGGCGATGCGGCTCAGAACTTCTTGTCGGCCACGGGCACCTGCGTCCAGAAGCTGGGGTCGTAGGCCTTCGTGAGATCCGCCGGGGCCTTCAGCGCCTTGTAGCCCACGAGCTGGGTCTGCATCTTCTCGACGGTGGGCAGGTCGATTGCGAGGATGCCGTCGGTCGTTCCCTTGCCGGCCTTCACCAGCTTCTCGAACTCGTCGAGCATGGCTTCCTGGTGCGCGCGGTTGAGGCTGGGAGCGGCGGCCATGACGATGTCGATGGCTTCCTTCTTGTTCTGCAGCGCGTACTTCCAGCCCTTGATGGTGGCCGTGAGGAAGGCCTGCACCTGCTGCGGCTTCTCGTTGCGGTACTTCTCGGACACGAGCACGGTGTCCTGCTGCACCACCACGCCGTAGTCGTCGGGCTTGATGAGCGTGAGCTTGTCGCCCAGGCCCTGCTCCTTCAGCGTGTTGAGCTCGTTGTAGTAGGTGGCCGCGGCCACGTCGAACTGCTTCTCGACGAAGGGCGCCATGGAGCCCGACTGGGGAACGATGGTCAGGTCGCTCTGCTTCACGCCGGCCGAGGCCAGCATCGAATAGAGCGTGTACTGCGTGCCGGTGAACCAGGTCGCGACCTTCTTGCCTGCGAAGTCCTTCACCTTGGTGATGCCGGAGTCCTTGTAGGTCACATAGGTGAAGGGCGTGTTCTGCACCGTCACGCCGATGCACACCAGCGGAAGGCCCTTTTCGCGGGCGAGCAGGACGGTCTCGGTGCCGCCAGCGAGGCCGAAGGTGTCGTTGCCCGAGGCCACCAGCGTTTCTACGTTGAGATTCGGGCCACCGGGGTTGATCGTCAGGTCGAGGCCGGCCTGGTCATAGAACCCCTTGGCCTTCGCCACGTAGAAGCCGGCGAACTGCGCCTGCGCCAGCCACTTCAGGCGCAGCGAGACCTTCTCGGCGGCGGACGCGGGCATGCCCGCCAACAAAGCCATCGACGTCGCGACGGCGGCCAGGATACGCAAGGACTTGAAAGACATTGGACGGCCTCGTGGATACAAAAAATTCTTAAAGCAGTATTCATGCCATGCAATTTCAGGCCGTTTTTCCACCTCGAAAAGCTCGAATTGGCCCGAAACATGCACCGGAGTGCAGCTTCTGCCCCACTTCGAGCTTTTCCATGAACCGAATGCATGCGCTGACCGATCTGTCCGTACGCAAGGCCGCCAGGCTGATGTCATGCGGCGATCTGCGCGCCGCGGACTACGCACAGGCCCTGCTGGACAGAGCCGCCGCCATCGCGTCCTACGGCGCTTTTCTGCACCTCGACCCGCCAGCCCTTCATGCGGCCGCCGTTGCGCTCGACGCCGCTCCGCTTCCCGCCCCGGGAACACGGCCGCTGCATGGCGTGCCGCTGGCATTCAAGGACAACATCGACGTCGCCGGCATGCCGACCACCGCCGGCAGCCCGTGGATGGCCGATCACCGTCCACGCCTTCACGCAGGCGTGACGCAGCGGTTGCTGAATGCGGGCGCGCTGGTGCTCGGCAAGTCGAACCTGCACGAGTGGTCGCAGGGTGTGACTGGCCACAACCACGGCTTCGGACCTTCTCGCAATCCCTTCGACCCCGCACGCATCACGGGCGGCTCCAGCGGCGGCAACGCGGCACTGCTGGGCCTGCGCGCCGCGCCGGCAGCCATCGGCACCGACACCGGCGGCTCGGTGCGCGTGCCGGCCGCGCTGTGCGGGCTGACAGGCTTCCGCCCCACGGTGCACCGCTGGCCCGACGAAGGACTGGCGCCGATCTCGCCGACCTTCGACACCGCGGGCGTCATGGCACGCCGCGTGGACGACTGCGTGCTGGTCGACCATGCAGTGGCCGGAGGCCCGGCGCAGCTTGCCGCCACGCCGCTCGCGGGCGTACGGCTGGGCGTGCCGCAAGCCTGCTTCTGGGAAGAGCTCGATCCGCCCGTCGAACGGCTGGCGCGCGAAACCCTCGAGCGGCTCGCCACGGCCGGCGCCGTGCTGGTCCCTTGCGACCTGGCCGAAACCGACGCGCTGTTCCGCGAAGGGTCGATGACGATCTCGCTGTTCGAGATCCTGCCCGCGCTCGCGACCTACTTCGCGCGGCACGAGCGCCCCTTCGACGCGCGCGCGCTCACCGACGCTGTGGTCAGCCCCGACGTGCGGCCGCTCTTCGAACGCCTCTTCGGCGCGACCGCGATCACGCCCGCCGCCTACGCCCACGCGCTGCACACGCTGCGACCGCGTATGCAGGCGGCCTACCGGGAATGCTTCGCGCGGCACGATCTCGCCGCGCTGGTGTTTCCGACGAGCCCGCTGACGGCGGCGCGCATCGGCGAAGACGTGGAAGTGATGCTGTGCGGCCGCACCACCACGGCCTTCTCCGCCTACATCCGCAACACTGGCCCCGCCGGCATGGCGGGCCTGCCGGCAGTGAGCCTGCCAATGGGCCTCGCCTTCGATGGCCTGCCCGCAGGGCTGGAACTGACTGGCGCAGAAGGCTCCGACACCGGGCTGCTCGCACTGGCTCTCGGCATCGAAGCCGCGTTGCCGCGCGCCCCAATAGCCCCGGCCCTGCAGGAGTTGGCAACCCGCTGAAACCCGCGTCGCCAAAGCACTACACCCTTTCACGCAAGAGGCCTTCACGGCGTCATGCGGTATCGGCGATGCTCAGGGCATGCCGATCGCAAATTCACGTCCACCAGCGCGCTCCGGATGGCGCGTCGCCGCACTGATCTACACGGTCGCCGGCGTCGTCTGCATCCTGGCCTGCGCGGTCGCGCCCGACAGCGACGTGAGCCTGCTGATCTCCATCGCGGGCGGCCTGCCGTGGTCGCTGAGCCTGCTGACGCTGGGCCTGTCGCCCGGCGTGGCGAATACGGCGCTGCTGATGCTGGCCGCGAGCTGGTCGGTCAATGCGGCGCTGTTGTGGTGGCTGGCGCTGCGCCGGCCGGGGCCGCACGGCCCTTCGCATCCGGCCTGACCGGCCTTGATCGGTTCGGGCGAATCGGTGCGATCATCTCGCCCCGAAACACCGGGCGCCCGACGCCTGTTCCACAACAAGAACCGAGACAAAGGCTTTTCCCCGATGCCCCAAGCCCTGCAGCAAGTCAACGCGCCGCTGATCGGCGTTCCCGGCGGCCGCCATCTGCTCGACACCCCCGCCCTGCTGATCGACCTGCCCGCGATGACGCGCAACATCGAACGCATGGCCGCTTTCGCCAGGTCGCGCGGCGTGAACCTGCGCCCGCACGTGAAGACGCACAAGTCGGTCGAGATCGCACGCCGCCAGGTGGCCGCGGGTGCCATCGGCGTGAGCTGCGTCACGCTGGGCGAGGCGGAAGTGATGGTCCAGGGCGGCATTCCGGGTGTGCTCATCACCTCGCCGGCCGTCACGCCGAGCAAGATCGCGCGGCTCATCAGGCTGGCGCAGCAGGCGCGCCCGGGCGACGTGATGGTGGTGGTCGACAACCCGCAGAACCTCGCCGACCTGGCGCGCGCCGCGAGCGAACTCACCCATCCGCTGGACGTGCTGGTGGACTACGGCGCGGGCTACAACCGCACCGGCGCCGCCACGCAGGCCAAGGTGCTCGAGCTGGCCGCACTGG
>Ga0209130_1001505_pt1 | contig 15042 bp, 5 predicted proteins | sample AraplaMF_Cvi_mLB_FD_184264 | JGI IMG/M metagenome (GOLD analysis project Ga0209130, IMG submission 184264) | Arabidopsis root microbial communities from the University of North Carolina, USA - plate scrape MF_Cvi_mLB (SPAdes) (version 2) | ecosystem: Host-associated > Plants > Roots > Endosphere ...
TGCACGTGGGCGAGCGCACCGGCAACGCCACCGACACCTACCGCCTGCCGGCCTACACGACCGTGCGATTGACGGCCTACTGGCAGATCAATCCACGCGTCCGGCTCACCCTGGACGTGAACAACCTATTCGACAAGACCTTCTACGTCGCCTCCTGGAACAACCTCACGGTGCTGCCAGGCATGGGCCGCCAGGTGGTGGCGGGCCTGCAGGCGAAGTTCTGACGACGGACCGCCTCTGTTCGGACGGGAAAACAAGAAAGCCGGACACCTTTGCAAGTGTCCGGCTTCGTAACTGGTCGCCGCCAGGAACCAAACCTATGTCCTGAAGCCGCATAGATGCTGCTATTCTGGAGTTCGATTTTGGTGCATACCCCCAAAAATACCCCGACCCTTGAAAGCTCAGCATCATGCCGCTATCCGACGTCAAAGTCCGCAATCTCACTACGCCCGGTCGCTATGCCGACGGAGAAGGCTTGTACCTCCAGGTCATGCCTAACGGCGGCCGGTATTGGCGCATGAAGTACCGCTTCGGCGGCAAGGAAAAATTGCTTGCCTTTGGCGTGTATCCGGTCGTGGGAATCAAAGAGGTACGCGAGAAGCGCTTCGCAGCCAAGCAGGCACTCAGCAGGGGCGAAGACCCCGGAGCGCTCAAGAAGGCCGCCAAGGAAAAGGTCGTTCAAGAAGCAAACAGCACGCTCAAGGCGGTCGCCGAGGACTGGCTTTCACATCAAGCGGAACGGTGGGAAGCCAATACGTTAGCACGCACTCGCGCTTCGCTAGAGGCTGATGTCTTCCCCGAACTCGGCAGCGTGCCCATGGCCTCGATCACCCCAAAGCAAGTCATGGAGGTGGTAAAGAAGATCGAGAAGCGCGGCGCGGGTGAAATCGCCATGCGGGTGCTGCAGCGCATCAAGGCAATTTACCGCTACGGCGCAACCCATCAACATATCGATCGCAACCCCATGCTGGATCTCGTCCCTTCCGAGATCTTGAAGCCGAGACGCGTGCAGCACCGTGCCGCATTGGCGCCGGCTGACCTACCCGAGTTCCTGGCGAAGCTTGACGCCTACGAGGGCGACCCGCACACGGTCCATGCTCTGCGGTTGTTGATGTTGACCGCAGTGCGGCCAGGCGAGGTTCGCGGTGCCTGCTGGGACGAGTTCGAGTTGGAGGCCAAGTTGTGGCGCATTCCCGCCGAACGCATGAAGATGCGGACGGAGCACGTGGTGCCGCTGTCGACCCAGGCTGTAACCGTGATGGAAGCCATGAAGCCATTGAGCGGTCATCGAGACCTCGTGTTTCCAAGCCCGTTCTATCCCTCCAAGCCCCTGAGCGAGAACACCTTCAACAGTGCGATGGCGCGTATGGGCTACAAATATCTGGCGACAGCTCACGGCTTCCGAGCGCTTTTCTCGACGATAGCCAACGAAGCGGGATGGAATGCAGATGCCATCGAACGACAGCTCGCTCACGCGGAACGCAATCAAGTACGTGCAGCCTACGACCGCGGCGCGCGCCTACAAGAGCGAATCAAGATGATGGATTGGTGGGCCAACTATCTGGACAGCCGCCGCAACGGGCAAGTGATCCCATTTCGTCAACTCGCGGCCTGATCAGGTTGCATTCGAGGGCCAGTGCGCCGTGAGCGTCCGGTCGCGGGCGCATCGACCAGACACCGCGGTTGTTATGTCCACCCAAGAAGCTTGTTTACCTTCTTAGCATTGACAAGCCACTGCGCCTTCTTTGCCGCATTAGGCACCCGATGCCAATCGCTCTCCCAGTAGTCAGCTTGCTCGCCCACGTCAGTCGGAATGACAGAACTGCCGGCGCTGAGATAGGCGCGCGCAACCTCGACCCCGAACAAGTCAAAGGACTTGAGTGCCTCCTCGATCAGGTTTCCGGCGGGCCATGGCTTGCCAAGAGCCAAAGCTGCCGCCGCCGCGGTCAGGTCTGCCTCCGTATTGCCGGACGCAGTCGCCAGACTATCAAGCCAACCTTTGCTCTTCGCCCGTTTGACGCCGTCTGATGCGGCTCCGGGCTCCATTTGCATGAAGCTCCTTGCGGGACCTCCGCCCGATTGCACTCGCGCCGTCAGACCAGCCCCTTCGTGCCATGCCGTTCGAACCAGGAACGTCACCACGTTGTCCTTGTTCGACCCGTCAAGTTCGAGGACCGCCTCGCGCACGATGGCAAGAAACGTGGTTGCTCGATCCTTTTCAGGCGCAGCAATGTCGACGTTGCTCGCTTTGATATAGCTCTTAACCTGGCCACGCAGACGCATGACGGCGTGGGTCGCCAACTGGTTGAGGAGTTGGTCACCGTGGGCTCGCTTTCTTTCAGGCAAAGAGCCGAGCATCGACTGCACTTGCGCGGCTACTTCTCGTATCGAAGCGAACGCGTCGACACCGAAAGACCTTTTGGAGGAGGCCCTCGTGCGTTTCATAGTCGGGACCTTCGCAGCCGAAGCTTTCGATGCCTTCTTCCCCGTCGCCATAGACAACCTTTCGTTGGTAGCCACGACTCGTGCGCTCAGTAGAGCCGTGCACGCTGTTCGGCCTTCGAAACAGGAACGCGGACTAGCCGAGTCCTGGGAGCGAAGGCCGGAAAGTCTATCGCTATTTGGTCGATAGCAGAACCGAATTGAGCTTGAGGCTCCAGCCGCAGATCGGAACTAGCATCTGCGAGTCCGCCGCGCGAGTCGTATCCGTCGCGATTGCTCGCGGCCATCAAGAACATGGGAGTGGCCCGTGATCCAATCTCTGATTGGTCCTGGCACTCTGCGCCGCAGGCGCCATCAACGAAAACAGCGCGATGAAGGTGGATCTCGTGATCCGGCCACAACCACGTGCTGGCGAGCAGCGCGAGTTGTTCGTAGGCGAGCGCCCTTCGGGCGTCGCGCTATCGTCAACAAAGATCGACTTGGCGGTCGCATATGAACGTCTCTCAACGTTGAGGCCGATGGCCGGATGAGGCTCAGGCGCAAAGGTCCCCCAATTTGGGGATGGACTGAGCCGCCGCAGGCTCCCTGTCTTTACATCAAGATGCCTCGCTGATACAACTCGGCACACGAACAACAAGGGGGCGCGATGGACGACTTCGACTGACTGACTGGCTGACAGGCTTCACGAGCCCGGCCCAAAGTCATTGCCTTGCTGGGTATCCCGAATGTCATCACGGCTGCAGCTTTCCGTAGCGCAGCAAGGGGTTCCTCATGGCCGCAAAGACCTACCTAGTCCCCAGCCTCTTCACCAGGAGCAATTGGAAGATCGACATCACGAAGCCCACCACGTGGAAGTTCGACACGCAGCAGTGGGAAGACGATCGGTTAATCAATCACGATGTGGGAAAACACGAGTGGGCCTTCGGCGCCACGCCCGGTACGGGCAACCCGGGGCTGCCCTTCGGCTTGCCCGTCGAGAAGTTCATCGTGCGGCTCGCACGCACCCGCTCGCACCACGACCAGCTGCGCGATAACGACAGCATCGCGAACCTCGGGGTCTACAACGCCTGGGCCTACACGCCCGCACGCAAGCTCGAATGCGGCTCGGTGTTCGCTGCAACATCGGGTGTGCCATGGCTCTGCCTCATCCCGGGCACTTCCAACCTCGGCCCCCACGATATCGTCACCGCGCAGTTCGGCTCGGCGCTCGCGTCCGCCACTTTCGCGAAAGCGGGCGGACCCGCGCGCATGCCGGCGTTCACGCACCGCCTGCAGGAAAAGCTCGACGTCATCGAGCCGTGGTACGTGCTCGAAGGCGGCGGCGACCAGACGCCACAACTCGGCTTCGACCAAATTAACCATGCGGTGCGCGAATCGCGTGGGACGCTAACCGCGTCACTTCCTTTCCACGGGGCAGTGCCCACGTTTCGTGGCGAGGGCATTGAGATGCTTTCGCTGTCGCAGCTCGATGATCGTTCGACGATCGACACACGTGCATGGCGTGCAAAGCTCACGCGCGTCGTTCCAGCGAGGGCCGCAAAGGGCAAAGAGGTCATTGCCGATCTGAACTGGTTCTATCCGTATCGTGACGCGCCCCACGACAACCGGCTCACGGGGTTCGCGCTGCGCGGCAAGTTGGACAAGGCGAACTTCAGCGGTGAGTTCCAGCATGACTGGACGCCGAACAATCCTGAAGCGCTCGTTCGCATCATCGAGACGCTGCAGAGCTTTGTCGAGAAGGAAGCGGCCAGTGCTGAGCCGAAACGCGGCCCGTACCTGCCAGAGGTCGTCTCGCTGAAACTCGTCGACTGCGAGGTCGTGCACGAGACGGATCTACAAGGCAAGCCGATCGAGGCTCCGTGGATACGCCTGGGCAGCATCGAGATCCAACCCGTCTCCGGCCCGGCCACTGTCGACTTCAGTTTGCGCGGCGAAATCGGCACGGGTGCCTCCGCTGTCTACCCGACGTGCGACATCAACAACATCACGTGCAATGTGCGCAGCGCCTCCGGCTCGGACCCTATCGTGCAGTGGAGTCGCCTCGATGAGTCGGACGACCCATTGCCGCGCGAGAGCGCACCTATCGTCTCCGTGGCCGGCAAGATGCATCGCGGCACGCTCAGGCTCAAGACGCGCTACGAAGGCGGGCGCCACGCCACCACCGAATTGCGGATCGAGGTGGAGGGTGACCTCGACCCCGGCTCGGCGTTGTGGCTGAACCTGCGGCCCTTCCTCGTCGCGAAGATCGGCCTGCCGCGCAGCAGGAGCAAGGACAAGCTGCTCCTCTGGCGCAGCGACGACCCGCAAGGCGCGCAGTGGCGAGTGGACGACCCGGAAGTGAAGGTCGTGCTGCCTCCGCAGGCCATCGGCGAGGCAATGGAGCGTGGCTCGCGCTTTTACGATGCGGGGCAGGGCTCGCCGATCGATGCGAACGCGCCGGTGCAGTATCGCTTCTCGCGGCCGACATACCTCACACTGCTGCCATCACCACCCGAAGAGAACCGCCGCTTCGAAAAACCGTCGCTGAATTTCCGCGAGATCGTGCGCGGCGCGATCGTGCGCGAAATGACGGTTGAGATGGCTTACCCGCTTGAAGTGGCCTATCGCGCCACGCCCCAACGCACTATCAAGCTCACCGAAGTCGGTGAATTCTTCGGACAGCCAAGCGAGATGGTCGAAACCACCGCGGACTCGCTCAAGGAGGGCCGGCGCCTGTCCGCAGGCGTGCGCTCCTACCTCGAACATCACCCCGGCGAGATCCCGGCCTATGGCACTGCGGTCGTGAAGATCATGGGTGCGCAGGAGGTCGCGTGGCACAACTACGTGTCGCGCCTCGCGGAGCTCTACATCCATGATCCGACGAAGCCGCGCGCGGAGATGCGGCTTACCGAAGGCCTCACATCACGGCTACGCGGCAGAGGCCAAGGCGCGGCACCACTGGCGGACCCGCTGCCCAAAGATGCGGTGTTCGATCCTTCACTGCCGCTGGGACGCTTCCAGGAGTTCCTCGAAAACCGCGACTGGGCGAAGGCAGGCAAGGGCAGCTTGCGCGGCGGCCTCATCCACTCGTTCGAGTTCCAGTCGGAACTCGTGGAAGTGCTCGATGCGCCCGAGGCCGTCGACACCGTCATCGAGACACTTTGCCTCTCCGCCCTCGGTGCCACGGGAAAGATGGAAGCATCGTTCGCCAACGGCAAGACGACGTTCGCCGTGACGGCCGCGCATGGCCAGCTCTCGCGGCTCGTGAAGACTCGCATCGGGCGCATCGGTGCGCTCTGGAACCGCGCGAAGCACGTCGTCGTGTATGAGCGCACAACAACACTTTCGGCGCAATTCGAGAACGAGCAAACCGGCACGCTCGCCTTCAACGGCTGGCCGATTCTGCGCAAGACGGAGGAGTACATCGATCCCATCCAGGTCGAGCGTGTCTTCGAGTACGAGGAAGGCTCCGGGGAGAACGCCACGGGCTTCATTCGCTCGTCGCTCTTCGCGACGCAGCGGATCTACGTGAACGGCGCGTGGGCGCGCGACATCGGCGACGGCTACGAGTTGCCGCTGTGGGACCCGCGCGCGGCCGCGGTCGACCCGAAGTTCTACCCGAAGCCACACATCTGCCTTGAGTGTCACGGAGAAGAGGGAAAGTTCTCGAGACTGTGGTTTGCGCAGCCGCAGTACCTGTACTTCCACAGTTCTTCCGCGCCGGGGACGGGTGTCGACACGGACAAATGGAAGGCGCGCTCCGGCGTGGACTTCGAAGAATTCCTGCCTCGCTGGCCCGCACCACAGAGGAGCGCCGCGCAAGCGTCGCTTCCGCCGAGCAAGCCGGCGAATCCGCAGCTGTGCCTTTCGAGCCGCTTCGATCTCGCTGTCGACGCGGAAGGGCCTGTCAACTTGCAGCATGAGCGAGGCAAAACCCCGATGCTCGTGCAACTTCAGCGCGTTTCGATCAGCCGCACCGCGCAGAAGTCGCCGCAGCTGGACATCCCGCAGCCGCTCAAGAAGGCGGGCGAGATCATCGAGTTGACAGCCGACCTCGAACAAGGTGCGACGGCTGCTCCCGCCGCGATCGACGAGCTTCGAAAGGGCATCGAGGACCTCATCGACAAAAAACTTTATGCAGACCCGAATTTCGATTGCAAAGATATCGAGCAGGAGGTCTTCAAGTTCATCGACGGGCAAATGGTGCGGGTGAGGAAAGGTCTCAATCCGCTCAGAACCGTCAACCTCAAAGGTCAGCTCCAGCGCGGGCACGACATGTGGATGCGCGCGTCGTCGGAGCTGACGGGCGAAATCTTGCGCCGCGGCACCATAGCCGAAGGCGTGTTGAAGGAGCGGGTGCGCATCGGACGGGAAGCTGTCGACGCGGTCAAGAAAGAGGTGGTCGCGTGGCCGGCTAGTCTCGATGCGGCGCAACGCAAGAGGCTGGAAAGCCTTGCGACGGATATCCACGTGCTTGCCGACGATATCGACAATCGGGCGAAGGCAGCGCTCATGCAAGGGCCGGCGGACATCCAGGCTGCGCTCGATGAGGCGGTCAATGCACTCGCAACAGCCCTCGCGAAACTGAACCAGTCCGGCGTCTCGCTCAAGGACCGGTGCGCGCAAGCAGAGGAAGCTCTTTCGAGCGCCATTGCCAAGCTCGATGCAATGCCTGCATCCGCCCGCAAGGTGCTCGACCCATGCGGGCAATGGGTGAAGACGCTCTCAGGCGCGTTGCGTGCAACGTCTTCCGCCGCTGACTATGTCGAGTCGTTGAGCGCCGTGGTGGCGGCACAGCTCGAGCGGGCGGTGAAGGACTCGGTGGCCGCAGTGACGCAGCTTGCGGATGTACTCGCTACCTGGTCGAGGCAGCAGCTCACCGCAGCTGCAAACGCGGTAGCGACCCAACTCGGAGGCGTCGCGAGCGACTTGTCGACGAAGCTGCAAGCGATAGCGAGCTCTACCACGCAGGACGCGGCAATCGCGGCGGTCACCGACCTGCAGGCCCTCATGGCCGATGCCGAGACGGGCGTCCTTGGCGCATGCGGCAAAGCACGCGCCAAGCTGGAAAATGCCTTCGCGGGAGTGGACAAGCTGGTCGCCGATGCGTTCGCGGCCGCGCAAGGTCCGATCAAGGCAGTGTCCGATGCGGCGCAGGCCTTCACCGCCACGATGGACTCGGTGGCGAACGAAATCGAGGCGAAGCTCAAGAACATCGTGTCACACGCGGCTGGAGCCTGCACCGCCATGCTCGCCGACATTCGCCGAGCGACCGATGAAGCGATCGCCTGGGCGAAGCAGCAAGCGGACGGCGTCATCTCCGACGTGCTCTCGAGCGAGGCCGCACGTCAGGTCGAGCACGTCGCCGCGAGTGCCCAGAAGGCTTACGACGTGGGCAGCCAAGCGATCTCGCTCGCTCGCGCGCTCGGCGACCTGCCGAAGATGACACCGCTGGAATTCGACATCAATGCGGCCGACTACGTGTTCGACGGAAAGCTGCCCACCATCCGCATGTCGCCAGCGGTCGCGCGGCTGCAACAGCAGGGCGAGAAATTGCTTGAGTCGCTGGGCATCTCAGTGCCGTGCGACAGCCTGCTCGACCAGCTCGTGCCAAACATCAAAGAGGACGTTTTCGGCTTCAACGACATCTTTCAGAAGTTCGCGGGCATGGACTTCGAGGGATTGTTCAAGCGGTTCCGCCTGCCCGAGCTCAACTCGAGCAACGTGGCAGTGCGGCACGGCTTCGACAAGAAGACACGCCGCGCATGGGTAGACACCACCGTGGCCTTCTCGCACCCAGAGTACGAAGAATTGTTCGGCTTCGGCCCTGTCGCGCTCGGTCTTGAGAAGATGAAGTTCGACGCCTTCAGCGGTATAGAAACATCGTTCGACGGGCTCACGCCGAGGCCGCCGGTTGCTAAGACCCATGCCAGCCTGCTAGGGGACTGGAGCCTGCTCGGCGGCGGGCAGCGCGTGGTCACGTTTCACAACGTCGCGATCACTTTCGACGGCGCATCCGGCTTCGACTTCTCCGTGTCACCCGACGACATCGAACTTCACCCTGCGTTGAAGTTCGTGAGCGAATTCGTGCAGCAGTTCAAGAAGAATTTGCCGCCCGCAGTCGAGATCGTTGAGGAGAACGGCCGGCCTATCGGCGTGCGCGCGGGCACGACGATCGTGCTCGACGACCTGCCCGATCTCGGCGCAGTGAAGATCGGGCCAATCGACATGCGCTCGAGCCTGGGCCTCATCATCGACAGGGGCCGGTTCAAGATCAACAGCGCCTTTTCGCTCGGGAACAAGCAGCTGCCGATCTTCGTGCAGATCACCTGGCTCGGCGGTGGCTGCTGGGTTGAGACACAAGCTACGTATGTCGACGGCGATGTGCAGCCTTCACTGAGCGTGGGCCTGAGCGTCGGCGCGACGCGAGGCTTCAACCTGGCGAGCGTGGCGATCGGATCATTCAGCGTGATGCTCTATTGCTACATCGAGTTGCGGCGCGGCAGTGACAGCATCGCCATCGGGCTTTCCATAACCGGCTCGGCACTCATCATCGGTTTCGTCAATGCGAGCCTGAGCCTTCTTTTAGAGGCGCAACACTCCGGAGGGCAGACCACCGGTACTGGCCGGCTCGACGTGTCGGTAAAGATCTCGTGGGTCTACACGTTCCGCTACAAGACTTCGGTCAAGCACAAGTTCTGAGGGAGGCGACATGGCAAATCAATCGAGCTTCGGATGGTGCTGCGGCACACATTACGCCCCGCACTTGAGCGACGGCACCATGGCGGTTTTCTCAGGCGTTCTCATCATGCCGTGGGCAAGCGTGACGGACCGGTGGAGCCAGAACCCTACCGACATCCCCGAACTGGACCAGCTCACCTGCAAGGCAGGCTTCGGCAGCTGGCTCACGCCGTGGGATGCGGACATCGAGTGGGCGCTCTATCGAGTCTTGGGGAACCAGCTCGTGCGGATCGCGGGCGCCAGGCCGATCACGGCGAATGTGGCCGCGGCTCACACGGTGCCGATGCGACAACGCGCAACCGAGCGCCTGCATTCCCTCGTGGAGCGAAGCACCCGCGCCATGGGATTCGAGACGCAGGACGACGGACGTGTGCTCACCTACCCGATAGCTTCCTCGGGGGTTTCGCAAGTTCCCGCTCCAATCTCCGACACGGTGCTGGGCACATCCGCCGTGCTCGCAGTCGCGCGCGCAGACATGCAGGGCGAGAGCGTGGTGGCGCTGCCGACGTTCACGCTCAGCGGCACTGTCGTAAAGCCAAAGGCCGCGGGGCCAGTGACTCCAGCCGACCCTAACGTGATGGAGTTTCTCTATGAAGGCAGTGCCCCGGTGCAGGTCGCTGGCAAGGAATACATTTTCCGGGCCTGCGTGTCGAACCACTTGAAGGAGGACACGCGGTACAAGGTGTATCCACCACGAAGAGTCGAGATCCGAAACGGGAAGCCGCTGCGGCAGATTTACGCATCCGTGAGCCGCGAGTGCTATCCGCTGCGGCTTTGGCTCGATTCGCTTGACGCGCCGCTCGTGGATACGTTGGGCGCGTTTGCATTTGTCCAAAAGTTCGCCGCTTTCATGGGGTCGGGCGAGGACGAGCTCGATGCTGCCAGATCACCCCTGGGGTCGATCTACGAAGTCATCCTCTCGCAGGAAGACTACGCCAAAGTGTTCGGGGGACTTGGCAGCAACACGACACAGGTGGCCGCTGCGATGCTCGCCAAGTTCCAAGCGCTTTGCGCTGACAAGGTGCAGCTGGCCGGACTGCTGCAGGACTTCGCAGTCCGTGCGGAGGGGGCGGGCCTCGCGGATGCGAAGCGTGCGAGCGAGTTGCTTGCCGATGCGGCGCAAATAGGGTTCGGCAACGCCGCGCAGGACATCGCTCCCGCGCAAGCACTCGAGAGCGCGCATTCACTGGCTAGGCGGCTCGCGGAGTCGTCACCATCGAGCCGCACCCTCTGGACTTGCTGGTTCGTCACGGTGCTTTTCGCATTGCGCTCACCGGGCGCGCCGCAGACATTGAAGGACTTCGTCGAGGACGACGCGTTGCGCGTAATGAACGGCCAGATCGACTATGCGCCGGACTACTGGTTCGACTTGCACAAGGCCGATGACGTGATCGCGGCGATGCAGGCGTATGGTGCGGACCTGCGAGATGCGATCGTCGCGCGCGGATGGGACAGTGCCCACCCCGACGCGAAGATTCGCGCCAACCTGGACAAGGCGTACACCGAGGCCATCGATCACGTGAAGGCGGTCGCGAACACGGACTCCCCCGAAGCCGACGACCCGCCGCTGCAGTTGAGGTACAGCGCGGCACCGGACTTCAAGGAGGAAGCTATCCGTGGCTGCATTCTCGCCCTGCGAGCAGGCGTGCCGCGCAGCGACGGGACCATCAAATGGCTGGACCCGGAATGGATCACGACTTTTGAAGCGATGGATGGATCGAATCACGTGAAGAACGACGCCGGCACAACCGTCGTCTTCATCGATACGCAGGGTGCGACGAACTCAGATGCACTGGCCGAGCACACCGCCGTGTACAACGGTGAGCCGCTCTTCGCGGCGCAACCGCTGGATGATGAGCACTCGGTTTCCACGCTCATCGCTCGCCCCGTCGCGCCCGCGAAGCGGCCGGCGCCCATCGCACTCGGGGTGCGCTATGAAGCAATCGCGGGCACCATCGAGAACGCGGGGACGATCGTCGAAGAGGCTTTGAGGGATGCCGCGAACTGGGCCGACCCAATGCTCGCAGCGACCGACTTCGACCCGTTGCATATCGACGACCAGGGCCAGGAGATCGCAGCCTTCCGCTTGCTGTCGCGCCAGCCACCGGGCGCGCCCGTCATCGGTAAGCTCGAAGACCACGGCGTGGGTGCGGAGACATTCACCTCCGAAGTGCTCGTGCGGGGGGGACTGCCGCCTCGCATCGCGGTGCTGTACGCGGGGAACGACTACATCGCGTCGACGGCCGACCATGCGACGCAATCAATCCTGCTCAGGGCGCCTTCCGTGACGCCAGTCACGCTGGAAAGGTGGCTGCGTGCTGATGCGCTGGTCGATGCCAATGACGAGTTTCGCTGGCAGCGTGTGAAGACGCTGCAGCCCGCAGAGATCGTTGCATTGATCGATGAGGCGCGCAACGCGCCGACGGTGGACGTTCCCTCGTCGACGAGTCTGCAGGGCGGAAAGCGCACGCAGGTCGGTGTGACGCACCCGGCCGTGACGCATGTCGCAGCGCGCATCACATGGTTCCTGGAGTCCGACGCGCCAATTGCGGCCAGTGCGATCGAGAAGTTGCCGCTCTTGCACCTGAAGGCCGATGGCAAGAGCTGGATCCGCGACGAGGCCGTGACGGTGCATGCGAAGCGTGTGCAAAGCGGCGATCCTGGGGATGCGAAGTTCGCACCCCACACGGCTTCGCGCACCTTCAACGTGTCGATCCCGCAGGGGATGCGCGCAAAGGTCGAAGTGTTTTCCGTGATCGACGCCGCATACCTCGATGACGATGCGAAAGCCCGATTCAAAAAGACTGCGCTCGCTGGCCCGAATCGTCCCTATGCGAAGCACACAGACGGAAACTACATCACCGCAGAGCCACCGACGTTCTGGATCGAGAGCCTTCCTGATGTCATTGCCGGCGATGTCTTCGCGCCCGCGGCAAGCGCACTCAAGCTCGTGCATCCGTCGACCGCGCAAGACAAGCCATGGCTGCAACTGGTGCTCGCGAATGCACAGCAGCCCGCGAGGTGGATCAGCGCCTTCAATGTAGAGCACAAGCGCTGGCAGTGGACGGGCTACCCGAATGCCTTTCCCCGCGACGGATCTATCTCCGCGTGGTTGTCCCTCTACACCGGCGCCGTCGATTCCATGCCCTCGTTACCCGATGGAAGCTTCACTACGCGCTTCGATAACGGGTGGAAGCTGCGTTCGGCCGTCATGCAGCCGGTGCCGTTGCCGCACGCGAGAGGCGCGAACCACATGGGGCTCGTGCTCACGCCGATTCCGCGCTTCGCTCGCATTCTCAACCCCGAGTTGTTTAAGCAGTGCTTGCCGGTTCACGTGTTCGCGACCTTGCATGCCGCGCCGCTGCCCGACTCGGTGCGCCTGCAGCCGCCCGTGTGGCTCGAAGCGATCCCGATGCCGCACAGCCGCGAAGTGGCGAGCGACCTTGCCTCGACCGCGGCGGCGCCGTCGAACCTCGCGGTCTTCAAAGATCCGGTCTACGACACTTCGGACACGACACTCTTCGGAGGCATCGCCGAGCGGCTGGAGCTCGATGTGCCGAGCGCTTGGGACCAGAAGCGCCTCGAGCTTGGCCCGAACCCGATCTTCCACGCCGCACCCGGGGCTACAAAAGAACCGTGGCTGGAGATGGGCGATCCATTCGGGCTCGGCTACGATCGCGTGATCGGCGGACGGCCCGCGCAGACGGCCGCGGTGATCCGCGTGCGCGACGGCGCAGGCAAGTGGTTGCTTGCGAAGTGCCGCGTGCGGCGGCTTGTCGACCCGGAGCTGGTGCTCGACTCCGAGTTGGCCAACGGCACCTCGGCGGTCCTCGGCTTGCGGCAGGTGGAAGACGGCTGGGTCCCTGAGGACATCGCGATCTACTGCACGACGCCGATCGCGCAGCTCACGCTCGGTGCCTCGTACACCTTGCAGCTGATGCCGTTCGCGCAGTCGTTCCCCGCGATCTATCTCCTCACGTGGCACCGCGACCGCTGGGCCGCTGCCACGCCGACGTGGCGCCCGCTCGTGAAGGTCTACAAGCTCGACGTCGACCGGCATGCATGGCATGCGCTTGAGGGCACGAGCGGACGGCTGATCGGCCCCAACGACTTTCCGCCCCTGGGGCCTGTGGGGGGCATCGAGTTAACGCTGCCCAAGGCGGCCACCGTGCGCAAGCTGCATGCAAGTGACTTCACGGAGTCGCGATGGCTCACTTTCATCGGCAGCTTCGAAGTGCAGGCGCCAATCGCGAGCGAGGACCTTGAGGTGAAGCGCAACGGCAATGGCTATCGCCTGAAACGTGCCACGGGCGACGGAGAACTTCCGCATGTGGGCCGGGTGGGCGAGCCGCGCGCGACGCTACTTATGCTATTCGCGCCAAGTCTGGACCTGATGCGCGGCCGTGTGGACCAGGACGGCGGCGAGCTGTTCGGCGTTTTCGCTACGTCGAGGAGCTATTCACCGGGGGACACGCATATCGACTTCGACGTGCCCCTGCACGCGCCCCATGCCCCGCCCCCAGACTGCAGGGGCTTGCTGATCCAGCTGCATCGGCACAACGTCGACACCGACGTGGATCATGCGTTCGGTGCGAACGATTGGAGCAAGGTGATGACGATGATGTTTCCGGAGCAGGACGGCCCCGAGGCGAGCCTGCGCCTGCTACCGGAGTTCATCGGCCCATTGAATGTGAGCTAGGGCGGGCTTAGCGAAGATTCACCATAGGAGTTGAGTCCGCAATGGGCGAACCAAGCTTAGCGTTTGCTCTGAAGCCGTCCGCATCCGACGAATCCGCCCCTTTCTCTGGTTATGCCTGAAAAGGATCCAACAGCCTTTGGAGATAGCGTTTCCATGGGGGGCTCCAAATCGAGACTCCCCCCTAGAATTCTTCTCATCGCAGACACATACGAGTGGATGTGGTGAGACCACCCGCCCCCCGCAGCGTAATGAACGCCCTCAACTCGCTCCATCCCGAACAACAACCCGGCACACCGAATCGCTCCGGACTTCAAGCCCGGATCGTCGACTTGCCTGATAGGGAGTTTCTTACCTGCAGCGAGCTAACGTTCGTGATTGCCGATGCCCTTGTCGGTCGCATCGAGGAGATGCCGCCCTCATCTGAGACGCGAGCAGCCTGGACGGACGAATTCGCCTTCAGACGCTTGTACCCGCAATCGTATTCCGCGCGCCAACTGATCAAGCGACGTAGGCAAGAGCAAGATGCAGCCCTCTCGGGCGGCGTTCCCAAGCCATTGATATCGCCGGAAAGAGAACGCTGGCTGGACGCGTGCGCGCACCGGTTACGTGATCTTCAGGCTTGGGTGACCCACGAGAAACTTCAGATCTTCACCGCGGCCCGGACAAGGGCCCTATCCCCAGCGCCAGGCGCTTATCTACGTCGAGCCGATGCAGTTCGGTACTGCCTGGAATCCGGTTTCGAGATCAAAAAACGCGCGACCGTCGATAGCCAGACAACCCAAGGCACCCCAGCGGCACCAGCTGTCGTGGAGCCCAGCTTGCGCGTGGAAGGGCCGACCGCCACGAAGTCCAACACGAGGATCCTTCGCGTCAAAGAAGCTATCTCGCTCACAGGCCTTTCTCGCTCGACCTTCTACGAACGGCAGGACCACAAGAGTCAGTACTTCGATGCGACTTTTCCAAGTCGCGTGCAGATGGGGCAACGTGCCACGGGCTATCGGGAAGACGAACTCAATGCGTGGATCGCGTCGAGGCCGCAGAAAGAACGTTGAGCTGTTGGCGCCGACCGGAAGTTGAGCCAGTTTTGCGTGTAGTGCCGAAGTAAAAGTGAGCCAGGTGTTCAACCTACTCTGCTGCTTTTTTAAGCGGTGGGGTTCCAGGAGTGATCACCATGGACATGA